>Ga0335072_10004993_pt1 | contig 19568 bp, 18 predicted proteins | sample Lox_Sample_21_FD_206725 | JGI IMG/M metagenome (GOLD analysis project Ga0335072, IMG submission 206725) | Soil microbial communities from Loxahatchee National Wildlife Refuge, Florida, United States - Lox_Sample_2.1 | ecosystem: Environmental > Terrestrial > Soil > Wetlands | place: USA...
CGCCATCGCCCCCGCGGGGCTGGCCGACGACGGTCCCCAGGCGAGCGTCAAGCGCATCGTGGCGGTCGGCGAGGCCGGCGGCAGCGGCAGCGCTCAGCGCACCGCCCAGGCGCTCGCGGGCGCGCTCGGCGCCGAGGTGGTGCCGGTGGCGGACGAGAACACGGACCTGCTGGTGCTCGACTCCCGCGCGGAAGGCGCGGCGGGAAAGACCTCCATCAGCTCCTCGGCCTCGCACCTGATCGAGATCGCCACCTCCTCGGTGCTCGTGCTCCCGCAGGGCGTGACGCTCGAGCTCGGCGGCGTCCCGGTCGGCGCCGCGGCCTGAGCGCGAGCTGAGGACCCACCCCGGGGGAATCGCCGCAATCGCCATTCCCCTCCGGGGTGGGGCTAGCGCACGGTTCGGCCGCGCGCTCGCGCGAGCAGGTAGCGCGCGAGCGCGCGGCCGAAGTCCAGGCCGCCGCCCACCAGGTGGCCCACGGGGCCGGTCCACAGCCAGCTCTCGACACGCCGCGCTCCCATGAGGGGGCACGGTATCGTGGCGGCGATGCCCGCCGCCGCCCTCGAGCCCGTGCAGACCTCCGTGGAGGAGCTCGCGGATTCGCGGGTGCGCCTGGAGGTGCGGGTGCCGGCGCCGGCGGTGGAGGCGCGCGTGCAGGCCGCCGCGCGGCGCCTGGGACGGGAGCTGAAGCTGCCGGGCTTTCGCAAGGGCAAGGTGCCGGCGCCGATGGTGCTGCAGCGGCTCGGCCGCGAGACGGTGCTCGACGACGCCGTGCGGGAGAGCCTCGCGGGCTGGTACGTGGAGGCGATCCGGGTGGCGGGCCTGGTCACGGTGGGCGATCCCAAGGTGGAGCTCGGCGAGCTCCCTGGCCCCGGCGAGGAGCTGTCCTTCACGGTCGAGATCGGCGTGCTGCCCAAGGCCGAGCTCGGCCCCTACCGCGGCCTGGAGGTGCCCCGCCGGGAGCCGGTGGTCAGCGACGAGCAGATCGAGCGGGAGATCGCGGGGATGCGCGAGCGGCTGGCCCGCCTGCAGACCGCCCAGCGGCCGGCCGGCGAGGGGGACTTCGTGGTGATCGACTACGTCGGCCGCCTGCCCGAGCCTGCTCCCGCGGGCGCCGCCCCAGAGGAGGGTGCGCCGGAGGCGACGCTCGTGGCCTTCGCGGGCGGCGAGGGCCGGGACCAGCTCGTGGAGCTCGGCGCCGGCAACCTGATCCCGGGCTTCGAGGAGGGCCTGTTGGGGGCCAGCGCGGGCGAGAGCCGCACCGTGGAGCTGACCTTCCCGCCCGACTACCCCAACGACGAGCTCGCCGGCCGGGAGGCGTCCTTTGAGATCGCCGTCAAGGAGGTCAAGCGCAAGGAGCTGCCGGCGGTGGACGAGGACTTCGCCATCGACGCCGGCTTCGACGACGTCGAGGAGCTGCGCGAGGACATCCGCGGGCGGCTGCTGGAGGCAGAGCAGGCGCGCGCCGAGCAGGAGTTCCGGGAGGCGGCGCTCGACGCGGCGGTGGCGCAGGCGCGGGTGCCCGTCACCCCCGAGCTCGCCCAGGCGCGGGCCAAGGAGATGTGGGAGCGGATGCTCCACACGCTCGCCCACCGGGGCATCTCGCGGGAGGCCTACCTGCAGATCAGCGGCCGCGAGGAGGCGCAGGCGCTCGCCGAGCTGGCGCCGGACGCCGAACAGGCGCTGCGTCGGGAGGCGGTGCTCACGGCGGTGGTGGCCGCCGAGTCGATCTCGCCCGGCGAGGAGGAGCTCACGCAGGCGCTAGCGGCGAGCGCCGAGCGGGAGGGGGTGCCGGTGGGGGAGCTGCTCGAGCAGCTGCGCCAGGCGGGCCGCCTGGAGGAGGCCCGCGAGGACCTGGCGGCGCGGCAGGCCATCGACGCGATCGCCGACTCCGCCACTCCGATCGCCCCCGAGCGGGCGCAGGCGCGGGAGAAGCTGTGGACGCCCGAGAAGGAGCAGGAGCAGGAGCGCGAGCGCGAGCAGCGCGAGCGGGCGGCGGCGGGCGGCGGCGAGGGCTCCGGGCCGGGCGGCCTGTGGACGCCGGGGAGCTGAGGGTGGCCCGCGGCGCCGGCTGGCGGGCGCGCGTGTACTACGCTGAGGGCCTCACCGGCAAGGAGGCCGGCACGGGCCGCGAGCGCAAGCGCCCCGGCGGTTGGCGCGCCGCGGAAGGAATCGAGCGAGCAAGGGAAAACTAAGCGAGAACCAAATGAGCCCACTTGTTCCCATGGTCGTCGAGCAGACCTCTCGCGGTGAGCGGGCGTTCGACATCTACAGCCGGCTGCTCAACGAGCGCATCATCTTCCTCGGCACCCCCGTGGACGACCAGATCGCCAACCTGATCGTGGCCCAGCTGCTGCACCTCGAGTCCGAGGACCCCGAAAAGGACGTGTCGGTGTACATCAACTCGCCGGGCGGGTCCGTGTACGCGGGGCTCGCGATCTACGACACGATGCAGTTCATCAAGCCCGACGTGCAGACGATCTGCGTGGGCATCGCGATGTCGATGGGCGCCCTGCTGCTGGCGGGGGGCACGGAGGGCAAGCGCATGGCGCTGCCCAACGCCAAGATCCTCATCCACCAGGTCTCCTCGAGCTTTCAGGGCCAGGCCACCGACATCGAGATCCACGCCAAAGAGATCATCGACGTGCGCCACCGGCTGGACGAGATCATCGCCAAGCACACCCACAAGAAGCTCGAGGACGTCAGCAAAGACACCGAGCGGGACTACTTCATGAGCTCCGAGGAGGCCAAGGAGTACGGCATCATCGACCGCGTCATCTCGGAGCACTAGGGCCGCCGAGCATGCCCTGGCGAGCGAGAGAGACCGCATAGGAGCCTCAACAACACGATGGCACGGCCGACAGAGTCAAACGAGCAGCTCCTGTGCAGCTTCTGCGGCAAGTCCCAGCGGCAGGTCAAAAAGCTGATCGCCGGCCCCGGCGTGTACATCTGCGACGAGTGCATCGATCTCTGCAACGAGATCATCGACGAGGAGCTCGCCGCGCCGCCCGCCTTCGACCTCGAGAACCTGCCCAAGCCGCGGGAGATCTACAACGTGCTGGACGAGTACGTGGTCGGCCAGGAGGCCTCCAAGCGGACCCTCTCGGTGGCGGTCTACAACCACTACAAGCGGGTTCAGATGATGCAGTCCGCCGACGAGGAGATCGAGCTGCAGAAGTCCAACATCCTGCTCCTCGGGCCCACCGGCTGCGGCAAGACGCTGCTCGCCCAGACGCTCGCCCGGATCCTCAACGTGCCCTTCGCGATCGCCGACGCCACCGCCCTCACGGAGGCGGGCTATGTGGGGGAGGACGTGGAGAACATCCTGCTGAAGCTCATCCAGGCGGCGGACTACGACGTCAAGAAGGCGGAGACGGGCATCATCTACATCGACGAGGTCGACAAGATCGCCCGCAAGGCCGACAATCCCTCCATCACCAGGGACGTCTCCGGCGAGGGAGTGCAGCAGGCGCTCTTGAAGATCCTCGAGGGAACCCAGGCCTCGGTGCCGCCCCAGGGCGGGCGCAAGCACCCCCACCAGGAGTTCCTGACGATCGACACCACCAACGTGCTGTTCATCTGCGGCGGCGCCTTCGCGAACCTCGACCAGGTGATCGAGCGGCGCATCGGCCACAACGGCGTGGGCTTCGGCGCGGCCATCGAGGTGAAGGCCGACAAGGACACCGGCGAGGTGTTCGAGAAGTGCCTGCCGGAGGACCTGATCGAGTACGGCCTGATCCCCGAGTTCATCGGCCGCCTGCCGGTGATGAGCGCCGTGCACCAGCTCTCCCGGGAGGACCTGGTGTCGATCCTCACCGAGCCCCGCAACGCGCTGGTCAAGCAGTTCCAGCGCTTCTTCTCCTTCGACGGCATCGAGCTGGTCTTCTCCGAGGACTCCCTCACGGCCGTCGCCGAGCGCGGCCTGGAGCGCGAAACGGGCGCCCGGGGGCTGCGGTCGATCATCGAGGAGATCCTGCTCGAGGTCCAGTTCGAGCTCCCCTCTCGGCGGGACGTGAAGAAGTGCGTGGTCACCAAGGAGACCGTCGAGCGGGGCCTCACGCCCACGCTCGTCACCGAAGCCGCCCCCGAGGACGCCGCCGCGGGGGAGCTGCGCGAGGAGTCGGCGTAGAGCCTTCCGTCCCCCGTCCGCTCGCGGCCGCGTGGCGGGAGCGCGACAGATAGCATCGCCCTCGTGAGCGAGCCCCGAAGCGAGGATCTGGAGAGCCTCTCCACCAAGGAGCTCCACGACCGTGCCCTGCGCTGGGCTCAGCGGCACGTGGACGTGAAGTTCATGTGGTCGCTCCTGCAGGTCGTGCCGGCGGCGGAGGCCGCCAGCGGGGACGTCGGGGAGGGGGAGTACGACGCGGAGTCGATGAAAGGCCTCATCTACGACGCCGTCCACAGCGGCGACGGCCAGCTCGGGGAGGCCATGAGGCCGTTCTTCATCGAGTACCTGCGCAAGCACCCCAAGGCATAGCCGCCTCCCGACCGCAGCCAGCTCCAGGCATGCCACGCCCCGACCCTTCAGCAAAAGCCTGCCCCGTGTCCGCGCGCGGGCCCGCGGCGGCGCCCGCGACGCCGCCCGCCTCCGCGGCCGGGCTCTGGACGCCCGCCCGCGCGGAGGCTCACCTGCGCTCCCTGGAGCTGTTCGGCATGCGCTTCGGCCTCGACCGCATGCGCCGGCTGCTCACCGTGCTCGGCTCCCCCCAGCGGCGCTTTCGCTCGCTGCAGGTGCTGGGCACCAACGGCAAGTCCTCCACCACCAAGATGATCGCCGCCATCCTCGAGCGCCACGGATTGCGCACGGGCGCCTACACCTCCCCCCACCTGGTCTCCTACGGAGAACGCCTGCAGGTGGCCCAGCGGGACGTCTCTGCGGAGGCCTTCGCGCGCGCGATCGGGCGGGCGGCGAGCGCCACCGAGCGGGTGAACCGGAGCCTGCCGGGCGACGATCACGTGACCCAGTTCGAGCTCCTCACCGCCGCCGCCCTCTCGGAGATGGCCGAGCAGGAGGTGCAGGTGGCCGTGGTTGAGGCGGGCCTCGGCGGCCGCTACGACGCCACCAGCGTGATCGAGTCCCCCGTCACGGTGCTCACCAACGTGGCCCTCGAGCACACCCGCTGGCTGGGGCCCACCGTGCGGGACATCGCCGGCGAGAAGCTCGCGGTGGTGCGGCCCGGCGGCACCCTGGTGCTGGCGCCGGACCTCGACCCGCAGGCCCTGGCGGTTGCCCGGGAGGTGGCCGGCGAGCGGGGGGCGCGCATCGTGTGGGCCTCTGAGCCGCCGCTGGAGGCGCCGGAGGTCGCGGAGGGGGAGACGGAGGAGGGGGGAGGTGAGCTTTCAAATCGGGGTGCCCGCGCGCGCGTGCCCGCGCCCGCGCCCGCGCGCACGCACGCGCACGCGCACGCGCGGGCAGCCTTCCAGCGAAAGAACTTCGCCCTCGCCACAGCCGCCGCGGAGGCCTTCCTGCGGGAGGCCCACATCGAGCTCGACCCCAAAGCGGTGCGGGAGGCAGAGCTCACCGTGGAGGTGGCCGGCCGGCTGCACACCCTCGCCGACGAGCCCCTCACGATCCTCGACGGCGCCCACAATCCCCACGCGGTGGCGGCCCTCGTGGAGTCTCTGCCGGCGGCGGTGGGCGGCCGGGAGGTGGGCCTCGTGATGGGGGTGCTCGAAGACAAGGACGCGGCAACCATGCTCGCCACCCTGCTGCCCCTCTGCGGGCGGGCCTGGTTCACGGCCCCCGACAGCCCCCGTGCGCTCTCTCCGGCGGCGCTGCAGTCGCTGGCCCGCCAGCTGGGCTTCGAGCGGGCGGCCTGCGAGCCCGACCCCGGGCGGGCGCTCGGCCAGGCGCGCGCCTGGGCCGCCGCCGGCGACACCCCGGCGAACGGCCGGGCGGTGCTGGCCACCGGCTCGGTGTATCTCGTGGGAGAGCTCTTGCGGGATGATCTCGGTTGGGAGAACCTCCAGTGATGAGCCTCCATGAGCCCCAGCGATGAGCCACCCGGAGCACGGGCTGTGAACGACGAGGGCCCGTCGGTGCTCGCGATGGTGGGCGCGGTGGCGCTCATCGTGGCGCTCGTGATCCTCGTGTTCTTCGCCGCCGGCTACGGCTTCGGGCGGCTGTTCCTGTGAGCGGCCGGCCGCTCTCCTCCGGAATAGGCCCTAAACTGAGCCGGCCCGGGCTCCTCGGCGGCCGGCAGTGACCCACACCATGCTCCCCTTCGCCTACTTCGGGATCGAAAGCAGCGGCCTGAACCTGGTCATCGATCTGCTGATCGTGTTCGTGGTGGTGCTGTACCTGTCCCTGATCTACTGGACCTACGGGGACGCCCGGCGACGGATCGAGGACCCGATGCTGGTGGGCTGCGCCACCGCCGCCTCCCTGTTCCCGTTCGTGGGCACCATCGTGTACGTCATCCTGCGGCCGCCCGAGTACCTCGAGGACGCGCGGGAGCGGGAACTGGAGATGCAGGCCGCCGAAGCCCGCCTGCACGAGCTCGACCACGCCCTGTGCCCCTACTGTGACTACCGCATCGAGCGGGACTTCGTGCGCTGCCCGAGCTGTCTGCGAAAGCTCAAGGAGCGCTGCGTGGGCTGCCAGCGGCCGCTGGAGCAGACGTGGGCCATCTGCCCCTACTGCGAGACCGAGGTGGCGGGCGCCGCCCCCGTGCGTCGCCGCCGGCGCCGGCGGGCGGAGTCCGAGCAGGAGAGCTCGCCCTCGCCGGCGGGCCGGCCCTCACTGGAGGAATCCGCGCCGCTGTTCGTGGATGGCATGTCCGACATCTCCAGCCCCACAGACCTGACCGGCACGAGCGACATCGCCGCCGCTCCCGGCGTCTCCTCGGCCGAGGAAGACACCAGGGCCCGGCCGGTGGCCGCCCCCGAGCCCTCCCCGGCGGCCTCCCGGCCCACCGGCCGCGCACGCCGTCCCCGATCGAGCTCCTGAGCTCGGTCCACCTACGTTCCCCAGCACTCACGACCGCGATCTCCTGATCCGAAGGAGCACAAGAGACCATGGAAAGAACCCTCATCCTGATCAAGCCCGACGCCTTCGCCCGCGGCCTCACCGGCGAGATCCTCGCCCGCTTCGAGCGCAAGGGCCTGCGCATCGCCGCCATCCGCGGCCTCACCATGACGGCGGAGCTCGCCGAGCGCCACTACGCGGAGCACTCCGAGCGGCCCTTCTTCGGAGAGCTCGTGGAGTTCATCACCTCCGGTCCCATCGTGGCCCTGGTGCTGGAAGGAGTGCAGGCCGTGAAGGCCTCCCGCCAGCTGATGGGCGCCACCAACCCCCTGGAGGCCGCCCCCGGCTCCATCAGGGGGGACTTCGCGGTGGAGACCGGCCAGAACATGGTCCACGGCTCGGACTCCCCCGAGTCCGCCGCCCGCGAGATCGCCCTCTTCTTCCCGGACCTCCCCCCCGCCTGACCTCCCGGCCGGCTTCCCCCCGGCGCTCCGATGGCCCGCCCGCTGCTCCTCCTGGCCTCCGAATCCCCCCAGCGGGCCGCCATCCTGCGCCGTCTTGGGATCCCCTTCGTGGCCCGTCCCACCGACGTGACCGAGCTCACCGACGGCCCCCCCGTGGAGGTGGCCCGGGAGAACGCCCTGCGCAAGGCACACGCCGCCCGGGAGATCACTCAGCACCCTTTCTTGGGCGCTGTCGGGGGTCCGCATGCGGACCCCCGTGGGCCGGCACATGTGCCGGCCCAGCCGGCGGCACATGTGCCGCCGGCCCCTCCATCGAAGGCCCGCGCGGGCGGAGAGCCCCCGGGCCCGGCCCCGGAGCTGGTGCTGGGCTGCGACACCCTGGTGGCGCTCAGGGGGGTCATCTACGGCAAGCCCCCAGAGGAGGCCGCCGCGCGGGCCACCCTGGAGGCGCTCTCGGGGGCGACCCACGAGGTGATCAGCGGCCTGGCGTTGCTCGGACCGGGCGCGCTGGAGCGGGTGGCGGTGGCGCGCACCCGGGTGTCCTTCCGGGAGCTCTCGGCGGATCTGCTGCACTGGTACCTGTCCAGCGGCGAGTGGCGGGGACGGGCGGGGGGCTATGCCATCCAGGGGGCGGGAGCGGCGCTGGTGAGGGAGATCGAGGGGGACTACGAGAACGTGGTGGGCCTGCCGGTGGCCGCCCTCCTGGACCTCGCCCCGGAGCTGATCGCAAGCTAGGCAAAGCTGTGCAAATCCGCTCGCAGGCGTGGAAGCTGGAGAGAGGCGTCCGCTAGACTGGCCCGCGGGCACGCGCTGGCCGCCGGACATGCTCTCGGACACCGACGAGCGAGCCGAAATCCGCGCTCCGATGCGACTTTCGCGCCGCGCGCGGACGGACGCGCCTCCGATCTCCACCGATGAGCATCTTCACCTATCTGACAGGCTTCGGCGGCCGCGACATGGCGGTGGATCTCGGCACCGCCAACACCCTCGTGTACGTGCGCGGCCGCGGCATCGTGCTCTCGGAGCCCAGCGTGGTGGCGATCGACTCTCGCACCGGCGAAGTACACGCGGTGGGCATCGAGGCCAAGCGCATGCTCGGCCGCACCCCCGGCACCATCCAGGCCATCCGGCCGCTGAAGGACGGCGTGATCGCGGACTTCGACGTCACCGAGGAGATGCTCCGTCACTTCATCCAGAAGGTCCACCAGAACCGCTGGGCCCATCCGCGGGTCGTCGTGTGCGTGCCCTCCGGCGTCACCGGCGTGGAGAAGCGGGCCGTGGAGGAGGCCTGCCTGTCGGCCGGCGCCCGCACCGCCTACCTGATCGAGGAGCCGATGGCGGCCGCCATCGGCGCGGGCCTGCCGGTGGGGGAGCCCACGGGGTCGATGGTGGTGGACATCGGCGGCGGCACCTCCGAGGTGGCCGTCATCTCTCTCGGCGGCATCGTCGTCTCCCAGTCCATCCGCGTGGGCGGCGACGAGATGGACGAGGCCATCATCAACTACGCCAAGCGCGAGTACAAGCTCCTCATCGGCCAGCAGACCGCCGAGGAGCTCAAGCTCGAGATCGGCTCCGCGTGCGCCATGCAGGACGAGCTCCAGGCGGAGATCCGCGGCCGCGACATGGTCTCGGGGCTGCCCAAGACGGTGGTCCTCACCAGCGAGGAGATCCGCCAGGCTCTCGCCGAACCCCTCAACCAGATCGTGGACGCCGTCAAGGAGACCCTCGATCGCACCCCCCCGGAGCTCGCCTCCGACATCATGGACCGCGGCATCATGCTCGCCGGCGGCGGCTCTCTGCTGCAGGGCCTGGATGTGCGCCTGCGTGAGGAGACCCAGATGCCCGCCCACCTCGCCGAGTCCCCCCTCACCTGCGTGGCCGTCGGCTCCGGCCGCTCCCTGGAGGAGTTCGAGGCCATCCACCGCGCCAACCGCGGCACCCGCAACCGGCGGCGCCGGTGAGGCTCGGCGCTGGTGCGAGCCGCAGGGGGCTCGCTCGCCGCGCCCTCCACCACCTGCCTCCCCCTGGCGGCCGGAGCCGGGGTACTCTGTCCGCTGAACTGTCCGCTGAACGCCGCGGAAGGCTCTGAACGTGCAAAACAAGACGGTCCGCAGGCGACGCGCGGTGCTCGCGCTCCTCGTCGCCCTCTCCCTGATCCTCCTCACCGCCTACTTCGGCGAGGCCACCCTCGGGCCTCTGCACTCCGTCCAGCGGGGCTTTCTCACCGTTGTGGCCCCCATCCAGGACGGCGCCAACAAGGCCCTGAAGCCCGTCCGCGACCTCTTCAGCTCGATCGACGAAGCGTTCCACGCCAAAGGCCAGAACGCGCAGCTGCGCAAGCAGGTGGAGAACCTCCGCCGTGAAGTGATCGCCGACCGCATCGACCGTCAGTCCTACGGCCAGCTCCTGAGCATGTTCCACCTCGACGGCGAGCTCTCCATCTCCGACTACCAGCCCGTCACCGCCACCGTCGTCAGCCAGACCCCCAACCTGTGGTACTCCACCGTCCTCATCGACAAGGGCTCCTCCGCCGGCATCCAGCTCGACGACCCCGTCATCAACGGCGAAGGACTCGTCGGCAAGGTCACCGAGGTGGTCGCCGACGGCGCCCAGGTGACCCTCATCACCGACTCCACCATGGGCGTCAGCGCCCGCCTGGGCTCGAGCTCCGCCACCGGCATCGTCCGTCCCAAGGTGGGCGACCCCAACGACCTGCTGCTCGAATACCTCCCCACCAACACCCCCGCCCTGAAGGGCGAATACGTCTACACCTCCGGCACCGTAGCTCCCCCCGACGACTCTTTGTACCCCCGCGGCATCCCCATCGGCCAGGTCACCTCCGAAGACGAAGAATCCGCCTACAAGGCCGTCAACGTCCATCCCCTCGCCGACCTGCGCAACCTCGACGTCGTCCAGGTCCTCACCGCACCCCCCGGCTCCACCCCCGGCCGCCTCAGCGGCGTGGTCTCGAGCCTGCCCGCCGGCCAGTCCTCCGCTACCGAACCCGCCTCCGGCCAGCTCGCCTCCACGGGGACCGGCTGATGGTCGTTCGCTCGGTGTGTCCTTCGAAAACGGACGCCCCGCGCGCGTGCGCCCGCGCGCGCGGGCTGCGCATCCGGGGGCTGCGCATCCGGGGGCTGCGCATCCGGGGGCTGCGCATCCGGGGGCTGTGTGCACGGGGGCTGTGTGCACGGGGGCTGTGCGCATGGGGGCTGTGCGCATGGGACGGCAGGCCGGTGTGTCTTTCGAAAACGGACGCCCCGCGCGCGTGCGCCCGCGCGCGCGCCCGCGCGAGGGGGGGTTCGGGCTGATGGCGGCCGAGAAGGTCTCCGGCGAGCTCGTGGCCCGCATCGCCGCCCTGTCGGTGGCGGTGGTGTTCTTCCAGATCGGCGTGGTCTCCGAGGTGCCCGTGTTCGGCGTCACCGTGGACCTCTCCATCCTGCTGGTGGCCTTCGTGGGCCTCCTCTGCGGCTCCACCGTGGGGGCCGTGAGCGGCTTCGCGGTCGGCCTGCTGGTGGATCTCGCGCTCGTGCAGACCCTCGGCCTCACCTCCCTGGTGTTCACCCTCATCGGCTACGCCTGCGGCCGGTTGCGAGAGCTCCGCGACCCCCAGGCTGCCCTCACGCCCCTGCTGGTGGGCGCCGCCGCCACCGCCGCCGCCCTCGTGGGGTACTCCCTGATGGAGTTCATGCTCGGCGTGGACGCCCCCGTGAGCCTGCTGCTGCTGCGGGAGATCGTGCTGGGAATCCTCGTGAACACCATCGTGGCCATCCCGATGTGGGTGCTCGTCCGCCGCGCCATCGTCGGCGGCCGCCCCGCCGATCCCCGCCGCCGCCGCCGCCGCGCCTACACCACCGGCGGCCTCAGCCCCCTCTCCCGGCCATGACCGCCCACCGTCCCCCAGCGGCTGCCCGCGAGTCCCGCCCGGTGCTCACATGAGCGCCATCGAACGCTTTCGCCCCCACCCTCGTCCCGCCGGCGGCGGGAGCTCCCGCGGGGAGCGCTCCGGCGGCGCCGGCTCGGGTCGCATCCCGCCGGTGTCCCCCCAGATGGCCCTGCGAGTGGCCATCCTCGGAGGCATCTCGGTGGTGATGTTCGGGGTGATCTTCTTCCGCCTCTGGTACCTCCAGGTGCTCACCGGCGAACAGTACGTACACGAAGCCGCCGCCAACGCCGTCCGCACCCTGCCCATCGCCGCCCCCCGGGGAGAGATCCTCGACCGGGAAGGCAAGACCATCGCCGCCTCCACCGTGGCCAACGCCGTCCAGATCGTGCCCTCCGCCCTGCCCCCGCCCGGGCATCCGCGGCTGGTCGTCTATCGCCGCCTCGGCGCCCTGCTGGGGATGAGCGCCGCTCACATCGAGGCGCTGGTGGTCAAGGGCCGCACCTCTCTGCCCTACGCGCCCGTCACCATCAAGACCGACGCCGGCCCCGGCGTGCTGACGGTGCTCGCCGAGCAGCAGAACCGCTATCCCGGCGTCACTCAGCAGCCGGTCTCCATCCGCACCTACCCCTTCGGCCAGATGGCCGCCAACGTGCTCGGCTACGTGGGCCAGGTCTCCGAACGGGAGCTCAAGCTGCGGCCCTTCCGAGGCGTCAAACAGGGCCAGATCGTGGGCCAGGAAGGCCTCGAGTACTACTACGACCGCTACCTCCGCGGCCGCGACGGCGAGCAGCGGGTGCAGGTGAACTCCGCCGGCTACCCCGTGCCCACCCGCCTGCAGCCCACCCCCCCGGTGGCCGGCTACAGCCTTCAGACCACCCTCGACCTGGGCCTCCAGCGAGAGGGCGAAAAGGCGCTCGTGGAGGGCATCGAAAACGCCCGCGCCGGCGGCAAACCGGCGCCCGCCGGCGGCTTCGTGGCGATGAACCCCCTCAACGGCGAAATCCTCGCCATCGGCTCCTACCCCAGCTTCGACCCCAACAAGTTCGCCAAACCCCTCACCAAGCACGAATACGAAGCCCTCGAGGGTCTCTCCGGCGGTGGCGAAGGCGGACAGGAACAGTCACCCTCCCGCCTCGTGGACCGCGCCGTCAACGGCGCCTACCCCACCGGCTCCACCTTCAAGCCCATCACCGCCATGGCAGCCTTGGAAGGCGGCGTCATCAACCCCACCGAGGGCCTCGGCGCCGGCCAGTGCATCGACGTGGGCGGCGAGCAGTTCTGCAACGCCGGCAAGGCCGACTACGGCGCCGTGGGCCTCGTGGAAGCCCTCAAGGTCTCCTCCGACACCTACTTCTTCGAAGTGGGCGAGCTCGCCAACCGCTTCGGCAACGTCATCCAGAACAAGGCCCACGAACTGGGCATCGGCGAGCAGACCGGCGTGGACCTCCCCAGCGAGACCACCGGCACCGTCCCCAGCCGCCGCTGGCTGGCCCAGCAGAACAAGGCCGAAGCCGAATGTGAGCACGCCCACCACGGCCGCCCCTGCCACATCGTCGCCGAACCCGGCGAGCCCTGGACGGTGGGCTACAACATGGATCTCGCCGTCGGCCAGGGCAGCCTCCAGACGGACCCCCTGCAGATGGCCGTCGCCTACTCCACCCTCGCCAACGCCTACCTCCACGACGGCTACGGCGTGGTGGTCCGCCCCCACCTGGGCATGCAGATCGACGAAGCCGGCGGCCTCGTCCAGGCCCTCAACTTCCCGCCCGTCCGCCATCTCCACCTCAACGACGAAGACCTCTCCCTGGTCATGCAGGGCATCCACGAGGCCGCCAGCCAGCCCGGCGGCACCTCCGCGGACGTGTGGGCCGGCTGGAACCAGTCCGCCCACCCCGTCTACGGCAAGACCGGCACCGCAGAACGCGCCGGTCACGTCGAACAGTCCTGGTACATGTGCTTCGTGAACGACCCCACCCATCCCATCGTGATCGCCGTCACCGTCGAAGAAGGCGGCTTCGGCGCCGAAACCGCCGCCCCCATCGCCCGTCTGATCGCAGCCAACTGGTTCGGAGCGCCCGAGAAGTTCGTGGTGGGAACCTCGAAGACCTTCTGATCCCCTCCAGCCCCTGTCCCCCGCCCGCCCCCGCCCCCGGCAAGCCGCCGGCCGGGCCGGCCCGGCCGCCGGCCGCGGCCCCGCCGGCGCCGGCACCAGGCGCTTCGCCCTGCCCCTCGACCCCCTCCTCACCCTCGCCGTGGTGGGCCTCGGCATCGCCTCCGTCCTCACCCTCAAGGTGGCCACCAGCGAAGCCATCCCCGGCGACCCCACCTACTACGTCAAGCGCCAGACCATCTACCTGTGCATCGGCCTGGCCTTCATGGCGCTCCTCGCCCGCATCGACTACGGCCGCCTCCAGCAGCTCAAAAACGGCATCTATGCCCTGCTCATCCTCTCCATCCTCGCCGTCCTCGGCCTCGGCCACGTCGCCAACGGCTCCCAGCGCGCCATCAGCCTGCCCTTCTTCTCCTTCCAGTCCTCCGAGCTCGGCAAGGTCCTGCTGATCGTCTTCCTCTCCGCCTTCATCGTCGACCGCGCCCGCCACCTCCACGAGCGCGACACCACCGCCCGGGTGCTCCTCGCCGCTCTCATCCCCGCCATGCTCGTCATCGCCCAGCCCGACCTCGGCTCCGGCATGGTCTACATGGTCATCGCCTTCGTCCTGTTGCTCGTCGCCGGCGCCCCCTGGCGCCAGCTCGCCGGCCTCGTGGCCCTCGTGTGCGCCTGCATCGCCATCGTCCTCGTCGCCGCCCCCGCCGCCGGCGTCCATCTGCTGAAGCCCTACCAGGCCGAACGCCTCACCGCCTTCCTGCACCCCACCTCCGACTTCGGCGAAATCAAGGAAAAGGAATCCAAGACCGGCGAACCCGATCCCGCCTACCAGCTCAACGAGTCCAAGATCGCCATCGGCTCCGGCCAGAAGACCGGCCGCGGCGCCGACTCCACCCAGATTCGCCTCAACTTCGTGCCCGAGGACAACACCGATTTCGTGTTCGCCGCCGTCGGCGAGCAGTACGGCTTCCTCGGCGCCGGCATCGTCCTGTGCCTCTACGCCCTGCTCATCTGGCGCGCTCTGGCCATCATCACCATGGCCAAGGACCTCTTCGGTGCCCTCATCGCCGCCGGCACAGCGGCTATGCTGATGTTTCAAGTGTTCGTGAACGTGGGAATGACCATCGGCATCATGCCCATCACCGGCGTCACCCTCCCGCTTCTCAGCTATGGCGGCTCGTCGGTGATCACCATCTTTCTGGCCGTCGGTCTGCTGCAGTCGATCTACGTTCGCTCTCGTGCCACCGCCGCCCTCAAGGGGCGCGTGGCCCTCTACTAGACAATGACAAGACTGGATCTGAAAATTGAAAAAGCAAGTTCTCGTCAGCGTGGACCGCGCGGAGACGCGCGTCGCGCTGCTGGAGGCGACCGGCACCCCGGCCGCCGCGAAAGCTTCCGCCAAAGGCTCCAAACGCAAACGCGCCGGCGGCAACCCCGGGGCCGGCTACCGTGTAGCTGAGCTCTATCTGGAGCGTCGCGGGGGGCGCTCGATCGTAGGCAACATCTACAAGGGCAAGGTCGACAACGTCCTGCCCGGCCTCGAGGCCGCCTTCGTGGACATCGGCCTCGAGAAGAACGGCTTCCTGCACGTCGACGAGATCGTGATGCCCGGCGTGGAGATCGCCAAGCGCGGTCGCGGCGGCGCCGGCGCCAAGAACAGGATCTCCGACCTCTTGAAGCCCGGCCAGGAGATCGTGGTGCAGGTCATCAAGGATCCCCTGAAGACCAAGGGCGCCCGCCTGTCCATGGAGCTCACCATCGCCGGCCGCTACATGGTCTACGCGCCCACCGGCGAGGGCGTCGGCGTCTCCCGCCGCCTGGAGGACGCCGAGCGCGAGCGCCTGCGCCGACAGACCGCCAAGCTCGACCTCGGCGAGGGCGGCGCCATCATCCGCACCGCCGCCCACGGCGCCAAGCGAGAGGACTTCGAGCGCGAGCTCAAGTACCTGCACAAGCTCCACGAGGTGCTCGTCAAGCGCGTCGCCGAAACGGAGGCCCCCGACCTCGTCTTCCAGGAGGCCGACCTCTCCGTGCGGGTGGTCCGCGACATCTTCTCCGCCCACTTCGAGCGCGCCATCGTGGACGACGAGCAGCAGCACCATCGCCTGGTCTCCTTCTTCGCCCGCACCGCCCCCGAGCTCGTGGAGCGCGTGGAGCTGTGGGACGCAGACACCCCCCTGTTCGAGGCCTACAAGGTCGACCAGGCCATCGCGGGCGTCCTCTCCCGCCGCGTCGATCTGCCCTCCGGCGGCTATCTGATGATCGACTACGCCGAGGCTCTCACCGTCATCGACGTCAACTCCGGCAGCTTCATCGGCCGCGGCAAAGGCGCCGCCCTGGAGGACACCATCACAAAAACCAACCTCGAGGCCGCCGAGGAGGTCGTCAACCAGCTGCGCCTGCGCGACATCGGCGGCATCATCGTCATCGACTTCATCGACATGGCCCGCGCCCGCAACCGCGACGCCGTGATGAAGACGCTGCGCAAGGCCCTCGACGAAGACCGCACCAAGACCTTCACCGCCGAGATCTCCAAGCTCGGCCTCGTGGAGATGACCCGCCAGAACGTCACCGAGGGCGTCCGCGAGATCATGACCCGCTTCTGCCCCACCTGCGAGGGCGAGGGCGTGATCAAGAGCGAGGAGACCATCGCCATCGAGTTCGAGCGTCGCCTGCGCGAGCTCGCCGTCGCCCATCCCGACGCCGAGGCCCTGCTCGTGCAGATGAACCCCCGCGTCAGCACCCAGTTCACCGGCCACTCCTCTCGCGTCCTGCACGCCCTGGAGGCCGAAACCGGCAAGTCCTTCCTCTTCGAGGGCTCCGAAGGACTCGCCCTCGACCACTTCGCCATCACCTTCGCCGGCACCCGCGAGGAGGTCGAGGAGCGCGCCCTGCCCTTCCGCCAGGGCGACGAGGTGCTGGTGGAGATCGTGGAGCCCCACATGTACGACGTCGACGACGCCGTCGCCAAAATCGACGGCTACATCATCTCCATCGCCGGCGCCGCCCCCCACGTGGGCGAGAAGCGCATGGTCCGCATCGACGAGGTCGGCCGCACCGCCGCCTCCGCCTTCCTGCTCGACGAGTCCGGCGAGATCGTCAAGCCAGCACCCCGTTCCGCCACCCCCTCGCGCTCCCGCCGCGGGGGCCGCAAACGCTCCCCCGCCAAACGTCCCGACGCCAAACGCTCCGCAGCCAAACCCTCCGCAGCCGCGCCCGTGGCCGAGGCCCCAGTGGACGCCGAGGTGGAGTCCGCCGGCAACGGCGGCCCACCCCCCATCGAAGCCTCCGACCTGCGCGACCCCGTGCCCGACGAAGCCCATCCCGAGGGCGAGGCTGCCGAGGATGGCCTACAATCCAAGCCTCGGCGTCGCGGCCGCAGGGGCGGGCGACGCCGTTCGGCCGCAAAGGCGAAGGCCGGCAGCGAGTAGCCACGGCCGCCGCGCCCGCCTCCCCTCGACCACACCCGACACTTCACAGGATCCCCCCAACCATGTACGCGATCGTCAAGACCGGCGGCAAGCAGTACCGCGTCGAGCGCGGCCAGCGCCTCGTGGTCGAGCGCCTGCCCGCCGCCGAGGGCGACACCGTCGCCCTGGAGCCCATCCTCTACCGCTCCGACGACGCCGTCTTCGACGCCGCCAGCCTGAAGGACGTCAAGGTCACCGCCAAGGTCATCGCCCACGAGCGCGGCGACAAGCTCCGCGTCTTCAAGTTCAAGCCCAAGCGCGGCTACAAGCGCCGCACCGGCCACCGCCAGGAGCTCACCCGCATCGAGATCGCCGAGCTCGGCCCCGGCAAAGCCGCCACCACCAAAGCCAAACCGAAGGCCGCCGCCAAACCCAAAGCGCAGGCCAAACCGAAAGCTCCCGCCAAGCCCAAACCAGCCGCCAAAGCCAAAGCACCCAAGGAGGACACCGATGGCGCATAAGAAGGGCCTCGGCTCCAGCCGCAACGGCCGCGACTCAAACGCCCAGCGTCTCGGCGTCAAGACCTTCGCCGGCGAGACCGTCACCGGCGGCGAGATCATCGTGCGCCAGCGCGGCACCAAATTCAAGCCCGGCCAGGGCGTCGGCATCGGCAAGGACGACACCCTCTACGCCCGCTCCCCCGGCGTGGTGGCCTTCACCGCCGGCCGCCGCGGCCGCGTCGTGAGCGTCCTGCCCGCCGCCGCCGCTCCCGGAGGCTCCTCCTAGGCTCAGCGCCCGGCCGGCGCCCCGCGCGCCCGCCCGCCGCCTCATCATCCGAGCACGCGCCATGGACGACCGTGCGAGGATCCACATTCGCGCCGGCTCCGGCGGTGACGGCTGCGCCAGCTTCCGCCGCGAAGCCCACGTGCCCCGCGGCGGCCCCGACGGCGGCGACGGCGGCCGTGGGGGAGACGTGGTCCTCCTCTGCGACCAATCCCTGCGCGACCTCCACGCCTATCGTCGCAAGACTCACTACCGCGCCGGCCGCGGCGGTCACGGCGAAGGCTCCCTGCGCCACGGAGCCGACGGCGAGACCCTCGTCATCCGCGTCCCCCCCGGCACCGAAGCCTGGGGCGCCGACCCGCTCCCGCGGGAGGCCTCCAGCGACCTCCAGGGCCGGCGCTGGGAGCTCCTCGCCGCCGGCCAGCGCGCCCGCATCGCCCGCGGCGGCTCCGGTGGGCGGGGCAACAAGCGCTTCGCCACCCCCACCCGCCAGGCTCCCCGCTTCGCTGAGCGGGGCCTCCCCGGCGAGGAGGGCTGGATCGAGCTCCAGCTGCGCCTGCTCGCCGACGTGGGCCTCGTGGGCCTGCCCAACGCCGGCAAGTCCTCCCTGCTGGCTCGCCTCACCCACGCCAACCCCAAGGTCGCCAGCTACCCCTTCACCACCCTCTCGCCCGTGCTGGGCGTCCTCGAAGAGCAGTCTGGGGGCCGCCAGCTGGTGATCGCCGACATCCCCGGCCTGATCGAGGGCGCCAGCGAGGGCGCGGGCCTCGGGCACGACTTCCTCGCTCACGTCGAGCGCACCCGCCTGCTCGTCCACGTCCTCGACATCGCCCCCGAGCTCTCCGGAGCCCCCGACGCCGACTCGCTGGCCAATCACGCCGCCATCGAGCACGAGCTCGCCGCCCACGACCCCCGTCTCGCTCGCCTCCCTCGTGTGCTGGCTCTCGCCAAGGCCGATCTCCTGCCCGCGGACCGCTCTGAGGACCTCGCCGCGGAGTGGCAGCGCCGGCTCGGCTCCGACGTGCCCGTGATCCTCACCTCCTCCGCCACCGGCCTCGGCCTCACCGAGCTGGCGGGCCTGCTGCTGAGGGCCGTTCCCGAGGAGGCTGACGCTGGCGCGCAGGGGCGGGGAGATGTTCTCGAAATGGACGCCCCGCGCGCGCGTACGCGCGCGCGCGCGGGCAGCGCAAATGGAGAGCCTCCACCCGCCCCCATGTCCGCCGCCGGCGAGGAGCACACCGAGACGGAGCTCGCCGAGCACATGGTCTTCCGGCCCGCCGGCACCGGCCGCGGCTACACGGTGCGCAGGACCGGCGAGCGCTCCTTCGCGGTCGTGGGCCGGGGCATCGAGCGCTTGATCGGGCGCTTTGACATCGACAACGAGGACGCCCTCGCCTACCTCGAGGAGCGCCTGCGCCGCATCGGCGTGCTCGCCGCCCTGCGCGACGAGGGCTTTCAGCCCGGCGACGACCTGCTGATCGCCGGTGTGCCCTTCGAGCTCGACCCCGAGCTCTACTAGGCTCCTGCCTCCATGCGACGTGTCGTGATCAAGCTCGGCTCGAGCGTCGTCGCGGACGCCGAGGGGGAGCTCCGCGAGGAGCCCTTGGCGCGGGTCTGCGACGCCGCCGCGAGCCTGCACCGGGCGGGAGACGAGGCGATCCTCGTCACCAGCGGCGCCATCGCCCGGGGCATGCGCACGATGGGCCTCGCCCAGCGTCCCACCACCGTGCAGGAGCTCCAGGCGGCAAGCGCGGTCGGTCAGGGCAAGCTCTACCGCGTCTACGACGAGCTCCTGCGCGACCGCGACGTCACGAGCGCCCAGCTGCTGCTCACCTTCTTCGACATGAGCGCTCGCACCCACTATCTCAACGCCCGCCAGACCCTCGAGCGGCTGCTGGCCTGGCGGGTGATGCCGGTCATCAACGAGAACGACACCACCGCCACAGACGAGAT
>Ga0335072_10004994_pt1 | contig 19567 bp, 11 predicted proteins | sample Lox_Sample_21_FD_206725 | JGI IMG/M metagenome (GOLD analysis project Ga0335072, IMG submission 206725) | Soil microbial communities from Loxahatchee National Wildlife Refuge, Florida, United States - Lox_Sample_2.1 | ecosystem: Environmental > Terrestrial > Soil > Wetlands | place: USA...
TTGCGGGCCGGATTTTCTCCGGCCGCAACATGAGTCGATCATCCTTCAATGTTCCTGCTTCAAGCCCATTGCCTTCAGGATCATCATGCCTGGGCACCAGTTCGTGAAGGCCGATTGCAATAGGTTCAGCCCGACAAAGGCTGTCAGCCAAAGCCAGTAGTGTGAGAAGTAGTACGCCAATGCGAGCGACAACAACACAACTACACCGGCCATCAAACGAAGTCCACGCTCTACCGTCATTTCGAGTCTCCTTGCGGGGTTCCCGGTTCACATGAAATCTCAGCCGAACTCTTTCTGTGAACCATGTAGTAAAGAATCGGGATCGTCGGCCACGACAGGAAGGTGGACGCAACGGCTCCGGCAATTAGCGATACCGCCAGGCCCTGGAATATTGGATCGCTCAGAATGACGCTGGCGCCTACCACGACGGCAGCAGCCGTCAGCAGCATCGGCCGGAACCGAATGGCTCCCGCGTCGATTACTGCCTGGGCGAGCTGCGCCCCCTGGCGTCGGCGCAGCTCGATGAAGTCGACAAGGATGATCGAGTTGCGCACAATGATGCCCGCCCCCGCAATGAAGCCGATCATCGAGGTTGCAGTGAAGAAGGCCCCCATGAGCGCATGCGCCGGCAGGATTCCGACCAATGTGAGCGGAATCGGCGCCATGATAATCAGCGGCACGATAAACGACCGGAACCACCCCACAACCAGCACATAAATGAGGATCAGCACCGTCCCGAATGCCAGGCCGAGATCGCGGAAGACCTCAATCGTGATATGCCATTCGCCGTCCCACTTCATTGAGTAATGGTCGGTCGACTCCGGCTGCGCCGCGTTGTAGCGCGCGAGCGTATAGCCGGCAGGCAGCGACAGATGATCCAGCGTCTTGTTCATCTTCAGAATCGCGTACACCGGGCTTTCCTCCGCTCCGGCCACATCGCCCGTTACATACACCACTCGGCGCAGGTTCTTGTGGTAGATACTTTGCTGAATCGTCGCGCGGTCTGTGCGAACAAGTTCGCGCAGAGACACCATGCTCCCGTCGGCGCCGGGAAGTCGAATATTCTGGAGTGCCTGCTCGGACGAGCGGTCGGGCCTGTCCAGCTCAACAAGAGTCGGAATAGGCTCCCGTGCGTTCCCATCATGGAGCAAGCCGGTTTGCATGCCAGATGTTGCGAGTGCCAGCGCGTGCGCCACATCCGATGCCGCGATGCCGTGCTGTGCGGCCTTCGCCTCATCCACGCGCATCATGAGTCGCGGTTGCGGGTCTTCCACGTACCAGTCCGTATCGACGACACCTGGTGTGCTTTCAAAAATGGCCTTGATCTGTTGTGCTACCTGTGTCTGACCTTCCAGATTCGGCCCGTAAACCTCGGCTACCAGGGTTTGGATCACTGGTGGCCCAGGCGGGACCTCGCTGACCTGGACCCTCGCGCCATATTGCTTACCAAGCGCGACCAGCACAGGTCGCAGCTTCTTCGCAATCGCATGACTCTGGTCGTGGCGCTCGCTGGCTCCAACAAGGTTCACCTGAATATCCGCCTGGTTGGGCATCCGGCGCATGTAATAGTGGCGCACAAGACCATTGAAGTTATAGGGGCCGGAAGTCCCGGTGTAAGTCTGGTAGTCCAGCACATCCGGCTGCTTTGCTATTGCAGCACCCATCGTCTGGACCACGCGCGCCGTCTGCTCCAGCGGCGTCCCATCGGGCATATTGATGACAACCTGCAACTCGCTTTTGTTGTCGAAGGGTAGCATCTTCACCCGCACCAGCCCCATCGGCACCAGAATGACCGAGACGAGAAGCATGGCAATGACGGCGACAAAGAACAGGAACCGGTTTCTACCGGATGCGATTAGTGGCGTCATCACCCGGCGATAGAGTCGCGTCCGCCAGTTCTCATGCTCCGGCTCCAGCACGCGCGTGCCGCCCAGGTGTTTGCCCAGCAGCCGCATCGCTGCCCAAGGCGAAACCACAAACGCCACCATGAGCGAAAACAGCATCGCTGCCGAGGCCCCGACCGGAATAGGCCGCATGTACGGCCCCATCAGCCCGCGGACAAAGGCCATCGGCAACACCGCGGCGATCACGGCAAAGGTAGCGAGAATCGTCGGATTACCCACCTCCGCAACGGCTTCCACGGTCACGTCGCTGCGCGAGCGATGCTGGTTCTCAGGCAGCCTGAAGTGCCGCACCATGTTCTCTACGACGACGATTGCATCGTCGACCAGGATGCCGATGGAGAAGATCAGAGCAAAGAGGGTGACGCGGTTGATGGTGTAGCCCAGCAGGTAGAAGACTGACATCGTGAGCGCCAGCGTCACCGGAATCGCCAGGAGCACGACGCCCGACTCGCGCCATCCCAGAAACAGTGCCACAAGGAAAGCCACTGACAAAGTCGCCAGCAGAAGATGCTCCAGCAACTCATCCGACTTGGCCTTGGCCGTCTCGCCATAGTTTCGTGTCGTCGTGATGGTAACGTCACTTGGAATCGTCGATCCCTGCATCTCGTGCACGCGCTTCAACACGGCATTGGCGATATCGGTCGCATTGGTCCCTTTGCGCTTGGCCACGGTGATCGTCACTGCGGGATACTGGCTCGGCGCCTGGCTGCCATTCAGGCTTCTCGCAGTGGTTCCAAACGTGACATAGTTTGAGGGTTCGGCCGGACCGTCGATGATCTGGTCGGCCACGTCACGCAGATAGACGACGTGCCCGTGGTCCACTGCCACGACAACCGATTCGAGGTCGCGCCGGCTCGTAAACAGGTCCCCTGCATCCACGCGGATCTCGCTGTTGTTCTCAGCAAAGCTTCCTGCCTGCAGTCCGGCATTGGCACCCTGCAGCCGACCCACAATCGTCATGGGCGAGAGACCGTACGCATTGAGCTTGGCTGTGCTCAGCACCACGCGCATAGTCCGCGGCAGCCCGCCGATCACGCTTGTCTCGGATACATCGGTGATTTGCTCGACGTTGTGCTGTATCTCATCGGCCAACGCGCGCAGCCGGTATCCGTTGTAGTGCGTGCCCCACAGCGTCAACGCCAGAATCGGCACATCATCGATCGACCGCGCTTTGATGATCGGCTGCGACACCCCGGGTGGCATGCGATCGAAGTTGGAGTAGAGCTTGCTGTAGACCTTGATCAGCGCATCTTCCTGAGGCGTTCCTACAAGGAAGCGCACAATCACTAAGCTCTGTCCCGGGCTCGATGTTGAATATACATACTCCACGCCTGAGATCTGGTGAACGAGTGACTCAATCGGCAACGTTACGCGCTGCTCAATCTCCGCTGGTGTTGCGCCCGGCATCGCTGTCGTGATGTCGAGCATGGGCACCAGAATCTGGGGCTCCTCTTCGCGAGGAATGATGGCAACTGCAAAAACTCCCAGCGCCAACGAAGCCACTATAAAGAGCGGCGTGAGTTTCGAATTGAGAAAGGCGTGAGCCAGCCGGCCCGCGAGCCCCAATCCCGCTGAACCTGAGGGTTGATTCATGGCTGGACCTCAACACGCTTGCCGGCAAAATCCCGGTCACCGGGCTGGTCCACAAGTTTTTCGCCTGCCGAAACACCCGACAGCACTTCTACCTGCGCTCCCTGCGACGGTCCCAGCGTTATATAGCGCAACTGTGCCACACCGCCCGCATCGAGCACGTACGCGCACTCGAGCGAGCCGCGCTGGACTACGGCCGTGCGTGGCGCCAGAATTGCCTGGTGGGAGCCTGTCGAGAAACTCGCCGTTCCATACATCCCGACACGCAGCTGCCTCGACGTTGGAAGATCGATCTTGATGAGGAAGCTGTGGCTCGAGGGATCGGCTGCCGGCACAATCTCATTGACCGTCCCCTGCAGGTCGCTCAATCCGGAGCCATCCACTGAAACTGGGAGTTTCATGCCTTTGTGCACGGCACTTATCTGCGATTCATCGACCATCGTCTGCAACTGGGGTACGCCGGTGCTGTCAATCTGCAGCAGCGGAACGCCCGGAGCCGCCATGGTCCCTGGATCTGCCATGCGTGCGGTCACGTACCCTGCAAACGGCGCGCGGATATGCGCGTAGCTCAGCATCGCGCGTGCGCCCGTTGCCTGGGCCTCCGCGGCCTGGCTGGCAGCCTGCAAAGCCTGTACCTGCGCAGCTGCAGCCTGGGCGCGCCTCTCCACTTCATCCATCTCTTGCGGACTGACGCTTTTCTGCGCCTGCAGCTGCTTATAGCGGGCCAGAGTGCTCGACGCCAGATCGGCATTGGTTTTCGCGGCGGCTTCCTGGCTCTCCGCGGCCTTCGCCGCTGCTGATGCCTGATCCACAGAGGCGGTAAGCGTCGCATCGTCCAGCGTGACCAGCGTCTGGCCTGCGCGAACCGCATCGCCCTCGTGTACCAGAACCTGCGTGACCCGGCCCATCACCTGCGCCGAAAGAACCGCAGATTCACGGGCATGTACTGTGCCCGTGGTCCGTACCAGCGACGGCGTTTCCGCTTGACGGCTCTCGACCACGCGCGCCTGCACCACCTGCGGATTGACAGGGCGAGCAGTTTCTTCCGAGCGACACCCTGCGAGCACCACAGACGCAGCAGCGAGCAGGCAACCTGAGACAATCAACTTCATTGCAATACCTCCGCGGCGTCAGGGGTTAATCTCCCTGTCGCAAACAGCAGTTGTGCATAAGCCGTGGCATTGCCGTAGACGGCATGCCAGTAGTTCGCCTGACTTTGCCGCTCGGCATCCTCAGCGCGCAGTAGATCGGTGATGGTCGCGAGACCGGCGTCATAGCGATTCCGCAGAATACGCAGGCTCTCTGCTGATTGTTGAATCGCGGCGCGTGCCGTCTCCAGCGTCAGCTGCGCGGTCTGCCGCCGAATGTGTGCCTGCTCCACCTGCAGCCGGACTTGCTGCTCATAACCGGCTACCTGGGCATCGGCGCGTTCCTTGGCGGCCCGCTCGTGAGCTAGCTGAGCGCGCTTGCTGAACGGCATAATATCGATGCCAATCTGCACGCCAGCCGCCCAGTTGTTCCCACCCGAACCGGCAAAAGTGGGCCGGTCCTGCTCCCAGTTACCGTAGGCGCTGATCCTCGGCCCAAAGCTGTATTTCGCCGCGCTTACGGCACTTGCTTGCGCTGCCTGGGCATCGCCCGCCGCCATCAGGTCGGGCCGCGTCTTCCGTGCCGTATCAACCTCGTCTGCGAGAGCTCCACTGGCCGGATACGCATGCTCCTCGATCGGTTGCAACTTGGATTCCTGCAGGTCTGGCATGCCCATCGCAATTCGCAGTTGCGCCCACGCCAATTCGAGATCGCCCTGCGCGGCGATCAGGCCCTGCTTGCAGGCGGCGGCATTCACCTCAGCCGACATGCGATCGGACTCTACCGCCAACCCCGCTTTAACACGATCGTTGACTGAACTCAGCAGGGCATCGGCCGTCTCCTGCTCGTGCTGCGCCACAGCAACTTCACGCTCGGCAAACAGTACCCCCTGAAAGGACTGCACAACGCCGAAGATCACTTTCTGGTCTTCTGCATTTGCCGCCGATGCAGCGCTCTTCTCCATCAGATCGGCGCCGTGAATCATCTTTTGGGTTCTAAATGAGTCGAACGCCATCCACGAGCCAGAGAACCGCGTAGTGAAGTTCCCAATCGGCTGGGGGCGATTTAACGCATTCAGGTCGAAGTCCGCCGCCGAGAAACGCTGTTGGCGTAACTTGCCTCCGAACACATAGACAGGGTCATTGCCCCGCGAGATGTCTTCAGTGAAGTTCAGTTGGGGAAACAGCTGAGTTCGTGACAGCGAAGCATCTGCGTGGGCGGCGTCGATGCCAGCATGCGCGGCCCGCGTGTCCGGGTTCTTGTGCAGGGCGTCGTCTATCGCCTGCCGCAGACTCAACGGGCTCTGGGCCCCCGCCGCAAGGCTCGCCGCCAGCCAGACCAGGACCGCCCGGCGTCTAAAAGCTGAGAACGATGTCATTGTGAAACGTTCCTTCCAGGGAGCTTTCATTCATTGAAAGTCCACATCCCGAAGGAGCGTTACATCGCGCACTCGGATTCTTTGCGCAAAAGATAGGCAGGAATGAAAGTGAAGGGCCATTTTGAGCCAGCCCTGTTGGGGACTGGCTCAAAAATGAGTACTGGTTGGTTGACGTTTTCTATCGGGAGGGAATACCGATCAGGCAGTTCTGCCCAGGCGGCGTGATACCGCACACTTCAGGAGTTGTTTTCCCCTGAATACCCGCGACTTCATGCTCGAAAGAGTTACATCCATGGCGTGAGCGGCACAGAGATAGGGCACGTCTTCGAGCACACACATCTGAAGCGCAAGCCGATGATGATCGCTCATCCCCTTCATGGCCGAGCGGACGATCTCCTGCCGCTCCACAGCTTCAAAGCACTCCTCCGGATTTTTTGCCGGATCAGGAATTTCGTGCGCGGCACTCTCGCCGTCCTGGTCAGGCGCAAATTCCAGCGGAAGAATGACTTTGCCTCTCTGACTCCGCATGTGCTCTCGTGCCGTATTCTGCACAATCGCACCTAACCACGTGCTCATCTGCGAGTCACCGCGAAAGCGCGAGAGATTCACATACGCTTTCATGAGTGCGTGCTGGACCACGTCTTCAGCTTCCTCGCGCGAATTCGTAATGCGCTTTGCGAGCCAAAGCAGACGCGTCCGATGTTTCTCAGCCGCTGCTAGAAACGTGCTGAGCTTCGCTTCGTCGTGGAGCGTCTCGCAGGAGACCTCCGCTGATACTTGCCGTTCCTCAAAGTCCGCAGGCTCCGCGCTGCCAAGCCACACGGGCGGAAAACTCACTGCAGGAACTGAGGCGAGGGGAGCGCTATCAGTTGCCATGGCGCCCTCCCATCTTCTTGCACACGCACGCGGTCAATCGCGCGCCGCGGGCACCACTTTGCAGGAGACACTCCCACCGTCGGAGGTCCCAAACACCCAAATCGATTCGTGCACCTGGGGTGAACATGAATCTCTCCTTCTTGGAAAATGCATTGGATAGAGTCAATGGAGCCGGCAGTCCGGGCTCGCGATGGAGTGCTGCCAGAAACTGCCGAGTGACTTATGCCAGGAAGGAGATGGAAGGAGGGGAACGAAGGGGAAGAAGCGGGAGAACCTTCTCCAGCCGCAGAGGTGTGCTCTGCTGTTCAACCGCTCCTTCGATGCGAGCGGTGCCCGCAGCGGACTGCGGTTGAACGTGAATGCTCTGATCGACCCACGATCGCGGTAGCACCCGCACCTTGACATGCGCATGCTTAAGGTCGGTCTGCTGATCGACCCAATACTTTATAACTAGATTGCGCGATGCCGGATCGGGGTTCGCCTCATAATGTTTTAGCTTTTCGCCAAAACCCAGAAGCACCAGGAAGATGGCAACTGCATAGAAAGGCAGGTGCCCGGCGCGGAACGGCGACTTCTTAGCGGCGCAAGAATCGCTTGCCAGATTATCCACCGTGCGGGTGACTGGCATCGGGCCAGGGATGGCCGGCGATTGGGCTTCAGCAGGCAAAGTGTCAGTGCGTCCCTTCTGTCGTGGGAAAGACACTACCCCGTTAGACTTGCGATCGTTCCAAAACGTCATCGTTACTCGAACCCACGATGAAGCACGAGCCCAGACTGGAATGAGATGAGGATCGCTCAAATGCCCCACGACTTCCAGACAGCTTGAGGATATCACGGCCGTCAAGAGCCGCCTGAAATCACAGCTGGAATTGGGCGCGGTTACCTGTTCACATGCGGGTACTCCGCGGGAACGCGAATGCACGGCCCAGCCCCTGGAAAATGAACGGCAACCCCTTTAGATACGTGCGCGAAGCGCCGGCTGTTTGGGAGCTTCCTTCTGCGCCAGATATCTGTCCACCGCTGCTGCGGCATTGCGTCCCTCTGAGATGGCCCACACCACCAGCGATTGGCCTCGCCGCATGTCGCCCGCAGCAAAGATGCCGTCGACCGACGACATATAGTCCGTCGTTGCCACGTTGCCGCGTCCATCCAGCGCCAGTCCGAGTTGCTCAATCATCCCTCCGCGCACCGGGCCCAGAAAGCCCATAGCCAGTAGGACGAGGTCCGCATCGAGGGTGAACTCTGATCCTGCAATTGCTTCGAACTTTGGCGGAGGCCCGACGCGAACGCCGTGCAGCTGCTTCACATTGCCATTTTCGTCGCCCGTGAACTGGACGCTATTGATACTCCAGTCGCGAATGCCGCCCTCTTCGTGCGCGCTCTCGATCCGCAGCTGCAGCGGCCAAAGCGGCCAGGGCGTCGACGCGGCGCGCGTCTCCGGCGGCTTGGGCATGATCTCAAACTGGTGCACGCTCTTCGCGCCTTGCCGATGGCTCGTGCCCAGGCAGTCTGCTCCCGTGTCGCCGCCGCCAATGATGATCACTCGCTTGCCCTCTGCGCTGATCGCCGCATTCGGTTCGATCCAGTCACCCTCATTCCGCCGGTTCTGTTGCGGCAAAAACTCCATCGCAAAATGAATGCCCTTTAGCTCACGCCCGGGAATCTTCAGATCCCGCGGCTGCTCTGAGCCTCCGCAAAGCAGGATCGCATCATGGTGCTCCGTCAATGCCTCCACCGGCACGTTCACGCCGACGTGCGCATTGGTCAGGAACGTGACTCCTTCGGCCTTCATCTGCTGGATCCGCCGGTCAATCACATGCTTCTCCAGCTTGAAGTTCGGAATGCCGTAGCGCAGCAGTCCGCCGATGCGGTCGTTCTTCTCGTACACGGTCACCGAGTGGCCCGCACGCCGCAGTTGCTGGGCCGCCGCCAGTCCCGCCGGCCCGCTGCCAATCACGGCAACACGCCTACCTGTGTTGTGCTCGGGCGGCTCAGGGCGAATCCATCCCTCGTCCCACGCGCGTTCCACGATGCTGCGCTCGATCAGCTTGATCGACACTGGCGGCAGGTTGATGCCCAGCACACACGCTGCTTCACACGGAGCAGGGCAGATGCGCCCGGTGAACTCCGGAAAGTTGTTCGTCGCATGCAACCGGCGAACCGCATTCTCCCACCGGCCGTTGTAAACCAGGTCGTTCCAGTCCGGAATCAGGTTATTGACCGGGCAGCCCGTGTGGCAGAAGGGAACTCCGCAGTCCATGCAGCGCGCGCCCTGTTCCCTCTGCTTCTCTTCGGGGAACGGTTCATAAATCTCGAACCAGTCGTGCACGCGCTCTTCTACTTTGCGCCGTGTCGGCTGTTCGCGTTCGATTTCAAGAAAACCAGTAACCTTACCCATGCTGCACCTCTGCCGCTGCCGTCACCAGAGGCGACGAAGTCATTGGAGCCGAATACACCGTCTCGACACGTTCTACGCCCAGCACGCGCTTGTACTCGTGCGGGAAAACCTTGATGAACCGCTGCTGGGCGTCCGCCCAGTGCTCCAGGATCCACGCAGCCCGCGGACTTCCTGTGAGGTCGCGATGCCGTTCCAGCAGCGCCTTCACCTCGGCCACGTCCTCATCTGTTACCAGCGGCTCCAGGTCCACGCTCGCCTTGTTGCAGCGCCGAATCGAAAAATCGCCCTGATCGTCGTAGACAAACGCGCGGCCACCGCTCATGCCGGCGGCAAAGTTGCGCCCCGTCGAGCCAATCACCACCACGCGTCCATTGGTCATGTACTCGCAGCCGTGATCGCCCACGCCTTCCACTACCGCTGTCGCACCCGAGTTCCGTACCGCGAACCGTTCGCCGCCAATGCCGTTCAAAAAGACTTCGCCGCTCGTTGCACCGTAGAGAACCACATTCCCCACGAGGATGCTCTCTTCGGGCAAAAAGCTCGATGTCTTCGACGGATACGCGATGATCTGCCCGCCCGAGAGCCCTTTGCCCAGATAATCATTGGCGTCGCCTTCTAGTTCCAGCGTCACGCCCTTCGGCACAAACGCGCCGAAACTTTGTCCCGCTGATCCCTCGAACTTGTAGTGGATCGTGCCGTCCGGCAGCCCGGCTGAACCGTGGCGTCGTGCAATCTCGCCGCCCAGCATGCCACCCACCGTGCGATGCACGTTGCGGATGCTGAAGCTGCCCGTTACTGGCGTCTTCGATTCCAGCGCCAGCTCTGCCTTGGCAATCAGCGCGTGATCCAGCGCCTGGTCCAGTCCGTGATCCTGCGCCTGCACCTTACGGCGCGCCACCCGCGAGGGAACCGTCGGCACATACAGAATTGCCGAAAGATCGATGCCCTTCGCCTTCCAGTGCGCGTCCGCAATCGATGCGTCGATCTTGTCCACGCGGCCCACCATCTCGTCTACGCTGCGGAAGCCCAGCTTCGCCATGTGTTGCCGCATCTGCTCTGCGATAAAGAAGAAGAAGTTGATCACGTGCTCCGGCTGCCCCTGGAACCGTGCCCGCAGCACCGGATCCTGCGTCGCAATACCCACCGAACAGGTGTTCAGGTGGCACTTGCGCATCATGATGCAACCCATTGTGATCAAAGGTGTTGTGGCAAAGCCAAACTCCTCTGCGCCCAGCAGCGCGGCGATCACCACGTCGCGGCCCGTCTGCAGCTTGCCGTCGGTCTGCACCTTGATGCGCCCGCGCAGGTCGTTCAGCAGCAGCACCTGTTGTGTCTCCGCAAGACCCAGCTCCCAGGGCAACCCCGCATGCTTGATCGAGCTCAGCGGCGATGCGCCCGTGCCGCCCGAGTCGCCTGAAATCAGCACCACATCGGCATGCGCCTTCGACACACCGGCGGCTACAGTGCCCACACCCACTTCTGACACCAGCTTCACTGCGATGCGCGCCTTCGGATTCACGTTCTTCAGGTCGTAGATCAGCTGCGCCAGATCTTCGATCGAATAAATATCGTGGTGCGGCGGAGGCGAAATCAAACCGACGCCGGGAATCGAGTGCCGCGTCTTCGCGATCACCTCATCCACCTTGTGCCCCGGCAGCTGGCCACCCTCGCCGGGCTTCGCGCCTTGCGCCATCTTGATCTGCAGTTCGTCGGCGTTGACCAGGTAGTTGGTCGTTACGCCAAACCGGCCGCTCGCCACTTGCTTTACCGCACTGCGCCGCGAGTCGCCATTCGCATCCGGCGTAAAGCGCGCTTCGTCTTCGCCGCCTTCGCCGGTGTTCGACATGCCCCCCAGCCGGTTCATCGCAATTGCCAGTGTTTCGTGCGCTTCCTTGCTGATTGAGCCGTAGCTCATTGCGCCCGTCGTGAAGCGCTTCACAATTTCCTTGGCTGGCTCCACCTCTTCCAGCGGAATCGGCTCATCGGCATAGTTCAGCTTCAGCAGTCCGCGCAGGGTGCACAGCGTCGCATTCTGGTTGTCGATCAGGTCCGTGTATTCCTGGAATGTCTGCGGATTGTTCTGACGCACCGCGTGTTGCAGCTTGCTAATCGTCTGCGGATTGAGCAGGTGATACTCGCCGCCGATGCGGTACTGGTACTGCCCGCCGACAACCAGCTCTGTCTCCGAGTCCGTCAGCGGCTGGAAGGCGAAAGCGTGCTTCATCTCCGCTTCGCGCGCCAGCACATCCAGCCCGACGCCCTCAACCCGCGACGCCGTTCCGGCAAAGTACTTGTCCACCAGCGACTGGTTCAGACCCACCGCTTCAAACACCTGAGCTCCGCGATAGCTTTGCAGTGTGCTGATGCCCATCTTCGAGAAGGTCTTCAGCAGTCCCTTGTTGATGGCCTTGATGAAGTTCTTCTCCGCATGGTTTCCCGTCACATTGTGCGGCAGCAGTCCACGGCGCTTGAGGTCGTGCAGCGACTCAATCGCTAGATAAGGATTGATGGCGCTCGCTCCATAGCCGATCAACAGGGCAAAGTGCATCACCTCGCGCGGCTCGCCACTCTCAATGATGAGCGCCACCTGCGTGCGCGTCTTGTCGTTGACCAGCCGGTTGTGCACAGCAGCCATGGCCAGCAGGCTCGGAATCGGCGCATAGGTCGGATCAACGCCGCGATCCGAAATGATCAGCAGCGTATAGCCTGACGCCACCGCGTGCGCAGCGCGATTGCTCAGATCCTCAAGCGACCGCCTCAGACCCAGTTCGCCATCCTCCGCTCGGAACAGCGCCGGCAACGTCGTCGCCAGCAGATCGCCCGACGACACGCGCCGCAGCTTCTCGAGATCCCGATTTGTCAGCAACGGATGCGGCAGTTTCAGCGTGTGGCAGTTCTCCGGTGTCTCATCCAGAATGTTGCGCTCGGTGCCGATATAGCTGATCAGCGACATCACCAGCTCTTCACGAATCGGATCGATCGGCGGATTCGTCACCTGCGCAAACAACTGCTTGAAATAGTTGAACAGCGGCTGAGGCCGATCCGACAGGCAGGCCAGCGGCACATCCGTGCCCATTGAACCCACCGGCTCTTCGCCCTTCGCGCCCATCGGAGCCAGCAGAATGCGCAAATCTTCTTCGCTGTACCCAAACGCCCGTTGCCGACGCAACAGCGTTTCCTGATTTGACGCAATCGTTCGCGACGGCTCCGGCAGCTGCTCCATCGTTACCTGCTGCTCCTGCAGCCAGGTGCCGTACGGTTGTCTTGCTGCCAGCTGTTCCTTGATCTCCGCATCTGAGATGATGCGCTTCTGCACCGTGTCCACCAGGAACATGCGTCCCGGCTGCAGGCGCCCCTTCTTGCGAATGTCTTCCGCCGGCACTTCCAGCACGCCGGCCTCCGACGCGAGGACAACTAGATCGTCCTTGGTCACGATGTAGCGGCCCGGCCGCAGACCGTTGCGGTCCAGTGTTGCGCCAATCACGCGCCCATCGGTGAAGGCAATCGCCGCCGGTCCATCCCACGGCTCCATCAGTGAGGCGTGGTACTCGTAGAAGGCGCGCTTGTCTTCGTTCATGTCGGGATTGCCGGCCCACGCTTCCGGAATCAGCATGGCCATTACATGGGGCAGGGAACGGCCCGACTGGTAGAGAAACTCAACGGCATTATCCAGCGATGCCGAGTCGCTGCCGCCCGGCACAATCACCGGATACAGATCGCCGATCTTTTCACCATGTGCTGGATGTTCCAATATGGACTGGCGCGCGTTCATCCAGCTCACGTTGCCGCGAATCGTATTGATCTCGCCGTTGTGTGCTACGTAGCGGTAGGGATGCGCCAGCTTCCAGCTCGGAAAGGTATTCGTCGAGAACCGCTGGTGCACCAGGCACAGCGCGCTCGTCACCAGCGGATTCGCCAGCTCAAAATAGAACTTCTCAATCTGCGGAGCCAGCATCAGCCCCTTATAGATGATCGTGCGACACGAAAACGATGGCACATAAAAGTCGTCCTTGCCTTCGATCTCTGACTCGGCAACCTCGTTCTCGGTCCGGCGGCGCACCCGATAGAGCAGCCGCTCAAAGGTCTCTTCATCCATGCCCTTGGGCCGGCCCACGAAGAGCTGCTCAATATAAGGCTGCGACGCGCGTGCCTCGCGGCCGATGGCATCGCCGTTCACCGGCGTATCGCGCCAGCCCAGCACCGTCAGCCCCTCTGCCTGCGCGATGCGCTCAAAGACGCCTTCGCACTGCAAACGGCTATGCTTGTCCACCGGCAGGAAGCACATCGCCACGCCGTATTCGCCTGGCCCGGGCAACTGCATGCCCAGCTCGCCGCACTCGCGCGCAAAAAATACATGGGGAATCTGAATCAGGATGCCCGCGCCATCACCTGTCTCGGGATCGCAACCCGCCGCTCCGCGGTGGGTCAGGTTGATCAGGACCTCAAGCCCCTTCCGGATAATCTCGTGGCTTTTCTCTCCGCGAATACTCGCAACCAGCCCCATGCCGCAGGCATCGTGCTCATTGTGCGGATGATAGAGACCCTGGGAGAAAGGGATACGGCGACGGCGATCCGATGTATGCATGGCAACCTTCTTGAATGAACGTGCGTTCAGAACGTGACGACGGACTACAGCTGGGAATACACAACACCCTTGGCGTCTCCGGTTGGTTTCGCCAAGTTATTAGTCTCCAGAGACCCTTGGTTGGGAGCCTCGTTGTGCTTGGGGCTTCGCTGAACTCTTTAATATAAATGAAATCTGGCCCGCCCGCAGAAGTTCTTTCCTCACGGCGTAGATTTCAGAGGCCTTACAGCCGGCAAATCAGCAGCTCGCGCTCGTAAATCATCTCCGGTGGCAGGTGATCGTGCAGGTTGATGAACAGCTCTTCATGGGCCATCACCTCTTTTTTCCAGCCCACGCGATCCACCTTCATCAGCTCGTCAAATCGCTCTCGCGAGAAGTCCATCCCGGTCCAGTCAATATCTTCATATTGTGGAACCCAACCAACGGGCGTCTCGCGCCCATGCGTTCGTCCGTGGACGCGATCCACAATCCATCGAAGCACGCGCATGTTCTCGCTGAATCCCGGCCATAGGAACTTGCCATCTTCATCTTTCCTGAACCAGTTCACGACAAAGATCCGCGGAGTCACGTCCAGGTCGCGCTGCATCCTGATCCAATGCCGGAAATAGTCGCCCATGTGATACCCGCAGAAGGGCAGCATCGCCATCGGGTCGCGCCGCACCTGGCCCACTGCGCCCGTCGCAGCCGCAGTCGTCTCTGAACCCATCGTCGCGCCGGCATATACGCCGCTCGACCAGTTGAACGTCTGATACACCAGTGGCAGGGTCGTCGAGCGTCGTCCGCCGAAGATGATCGCGCTGATCGGCAGGCCCTCCGGCGACTCCCACGCCGGATCGATGCTCGGGCACTGCGAAGCCGGCGCCGTGAAGCGTCCATTCGGATGCGCCGCCGTGCGCCCCGTCGCCTTACCGATCTCCGGCGTCCACCTCTCGCCGCGCCAGTCCAGGCACTCGGCCGGCGGCTTGTCGGTCATGCCCTCCCACCACACCCCGCCTTCCGGCGTCAGCGCCACATTCGTGAAGATCGTATTCTTCGCCAGTGCCGCCATCGCCATCGGATTCGTCTTTGCGCTTGTGCCCGGCGCCACGCCGAAAAATCCAGCCTCGGGATTGATCGCGCGCAACCGGCCCGATGCATCCGGCCGGATCCACGCAATGTCGTCTCCCACCGTCCACACCTTCCAGCCCTTCATCGTCTTCGGTGGAATCAGCATGGCGAAATTCGTCTTGCCGCATGCCGAGGGAAACGCCGCCGCGACATACGTCTTCTCGCCCTGCGGGCTTTCGACGCCAAGGATCAACATGTGTTCGGCCATCCAGCCCTCGTCGCGTGCGATGTTGCTCGCAATCCGCAGCGCAAAACACTTCTTGCTCAGCAGGGCGTTGCCGCCGTACCCAGACCCGTACGACCAGATCTCGCGGCTCTCAGGAAAATGCACGATATATTTGGTGTCGTTGCACGGCCACGGCACGTCCTTCTGTCCCGGCTTCAGCGGCATGCCCACCGAATGCATGCAGGGCACCACGCGCTTTACGTCCTTATCGATCTCGGCAAATACCGGCATCCCGATCCGCGCCATCGTCCGCATATTCGCCACAACATAGGGCGAATCCGTCAGCTGCACGCCAATTCCAGACATCGGCGATCCCACCGGACCCATGCTGAATGGCAGCACATACATAGTCCGTCCCTGCATCGATCCGCGAAACAGTTGCTTCAACCGTCGCCGCATCACGTACGGATCTTCCCAGTTATTCGTGGGCCCCGCCGCTGTACGCGAATAGGAGCAGATGAATGTGCGGTCCTCCACGCGAGCCACATCGTTCGGCGTGCTGCGCGCATAGAAGCATCCCGGCCACTGCTTCTTGTCCAGCCGGACAAACGCCCCCTTGGCGACCAGCAGGTTGCAGATCGCGTCATACTCCTTCTTCGATCCATCCACCCAGTGAATCGAATCGGGACGGCACAACTCCGCCATCTTTTCGACCCAGCGGATCAGGTGTTTGTTGGTTGTCAGCGGCTTCTCGTTCACAAGCGATTCAGCGGCATTCACCTTCATTGTGGGTGCGACACTCCTGAATTCGATTCCACTCGAACTGCCAGCCAGATGCTGCTATTGCAGCAGCGTGGACAAGGGCGAAGTATACCAGTTGCCCTCCGTTCTCGACTGCCGAAGACTCCATCTCCCGTACAACTCCATTGCGCGCAATGCCGGTGCTGGTATATCAATGCTCCTGCCATGAAAGTTCCAATCTGCAAATCTCTTCCCGTTTGGTTCGCAACGGCCACTCTTCTTGCCTCGTTGCCGGCACTGACCTTCGCAGCGTCAGCCTCCGCGCTCTCCTCGCATCTGCTCGCGCCCGCTGCGCTTCGTTGCGATTATCATGACACTCCCATCGCCATTGCCGACGCCCATCCAGCGTTCTCATGGCAACTCGCTGCTGCTGAGACAAGCCTCCACAACGTGCGCCAATCAGCCTACGAGATCCAGGTCTTCGCCGCTGAACAAAATCACTCGCCTGCATCTGCACCCATCTGGGACAGCGGTTCTGTCGCCTCCGATGCCACCTTCGGCATTCGCTACGCTGGCCCAGTCCTGGCGCCCGGGCATCGATACTTCTGGCGCGTCCGCGTCTGGGATGAGCAAAACCATCCTTCCGCCTGGAGCACTCTTGCCCACTGGACGCAGGCGCCTGACTGGCATCCCCAGTGGATCGCTACGCCCGGCGACACAGCGCAAAACGACGGCCCTCTGCCCGTCTTGCGCAAAGCCTTCGCTCTCCATGGCCGCATTGCGCGCGCCACGCTTTACGCTACCGGCCTCGGTCAATATGAGGTCCACCTTAATGGCAACAAGGTCGGTGATGACGATCTCACCCCCGGCTGGACCGATTACCGCAAGACCATCGACTACGACGCCTACGACGTCACGAGCCAACTTCACGATGGACCGAATGCCATCGGCATCCTTCTCGGCAACGGCATGTATCGCGTACTCGAAACGAAGCACCGTTACACCAAGTTTGTGGGTACCTTCGGTCCGGTCAAGTGCGCCGTTCTGCTCCACATCGAGTTCGCTGACGGAACCTCGCAAGACTTGGCCACTGACTCCACATGGAAGACCACAACCGGCCCCATCACCTTTTCCTCCACCTATGGCGGAGAAGACTATGATGCTCGTCGCGTCCCAGCCGACTGGGACCATCCAGGCTTCGACGACAGCCGCTGGCAATCTGCCGTTGTCGTCGATGGCCCCAGCGGCGCACTCGTGCCTGAGATCGCTCCACCCCTCCGCGTGATGCATACCTACAGGCCGGTCCAGGTTTCAACGCTTCATCCCGGCGTTACCGTCTACGATCTCGGTCAGAACTTTGCCGGCTGGCCCGTTATCACCGTCTCTGGCTCTGCCGGCGCCACCGTCAAACTCATCCCCGGAGAACTGCTCAATCCTGATGGCTCCGTCTCGCAGCGCAGTTCCGGCTCTCCTGAGTGGTTCACCTACACACTGCGCGGCGGCGCGCCCGAAACCTGGCGCCCACGCTTCAGCTACTACGGCTTCCGCTACGTGCAGGTCGAGACCTCAGGCCAGGGAACCGCTGCGACCGCTCGCATCCTCAGCCTCGCCGGAGAAGCCGTGCACTCCTCGGCCCCCGCCGTGGGTTCTTTCGAGAGTTCCGACACTCTCCTCAACCGGATCCACTCGCTCATCCTGCGCGCCATCGAGAACAACTCGGTCAGCCTCTTTACTGACTGCCCCCATCGCGAAAAACTTGGCTGGCTTGAAGAAGTGCACCTGCTCGCCTCGGCCATGCTCTTCGACTTCGACTTCTCCGGAATCTTCGCTGCCACCGCCCGCAACATCCACGATGACCAGGTCTCCGCAGGACCTGCTGCCGGCCGCGTTGCCGAGATCGCTCCGCAGTACGTTGTCTTCGGCGTTGACAATGGTATCTTCGACGACTCGCCCGAGTGGGGCAGCACTGCTGTCCTCGCGCCTTGGTACGTCTATCAGCGCGACGGCAACCGCGCCTTTCTCGCCGCGCAACTCCCCGTCATGCGCGCTTACGTTGCCTACCTTGGCACACGTGCAGATCACAACATCATCGCCTACGGTCTCGGCGACTGGTTCGACATCGGCCCCGGCGAGCCGGGCGTCTCCAAGCTCACCACCCCCGGCGTAACCGCGACGGCCATCTACTACCAGGATCTGCGCGTCCTCGAGAAGGTGACTGCAATTCTCGGAGAGACCGCTGAAAGCGCCGATTATGCACGTCAGGCAGACTCCGTTCGTGCATCCTTCAATGCCCGCTTCTTCGACGTGTCTTTACATCGTTACGACAAGGGCAGCCAGACCGCGCAGGCCATGCCCCTCGTCGTCGGCCTCGTTCCCGACAGTGAACGCGCCGCCGTGCTTGACGCACTTGTCGCCGACATCCGTGGTCACAACAACCACGTCACTGCAGGCGACATTGGCTTCCACTACGTTGTCGATGCCTTGCTCGAAGGCGGCCGCTCCGACGTGCTCTATGACATGCTTGAGCGCACGGATTCACCTAGCTATGGCTATCAGCTCGCGAAGGGGGCCACCTCATTAACTGAGGCCTGGGATGCAAACCCGCTCAGCTCTCAAGACCACTTCATGCTCGGCCACGCGGAAGAGTGGTTCTATCGCGGACTCGGCGGCATCACTATTGATTTCGCAAAGTCCGGCGCTGATCGCCTCATTCTGCGTCCTGCCATAGTCGGCAAGCTGCAGTGGGTGCACACGCGCTATCAATCGGACTTCGGCCTGATCGAAAGTAGCTGGAAGCGCACACCGGCAGGTGTTTCCTATGAATTCACCATCCCGCCCAACGCCACCGCGACCATCCAGGTCGCAGCCGCTTCGGCTGACGCAGTCACGCTCAACGGCGAGCCGCTCGGCAAATCGTCTGAGGTCCTCTCCGTCGGCGCATCCAAAGGAACCGTGAACATCACCGTGGGCTCGGGGCACTATCGCATACTTGCCCCGAGCTCGAGGTGATTTGTTTTACCGTCCTGTCACTGAGACCACGCGTACCGGCCCCAGTAGTCCCGACTCCAGCAGCTTCGAGTTGGCGCGGTACGGCTTCACGTCCGCGTAGGTGTACTTCTTCGCGCCTGGCTGCTGGTCGCCGATCAGCCGGTTCACCCACGCATTCGTCACCTTGATCGTCAGCTGGTTCACGCCCGGTTTCAGTGCTTCCGTGGCATCCACGCGATACGGTGCATGCCACACGAGACCCAGCGATTTGCCGTTGACTTCAACCTCAGCCAGATTCTTCACATTGCCCAGGTCGATCCACACGTGCGCGCCCTTCTTGAACCAGTCCGATCTCGCGGTCACTGTGTTGGTGTAGGTGCCGGTACCCGAGAAGTACTTCACGCCATCGTCCGAGTTGTCGCTCCACGACGACAGCGTATCCAGCGTGATTGAAGGTGGTGCGCCCCAGTCTGCAGGGAAGGCGACCTTCCACGGTCCGTCCACCGTCGCATCTTCCGTCTCAACCATCGGCGGCAGGGTGCGTTCCATCTCGTGCGTCGGCTTGCGGAAAACTACAAACACCGTGCCCCATGGCTCCAGCTTCAGTGGCACCGTCGTTCGTCCGTCGGCAATTTTGTACGACGTCGGCATCGTCTTCCCTGTCTCCGCATACCAGAGTTCGGGCGTCTTGCCCGCGACGCGGAAAGTCGCATCTACCTGCACGCCGTTGTCACCCCGGTTGTCC
>Ga0335072_10004995_pt1 | contig 19565 bp, 20 predicted proteins | sample Lox_Sample_21_FD_206725 | JGI IMG/M metagenome (GOLD analysis project Ga0335072, IMG submission 206725) | Soil microbial communities from Loxahatchee National Wildlife Refuge, Florida, United States - Lox_Sample_2.1 | ecosystem: Environmental > Terrestrial > Soil > Wetlands | place: USA...
ATGTGGTTGTTGCTTTCTTGCGTCAGCCGTGACAGTTAATGCTGCGTAGCCAAAGTAGACAAATAGGGAAATAAAACTTTAGGCCAATAATTGCAGGGATTTTACGCTCATTAAAGCTCTGGTTGGCGCTCAAAGCTGCCTAAAAATTGAATTTATCCTAGACAATTCATATTGGGAAGAACGACACCCCCTGAAGTGAGAATGCACAGCTCAAAGTACAGATGAACATGTACAACGGTTTAACGTTTCCAACTAATTTTTAGATTCAACTCTTGCGCTCTTTCGGTACTTGACGAAAATAAAAAGTGAATAAAGTAAAAGCGCACTCACTTCCTCGCCGCAAAAGCCCTCTCAACAGCCTCCGCCATATCCCCCAGCGTCTCATAAACAGCCCCCAAGTCTACCTTACCCTCCTTCTCCAACACCTCAAGACTCCCGCCCATCGCACTCCCCTTGCCCTCTCCACCACCCCTGCTAATCCATACCCCAGGCCGCAACCCAATCTCCTTCCCTGGTACATGATCATGCGTCAGGCTCTGTGCCGTATGCAAAATCTCTTCCTTCTTAACCCCAAACTGCTTGTCCACATTTTCAATCAAATAGCGGAAATTATTCAAGTCAGGCTTGTAGCTGCCGATGTTCTCGGCCGTGTAGATGCCGTCGAACTTCACGCCGTTCAAAGGCCCCGACAAAGTGCGGCTGAAATTCTCGTTGTCGACGTTCGAGAGCACTACGAGCTTGTAGTACGAGCCGAGGACTTTCATCGCGGCTACAGTGTCGGGGAAGGCGGGGTAGGTCCCAACACTGGCGCCGAACTTTTGCGCTTCGGCGTCTGTGGCCTGTACGCCTAGTTGTTGAGCAAGGCGCTTGTAGGTTTCGGTGAGGAGCTCGTTGTATGGGAGTTTGGGCTGCTCAGATTGGAGCGCCCGCTCTTGAGAGGAGAATGCGCGAAGAACTAGTTTGCGAGTGTCTTCTGGGGATTTCCCTCGATATTGGCTGTGGGGTGGAAGCTGGTCAACGAGAGGCATAAGAGCATCGTATATGCCAGTCTCCCAATCTATTAAGGTGGCATAGATATCAAAGCTCAGAAGCTTGTAATCAGTAAGATCGAAAACCATGGTAAATATCGGTAAATTGGAATGCGGGCTGGAAATGCCCAGAAAAAGGCGAGCTTTTATACCTCAGCCTTGTCACGGGGGTAAGCAAGTTATTGCAGGGGACGTCATTGCTTTCGGGTAAATGGCCGTAGTTCGAAAACGCCGTGATTGGTCTACTGTATCGGAACACGCTAACACCGTCAACGTTATATTTTAGAATCCTGGAGACGAGGTCAAATTGCAAACTCGCCGACCAGATTGCGCAATCACATGTAGTCTACATTCAAAGTTGATTTTTGAATAGATTTTCTTGAGACGTTGTAATCGTCTATACTTCCTACCGCCAAGTCCGGATGTAGATCTAAGATTTTGATGACTACTACTGATTGGTTAGAATGAACGAATAGGCCTATTAGATTTAAGGCTTTATCAGAGGCATGTGTCAGGTACCCAGGCAAGTAAGGCAGGAGATTACAAGCGAGAACGTTGACAGAGAAATCATTTAAACAGATGGCGAGTCTCTTCTCATTTCATACCTCTGGCTATTTTCATTAAAGAGACTAGACTTCTCTACTTTCTCCAATTGGCGTCCTGGGAAATACTTGGCACGAATTCAATGATAAGGGGCCTTGAAATGGGCCATGTTCTTAACCAGCCACCGCCGTGGCCTTTTCTTGAAGCCATACCCAGTGATACTATGTTTCATGAGCTGCTATAGCAACCTGATCTCATCTTCTGTGCTATGACTGATGCTGGGAATATCAATACCCTCGCATATCTGAAGAATTCTTTTGACAAAGGCCAAAAAACTGAGGGTTTCACCTGTAACATGGCTGTAAGTAACACATTCACGATCGCGGTGAAATGATGTACTGTATGCTCCACTATAAAGAGTGATGTTGACGTACGAAATTTTTTTATGAATGTCCCGCAGCTTTTCCAAGTACGCCACGAGTAAAACCGACATAAGGGGTTCCAATAATTCCAACGGGCATTTCTACGAGACTGTAAAAGTTTACAGCTTCAGTACAAAATTAGGTGATGTGTTAAATTATTTCCGTTTCTTCTAGAATCGGCTCCGCCGTGAATTGGAAGATACTGTGCCTTACCTTCCATCGTCTGTATCGCGATACAGCCCTCTAGGATAGGCACAGCCCTGTGAACTATTGACTACTTTTCGTCTCGTAATCTCATCCGCACCATAGTTTCATCAAAATGTTTTCTCTCCTGCTCTAATGCACCTCATAAATGTCTCTTGTAGCGTTTGTAGCTAGAGGCTGTGTTAGATAAGAATCCAACCCTTGCGCCTCTAGACCAATTGGATTGGTGTTCGGGCAGCTAAACGATTTGCTATTTGCACAGCCATCAGCCACTGGCTAACAAATTAATTATGATTGAACGCATCAGTTTTAAGTCTACCGGTGTATGCAGGCACTCAACCGTAGAAATAGATACAATTTCTCACACATCTGTACGGTATCCCTGCGTTTGCAGCCTTTGATTCGAAGTTCATGGTATTGCCGATGTTCCATTACCGACTCCAGTTCGAGTCTAAGCTACTTCCCCTCTGCTATGCTCTCTTTCCTCTGAAGGGGCTTTTGGTCTCGTACGAAGCCGTCAATTGCGTCATTGGCGTCCAATATCTACAAATTAGCAGCTGAGTTGGGGCCACAAGTTATGAGAATCTATCTTTACTCCTGTTCATTACTCTATAAAGTGTGCTGTCCTCTATCTTATTACTTTCTCTCACTACATTCGTCCTAACTCTCCTTCAGTCTCTCGTTTACAAGACTGGCATCAATCTACTCTGAAAAAGTCACTCATTTCTCCTTCATCTCAAGTCTGCAATCAATTACTGGGAGCTCTTATCACCAATTCTCTGCGTCAAACACACACTCACTATATCACAAACTTCCTCGACTCTCCCCAACAACGAAATGAAGCTCTCCTTTGCTCTCATCTCCGTAGTTATCGCAGCCAGCCTGGCGACCGCTGCTCCTCTCACTCGCGATAATGTCAATCGCCAAGGCATCACGGAACGTGAGGTGGTCAAGCGTTGAGATCTTTTCGAGCATGGAGATGCCAATTTGCAGAGTATCACGGAGCGTCAAGGAATTACGGAGCGTCAGGGTATTACCGAACGTCAGGGGATTATCGAGCGTCAAGGTACCACGGAGCGCTAAGGGATAACTGAACGTCGGAGGGTATCACTGAACGTCAAGGCATTACACAATGTCAGGGCACTATGGAACGACAAGTATCACCAGCGCGAGGAAGTCGGGGCAGTTTTTCCTTCTGTATAAGAAATAAGCAATCTGTATGATTAGGCGGACAAGAACTGCATTCCAGTTTCATTATTACTCGAGTATTGAGCTGATAGAAGGAGGAGCCTTCACAGGATGAACCCTCATTGACCTTAGTACTGAGCAATTGCTTATAATTATATTTGAACCTGGTATCTGAAATCAATACGATAATTAATCCAAAATTTCGATCTAGTATAAAATAATTCTCTGCACTTGAAGAAATAGGGCTTGTGAAAGACGCCAAATGCCTTGTGTCCTGTTGGCTTGCGCCTACAACTAATACAAGACTAGCGCTAAGCTACCCGCAGAAAGAAACCGGCACAACCTCGACCAGTTGTCTCTGGCAAGCCGCACGACAGTAGAAAGCATTTATTCTCGCCATCAATGCCACCAACTGACCATTATTGCTTTCCAGTAAGCAGTGGGCAGCATCCCCCGCCAGGCCCCAGAGCAAGTGGGGCCTCTTTTCCAAAAGTTAGTAAACAAGGATGCATTAGTGTACCTGCAACAGCTGAGTGGCTGTCGGGACTCTATGGATCTAGTAACTATACTCACATCAGTTGATACCGCCAGCAAAACAATCTCCCCAGTATCCACGACCCTGTATAAGTTCATCTGGGCCGCGAAACAAGTAGACAAGACGGTAGAAGCTCTGTTTGATGAAGGGGCATCCTGCAACGATCCAAAATGCCATTGACAGCGTGTTGCAACAGCCGTCTGCCCAAGCTATCATCAGAGAAGACTTGGATGGCATTCTCTGGAAGTCCGTTGATGGCTCTCTTGTCGAGTGTTGGAAGACATTGGAGAGCATGGAGAAGCTTGTTGTCGATTTGAGGTCAAGAGAGACCGGAATCCGTTTGACAAGGTGATCAAGCAGATTCAGGATCCACGACTTGGGGCGGGAGCGAACGAGGTTTTGCGATGGGTAGCTCTGTGTGCGGAGAGTCACTCAGTCCCGAAAAGCGATCCAGCATTGTGACATGGAATCATTGCACTCTTCGAACTGCGCCGCCTTTCAAAAGCAGACTAAGAGCGGACGCGTCCGATGAGAAAGCTCCCAGAATGACAGAAGAGGAAAAGTATTCGTTGAGCTTCGATGAAGATTTCAAAGTTGAATTAATCCAGAAAATGCTTAAAGCAGCCGATGCAAAACTTGATGAGGCTCAAAGACACCATATGGCTTACATGACCGCTCGAAATAAATTTATAGAGGATGAAAGAAAGTTCAAGAAGCTCAAACCACTAAAGGAAAGTTTTGGGCAAAACATAGATTACGATGATAGCATGCCTGATGCCCATTATGTCATCCACGCCAGGAGGAAATGAGTATTGTATCGCTGGGAAAGGGAATATTGTAGGAAACTGCTGCGAAAGCTGAAAGAGGTTTCCTGCAGGCGCCGAAGGAGGCAAGTAAACTGACTTCCGTTAAGTCTAAAACCTTGACTTGGAAAACGTCAGGCTTGAGCTCATGCTGGTATACCAACTCCAGGAGAGATTGATTGCAGAAAAATTCTTCGTTCTTCAGTGGACAGCCCCGTTGCAGAAAATACCGACACCGACACTACAATTCGCGCAGCCCACTGACTCGCGGAATTACTCCTAATCAGGAAAGAGCTTGACGAAGTTGATCAATTCTGCCGCAGAGCATTATTCGGCGAGAAGCGACTCCTTGGGAAAGACCATCCTTTACGCCGCCTTACATCGACATCTCCAGTGCTCGAGGAGCGATCGAGCTCGCAAAAGACTACGAAGTGGTTCTTCCTCCCGAAAAACCCGCGCGTGATCTGCCAAATTCCAACCAGAGCGTCATGATCCCATCACCACTAGAATAAGCCCAGTATCAAAGAGATCAGGAGAAGTCAGATTTCACATGGACAAAGTTACCCGTCCAAGAAAGAGCGCACGCCCATTACACTCATAACAGAATTTGTCTCCGTCAAACATGCCATCTCCAACGACCCAAGCAAGTGAGCTTCCTCACGAATAAAGAACGGATTAATCCGGTATGTCCCTCCGGAAAAACTTTTAGTCCGGTCGTCCTTCCTTAGACCCGGCAGCAGCAGCAGCGGCAACAGCGGCATCGGTGCATCGATGTCAACGGCTCGAGAAGCGGCAACGATCACGAGGAGGGAGTAAACGCTCCTGCAACATACTCAAATATAGTAGTAGCGAATCATTACGCTGTATATGACAAACGACATGCGAGAAGCGCATATAGGCGACACCGAGTGTATTTTGACGCCGCGGCTCCTATGGCTGTTCGACAGCACTTAAGGAGGAGCGGCGGATAAAAGGACAGCTAACTAATGGCAAGGATAGCCGTACGGCTTTGTACTCTAGAAGAAAGGCACGCTAGAGTGATGTGCTCAGCTTGTTGTCCTGTAAGAGCCACGGCCGTTTCTGAGGGAAACGAGAAGTCACTTTGAGTCTGCCGCTCAAGTCTGAGAGCATAGAAATATGATAGGCATGAGACAAAAATGGCATTGATAAGCATGTAGCAAAACTGACATGATAGTACAGTGCCCGTATCCCCAAACTCAACCCAAAAGTAATCGTACATACACATATATGAATGAAAAATCCGGGTATCTCAAACCAAGCCAACCAAGGAAAATTCCAAACGCCCGCTGGCCCCTGAGGGCTGCCTAATATCTCAAACCAGATAATTGTAGGCAAACCGAAATCGAAGATATTAGTAAAATATCAGCCGAAAACCCCGGCAATAACAACCATAACCCCTGCGTAGATCACCGCACAAGAAGCCCCTTCTACATTCCCTAGCAGGTCTCGACCAGCGACACCCGACTGGCACAACGCGCCAACGGTCCCCATCGCTACGAGCATGACGACTGTCATGCGCCCTAGAAAGCCGGGTATGACGGTGAATGTGAGGATGGGGATGAGGACTGCGGCCGCAACGGCGACGGCGATGATGCGTGGGTTAGGCGACGACGAGGGAGCTTGTCGTGGGATCTCGCCTCCAAAATGGACTTTGCGGGGTTGCACTACTACTTGCCGCTCGGCCTCGGTTGCACGAGGGGCCTTGCGGCCAAGAGCGACTAAGTCTCCCGCCGCGTCTAGGAATTTCATCTCGTTTTCTATGATTGGCTTTTCGTTATGCAAATAGTGGCGATATTTCTTGACAGCCTCCACATCTGGCGAATCCAGCTCTTGCGTAAGCTTGTTAAAAGATGTCAGGGTTTGATTGTATTGCCCTAACTTGAATGAAATTTTGTTAATGAGCTCCATTTTGTGCCATTCAAGCTGTCCGCCTGCATGTGCTGCTTCGCGCCGTGATGCGGGGAATATGCGAATCTCTGTGCCCTTGGCATCAAGTCGGCTGCGAGATTGTGTGTCGGCATTGTCGAGCATGCGAAGTTGTTCCTCGAGCTCAGCAAGCTCGTCCTGTAGGTGGAGAAGTAGTCGGTGGTTTAGGCGCTCGAATTTGCGATAAATTGGCTTGATACTGGAGGATTTGGTGCCGTGATTTGAAAGTTTGGAGGCAAGAGCCTCATAGCCTGTGACTGGAATTTGTTCAGTACGAGGTAAGCTCTGCTGGTGCATGTGCTGTGGTAGGCGCGGGCTCAGGCCTTTTGACGGAATATGAGGCTGTATAACATTTCCACGCGCCATTTGAGGGCTACCAAAGCTCTGAAAGGCACTGTGGAGGCTTTGTCTATGCTGGGCAGCTAAAATCTGGGAGGCTAGCTTGGAGGCTGCAGGGTCAGTGCGTGAAGCAGGGTCTGGCCGTGCAGTATCATCTTCTCCTTTCACACTCCGTTCGGGACTTGTGCTTCTGTCAGTTTCATTATCCGCTAGTCGTTCTGAGCCCTCGTCGCTGTGAAAGCTGCTTGAACCTGACGAAGACATACTCTCGTTGATCGGAGACACATGGTGCGGCATCGAAGAAGTGTCATAGATGCCATCCGATAACCATTGAGGCTCTGCCACAGCTTGAGGTGTGGGATCTTCGTCTTCTAGTTCATCCTCTTCGTCGGGTGAGTCCTGATCTAAAAATGAAAAGACATCAGGGGGGTCTGGGACAGCTGTGAAATGATCAGTATGATATTTGAGGCATGGATAAGCAAATGAATATAATTGGTTTCAAACATAAAGAGCATCTATAAATGATAATGAATGGTTGACTGATGTCTATGTGACACTAGACAGGGGTTATGTATATAGCCTGATCACTTGGCAGAGGAAGGGAAACAGGGGTTCGAAACATGCATACCAGGTGATATCGGAGCTTCTGGGGCCGCCTCTGGTTCCTTTGGTGCGAGACTTTTTGATATTGAAGTTTGTGTGACCGTAGAGTTGCTGCCACTCGAGCTTCCAGAATTGTTGGTTGCAGTCGTCAATGACGTCAGCGTCGAGATGAGAGATGGCGACGTCAAGCTAGCTCTGGCCGCGGCGAGGACCTCGAGGTGGTCTTCAACCACTTCTTCCTCTCCGGATGACGAGCCCGAAGAATCTCCGCTGGGATGCGATTGCGTACGTCGATGTCTCTGTCGAACACTGGCAGAAGAGTCCTCTCGCGGAGCATGAGTAATATACCTGGAGCTCGAGCTCCTGGTTTTCGCCTTATTGGAACTTCTGCTAACACTGCTGCTTGGAGCATTCTTATGAGATCTCCTTGGCTTATCTCTTTGCCTGTCGCTCGATGTCCTTGCCAATGTCATTGCCGAGTCATACCGGTGTTCCTGTCTTCGACTAGCCATGGTCTCCTTCTCAGCATCTGCACTCATTTTTGGATCCCTCGATTCGTCTTCAGGAGTATCTTGGATAGCTTCGACTGATTGTGAAATATATTTAGGAGTCATGTCGTGATGCTGGGCGAGATGAGCACTTGCGGGGTCGTCAGCTGAAGTCAGGGGCGGGCGCAATGTTGGAGTGGGTGTATATCACCTTTGGTTTAAGGGGCTCACTTCCGTGGGTGTTCCCTGTCCACCCACCAACTCGAGGACCAACAGCTGAGTACTAGTTTGGAGTAAATCTTACTTGGAAATGGCCAAACAAATGCTCTTTTCGTCGCTTTACAATCAAATAGACATAGACATGTTGGGCAGACTATAAGAGGAGGGGCCGTCGCGGTCTCCCCTCGACCGCGACCGTGTCAGGTGTCGCGATGTTCCAGACGTGTTTCAAATTCCCTTGAAGCTAGATCGATCAAGGTTTCGCGATCGTGTGTGTGTGTCTTAAATTAAATTCGGCAAAGGTACAGTGCTCCGTAGGTTGGCGGCCCCGTCGTTCTTTAAGGCACGTTCAGTGCGAAGCGAGGCGAGGGGCGAGCAGCGGTTACTCCCGAAGGTGCAGGAAAAATATGCAGTTGAGAAGGCACGCGATTGTTAAAATAATGCGTTGGCTCGACTTAAACTACGCAACTGCGTTATACGAGGTCACATCAACGGCCCACTCGTAATGGAACGGGGCAACGTGCCTCTTTATGACTTGATCGACCTCCTCAACGGATGCAACACCAGGCCTTAAATCAACACAACTTCTGACGGATTCAGTGGATTCTTCCTTCCACACTCCACTGGGGCTGTGCCTGATGACAACCCTCCCGCTCGAATCAGCGTGGTCGTAATACCTACAAGTATAACCACCTCGCGCCCAGCAGGATTCGGTCCACCACTCCTATATATAACTGGCTGCTGATCGGCCGAATCGCCATCAAGCCAGCTTTCCAGTTGGTCGTGCGGACGAACTGGTTCAATGGCGCGCATCGCCCCTCGGATCTTGACGGACTACATCTTTTTCGGGCGTCTGCCCAGTCGCGGATGTCTTCGAGCTACGCATCCTCAACGGCGGCTCGAGCTGATCTCTCGTCACCCACTCACCCAATCCAAATCACTCCGTGCTCTCCATTCTCAGCCTGACGCTGCTGCGTCCACATCAGGCGTTGAAGACACCACTTTTGCTTATCGGAAGCAGCTGAAGGATGAAGCGAAGAAGCGCAAAGCTGCGGGAGGTCCCAAAGCGGCCAATCACGCCAAGTCGAGCGCAGAGTACAACGAAAACTGGGAACTGACTGTTGGCATTGAAATACACGCTCAATTGAATACTGCGAGGAAGCTCTTCTCTTTTGCCACATCCACAATTAACAAGAAGCCAAATACCCAAGTTGCTTTCTTCGACCTCGCGATACCCGGCTCACAACCTAAGTTTCAGACCGACACACTTATACCGGCCCTCCGAGCGGCGATAGCCCTAAACTGCGACATTCAGCGTACGAGTCGGTTCGATCGTAAGCATTACTTTCACTGGGATCAGCCCGCCGGCTACCAGATCACACAATACTACCAGCCATTTGCCAAGAACGGTTATATTACACTATATGCGCATGACGGTATTGCTGAGGAGGATGGCCAGGAGATACAAATTGGCATCAAGCAGATCCAGATGGAGCAAGACACGGCTAAGACCATAACACAGCCCGGCGATGTGCAATTAGTCGATTTCAATAGAGCCGGCGTGCCGTTGATCGAGATTATCACGTTACCACAGATCCATTATCCGAGCACGGCAGCTGCCTTGGTTAGGAAGGTTCAGATACTCCTGAACTCGGTCGATGCTTGTGTGCTAGGAATGGAATCAGGAGGTCTTAGAGCAGACGTTAACGTTTCTGTACGAAGACGAGACTCAGATGGTGGTGCCAAACACGAATATGCAGGGGTCACAGGCCTAGGTCAGCGAACAGAGATCAAGAACCTGAGCAGCTTCAGGGCTGTCCGAGATGCTATCATAGCTGAACGAGACCGCCAGATTAGTGTTCTTGAGGCGGGTGGAACCATAGATGGCGAGACAAGAGGATGGGCGCGGGGCAGTTCGGAAACCAAAAGACTACGTGGCAAGGAGGGAGAGGTGGACTATAGATACATGCCTGACCCTGACTTGGCCCCTGTTATCATTGGAGACGATTTACTTCATCATTTGAAGGATAATCTGGGTATTCTTCCGGACAAGGAGCTCGAGCTCTTGACACAGGAGTATGGACTTACAATGAAAGATGCTTTGACTCTTGTGTCACTCAATGATGGAGGTCGAGTTGAATATTTCTACAACGTTGTTGACGAACTCGGCAAATTAAATCCGGGCAAAGATGCGCCGAAACGCTTTGGTCGTATCTGCGGCAACTGGGTTCTGCACGAATTGGGTGGTCTTGTTAATGACACATCCGAAGAAGAGGATGCACTTCAAATAGATGCTGAAGGCCACTGCATTGTTCCTGCAGATCAACTAGCACAAATCATCCATCATCTGGAAGCAAAGCTGATTACAGGTAAAACTGCAAAAAGTCTACTCTTCAAAGTGTTGGACAACGAAACAAACGGAATTCGAAAGAGCTGTGTGCTTAGTATGATCAAAACCGACAACCTATTGATACGTCCGATGTCTGCAAATGAGTATGACGAACTTGCAAATCGCGTCATTGAGCCCAAGATCATTGAGCAAATTCTAAAGGGAAAGGATGGCAAGGTGATGTATCTTGTTGGACGCATGATGCGCTTAGGTGAGGAAGGCCGTGTGGAACCTCAAGAGGCTGAGAGAGTGATCAGAAAACTCATCAAGACCTACAAGACATAGATTTCAAAGGCCCCTTGCCCAACAGCGATACAGGACAGCCATGTGAGTTGGCCGAATTAAACAAAAATTTCTTCTCGTGGTATCACTTAATCGGGTTACCACAGACTCAGCATCCATTTTGAGTATATATTTGTGATGATTCTCGTACAATCTGTGTCACTATCGTTGGGCAACTCTTACCGCGGACAACACCATAGTTCCTGTATCGTGACTCAACAATGCTGATCAATGATAAAAATATGTTATTCAAATACACGACTTCTGTATGAGAATACATCGTTGATTGGCTATCTCTTAAATAGGATAAGAAATTTACTATCTTTTTAAATTTCCGTGTTTGTTCTCATTTCTCTTGTTATTGCCTTTCTTAGTACTACGTATATCCTGCGCATCGTGACAAATAGAAGTCCGCAAGCAATCAAATTGTCTACGACGGATGCAATCCATGTTTTGAATGAAGGTATTGGATGTGGAATTGTCGTTGGAATTGGCGCCCTTCTAAGTGTAAGTTTGACTCAACTTATCAGCCATGTTATTTCCCAGTTTAGAATTTCACTCAACACATTCTATGTATAGTGCTTTATACATCAAATCCCTCCACGATTTCTCATCTTCCATGTCCTAATCCCTGCTTAGACCTCTCATCCCACGCATTAACCCCCACTCCTGGTTCTCCCTCACCTACCTCCAAACCTGCTACATCCCGTATTCCACTACCCAGGCCCGAAGAATTCGCCGTCGCCTCCCGCTCCATCAAGCTAGGCCTCATAGCAGCCGGCAACGTCTCCTCCTGGACCTGGTCCGCCATTCTCCTCACCTCCTCAACCTTCGCTTACACTTACAGCATTAGCGGCCCATGTGGTACAGCCATATGGGCACCCGGCAAATCCAGCTCTTCGTCCTCATCGCCATCAAGATAAAAGCCATCACGCCCGGCGCACATACCTTCCCTGAGACCGTGCTCGCCCGCCACAGTAAGGTCGCGCACGCAACGGACTTGTTTTACGGGTTCGCAATGAACGTGCTTGTTGGTGCGTGCCTGGTGCTTGGCGGCAGCCAGTTCGTGGCCGCGCAGTCCGACGTGGATAATCTATGCGGCGTGCTTCCTCATCCCCTTGGTGGTAGCAGCTTACATGATAACCGGCGGGCTGCGGAGTACGTTCATCGCAGACTACATGGACACCACTATTCTGTTCACCGCCATCTTCGTTTTCGGATTCAGCATCTACAGCACCCACCCGGCCATCGGCTCGCTGAGCAGGTTCTACGACTAACTGATCTCGGCCTCGGCGGCTATGCCTATAGCAGGAATCTACGAGGGCAGCTATCTGACTTTTAAAAGCAATAGCGGCCTTGCGTTTGCAATCGAGTTGTTTGTCGCGGGCTTCAGCACTGTCTAGCTCGATCAAGCCTACTGGCAGCGCGCTATCGCGTCGCACCCAGGAACGAGTGTCGAAGCGTATATCGCGAGCGGCATCGCAAAGTACGGCTTCGCGACCGCCGTGGTGCTCGGCTGTGTGGCGCTCACTTCTCTTCGACCTTCCCTGGATATCCGTCTCCTATCTCATCCGCTCAGAGCGGCGCGGGCTTATCGAGCCCTGCTACGGCAACCGCGTTACTAGGGAAGGGAGGAGCAGACTTCATATTGGCGTTGTTGTTTATCGTTGTCACAAGTTCCACGAGCGAGGAGCTGACTGCTTTGTCGAGCTTGCTGACCTTCGATGTTTACAAGACGTATGTCAGGCTGACTGCTACGTCTGCGGAGATGGTGCGGATCTCGCATTTCGGAATCGTTCTCTACGCTTTAGTCCTCACTGCCAAGGTCCCTCCTCCCCACATACATATCTATCCGGGCACGTGATTCTAGGTTCTTTGTACGAATTGAGCGACTAGATGATAACTGACATCTTCCACCCACCGCAACCACCATAAACTTCACCTGGCTCCTCACTGTCCTCGGCACTATGGTAGGCGGCGCCTCCATCCCCGTTGGCTCATCCTCTTGTAGCCACAGATGTCCACCCACTAAGTGCTCTGACTTGGCTTCTCCGCCGGCCTGATCGCCTGGTCCGTCGTGGCCCAGCGCTCTGGCACCATCACAGCCACGACAACAGGCGACGTGACCAGCTGGGGAACGGGGTTGTTGAGCACCGTGGTGCTCAGTTTGGCCGTTCCAGCGAAGTGGCATGGGACGCGGAGGGTGGACGTCACACGGGCGAATAAGATCCAGTGGCGTTGGCGCCCAGGAGTCGCGAGACTACTAGTCCGGCGGAACCCGTGGGGCCCGTTGCTGTGGCTGGAGATGTGTTTGTTAGTAGCGCGGCTGCGGCTGCGGCGTCTGATTGAGGAGGCTCTTCCGGGTGACGCGGCTGCGGAGCCGCGTCGCACCGACTTGGTCGTTCGCACAAGCAACGACACTATTGACTTCCTCAAGACATCACACGTTCAACCCATAAATCCCACTGACGCGCGCCGCGCGACGCGTCTCGCGGTGGGTTCAACATCGTCTTCTTAGTGGTGGCCGTTCTGCTCGTGCTGTTCACGCTGTTTGACGCAGAGTGGGTCCTTTACGCAGGCAGGGTTTGCGGGCTGGTGCATTGTGAGCTTTGTATGGGTGTGGTGTAGTATGATTATTTGTGTCGTGGTCGGTTGTGGAGAATTTGGGGGCTATTGAGAGGATTGGAAAGGGTGCGGTGTGGGATTTGGGAACGGGAGGAAGGGTGAAGGTGGAGAGAGTGGGGAAGGAGAGGAGTGTCTGAAATGCTTTGTGGGAGGGTGGCTTGGCTGGAGTTGGCGGGCATGTATAGGAGAAATAGATGGGGATACATTGTATGAAGAACAGATATGTATGCTACATCGTTTACGTTTTCTCTGCTGACCTAGTCAATAATAGTTTCAATTTCGAGATGTGGATCTATGAATCATACCTTCATCATCACCCTTCTACTCTGACTTCTCTGACTCTCCTGGCTCCTCTGTTGTCTCCCCGGAAAACGCCGCCTCAACGGCATCTATCACGTCCTGTACTCGCTCCTCTGGATTGTCTTTCCCATTATCACCGTTGCTTTCGTCTCCCTGGGAGAGGGGCATCGTCGAGTCGTTGTCCGAGATGAAGCGCCCGATGCGCTCTTCATAGAGGTCTTCGTTCGTGTTATCTTCAGAAGGAGGCGTGGTATCGGCGGGGCTTGTAAGGAAACTGTTAGTGGTTGTAGTTATACTTGTTAGTAGTGTTAACTTACTTCTCTACTGATCCCCTGTTTACGTTCGTTGAGGAACCGTTGATATGGTTTGGAGAAGACATGCCTTTCGTGTGGAATTGCTCGGAGGAAGAAGTTGTTGAAGCATTTGAGATTTTCCTTGGGGAGATCTTGCTTGAGAAATGATTTCCCTGCGAAGGGAAACAGCAACAAACTCCAACATGGAGCGCAAATTGCTATCGGCGGTGAGGTGCTCTGCGTGTCGAATGGCATAATAGTCTCGCTCACCGATCACAGCTGCATTAATACCTAACATCCCAAGCGTCCCGACACTGAGGGCGTTGGGTTCGTCAATCTCGTAGTCTCGATTTCCATCATACGCTACGAGCTCCACCACGTGTCTACTGCTACCACCGTGTGGACTAAAAGATCATGTGACTGATGGTAGTAGGACAAGATGCCTCCACGTAGCACCTGCTTCTATCGACCTTCCACTCAAGCCACCAGCCCGCATCAAATTTCGATCATGTGATTAGCCACTTGATATATAATTTGGGGCCCTTTATTGTGGAGTCGTCAAATCGTTTGCCTTGATCGTCTCACCGATAGAATAGCTGCAAGCATGTCGGATCGGCCAGCCTATTATTTATGCCACGATTCTGGATCTTCCGAGTCCATCCGAGTTATCGAGATCCTGACACGATATTTATGTGCCATGTGTCGTACATTCTCGCCGATCCTGCGCGCTATACGAGATGTGCACCGATTACACAATAAGAAGGTTTATATTCCTCAGCGGTGAGATATATTCCACAGGGAGAGATTGATTCGTGACGATATAAGAAGGTTGACGTGTCAAAATTAACTCACAGATCGTTCTACGCAAACATACCCAGCGATAATTGATATTGTTGAAGCTGGAGAATTAATGGGAATAAATTTCTGCCATCCGGAGAAGTGGCGCGCACCCTACGATGCTCGTATAGTCCCTAAGAGCCTGTATGAGAATGCAATCCAAGTGCTCTCCAGGAGGTATATTTGTCATTGCGGAGGGATGTTAGGAATGGTGGGGCGCGTCGGCCCAAATTGCCAACGCAGAGCGCTTACTCAGCCACATGTGCTACATTTAATCAGCAAGCAGTCTCTTACTGGCTTCCGATGGAGGCCTCGCATATAATATATGCTTATTGGGTACCAAGAAAGATATTGTAATGTCCAAACCCTGCCCTTGCAGTCCAACTCTCGGCCTTCGGCTCCGAGATGCAGCTGGACTGTGTATGTGCCTAGGCGGTATATGACCTCAGGACATTGGATTCCTTACAGGGTGACACACACCTTAATTTTGTTGTGGCTGTCATCATACGTATTCTATTAGTTCTCGAATGCCGATTCCTATATACAATAATAATATTCGCGGCTCTAAGACATCTATATCATTTAGTACATACAGGACAGCCACCCGAGATCTTATCCCTCAGCAGCCGTGCATGGGTAACCTTCACTCCAATGCTATGCGTCTGCGTAAACTCACCGTTCTCATCAAGCTGCACGTTCGGTGGCGTAGGCGGTCGCGAGGGATGTAAATATTCTAGCAGGTGGGTGAGGTGGAAGACATGACCGCAAGCAAACCCCACCAGTGTCTCGGTCTCTTCTACTGAGAATGGCTCATGACATGATACGCAGTGACCTGGTTCTAATCGTTTACCCACCGGGACAATTGGAGTTTCGGCGGGGTTGGGGACATCGGGTGGTTTGACGTCGACATGATCCTCGGCCTTTTGGACGATGTTGAACTTGACGCCTTTACGCTGGCCAGCGCGTAGAATTGTTTGGGCGCTAGCTACTTCGCCACGAAGCACACGGGCGACGCCGGAGCTGATACTGTACTGTATTTCATACTCCCTGATCATCCTGCTTAGACCGTCCCGCAGCCCCTCGATTTCTAAGCCTTCAGGAATGCGCCGTACAAGGGTGATAGGATTGATTGCAGTGCCCACTTCTTCTAGTAGACCTCGAATGAAACGTGGTTTGTCCATGGAATAGTCAAGAAGATCATCCCAGAGATCAGCATCATCTTGTTCTTTAGCAAATGCGATAGCTTGGGAGACATCAGCGAGTTTATCAATGATCAGGTACAAGGCCCGTTTGGTTTGACCGGTCTTCGAGTATAAATATACAAGCTCAGGAATGTACTCTCGCTGCTCACAAACTAGGGAAGCCTATCTTGATTAGTATATAGACTACAGCCGCGATGCAGAAAATTACCTCCTCGAAGTTATAAGCAGTTGATGTTTTGAGGAATTCCATTAATAGGGGTCGGTCATAAGTTGCGAAGAGTCGAATGACAAGATCGGCAAAGTCGTCCACTAAGGACTTACTATCCGCGACTAGCCTTTCCCGATTCTGTTCAGATTCCTCAATGAGCCCGTCACCTCTCCAGAGGGATCGTAAGTAAAAGAATAAGTATAATGGCAACTCCTTGCCTTGCAACTGCTTGACAACCACCTCGGGCCGCAAGAGACCATGCTGTGCCTCATTCACAAGCAGCGCGATGGCTTCTGACGTTGCTTCTTCTAGCTCATTAATGGTTGCCGATCGCATTTGCTCTTTTGAGACACGAAGCAGAATCAAACCTGGAACATCATCCGCGATTGCATCGATCAAGTGGAAGTCCTTAATAAGACCCATAGCTGCATCCGCATCTTGTAATCGGATGTAGCACTTCAGCGCTTCTCGAGGCTTGCCATCAGCCGCGTTCAGTTTACCTAAACTTTCCATAACTATGCGCCAGTCTCTGCCTTGTTCGCCATCTTCTACAGAATCCTCACGAACGTCTCGGTATTTAAGTTCATTCTCGAGTGCAGTAGTGACGGTCTTAATGTCAAATAGCTCAGGCGGCCACTGATCGAGTAACTCTCTCAGTCGGGGCCTATTCTGCCGGATATAATGGCCTAAAACAACTTCGTAGATCGTTGAAGGTAGAGGTGGCTGTAAATGAGTGGTGGGAATATAGGGTGTAATCTCATCAAACTTGTTAGCCCCAGCAAAAGTCCAAACCCAGTGTTCCCATCTCGATGAAGTGCCAAGTACTTTTCCACAGACCTGTCCAGCTGTTGTCCATTCGTCGGCCTTCACTAGTTGCTGGATCCAAAGTTCGCCAATACGGCGCTTCTCCTTCTCTACGGCAGAGTTTATCAGACGGTTTGCCGACTCAACAATAGAGGTAGTGTCATCGTAGAAGTCGTCGCTACCCTCCTGTCTCCGCTCGGGCGTTCCTGGACCGATCTCCGCCAATCTCTCTGGTGAGGAAGAGATGACCTCCGGGTGCTCGTCAATGAGTTTCCATGCCTGTTGGTATTGCTTTTGATCCAATAGCCAGGTCAGATGATCAGAAAGATCCCTTTTGGTGGCCAGTATGCAATCGTAGGGACTATGGATGAATATTTTCATGCCTGGAGTACCGATATTTGGATGGGCTGCTTGAGTTTTCGCTTTACCTCTGACACTGCTGCTCATACTGGGTACCTTTGTGCTTGAGTCCCCGTCACTCTTGCTACCGTTGCTGCGCACACTAGCAGCAGAGGAGCTTAGCAGCGTGGTTGCATTGATTGTAGCATTCCACATGCCACTTCCCATGCCGCTGAGTGTTTCTAATGTCCCTTTTGGAGTCTGCACAACAAGTACAGAACGTGCAGCGGGTAAGACTCCGAGGTGGTAATCACTAGCAGACAAGCGCTCAAAGCGGCTGACGGTTAAGCCATCCGTATCAACTTCTTCAGAGGATCCTAGGTCTATCAACCGTAATTCAGGGGCTAGAGCATTCTGACGATGACGTATTCCGCCCGATGGTTCACTACCTGTCGATACAGTTGAACCTTTTGACTTATGTCCTTTCGGAGTTGGTACCTCTTCGGCCTTTTCAGGATCAGGTGTAATATAAGCAAGTACAAGAAGTAATGTTGGTGTATACAACGACAATCCAGAAATAATACAATCCATCCGTAATCTGGCATTGTCAATAAAAGAAACCAGAGAGGCACAGTACCACTCACATTTTAATAATCTCAGCGCGTCCAACCGTCCTCTCTCCCGCATTTTTACCAGTACCAACGCCACCAGGATGAACATTTATGATCCATATCGTACCACCCCACCCTACTAGGAGCTTTTCAATACGCCTACTGCCTTGTGTTGCCTGCTCTTTCAGTTTCGCTGTTGCAGGCGTTGATGCGGCTTCTTCACGGGCCTTGTCATCTTCATCACTCTCCAAAGTTTTCTCGTCAATCCATTCTGCGCGCCCTTTCCAAACGGCCGCCATTTCCTCCCAGTCATCTTCTTGCGGGCGATCAACATGTGCTATCCTCTTCCAAGCAGCCTCAGTGTCTGCGTTGTCAAGTTTTATGTTTGATCGCATAATCTTGATTCCTTGCTCGTTAATCCAAACAACATATTTCCCGGATAACGACCACTTGATGGTATTTATAGCTCCTTCGCCAGAGTGAAGAACGGTATCCTGGCCTGTATTGCTCCCAAGACCAATCGCACCAAGCCAGCCGGAAGTTGTCGCAGCTACTGTGCCCGTAGTGCTGGATGTTGTACTCGTCCCTGAACGACCTCCAACCGTTAGGACCAGATTGCCAGCTAATCCACCAGAAATATATGTATGGTCATTCTTGTAATCGGGAGAGAGCGCCACAGCTTGTACAGGTCGTGCAAAGTTCCTAAGCTGGACATCTTTGATATCCACTAGAGATGCCACACAGACATTTCCGTCAAGGGAGGATGTAGCTATGTATATCGCGTTGGAGGGAATGTTGGGCACAACTTGTTGTGGAGGTGTTCGCGGAGTTGTCGATGACCCAGAAGCGACAGTAGAGGCCTTTTTGGGCGTATTTTTCGCTTCTAATGCGACTCTCGTGACAGCGTCGGGCTTCGCAGTTGCAAGTGGAGGAGGGTATGGAGAGATTGAAATTCCAGTGACCGATGCAGTGTGGGCATGGTAGACTCGCATTGACTGAAATGATGGTAATGATATTACGTGCTTTCAGGCCGTTAGTTACTAGATGCTTGTCAGCTGAGAGTTAACTCACTATGTTCCCATTGTGTGTGCCAATGAACTATAGTGTATTAGCATATAACACCTTTGGCTCCCTCCTCAAGCGCTGTAGACATACCATCTTATCACCAGCCACGAGAAACGCACTTGTAGCATCCCCATTCCTGTATACCGGCCCCAAATATCCAGTCATCCGGGTATATTTCAGCTTCGGCTCATCGTCTTCCTCCTCTTCCTCCTCCGCGTCGCTGTCCTGGCCCTCTGTTTCATCTTCGTCCACGGTATCTGCCCCATGGGACGTTGAATCATCCACTGACTG
>Ga0335072_10004997_pt1 | contig 19564 bp, 18 predicted proteins | sample Lox_Sample_21_FD_206725 | JGI IMG/M metagenome (GOLD analysis project Ga0335072, IMG submission 206725) | Soil microbial communities from Loxahatchee National Wildlife Refuge, Florida, United States - Lox_Sample_2.1 | ecosystem: Environmental > Terrestrial > Soil > Wetlands | place: USA...
CTTCCGAACCCGCCCGATTTCCTCTCGCTCCCCGCCGCCGGTTCTATTTCTAGGGTTGGCTGCGGATCAACGTTCCTGGTTCGCTACGTTTCCGGAGGCTCGCTGTTCCTCAAACCTCTTGGAACCTTCTTCACTATGCCCTTAAGTCCTTTTTCCGTCAATCCATTTCAGAGCCTGGAAAACACCATTTCCACAACATTTATCTGCCTTTATTTCGAGAGTGTTACACCAAATGTGCGTAGAATCTCATGTGGATAAAACAATGCGGTCCGATTGTGTTGTTATGCGCGTTTGCCCCCTGGCGCGATAGAATGCGTGAGTGCAACTTCCCGCCCGAATCGGCAAATATGAACTCGAGGAATTCCTCGGCGGAGGCATGTCCCACGTGTACCGCGCGCGCGATACCGTGATCGGCCGCACCGTCGCTCTCAAGATCCTCACCGAGGCCGGCTGCGAAGATGCCGAAGCCAAAGAGCGCTTCCTCGCCGAAGCCCGCATGGCCGGCAACATCTCACACGACAATGTCCTGAGCATCTATGATTTCGGTGAGGACGACCAGCATCACCCTTTCATGGTGATGGAGTTCCTCAAGGGCGAGGACCTGCGACACGCCATTAAAGGCGGCCGCACCGGAGGCTTGCGCGATAAACTGAAAATCGCCGTCCAGATCGCCCGCGCCCTCGAATACATCCACTCCCAGAAAATCATTCACCGCGACATCAAGCCCGAAAACGTCAACGTCAGCCCGACCGGCGTGGTCAAATTGATGGATTTCGGCATCGCCAAAACCGAGGGCTTGCAGATGACCCGCGCCGGCTATGTTCTCGGCACGCCGTATTACATGGCTCCCGAGCAGGTGACCGGCGCCAACGTCACCGAACAGGTGGATGTCTACGCGTTCGGCGTCCTCCTGTTCGAACTGATGACCGGCGCCAAACCCATCGCCGGCGATACCGTGGAACGCATCTTCTACAGCATCCTCAACGAGCCGCTGAAGCTCGATCCCATGATTCAGGCCGGCGCTCCGCAATCCGTCTGCGACCTGGTCACGCACTGCACCATGAAGAGTCCCGCCGAGCGGCCGCAAGGGTTCGGGCCCGTGATCGCCGAGCTTGATCGCATCATCACCGAGCTCGACGCGCCCACCCAGCTTTACAAGGCGCCGGACCAGGAGCCCATGCTGATCCAGGAGCCGGCGGGCCATCCGAAATGGCTGATACCGGTTTTGGCCGCCCTGGTGCTGGTGCTTGCCGCCGGATTGTATTTCCTGATGAAGCCGAAGAAAGTGCCCGCAACCATCACCGCAAAATCGGGCGAGATGGAATACGTCCCCGCCGGTCGTTTTCTGTTCGGCGAGGACAAGGCGGACGCGCAGACCGGGGCATATTACATCGACAAAACGGAAGTCACCAACCAGGCGTACAAGAAATTCTGCGACGCCACCGGCCACGCGCTGCCCCCGGATTTTCCCGCCGGCAAGCCGGATTACCCCGTGGTGAATGTGACTTTTGGCGACGCCCAGGCTTTTGCCAAATGGGCCGGTGAGCGCCTGCCTAGCGCCCGCGAATGGGAAAAGGCGGCTCGCGGCACCGATGGCCGCAATTTCCCCTGGGGTAACGACGCCGACGCCGCCAAAGCCAACCTGCAGTCGAGCTCTCTCCGTCCGGCGGCCGATCTCGAGGCTGGCGCCAGTCCCTATAAGGTTCTGCAAATGGTGGGAAATGCCTGGGAAGTGATCGACGAGTCCACTACTCCGAAAAGCGACGAGGCGCTGAAGGCGTTCGCCCAGATGCAACCACCCCCGACTCGAACCGAATCCTGGCACCAGGCGCGCGGAGGCTCTTACCGGTTTCCGCCTCTTTCGCCCGGGCTGGTCTGGGATTCACTGGCCATCCCCGATCGCTTCAGCGGCCCCGATATCGGCTTCCGCTGCGTGAAAGACGTGCAGTAGTTTTTTACCGCGCTTCCTACTGCTATAATGTGAAAGTTCTGCCCGACAATCTAGGTGTGCCCTTATGTTCCTTAGTGTCAAAGAGATGGAGCTGCGGAAGATTCGTTTCGACGAAACTTTCGCACCCGGGCAGATAGAATTTTCGAGCGAGAATCTGGAGCAGGTTTCCCCTTTGCACGCCGAAGGTTCGGCGGAATTGTTGAAGAACACCGATGGGGAAGTGCGCATCCGGGGCCGTTATACCGTCGAGTTCACGGCGCCCTGCGATCGTTGCCTGGTCAATTCACGTTATCCGCTGGATGCCGGGTTCGACCTGTTTTACCAACCGGTGGCGGCCATCGCTCGCGATGAAGAGATTGAGATTGACGAAGGCGAGGCGGAAATCGGATTCTACCAAGGTGGCGGCCTGGAGCTGGAGGATATCCTCCGCGAACAGATCCTGCTCGCCTTGCCGATGCAAAGAGTTTGTAGCGAAGCCTGCAAGGGGATTTGCCCCGTTTGCGGCAAGAACCGGAACCAGAGCGCGTGCGATTGCCATGTCCATCCAGTGGACGATCGCTGGAGCGCTCTGCGCAAATTAGAGATCTGAGGAATTTCGTAGTAAAGGAAGAGATATGCCGAATCCCAAACGTAGACACTCCAAACGGCGCACCAGCACCCGGCGCGCTCACGACGCCATGAAACCGGCGGGCCTCTCGGAGTGTCCCAACTGCCATGAGCCCAAGTTGCCTCACCGCGTGTGCCCCCATTGCGGGCAGTACAAGGGTAGGGAAGTGATCGAAGTCGTCGAGGAATAGTTTCCGGTCTAACATGCTGACCATTGCCGTGGACGCAATGGGCGGCGATCACGCCCCGAAAGCGGAAGTCGAAGGGGCGATACGCGCCGCCAGAGATTTCGGCGTAAGAGTAGTTCTGGTGGGCCAGCAGGATGTGGTTCATCGGGAGTTGCAGGTGCAGAATGGCCACTACGACCTCCCGATCGAAGTCGAACACGCCTCCGAACGCGTCACCATGGAGGACAGCGCCGCCAAGTCCTTCCGCGCCAAGCGCGACAGTTCCATTCGTGTAGCCGCCCGCATGGTGCGCGAGGGCCGCGCCCAGGGGCTCGTCTCGGCCGGCAATACCGGCGCCGTCATGGCCACCGCCAAAATGGTGCAGGGGGTTGTCCCCGGTGTCGAGCGGCCTGCTCTGGTTGCCGTCCTTCCCACCGCGGTCGAAGGCAAGCCCGTCGTCCTCGTGGACGTCGGCGCCAATGTCGATTGCTCGCCGCGCATGCTCGGCCAGTTTGCCGTGATGGCGGAAATTTATTCGCGCGTCATTTTGCGCCAGCCCAAACCTCGCGTCGGACTGCTTTCCATCGGCGAGGAGGAACACAAGGGCAACGAACTCACTCATGCCGCCACTCCCGTGCTGAAGAGCCTGAATCTGAACTTCATCGGCAACGTGGAGGGACGCGATCTTTACGAGGGAACGGTCGACGTCATCGTCTGCGACGGTTTCATCGGCAACGTAGCGCTCAAAGTGAGCGAAGGTCTCGGCGACATGGTGAAACACCTGCTCCGCGATTCGCTCGAATCCACTATCAGCGGCAAAATCGGTTACGCCATTTCCAAAAACGCTTTCGCCACTTTCAAAAAACGGCTGGATTATTCCGAATACGGCGGCGCGCCATTGCTCGGTGTCCGCGGCGGATGCATCATTTGCCATGGCCGCTCCAATTCCAACGCCATCAAGAACGCGATTCGCGTGGCGTCCGAGTTTTCCGGCGCAAAAATCAATCAGCGGATCGAGGAAGAACTGCGCGGCGCCCAATTCGCCGTCAACGGGTAGACGATTGCGATCCGCATTTCTTCTTCTCTGCGCCCTTTCCGCCTTTGGGCAGGGACAGCAGCATGCGGCATGGACCTTCACCGCCGAACCGGCGTCGGCGCCGCCGGGCTCGACCATCCACATTCGCGCCGCGGTCCGCATCGATCCCGGCTGGCACCTCTATTCCGCTTCTTCCACGGCCGGAATTCCCGCGCAGTTTCAAGTGTCGCCCGAGACTCTGGTGCGCGTCTTGCAAATGCCCCCCAAGCGCGCCTACGATCCCGTGCAGGGCTCGGAGACCGAGACCTACGAAGGCGATACCGCATTTCTCCTCGAAGTGAAAATCCGCCCCGATGCGCCCACCGGGCCCGACGAACTCTCGGTCGACGTCCGCTATCAGACCTGCAACGACAAATCGTGCGTGGCGGGCCGGTTGGCGGGCGTCAAAGTTCCCTTCACCGTCGATCGCGCCGCCACCGCGCCATCTACCGCGATTCCCGCCGGCTTTGCGGAAGCCAAGCCGCCGGCCGCCGGCAACGCGCCCGCCCAGACCTCGCCGGAATCGCAGGGCTGGCCGGCATTTCTGCTGGTAGCTTTTGGCGCCGGATTGGCTTGCATCTTCACCCCGTGCGTCTTCCCCATGATCCCCATCACCATGTCGTACTTCCTCAATCAGCAATCCGGGGGAAAGCGCGGCGGCGTCGTGCAGGCGGTGGTTTTCTGCCTGGGAATCATCGTTCTCTTTTCCGGACTGGGTCTCGCGGTAACGGCGCTCCTCGGACCGGTGGGGGTCAAACAATTGGGTTCGAGTCCGTGGGTGAACGGCTTCATTTCGGTCCTGTTCATCGCCTTCGGATTGAGCCTGCTCGGCGCATTCGAAATCACCGTTCCCTCATCCGTCCTCACGAAATTGAATCAATCCTCCAGCGCCGGCGGATTTGTCGGCACCCTTCTGATGGGCCTGACCTTCGCGCTTTCCTCGTTCGCCTGCGTCGGTCCGTTCGTCGGCACGCTTCTCGCCGCGTCGGCCACCGAAGGCCGCGCGCGCCCCGTGGTTGGCATGGTGGTTTTCGCCGCCGGCCTGGCGCTCCCCTTCTTCCTCCTGGCTCTTTTCCCCTCCTACCTCAAGCGAATGCCCAAGAGCGGCGGATGGCTCGCCCGAGTGAAAGTGGTGATGGGATTCATCATCCTGGCTGCCAGCCTGAAATACCTGGCGAGCGTCGACCAGGTGCTCGGCTGGGGATTTCTCACGCGCGAGCGATTTCTGGCGGCATGGATCGTCCTGTTCGCCATGGCCGGGCTTTACCTGCTCGGGTTCGTCCGCCTGGAAGGAGTCAAGCGAGACGAAAATGTAGGTCTCGGCCGCCTGCTGATCGGAATGCTCCTTCTGATCTTCGCCATCAGCCTTTGGCCCGGCATGTCGGGCGGCAAACTCGGACTTTTCGACGCCTATGTACCCGCGGCGGACGCCGGCGCCACAACGGACGCCGCTGCCGGCGGCCTGACCTGGATCACCGATCGCTATCAGGATGCACTCGACCAAGCCAGGCGCGAGCACAAACTGGTTTTCATCGATTTCACCGGCTATGCCTGCGCCAACTGCCACTGGATGCGCGCCAATGTCCTTTCCCGCCCGGAATTCCAGGATGTCCTGAAAAATTTCGTGCTGCTGGAACTCAATACCGATAACGGCAGCGCCCTCGACGACGCGAACGCCAAGCTGGAAGCCGACCAATTCGGCACGGTCGCCACGCCTTTTTACGCCGTGATCGACCCGGATGGCCAGCTTGTCGCTGCCTGGAACGAAGGGCGAACCGGGACCGACGCGCAGCGCGCCAAATATCTCGCCTGGATGCAGTCGGCCGTACAGAAATCTCCTGCCTCTGCCGCATCCCGGTCCGGCCTCGATCTGCCGGGCTTGACCACCCTCGATGGCGCCCCGCTGGACACCGCGGCGCTGAAGGGGAAAGTCGTGGTGTTGAATTTCTGGGCTACCTGGTGCGTCCCCTGCATCGGGGAATTACCCACCTTTAACCAAGTGCACCGTGATTTTGCGTCCCAAGGCGTGGCCGTCATCGGCGTGGATGTCCTCGACCCGGACAACCCCGACACGGCCGGCACCATCCGCCGCTTCCTCGTCAAGCACCCCATCGACTACACCCTGGCTCTGGGAGACCAGGCGCTGGAGACCAGGTTCAAGCTGGAATCCCGGCCCGTCACCATCGTCTTCGACCGCTCCGGCAAGGAAGTGAAGCGTTTCGATGAAAGCCTGACCGCGCAAGATCTGGCTGCCGCCATTCAGAAAGCGCTCTGACGCATTCCGAGTTCCCCGGAATTTCTTTCGGCTTAAATTGTGTTATTGCGAACTCGGGAAAATTCCCGAAGAAAATATCAATGATTTTTGCGATCTTTCCCACTATCGGAAGAAACTGACGCCTGATTTTGTCTGATCCGGCGCAATTTCGGAAAAATAATTACCCAATATATCGCGATCAGCACCACTCCAAACTGGCCGATCCCCTTGTTCGGCCGGCCGCCAACATCCGGTACTGCGATGGCTATCAGGTACAGTGCGCCGACCGCCAGAACGGTGAATAAAATACCGAACCAGACGGTGGTGTAGAACGGACTGCTATCGTTGGAACTAGCCACTTTTGGTAATTTAATTCCAATCGGCAGGTCCCCGCAACTATCTGAATCAACAAACCAGAGTTCACCGATGGAATATGGCGGACGCTATAGTACCGCCGGGTAAAGAAAATGGGAAATTCCCTTGATTTTTAAGCCCGTAACAAGTAACATCTGAAGACGAGTGGGTTTGGTCCACTCGGCTTACGGGTGTCTTGTGTACGTAAATCGGGATTGTTGCTAACCATGGTTTACGGCGTCGGCCCGGGAAGTGAAATCCGAAACTCGGAGTAAGGAGAACCAAAACAAAATGAAGACAAATATTGGGCTGCTGGTCGGAGGGCTGGCACTTCTTCTCGTCTCCACGGCTGGGGCCACAACCACAGCGCTCGTGGAATGCGGGTCCGTCGGTAGTGCTGGTAACGGTAATCCCGCCTTTACTACCGCCACGAACTATGGAGGCGGCTCGGCCGCGACTTCCGCCGGTACGGGGATAATCACGTGCAATGGTTACACCGTCCCGCCGTTGCAGACACTCATCGGAATCACCGTGGTGGTTGGAGACGATGCGCAACAGCCTGTCAACGCAACCAGCATGGTCACGTGGACTTGGACCGAGTCCGGCGAACAGCTGAGTCCGATCCCCTCCGGAACGAACTCGGAAACCGGTCAGCCGAACGGCGCGCTCTTCTCCTTTGGAGCCTGCTCCGGTACCGGCAATTTGATATGCAACCAGTTCGAGTCTTTTGGCATGGTCAATAACTACGCCAATGGCGCGACCAGCGGCAATTTCGTGTTCGATGTGACACCTGCCGAAAGCGGCGCCGGCCTTTCAGGTTCCGGTAGCGATTCGGCGGATGTGTTCATCGAATTCACCTATGTGCCCACCGCCAGCATCCCGGAACCGGCCTCGCTGCTTCTCGTCGGTAGCGGTCTGATCGGTTTGGGAGTTTTCGCTCGCCGAAAACGCCAGCGCTAGACGCCTGAATTCTTTTTTTTTGCAGTCCCAATATTGTCTGATCAACGGGCCGGTGCCTTTAGAGGCGTTGGCCCGTTTTTCTTTTTCATTCCCGCGTATCCTCTATTCCCCCCCAACCTCCGGTCCAGTCGCCAATGACCAATAAAGGGCGGCCGTTTCCGCAGCGTTTCACCGGGCCCACTATTTTCCTGCTTGCGTTCCTCTTATTGTTTGCGATCGCCGCCAAACTTCTGGAAATTGCCGGCGACGAAGGCATCTACCTGGAGGGCGGCCGGCGGATCGCGGTCGGCCAACAGGCATATCGCGACTTCTTCATCCTCACCGGTCCCCTGACATTCTGGATCGAGGGAGTATTGGCGCGCCTGAGCGGACCCGCGCTCGTGATCATGCGGTTGCCCATGATCGTGGACGCGGCTTTCCTGGTGTGGGCGGTGTATTGGCTGATATCCCGGTACGCGGGAGAACTCTATTCGGCCGGTGCGGCGTTGGTGTTTCTGGCGTACCAATCCCAGACGAGGCTTTTGTTTGTCAATCACCGTTGGGATAGTGGCGCTCTGGCCACAGCTGCCGTCATCGCCGCGCTGGCAGCCTGGCGTTTGGACCGGCGGATCTGGTGGATTTTCTCCGGCTCGCTCACTGCCGCCGCGGCCTGGGCGACACCTTCGATCGCCATTCTAGCCGCGCCACTGCTCTTCTGGAGCCTGGCAAAGGCCCGTTCCGAGGCCCTCGCGTGGCTGGCCGGTGGCGCGATGGTAACCGGCGCCTGCACGTCCTACCTCGCCTTACATCGCGCACTTGTGCCAATGATCCATTCGCTCGCCTGGACGGCAGCGAACTATACGGCGCCCAACCGGGTGTCTTATGGCAACGTCTGGGCGGGAGCCGCGCCTCACCTGCCGGTATGGCAATACCTGCCATTGACGCTCCTGCACATGATTCCAGCCCTGCTGCCGCCCGCCGCGATCCTGGGATGGATTTTCCATTGTCGAAAGTCCGGAAACCGCGATGCCGCGCCGGAAATCTGGTTCCTCCTGGCAGCGGCCGCAGCGCTCACACTGGCCGCGTGGCCGCGCTGGAGTTCCGACACGCTCCTCCATACTCTGGCGTTGTCCTGGTTTCTCGGCGCCTGGCTGCTCTACCGCGTCACCACGCCTGCCCAGCGATTCTGGTGGTCGGGCGCCGTGCTCCTGGTGGCGGCAGGCACGCTGGCGTCGAAGGCGCTGGCGCCACTGAATTACCCATCTCGGGAAACCAGAGTGGGAAGCTTGCTCGACCCGTACGATAGCGGCGCCATCCTGGAAAATCTCGAAAACCTGGTGCAACCCGGAGACACCCTGTTCTCATTCCCCTATTTGCCGTCCGCCTATTTCTATCTCGACGCGCGCAACCCGTCCCGCTACACGTTTCTGCAACCGGGCATGATGAATCGCGAGGATGAACGGCGGGCGGTGGAGGAATTGAAAGCCGATCCGCCTCGTTGGGTGCTCTACGAGAATTTCCCGGCGGAAGCCGTATTCCGCATCTGGCCGGAGAGCGACCCCGCGCGCATCCCCATGGCCGCCTTGAACGGCTACATCCGCCAACACTACCGCCAGGTCGATACCGCTGGTGGCGTTCGCAGCCGCCTCATCCTGCTGGAGCGAGCGCCCACCGGACCGTAACGAAGTGCCTGGTTCCGCCGGCTCTATTGGCTGCAATTGGCCGCGAGCGCCATCAGGACCTCGTTCTGGACATTCACCACGTTGACGCTGCCCGACGCCGCGCTGATTCCCAGAGCTTGGTCGACGACCACCTGCACGGTGCTGACATCGACGCAGAACGGCAGCACAACGATAGTGTCGTTGGACGCGGGTCCCACCGATCCGCCGCCACCGCTCACTGCTGCGGTATTGGTCTGCGGCGAACTCGCGGAGGAAGACACCGTCACCGCTCCCACGATCGGGCTGTAATTCGAGCCGCCCGCCAAAGGAGTGCTGTTCGTGCACGTCGTCCCGGTGCAATCCCATCCCGTGCCGGTCAAGGATACCAGTGTGAAAGCCGCGGGAAGCGTATCGCTGACGGTTACCGTGCTGCTTGTGTTCGCGGCGGAGATCTGGTTGCCCACCGTGATGGTGAACTTGCCCTGTCCCCCCGCAATAAAGTCCCGGTAGTGCGTGGCGGAGATTTGCAGTGCCGCGGTAGCGGAACCGATGTAAGCGGCATCTTCCGAACCCGCTCCCAGCGTTCCTCCGCCCGATACCATCACCTGATTCGTCACCTGCGGCAGCGCGCCGTTGGGAACGCTTACCGTCAGGCTGATCGGATCGAAACTGGTATTGCCCGCAAGCGTTCCGCTATTGGTACAGGTGTAGGGCAGGTTCAAAGTGTCGCAACTCCAGCCCGTTCCATCCATGGAAATCGCCGTGAGACCGCCCGAGAGGGCGGCGGTCACCGTGACCGTCCCGTTGCTCGAAGCTGCCTGCGGCGCATTGCTCACCGTAATCTGGAAAGTGCCGCTCTGCCCCAGCGGGAAGGTTCCCGCGTGAGTAGAGGAGACCGTGAGCAGCGGCTCGGTTTCCGGCTGCAAGACCCGTATCGCACCGTTGCCGAAGTCACCCACGTAGAGGTTTCCGTTCTTATCGGCCACCATGCCATAAGGGCTATCGAACTGCGCCGCGATTGCCGGACCTCCGTCGCCCGCGTAACCCGCTACCCCGCTGCCGGCGACGGTAGCAATGCTTCCTCCCGATACCTTTTGGACGGTGTTCCCCTGCGTCGAGATGTAGAGGTTGCCCTGTCCGTCCACAGCGACTCCCCAGGGATTGCTGATCTCCGTGGCCGTGGCTCCCCCCGAGTTCCCCGAATTGCTGCACGTACCGTTGCCCGCCACGGTGGAAATGTTGCCCGTCGCCACCGCGACCATCCGCACCACGCAGTTGATATTGTCGGCGATGTACAGATTTCCGCTGCCATCCACCGCCAGTCCAGCCGGGTAATTGACCTCGGCCGAGGTAGCCGGCTGCCCGTCGCCCTTGTAGCCCGCGGTGCCGTTGCCGGCCGCGGTGGAAAGCACTCCCGTCGCCGCGATAATTTTACGGACCCGCTGGTTGTTCCAATCGGCAAAATAGACATTGTGCTGGGAGTCGACCGCCAGCCCCGGCAGATAATTCCCAATCACCGCGTTTACCGCGAGAGTGCCGTCGGGAGAATTGCCGAACGTGCCATTTCCCGCGATGGTGGAGATCACGCCGCTCGAGTCGATCTTCCGGATCCGTCCCGGCTCGGCCAGGTAGAAGTTTCCCGCAACCGTATCCGTAACCACGGCGAACGGAGCCGTGACCGACGCGCTGGCCGCCTGACCGCCGTCGCCGCTATCCGGAGCGAGACCGTTACCGGCGAAAGTGGAGATTGTGCGCGTCGCCGCATCGATTTTCCGCACGCGGTTCCCCTTCCAATCGGCGGCATACAGATTGCCGGAACCGTCGAGCGCGAGTCCCCAGGGCGTTGCCATCGTCGCCAGCGCGGCTGGTCCTCCGTCGCCGGAAAACGGAAGCGGGGAATTCGGATTTCCGGCGACGCTGCTGATCGTGCCGCTGGCATTCACCAGACGGATCACACCGATTAAGTCGCATATGAAGAGGTTGCCGCTGGAATCGGCGGCCACACCGGCCGGATACTCCAATTCCGCGCCCGTAGCCGGGTGGCCGTCGCCGGAATCGCCGGGTATGCCATCGCCCGCGTAAGTGCTGATGCCACCCCCGGGGCTCACCACGCGCACGCGGAAATTCAGTTTATCCGCGATATAAAGGTTGCCGGCCAAATCCACAGCCAGGCCTTGCGGACTGTACAGTTCCGCGGAAATCGCGGGCTTGGAATCGCCATTGTATCCCTGAGTGCCCGTTCCCGCGACCCGCGAAATTGTGCCCTGAGGGTTGACCATGCGGACTTCGCCCACAGTCGCATCGGCGATGTACAGATTGCCTGTGGAATCCAGCGCCAGGCCGGTGGGCGAAGTGAACGTAGCTGCGGTCGCCGGTCCGCTGTCGCCCGAACTGCCGGAAGCGCCCGTGCCGGCGAAAGTCGATATCGTGCCATTCGGCGCTACTTTACGGATCACTAAGTTTGACGTGTCAGCGATGTATAAATTGCCCGCGGTATCTACTACCACTCCATCGGGATTGTTCAACTTGGCGCTGATTGCCGGATTGTTGTCCCCCGAATATCCGGACGTTCCCGTCCCCGCCACCGTGGAGATGATCCCTTCCGGCGTGACCATGCGAATGCGCTGGTTGCCCTGATCCGCGATATACAGGTTGCCCAAGGAATCCACCGCCAGGCCCTGGGGATTATTCAACTGCGCCTTGACCGCGCTCGCGCCATCGCCCGAAAAGCCCATCTGGCAGGTGCCGGCCACCCTCGAGAGGTTACCGCTCTTGTCCAGGCGAAAAACGCAGTGGTATCCGCTGCTGATGTAAGTGTTGCCGAAGGCATCGGTGGCAACTGCGTTGGGGAACTCGAACGCGAAGTTGACCGCCGGCGCCGCCGTGGGTGCTACCAGGCCTCCGGCATAAGTCGAGATCAGGTAGGGAGCTTGTGCTTGAGTCACACCCGCCGACAGGCTGAAAGCTGCGGCTGCGATAAACCACCTCTGGAAATCGCTCATTGTCCTCTTCAAGTAAGTGAAAAATTGACCTTGCAGCCCTGTCAACTATTAACGCGTTCCAGGCGCTAGCATAGTTTAGCATTGGCGGGCTGAACCTCAATATCCGCAGCGTAAGATATCGCTCATTCCCGTGACTTCCCGTCCGCCGCCATCATTCGCGTGCGCGCTTCCGCCACCAGAAACAGCGACCCGGTCACGAACGTAACATCGGCACCCGGTGGTTGCGCCAGTGCCGCGTCGATATCCCGGACAATTACGAGGTTGGGATGGTCGGAGATGGTACGAAGCGTTTCGGGGGCCAGCGCGCGGGCCTGTTTGGGCGCCGTGACCACCACCTCGTCGGCCAGCGGGAAGAGAATGCCGCTGATTTCCGCCACGGCCTTGTCTCGCATCGCGCCGAAGATCAGCCGGATGCGGGACTGGGCGTAAAACCGCTGGATGTAGGCAGCGAGCGCGCGCGCCCCCGCAGGATTATGAGCGCCGTCGAGGATGATTTCGGGATTCTCGGACACGCGCTCGAGCCGGCCGGGCCAGCGTGCGCCGGCGATGCCGGTCTCGATCGCGGAATCGGGAACGCCCAGACGCATCAGCGCCAGCACCGCCGTGATGGCGTTTTCCGTCTGGTGCTCGCCGGCCAGAGGGCAGTGAATCTTCAGCTTCGCGAGCTCAAAACGGCTTCCGCGGGCGTCCACTTCCAGCCGGCTGGCGGGCCAGTGCTCGCTCCACCGCGCATCGACCAGGCGCGCTTCCAGCACACGCGCGGCTTCCGGCCGCTGGCGCGCAAACACGGCCGGCACGCCAGGCTTGAGGATGCCGGCTTTCTCGCGCGCGATGGAGTCGAGGCTTTTGCCCAGAAACGCTTCGTGATCGAAATCGATGGGAGTGATCACGGCCAGATCGGGAATGACAACGTTGGTGGCATCCAGCCGTCCGCCGAGACCCACTTCGAACACCACCATGTCCACGCGCTCCTCATCGAACACCGTGAGCGCCATGGCGGTGACGGTTTCGAAATAAGTAGTGTGCAGATCGATCGTGCCCGCGGCAATGAGTGACTCCACACAGGCGTGCACGCGATCGAACGCCGCCGCGAAGCGCCCGGCGGAAATGGGCGCGCCGTCGATGCGAATCCGTTCGGTGGGTTCGGCGAGGTGCGGCGAGGTGAACAGGCCGGTTCGCCGACCTGCCGCGCGCAGAGCCGATTCCAGCATGGCGCATACCGACCCCTTGCCGTTGGTACCGGCGACGTGCACGAAATGAAGCCGGTCTTGCGGCCGGCCAAGAGCCTCCAGAACCGCGCGGATGCGCTCCAGGCCGAACTTCGCGGTCTTGATCTCGTTGCCCAGCGCGTAAAGGAAGTGGACCGAATCGGGATAATTCATGCCGCCAGGAACTTCAACGCGCGGGCGAGATAAGGCTTCAGTTCGGTGCGTGGCACTACATCGTCCAGCATGCCGTGCTTGAGCAGGAACTCGCTGCGCTGAAATCCATCGGGCAATTTCTGGCGGACCGCCTGTTCGATCACCCGCGGGCCGGCAAAGCCGATGAGCGCGCCCGGCTCGGCGATGTTCAGATCGCCCAGCATGGCGTAGCTGGCGGTGACGCCCCCGGTGGTGGGGTCGGTCAGGATGCTGATGTAGGGCAGGCGCGCCTGGTCGAGCTTCATCAGCCCGGCGGAAATCTTCGCCATCTGCATGAGGCTTATCGCGCCCTCCTGCATGCGCGCGCCGCCCGAAGCCGAGACGATGATCAACGGGTCGCGCCGGTCGAGCGATCGATCGATGGCCCGCGCGATTTTCTCGCCCACCACGGATCCCATGCTGCCGCCGATGAATTTCGCTTCCATCACGCAGAGCTGCACGGTGCGCCCGGCCAGTTTGCCTTCCGCGGCAATCAACGCGTCCGAAAGATTGGTGGCTTCCTCGGAAGCGCGCAGCCGCTCGCTGTAGGGCTTGGAATCGACGAATCCCAGCGGGTCGGACGAGCGCAGGCCGGTATCGAACTCCCGGTACTCGCCGTCATCGAGCAGGAGCTTGAGCCGGCTGACGGCATCGATGCGGCTGTGCCACCCGCACTTCGGACAAACGCTCCAGTTTCCTTCGAGATCCTTCTTCCAGATGATCTGCCGGCATCCCTCGCACTTCTGCCACAGCCCTTCGGTGCGCACTTTGCGCTCGCCGTTGCCGGTCGGGGGCACCTTATCGTCGGGATTCTTGTCGCGTCGGAACCAAGCCATGCAGATTTCAAGTTAGCGCGGGTAAGGATGTCCCCGCAACGTCGCGAAGGCGCGATAGATCTGCTCGGCGAGCATGGCGCGGGCCAGTTCGTGCGGGAAGGTCATGGGCGAGAGCGAGAGCAGGAGGTCGGCCCGCGCCCCCCAGCCTTGCGGCAGGCCGTCGTGGCCGCCGATGAGGAAGACCAGATCGCGGCCCTCCATCTCGGAGCGGGCAACCATCTGCGCGAAGCCGGCCGAGTCCATGGGCTTGCCCGCGGGATCGAGGAAGATCTTGCGGGCGGAGGGATGTTTTGCCCAGAGGTCGGTGCGGTCCGGGCGGATTTCGTGCATGACGGAAGGCGCGTAGCGCGCGGCGCGGCCCAGAAAATCTTCCGCGACGGCGTTGGCGTGAGGATCTTTCGGTTTGCCGATGAAGTAGACGAAAATCTTCACTCGGGCGGAATCTCGACCTGCCGGGCGCCGCGCCACAGGCGTTCCAGCGCGTAGTAGGCGCGCGCTTGCGGCGAAAAAATATGGATCAACAGATCGCCGTAATCGGCCAGCACCCATTCGGCCTGGGTATAGCCCTCGACATTGGTGGGCAACTCCCCGGCTTCGTGCTTGAGCCGCAGCCCGACTTCGTCGCTGATGGCCTGCACCTGTTTCTGATTGGCGCCGGTGCAGATCAGGAAGTAATCGGCGAACGCAGTGACGCCGGTGAGATCGAGCACCATGAGATCGGAAGCTTTTTTGGCTTCGGCGGCGCGGACAGCAATCAGCCAGGTGGGTGTTTTGGTTTGGGTGGCGGCGGTTTCTTTCAGATTGGCCTTGGTCAGAACAGGCTCCTACCGCTATCGTACTACGGGGAGTGGCGCGCCTTCTCCGGCGGCAATTTGAGCAGTTTCCTGTCAATTACGAGCCGCGCCGGCAGACCAGCCAACGCAACGAGATCTATGGGGGGCAGGTTTTCAGGAATAGCGGGATCAGACGGAACATGCGCCCCCACCGCGGTTGCACGGGTACACGGTGGAAATCAGCGAGGGAACCCCAGCGCTTCGGGAATGGATGTAACCCCCGAGCGGCGGATATCGGACGCAGCAAACCGCGGCCGGCGCTTTGGCAGTCCACCGCAGTCACCTGCACGCTGAAGAGTTGGTCCACGCCGACGTTATCGAGACCCGTGGCGGGAACGCCACGCGTTGCGCGAAAGTGGCGCTGAGGAGGCACACATCGAATGCCGGGAGACGGATGGTCCTCATGCGCGTCTTATCAGTTTGCGAATAGAGAACGCTTTAGAAGGGCTCAGGAGTGCAGGAACTTAACGAGCCGTTCCATCGCCGGCTCCAGGATCGATCTTTCCGCGGCGTAACATATGCGGATCGAGCCCTCGCCGCCCGCGCCGAACGCCACTCCCGGCGCCAGGCCTACGCGGGTTTCCTCCAGCAGACGCTTGCAGAACCCGAACGAATCGTCGAGCCCGTCGATCCGCGGGAAGACATAAAACGCGCCGTCCGGCACGGGAAGCGTCAGCCCGCTCACGCCGGAGAGTGCCTGAAGGCAGATCTCGCGATTCTCGCGCAAACGTTCGAGCATGCGTCGCAGCTCCGGCTCGCCATCGGCCAGCGCCGTTTCTCCCGCCTTCTGCGCCACGCTGGGTGCGTGCGAGACGACGAACTCGTTCAACTGGGTGGCCTTGGCTCCCATGTCGCGCCGCGCCACCAGCCAGCCCACCCGCCAGCCCGTCATACAGTAGGTTTTCGAGAACGAATGAACCACGGCCACGGCATCGTCACGCGTGGCGAGGCGCAGGATGGAAGGCGCCGGATCGCCGGGCGCGGCGCCGGCGTAGTAGAGCCGGTCATAAACCTCGTCGGCGAGGAGCCAGAGGCCGTGGCGGCGCGCAAAAGCGAGCAGCTTTCGCTGTTCCTCCCCGGTGGCCACCCAACCGAGCGGATTGGACGGCGAGGTGTAGAGCAGCAGGCGAGTGCGCGGCGTCACCGCTCGTTCGAGCGCGTCGAAGTCGCACACGTAGCGATGGCCGCACAGCGGATGGGCAATCTGCGTCACCGTGGCATTGGCCATCATGATGCTCGAACTGCCGTTGGGCCAGGCCGGCGTGAGGGCGAGAGCTTCATCGCCTGGATCGAGAGCGCAGCGGATGGCCAGATGGAGCGCCTGCACCCCGGAAGCTGTGACTACGATCTCATTGGCGGGGTCGAGTTCCACATTGTGCAGGCGGCGGTAGTTTCCGGCGATGGCGCGGCGGAGAGACGGCAGCCCGGCGTTCTCGGTATAAAACGTGTAGCCGTTTTCCATGGCGGCCACCGCCGCGCGCTTGATGTAATCCGGCGTGGGCAGGTTCGATTCGCCGAAATACAGGCGGAGCACGCCATCCATCCCCATGGCGATTTCAGCCAGTTCGCGAATTCGCGAGTGCGGCACCCTCTCCACCGAGCTTGCTAACCGAGGCATTGTCTCCATTGTCCGCTATTTCTTTTTCTCCAGGTTCCACAACTGGCGCGAAAGCGCCCGCCCGCAGAACGGGCAATAATTGACGCCCACGAACTGATGCCGGACGTCACCGAACACCAGGAAATACTCGGTGTCGATCTCGGTGATGATGGTGCCGTCGGCGAGCTGGTAAGGCTGCGCGTGGCGCGCGAGTTCGCGGTCGATCAGGTTCTCGAATTGCTGACAACAGGTCATGCTCCCACCACCTTGCTGCGGCGCTCAAGGAGGACGGTATCGCGCCACCGCCCGTCGCGCCGTCCGATACGCTCGCGCACTCCGACGCGGCGGAATCCCAGCCGTTCGTGCAGCGCGATGGAAGCGGCATTCTCCGGAAAAATGCCGGCTTGCAAAGTCCAGATGCCATGGGTTTCGGACGCCGCGATCAGCGCCTCCAACAATTGCCGTCCCAGTCCTTGGCCGCGGTGCGCCGCGGCGACGTAAATCGAGACTTCGGCGACGCCGGCATAGCATTCGCGCCGCGACACGGCGCTCAGCGCCGTCCATCCGCCAACGGAGCCCGCGCTACGCGCCGCCAGCCGGCAGTGGCGCAGATGACCGGCGTCCCATTCCTCCCATTCCGGCGCCTCATATTGAAACGTGGCGTTGCCGGTATCGATACCCTGGCGGTAAATTTCGCGCACCCGCGGCCAGTCGGAATCCTGCATGGCTTCGATGGTCCACCCCATGGCTACTGGATGGTGCTGGCTCCCTGGATACCCATGTCGGTCGAAAGGACGTTGCGATTGATGTGGTCGTCAAGGTTAATGACGTAGGTTTCGGGCGCGTCGATGAGCACCGGCGAATGGGTGGCGCAGACGATGCGGAAGCGCTTACGGTCCGTAAGCTCCATCAGCATTTTCAGGATGCGGCGCTGGTTGGATACCGAGAGCGCCATCTCCGGCTCGTCCAGCAGCAGAATGGATCCTTCCGGCAGCCGCGGGAAACTTTCGCTGAACAGCGCCAGCATCACCTGTCCGTGGCTCGCCGTTTTGAGGAACTCCAGCATCTCCGGCTGATCGGAGAAGAACTCGAGCTGCTGGCGCGGATTGTGCTGCTCGGCGTCGAAAAGAAACACCGAATCGTGTTTCACAGTGCCGGGCTCGAGGCGGTAGACATATCCCTCCACCTGCTCGCCTCGAAGCGCGTAGTAGATGGAATGGAGCAGCGTGGACTTGCCGCACCCGTTCTCGCCGCGGAGCATAATCAGCGGATGCGAGAGGTCCACCACCATGGGCATGTGAAAATTCAGGTTGGGAAAAACCGGGTGGCCCAGAATCTTGAGGTACATCGATCCACAGGATAGCAGGTTGGCAAGAGTGGGATTCTTCCGGCGCAACGCCCGCGTCGCGATTTGGCCGCGGGCAGTGTCACATGGTCGGCTGGAAGGCGCGCGCCGGCGGGTGGGATCTTGGCCTCGAGGTGAATGAGAAGGCGAAGCTCGAGGCGAAGTTCGTGCGCGTTCACGGGCCGGCCGGCGCAAACTGGGGGCGAGCTTTACCGCTTCTCGCTCGCCGCGAATTCCGTTTCGGGCATGGAGACGGGCGTCATTTCCCAGAGATAAATCTCGTTGCCGTCGGGATCTTCCAGATGGATGAAATTCCCCGCCTGGTCGCGTACGACGGAGCCTTTGAACTGCACGCCCTTCTCGGTCAGGCGCGCGACCGCCTTGTCGATAGCGCCCTCGATCTCCATGCCGAGCATCATGCCGCCTTTGGTTCCGGGGGCGGGATACTTGGGTGACGCCGGATGGAGTCCGATGGTAAGGCCTTTGCCGGCTTCCACGGTGGCCCAGTGGTCGCCAAAGCGGTTGGTGAGCTTGAGGCCCAATACCTGAGTGTAGAAATGGACCGCGCGGTCCATGTTGGATACCAGAACGGTTGCGTTGCCGCCGGTGATCATGTCGATTTCCCCTCCTGGGCTTTATATTGGCCGAAAAGGGCGACAATGAAAAGAGCCACTCGAGGGAGCCACTTTGAAATCGTTCGTGCCGTCCGTTTCGCTGGACCCGATGTTGGATGTGCCGCTCCACCGGCAGATCTACCTCCAGATCGCGGCCGGCATCCGCGAAGGCGCCATTCCCGGAGGCTCACGCCTACCCTCCTCGCGAGCGTTGGCGCGGCTGCTGGGCGTTTCAAGGAATACCGTGCTGGCGGCGTTCGACGCTCTCGCTTCCGACGATCTGCTGCGCGGCGAGCGCGGCTCGGGGGTCCGGGTCAGAAACGGCGCGTCCGTGCCGGACGTGACGTTGTCGGGGCTGAGGCAGGTGGTCCACACGTCGGGCTATCCGGCGAGGGTGGTCGCACTGTGCGACCCTGACGGCAATCCAATTTATCTGCGTTATTAGGCCATAGGGTTCATAAGCGTTAGCGTTGGGGCGGTGGCGGGGCCGGGCCGGAGGGAAGTTGCGGAACGAAGCCAATTTCGGGGTTGGGCGTTTGTTGCCGGGAGTTTACGGAGGTTGGTTCGGGGTCGAGTCCGGCGCCGCCATCGGCGTCTTCGATGGCTTGGAGGCGTTCGAGTTCGTGGAGGGCGTTGCGGTAGTTGCGCTGGGTAGCATCGATGCGGCGCTGAAGGCGGGTGAAGGCGTCGCAATTGCGGCGGAAGGCTTCGCCGAGGATGGTTTTGTGGACGGTGTTCTGCATGCCGTCTTCCCAGAGCTGGGCTTCGATGAAGCGGAAGCGGCGGAGGAGGAACTCGCAATCGATGAGGGTGTCGACGAGCATGCGCTGCTCAGGGGTGCTGGGGTGGAATCGGCCCTCGTACTCCCACTTGAGGACTTCGAGATCGCCGGCAGTTTCCCGGTGGATGATGGTTTGAGCGCTGGCATCG
>Ga0335072_10004998_pt1 | contig 19563 bp, 20 predicted proteins | sample Lox_Sample_21_FD_206725 | JGI IMG/M metagenome (GOLD analysis project Ga0335072, IMG submission 206725) | Soil microbial communities from Loxahatchee National Wildlife Refuge, Florida, United States - Lox_Sample_2.1 | ecosystem: Environmental > Terrestrial > Soil > Wetlands | place: USA...
GAACAGCGTTGGCATTCGCCACCACCGAGCGGAACGTGACGATGCGAGCTACCAGGATCGCCTTAGCTTGCCTGGCAATCGCCGCGCTGTCATGGATCTCATACCGGCTTTCCGAGCGCGACGATCCGCAACTGAAGGCGCCGCCTGCGCCGGGCTATCAAGCGCCGAGAAACGCGGTCGCGGGATACATCGGCAATATGATGCGCCATCGTACGGTGGCCGCGTGCCGCTACAGCCTGCCGGGTAACCAGGGCATATGCCTGATAGGGGTTCAGGCGATGTACCTCATGGGCAGCAAAATCACCGGAACCTGGACGGTAGGCCGCTTCGTGACGGACGGCAAGAGGGCCATCGTCGACGTGGAGTACCAAGCTTGCCTTGGCAGCGACTGCATCACCAACACCAACCCGAGCGCCGGGCTGCCAGGCTCGGGTACCTCCTTTAGCGCCGCTTTCCAGCAAGACCTGGCGAACTTCAACTACGCAACCGACTGTGTGCGCTTGAACGGGCGCTGGTACGTCGACGTGGTCAGCGGGCCACCCCTTGGTTGCTCGCCGCGACCATGCCCAAGTCCGCTGCCAGGCTAGCCGCTGAATTGACATGTGCTCGTATCGCAACCGTGCACCGCTGTGCCGGCGGCATCACCAGGCCAAACAAGCCCACGGTTGGCAGCTAGCCCAGGACCAGCCCGGCGTCATGACCGGGCGAACACCCAGCCGCCGGATCTACACAACACAGCCGGACCCGTATCCCGTGTGAACAGGACAGCGGGTAAGAGGACAGCCGGCGCCTGCTGCTCCTGGGTCAGTTACTGCTCGTCTTCGTCGTGCGCGAATGCCTCGCGCAGGCGCTGCTCCTGCTCCATGGACAGGTTCGTGCTGATGAGCTCAGCCTTGGTGTCGCCGAACTCGGCCTTGACCCGGTCCATGACGGCGTCCGAGCTGAGCAGGAACAGCGCTGAGGTTCCCGGAGTGACCTGCTCCCGGATGGACTTGATGAACGAGTCGCTGATGCCGACGTCAGCCATCGAGCCGAAGAGCGCGCCGGTGGCGGCGCCGATCGCCAGACCCAGAATCGGCACGAAGAAGATCAGGCCGAAAAGCAGCCCCCAGAATCCGCCGCCCAGCGCGCCGGACCGCTTCGTCGAGTGCATCTCCCGGGTCTTCGGCCTGCGGCGGTCGGCTTCCCAGCTGACGACAGCGGCATCCTGGACCTGGATGAGCGCCTCGGTCTGCAGTTTTTCCAGTGTGGTGAGCGCGTCGTCGGCCCCGTAGGGCGATGCGAACTTCCAGGCAGTGAGCGTGGCCATTCCTTCTCCGGTTATCTGGGTGTGCCCCGGCTGATCGCGGCCGGGCTGCGCGTGTGCAGCACAAGGATCGGGCCGTGACAACGCGCAGGCATCACCCCGTTGGGGTGAATCCATGCCAGTGGCCAGGGGAAGCGGAATGATCACCCCGTGAAGGTGATGACCGCCTGACCGCGAGGCGGGCACCCTACGGTGGTGCGCGCAGCAGGCTCTGGGGGCAGTCCCGCGGCGACGGCAGCCGCTGGCCGGGCAATGATCTTGCCGCTGGCACTGGCTCAGTTCATTGCCAGCTACGCCGCGACGAACATGAACGTGGCGATCACCGCTATCGCGACCGACATCCACACCACCGTGAGCGGCGTGCAGACCGCGATCACCCTGTTCACGCTCACGATGGCGGCACTGATGATCCCCGGCAGCAAGCTGACCGACATCTGGGGACGCAAGCGCTGCTTCCTGGCCGGGCTGGTGGTCTATGGCGTGGGAGCTCTGCTCGCCGCACTCGCGCCGGGACTCGGGCTGATGATCTTCGGCTACTCGATCCTCGAGGGCGTCGGCTCTGCGCTGTTGATCCCGCCGATCTACATCCTGGTGACGGTGGCCTTCCCGGACATCAAGTCGCGAGCAAAGTATTTCGGCGTAGTGAGCGGCGCCGCGGGTCTCGGCGCTGCCGCCGGACCACTCATCGGCGGACTGATCACTAGTGGCATCAGCTGGCGTGCGTCGTTCGGCCTGCAGATCATCGTGGTGGCATCGATTGTCGTGCTGGGTCGCCGGATCACCGAGCCGGCCAGGTCCGGCCGCAAGCCCAGATTCGACCTGACGGGAGCCGTGCTGTCGGCGGCCGGTCTCTTCTTCGTGGTACTCGGCCTGCTGGAGTCCCGGACCTACGGCTTCGGCGCCTCGCGAAAGGCGTTCGCGATCGCGGGCACCGTGATCCTGCCCAAGGGCGGCGTCTCGCCCGTCTGGCCGATTGTGGCGATCGGCGCGCTGTTCCTGCTCTGCTTCGTCCTGCACGTCCGGTCTGCCGAGCGGAAGGGCAAGGACGTACTGCTGGCGCTGCGATTGTTCGGTAACCGGGTCGCCAACCTGGGCCTCGGCACCCAGTTGATTCAGTGGCTGATGCTGCAGGGCTCGTTCTTCGTGCTCTCGGTGTACCTGCAGGAGGTCGACGGCTATAACGCGATCAGGACCGGCCTGATGCTCACCCCGGCCACCATCGGCATACTCGCCGCGTCGGCTGCGGCCGACCGCCTTGCCCGGCGCCGGCAACAGCGCTCGCTGATCATCGCGGGCTTTGCCATTGCTCTGGCCGGAATCCTGCTCCTGCTAGCGCTCGTCCGGGCACACAGCGGCGTCCTTACCTGGATCCCCGGCCTGCTGCTGTCGGGCATTGGCTCCGGTGTCATGCTGACCTCGTCGGTCAACGTTGTCCAGTCCAGCTTCCCCGACTCCGATCAGGGTGACATTTCCGGCCTGTCGCGCAGCGTGTCCAACCTCGGGTCATCCATCGGCACAGCGCTCGTGGGCTCGGTGCTGGTGGCGGTGAAGCTGCCAGCCGGCCATCCCTTCGCCGTCGCGCTCATCATGCTCGCAGTGATCACGCTCATCGGCCTCCTGATCTCCGTGCTCCTGCCGCGCAAGCAGGACAAAGCCGCACCGCTCGCATCGACGGACGCTGCCCCTGCGCACTCCGCGCGCCGGTAGCGGGCGTCGGGGACGGGAAAGCCATGGCTATGACGAAAGATCCGGCAGACCAGGCGCCGGAACGACCAGAGCGCACGGGCTCGGGTCGGCGCCGGGCCGCCGGAATCTACGGAGCCATCATCACCGCGTCGGTCATGGCAGCCGCCGGCGGCAGCTTGCCGACGCTCGCGCTCGCGTTGGCGGTCCTCGTCACGCTGGTGGTGTACTGGCTGGCCGAGGAATACGCAGAGGTTCTCGGGAGGCAGGCAACCGGGGGGCACATTCCGACCTGGGCCTATATCCGGGCGCGCCTGGCAGGCAGTTGGCCGATCGTGAGCGCATCGTTCGCGCCGCTGGCAGTACTTGTCGTGGCACGGCTGGCAGGCGCTTCCGCGTTCGCCGCCGCCAACATCGGGGTCGGCGCTGCGGTCGTCTTGCTCACCGCACACGGATGGACCGCCGGCCGGGCTGCCCAGCTCACGGGCTGGCAGCTGACGGCCTGCACGTCGATTGCGGCAGTGCTGGGGCTGGTGATGGTCGCGCTGAAGAACCTGGTGATAGTCCATCTGCACTAGCGCACCTCATGGGTCAGCGGCCGGCGGCTGGAGACACTAAGGCAATGGGCACCGCGCCGCGGCAAACGAGGGCGATGACACCGCTCGCGGCGGTGGCCGGCGGCTTCCTGGCGGGAGTCGCCGGGACCGCCAGTATGGACACCGTCAGGTACCTGATGAGCCGCCGCGCCGACGCTGAGGAAAGCCCGCTCAGGTGGGAATTCGGGCCGATCGACAGCTGGAAAGACGCCCCGGCCCCAGGTCAGGTCGCCCGGCGAGTGATCGAGGGCTTCACCCAGCGCGAGCTGCCGGACCGATGGGCCTGGCGCATCAGCACCGCCGCGCACTGGTGCTACGGCTCGCTGCTGGGATCGCTTTACGGCATCGCGGCCGGCTCACTGCGCAGTCCCAAGGCGGTATACGGTCTGCCGTTCGGCGCCGCGGTCTGGGCCAGCGGCTATGCCGTCCTGCCGGAAGGAGGCCTGTACAAGCCGATCTGGGAGTACGACGCACTGACTCTGGCCAGGGACCTGAGCGCCCACCTGACCTACGGCGCGACGACTGGCGCTGTCTTCCGGCTGCTCTCCCGGGCGGCCCTCTCCCGGGTGGCACTCACCCGCCGCGGGTGAGGTGCCAGATGAGCGGACGGGGCATCGTGGCGGATGTCAATCCTCAGGGAGCGAGTAATGAGCGTAGTAACTGCGGCGCCCGCCCGGCGGCTGCCCCGGTATCAGCTCGACAGCGGGCTAGCGCACCTGGCGCCCGCTGAGCGGGAGGCTAGGGGAAAGGACGCGCGCACGCAGGTACCCAGGGAGAGTCACGCCGCCTTCGATCCGCCCGCTGACCGGCCCGATCCGCTGGCCCTGCTGGAGGAGCAGACTGCTACACGCCTGCCGGATCTGGTACCCGTCCGGTACGGCCGGATGGCGGTCTCGCCGTTCGCCTTCTTCCGGGGCGCGGCGCTGGTGATGGCTAGCGACCTGGCCGGGACGCCCGTATCCGGGCTGCCAGTGCAAGCATGCGGTGACGCGCACCTCTCCAACTTCGGCATCTTCGGGTCGGCGGAGCGCCGGCTCGTGTTCGACGTGAACGACTTCGACGAGACGCTGCCCGGGCCATGGGAGTGGGACGTCAAGCGACTGGCCGCGAGCCTGGAGGTGGCGGCGCGCGGGCACGGGTTCGCCGACAAGGACCGGCGCAAGATCGTCACCGGAGCGGTCGCCCGCTACCGGGTGGCGATGCGGGAATTCGCCAGCCAGCCGAACACGGCCGTCTGGTACGCGCGCGCGGATATGGACGAACTACGTGCCCAGTTCGACGCGCAACTGAAAAAGCGCCAGCGCACGGTGGTGGATAAAGGCATAGCCAAGGCTAGAACCAGGGACAGCATGCAGGAGCTGGCAAAGCTGACCCGGATCGTGGACGGGCGGCCGCGCATCATTTCCGACCCGCCGCTGATCGTGCCGGCTGATGAGCTTGTGCCACGGCAGACAGACCGCAAAGCGCTGTTGTCAGCGCTGGCCGACCTGGTCACCAGGTACCGACGCACGCTGGAAAGCGACCGCAGGTACCTGCTTGACCAATTCGAGTTCGCCGACATGGCCCGCAAAGTGGTCGGCGTGGGCAGTGTCGGCACCCGGTGCTGGATCGTCCTGATGCTCGGCCGGGACGATTCCGATCCGCTCTTCCTCCAGGTAAAGGAAGCAGAGCCGTCGGTGCTGAGCCGGTTCGTTGGTGCAAGCAAGTACGCCAACCACGGCCAGCGAGTGGTCGCAGGCCAGCAGCTCATGCAGGCGAGCAGCGACATCTTCCTGGGCTGGCAGCGCGTTCGCGGCCTGGACGGGCAGAGCCGCGACTACTACGTCCGCCAGCTGCGGGACTGGAAGTTCGCACTCGACATCGACGCCATGGTGCCGACTGGCATGCGGATGTACGGCGCGCTGTGCGGCTGGACACTGGCACGGGCGCACGCCCGCTCCGGCGACCGCATCGCCATCGCGTCCTACCTTGGCGGCTCTGACGTGTTCGATGCTGCGATAGCAGAGTTCGCCAGCGCCTACGCCGATCAGAACGAGCGTGACTACAACTCGCTGATTGCCGCCATCGAGTCGGGACAGATAACCGCCGAGTCGGGTCTGTAGACAGCTGGCCCTGGCGCGCGGATGGATCCGCGGCCAACCTGGGTAGGAACAGCACGTGTCCGCCGCGGCGCGGACGATACGACGAGCGCGCCGAGCGGCGAACGAGAACCTTGGCCAAGGAGGCACGCGTCATGCAGGCAGTCGTCGGGGACGTGATCCACGTACACAGCGCCGTCGTGGGTCAGCCAGAGCGGACCGGTGAGATCGTCGAAGTCCGCGGAGCGGGCGGGGAGCCGCCCTACCTCGTGCATTTCGAGGACGAGCACATCGCCCTGGTCTTTCCCGGCCCGGATGCCGTGATCGAGCACCCGAGCCGGAGCAAGGCGAAGGGGCGGCGCTAGCCGCGAGTCAGCGCTGAGCATAACGCTCGATAACACCACAAGCCCGGGAACGCCGCGCGAATTGCCCCCGGCATTAGAGCCGTCGCGGCCGCCTGACCCGCAGGCTCCTCATAGCGGCTTGGCGAGCACCACGAAATGCAGATCTGAGCGCCTCGGAACGCCGCTCCGGTCCTCACCATAAGGAAATGGCTTGGTCTCGCCGGTCGGCAGGTAGCCCCGTCGCTGGTACCACGCGATGAGTTCCGGGCGCTGCGCGATGACGCTCATGGTCATCGTGCTTGCGCTCCAGTCTGCCCGCGCGACTCGCTCGGCCTCGGCCAGTATCTGGCGCCCCCAGCCTTGGCCCTGACTCCTCGGCTGAACTGCGAGCATTCCGAGGTAGACCGCATCGCCAGCATGCCGGTCAAGGTGGCAGGACGCTGCCAGGTCACCGTCGGCCTCCGCCAGCAGCATGACGCTTCCCGGCGCGGCCAGCACGGACTCGACAGCCTGGACGTCCGTGCGGTTCCCGTCGAGCAGGTCGGCCTCTGTCGTCCAGCCCTCTCGGCTGGCATCGCCGCGATAGGCAGATTCGACAAGAGCTACTATCGCCGGGACGTCGCGTGCCTCCGCAAACCGGAACGTAAGCGTCACACGCATCATTGTGCCAAGGCCCGTGCAGTCACTGCGCGAGGCTGCCGAGTACGCAACACCCGGTGATGGGAACCGTGGCCAGTGACAAGTCCTCGCGCACCCAGTCGCGGCAGGTCCATCAAGGCGATTCGCCGCAACCCCGGCAGCCCGGTGGATGCCGACTGCTGGCCAGCTACAGTACCGGCGGTAGCGCAGATCCTGCGTGATGGCCTGGAACTGGCGCCCGGCCTGACCTTGCTGATCGGCGAGAACGGATCCGGGAAGTCCACGGTAGTGGAGATGCTGGCAGAGGCTTGCGGCCTCAATCCCCAGGGCGGCTCGGCCGGGTCACAGTACGAAACCAGGAACACCGAGCCGGGCCTCGGCCAGCACATGACCTTGGAACGCGAGCCCGGACGGCCTCGCTGGTCCTACTTCCTGCGCGCTGACACCATGCACGGTCAGTACAGCTACCTGGAGAACAACCCGGGCAGGCAGCCCGAGCGTTTCCACGAACTCAGCCATGGCGAGGGCTTCCTGGAGATCCTCCGCACCCGAGTGAACCAGACAGGCCTTTACCTGATGGATGAGCCCGACGCACCGCTGTCATTTACCGCCAGCCTGAGCCTGCTTGCGCTGCTGCACGACCTCATCCAGGCCGGCTCGCAGGCAATCGTGGCCACTCACTCGCCGATCATCGCCGCCGTTCCCGGCGCGCACATCCTCGAGCTAGGTGACTGGGGCATCCGGCGCGCACGCTGGGATGAACTCGATATCGTCGCGGCCTGGCGCCAGTTCCTGGCCGAGCCTGAGTCTTACCTGCGCTACCTGCTCGGCTAAGGCGTATCCCCGGGGGTTCGGCTGGCCGGTGCCGGCGGAATACTGACGGGATGGTTGACGATACCGCGCGGGATCGGGCTATCTATGACGCGCTCAAGGCCGCCGACGAGGTCGCTGCGGCAGTTCAGGCACACCTGATTGAGGAGCACGGGGCTGATCTGGAACGAGAGGCCGCAGCGGGTCCCGCGACGAATTCGCTCAGGCTACTGCGGCAGGCTCGCATGCGGCTAGGTCACGGTCTGCGGGCCATCGAAGCTGACAATATCGCCGAGTTCGACAAGGTTCCGCTGCGCAACCGGTGATCGTGCGGCTGCATCGTTTGCTGCCTTGGCGATTGTTGGTAGCGCGGGCGGGTTTCGGGTAGTCCCAACCGATGTACCGGCTGGTCCCCGCTTCCGGACACGATCGCGGAGCCAGCAGAACTGTGTCGAATGGGATGAGATGGCCGACAACGCACTAGAAGAACTGCTCGTTTCCTCTGAGGTACAGACGGCGCGTGATCGCATGGAGGACTTTGACGCGGCCGAGGTCGCCGCGGAGGCCAACCCGAACGGTGAGCAGGAGCTTGTTGATCTGCGCCAGGCGCTCATTGAGATGCCCGGCGCGGTGCGAATGCTACTCGGCGCGATCGACCGGGCCGGGGCAGATGCGGGCGAGCCGCAGTACGACCCTGGCGACAGGGCGGGGTTCTCCCGGCCAGCTGGACCCTGACCAGCTCACCCGGGTGAGGATCGAGGATCCCGGCGCAACGGGTGGTTGGCGGGGACTTCCACCAGAACGATCCGGACGCCGTCGGGATCCTCGATCCACATCTCAGTCAGTCCCCAAGGCTCGGCTACGGGCTCGCGCAGCACGCGCACGCCCGCCGCAAACAGCCGCTCGTACTCGGCGGCAAGATCTCGCACCTGGAGCCAGATCATGACCGACTGCGCGGCAGCCCCATCAGAGTGCCCGGATACTTCGAGGAAGCCAGTGCCCAGAAAGAAAACCAGGCCGGGACTGTCAGGCGTGCCGAACTCGCGGTAGACCGCGAGGCCCAGCACATCCCGGTAAAACTCGTGGCTTCGCACCAGGTCGGCAGGACGCAACAGGATCCGGCTGCTCAGCACCTCCACTCCGTTATCGTCGCACCAGGTCAGCAGTCTGATGGCTGCGGCCGACCGTGACCTCACCGTCGGCGGCCCGCAACTCGCCTAGCAGGCAATCGCGGCCGGTCTGGTGGACGAATTCCAGCTGTTTGCCGTGCCAGCTGTCGCCGGAGGCGGCACCCGGGCCCTGCCAGGTCAGGTCCGCCTGAACCTCGCGCTGGCCCCAGGAGCACAGGTTCGCCAGCGGGGACGAGCAGTTCCCCGAGTGGCGAGTGTGCCCCCGGCTGCCCGGAAACTCTGCACGAGATCAGTAGAGTGTGACATATTACTTGTAGAGGGGAAGTCCTTCCGAATGCTGACACAGCCTGACCGCCCTGAGCGGATCGCGGTCAACGCGGCCGGAGATGCCGCGGCTTTCGTCGTGGGTCCGGGCACCGACGGGCCGGGCGAAGCGACCGGCCTCTGGTACGGGTCGCTCGACGGGAGGCCAGCGAAGATCGCCGATCTCGTCCCTGACACTAACCTGGCGTTCGCCCCTGTCAGCGACACATCCGCCAGCCGGAATGCGTTCGCCATGGCCGTGCAGGACGACGCTGGCAGCCGCCTGATCATCGCGGACCCGGCGGCGGCGCCAGACGGCTGGCGCGAGTACCGGCTGCCGGCGTTCGCCGAGCGGGTCGCGTGGACGGTCGCGGGCCCGGTGGTGCTGGCGGCCGATCCCGGCGCTGACGCCGCGTCACTCACGTCCGGGAAGCCGCTGCCGGGCGGGGACTCCGATCCGGTGGTGGCGCGCGACAGCGTCGGCTGGCGCCGGCTATGGATGATCGACGCCGCCACGCAGGTGCTGGCCCCGGCCAGTCCCGACGGCCTGGCCATCTGGGAGTTCGCGCCCGTTCCGGGCGGCGGCACAGTGGTGGTGGCCAGCAGCGATCCCACCGAGGCCGGCTGGTACCACTGCGTCCTAGCGCTGCTTGACGCTAGCGGACAGCAGGGGCGCGTGCTGCATGAGTCAGACTGGCAGCTTTCCTCGCCCGCGGTCAGCCCCGACGGCCGGCTGGTCGCCTACATCGAGGGCTGGGCTAGCGACCGCGGACTGCTCGCCGGCGAAGTCCGCGTTGCCCGGCTTGACGACAGCGCCGGCAACGGGGGCGGCACCGGCGCCTTCCCAGCCGGCGAGCCGGTCGACGTCGACGTGACCTGGCTGTCCTGGGCGGGCGACGGACGACTGTGGCTGGCCGGCTGGCACCACCTCGGCACGGCATGGGGCTGGGCCGACGGGGCCGGCGGGGCCGGAGTCATCTCCCCGGCCGGGCTGGTCGTACGAGCGGAAGACGCAAGCTGCCTGAACTCCCGCTGGCACCCGGAGGTCGTCCCGCTCGCCGACGCGTCGGTTCTCACCGCACGGTCCACCCCGGCGCAGCCGCCCGAAGTGGTACGGCTGCGACACGACGGCGCGCTAGAGCAGTGGACCGCTCTTAACGGGAGCCTGGCTGGCTCACGGCAGATGGTCGTGAGCGAGCTGCACTGGCTGGCACCGGACGGCACGGCGATAGAGGCCCTGCTGGCCGAGCCCGCCGGCCCGCGCCCCGGTCGGCCTCGCCCGCTGATCGTCGACATCCACGGCGGGCCCAGCCTGGCCTGGCATCACAGCTGGGATGTGGCCTGGGCCGAGCTGCTCACCGGCGAGGGGTACGCCGTGCTCATGGCCAACCCGCGGGGCAGCGCCGGCCGCGGCCAGCTGTTCGGCCGCGCCAACCTCCAAGACCCCGCGGGGGCCGAGTTCGCGGACCTGCTGGCCGGCGTGGAACATTGCGCCGCCGCCGGGCTGGCCGACCCGGACCGGATCGGGGCCATCGGCGCGAGCTACGGCGGCTACCTCACCGCATGGGCCGTCGCCCAGGGACGGGTGTTCCGCTGCGGCGTGGTCATCGCCGGGATGAGCGACCTGGTGAGTTGCTGGGGCACGGCCAACAACGCGCCGTTCTATGACTACCTGCTCGGAGGGCGGCCGGACGAGCGCGGCAGCCTGTACCTGGACCGCTCGCCGGCCGCGCGGATCGGTGCCGGCTCGCTGCCCGCGCTCATCCTGCACGGGCAGGAGGACCAGTGCGTGCCCGTCGGGCAAGCGCAGGAGCTGCATGCCGGGCTGCGCCGGGCTGGCGTCCCTGTCGAGTTCGTCAGCTACCCGCGGGAGGGTCATCAGGCCCGCGAGGCCGCGCACGTCGCGGACCAGCGGGAGCGCGTCCTAGGCTGGTTCGGGACTTACCTGAAGGGATCTGCGTGAAGTTCGGCCTGCACCTGCCCAATTTCGGCGCCCTGGCCGACCCGGCCGCCGTGGCCGACCTCGCTGGCCGGGCAGAGGCGGCAGGCTGGGACGGTTTCTTCCTGTGGGACCACGTGGCGAGGCCAGAGGGAGAATTCCCGATGGCCGACCCGTGGATCACGCTGGCGGCGGTCGCCCTGCGCACCGAGCGGATGCGGATCGGCCCGCTCATCACGCCTCTGTCACGGCGCCGCCCGTGGAACGTTGCGCGCCAGGTGGCCAGCCTTGACCACCTGAGCGGCGGCCGGGTCACCCTCGGCGTCGGGCTAGGCGTCAGTCAGGGTCCTGAGTTCCGCGACTTCGGTGAGGTCTCCGACCCGAAGGTCCGCGGCGACATGCTCGACGAGGGCCTGGACATCATCAGGTCGGCGTGGCAGGGCAAGCCAGTCAGCCATGCCGGCGCCCACTACCGCCTGGATTCGGTGGCCATCCTTCCGCCGCCGGTGCAGTGCAGCCTGCCGATCTGGGGCGCCACCGAGCGCACAGCAGGCCGGCCGGTGCGCCGGGCAGCCACGCTGGACGGCGTGTTCCCCTTCGGGCTGCGGCCCGATCAGCTGCCGGAGTTGCTGGACAACGTGTCCAGGCTGCGTCCTGGCGGCCTGGACGGCTACGACGTGGTGATCAGCGGTACCGATGACTGGCGCGAGTGGCAGGACGCGGGCGCGACCTGGTGGCTGCGCGTGCTGCCGTGGTCCCGCCCCGTCCACGAGTCGGCGGGCATAGTCGAGTCGGGCCCGCCCAGCCTGCGGAGCACGGATTCATGAGCGCGGGGCGCTCCTACGACGTCGTCGTAGTCGGCGCCGGCATCGTGGGCTCGGCCTGCGCCTACTTTCTTGCCCGGGCCGGCCTGACGGTCGCCGTGGTCGAGCGCGGCACTGTCGCGTCGGGCACGACGGGCGCTGGAGAGGGCAACATCCTTGTCTCGGACAAGGAGCCAGGACCCGAGCTGGAGCTGGCGCGGCTGTCCAACCGCTTGTGGCACGAGCTCGGCGATGAGCTAGGTCCGGCCGCCGAGCTTGAACTCAAGGGTGGCCTGGTCGTGGCCGCCGGACCGGTGCAGCGCAAACAGCTCGATTCGTTCGCGGGTACGCAGGCCGCCGCCGGGGTGCAGACTCGCCCGGTGGCGCCGGACGACTTGCCTGACCTCGAGCCGCACCTGGCCGCAGGCCTTGCGGGAGGCGTTTTTTACCCTCAGGACATGCAGGTGCAGCCGATGATGGCGGCCGCGTTGCTGCTGCGCCTGGCCCGCGATCTGGGCGCGGATGTGCACCTGCGCACGGAGGTCACCGGAGTGCAGACCGCGGCCGGGCGAGTGACCGGCGTGCGCACCAGCCGCGGAGTGCTCGCCGCCGGACAGATGGTCAACGCGGCCGGACCGTGGGCCGGCGCGCTGGCCTCGCTGGCCGGGCTGCCGCTGCCGGTGCTGCCGCGCCGCGGCTTCATCGTCGTGACCGAGCCGCTGCCCGTGCTGATCCGGCACAAGGTCTACACGGCCGACTACGTGGCCAATGTGGCCAGCGGGTCAGCAGGGCTGGAGACCTCTACGGTCATCGAGGGCACCGCCGGCGGCACCGTGCTGATCGGCGCCAGCCGGGAGCGGGTCGGGTTCGACCGCAGTTCGTCGCTGCGGGTCGTCGGAATGCTGGCCGGTCAGGCGATGCGCCTGTTCCCGGTGCTCGCCGAGGCCCGCGCCATCCGCTTTTACCGGGGCTTCCGGCCGTACTGCCCCGACCACCTTCCGGTGATCGGCGCCGACAGCCGCCTGCCGGGCCTGCTGCACGCCTGCGGCCATGAGGGCGCCGGTGTCGGGCTCGCCCCGGTCACCGGTCAGCTCATCGCCCAGGTTGCCGCGGGCCAGGCGCCGTCCCTGCCGCTGGGCCCGCTGCGGCCCGACCGCTTCGAGGAGCTGGCCAGTGCCTGAGCATCCGCGGCCCCGGATCGACATCACGGTGGACGGCGTCGCCTGGTCAGTCCCGGCGGACTGCACCATCGCCGCGGCCTTCACCGAGCACGGCCAGCCCGGCTGGCGCCGCACCCGCCGCGCTCGGCCGCGCGGTCTGAACTGCGGCATCGGCGTGTGCTTCGACTGCCTGGTGACCGTCAACGGCATGCCCGGCATCAGGGCCTGCCTTGCTGACGCCCGGCCCGGAGATGTCATCTGCACAGAGGAAGGGTCGGGATTTGGTGAACACCGTTCCTGACCGGATCCCTGCGCCGTCACCGCCCACCCGGACCGGCATAGCGATCATCGGGGCCGGACCTGCCGGTCTCACGGCAGCCGTGACGGCGGCCGACGCTGGCTGCGCAGTGTGCGTCCTCGACCTTGGTGAGCGGCCCGGCGGGCAGTTCTGGCGCTTCGGCCCGGCCACTGGCGACGGGCGCTTTCACCACGGGTGGCCGGCCTTCACCGCGCTGCGCGAGCGGTTCGCGGCGCATGTAGCCGCCGGGCGGATCGATTACCGGGCGGGGCATGCCGTGTTCCACGTCGGACGCCCGCGCGACGGCGGGGTGTTCCGCGTGCACGCCGTCGCCGATGACCGGCGGCGCGAGCACGCTGCTGTCGAAGCCGCGGCCGTCGTGATCGCCACCGGTGCTTACGACCGCCAGCTGCCGGTGCCGGGCTGGACGCTGCCCGGCGTCATGTCCGCCGGCGCTGCCCAGGCACTGCTTAAGGGGAGCGCCGTCGTGGCGGGCCGACGGGTGGTCGTGGCGGGCAGCGGTCCGTTCCTGCTGCCGGTCGCTGCTGGCCTGGCGCAGGCCGGCGCCCGGGTCGTCGCCGTGGTCGAGGCCGGGCAGCCGCTGGAGTACCTGCGCCACCCCGCCCGCGTGGCCGCGACCTGGCGCAAGCTGCCCGAGGCGGGCGGCTACCTGGCCCGGCTGGCCCGTCACCGGGTGCCGCTGCTGTCCCGTCACGCCGTGGTCGCGGCGCACGGTGACGAGCGGCTGCACTCGGTCACCGTGGTCAGGCTCGGCCCGGCGTGGGAACGGGTGCCGGGCAGTGAGCGCACCCTCGAAGCTGACGTCCTGGCGGCCGGGTACGGCTTCGTGCCGCAGGTCGAGCTGCTCGCCGAGGCAGGGGCCGGGCTGCGAGCGGCGGCCGGCGAAGGCGCATTCGCGGCGGTCGTCGGGCCGGATCAGCAGACCACGGTCCCCGGCCTGTTCGCCGCCGGTGAGACCACCGGGGTCGGCGGCGCCGACCTTGCCCGCATCGAAGGCCTGATCGCCGGCCGTGCTGCCGCTAGCGCCGCCGCCAGTGCCCTCGGGCGTGCCGCGGGTAATGCCGCAGGCGCGCTCGGGCACGACCGCCGGACCGATCGCCAGCGTGCCGCGCTGCGCCGGTTCGCGGCGGTCATGGACCGCGTGCACGCCGTCCAGCCAGGGTGGACCGGCTGGCCGGACGACGACACCGTCGTGTGCAGGTGCGAGGAGGTCACTGTGGGCCGCCTGCGTGCCGCCATCGATCTCGGCGCAGATGACGTTCGCTCGGTGAAGCTGCTCGCCCGTCCGGGCATGGGCTGGTGCCAGGGCCGGATCTGCGGCCAGGCGGTAGCGGCGCTAAGTGCCAAGCATTCGGGCTACTCCGATCACGAGGGAAGCGCCGAGCGCGACGACGCGACGCAGGACGCGGAGCGCGCCGTCTCGCGGCCGCTGGCCCAGCCCGTCCCGCTCCGCGTGCTCGCCGAGCTGGCCACTGGTGATGCGGACTCGCCGGATTGAAGGGTTAAATCACATGTCAGATGTCACTGGAGGTGATGCTGTGCGGACCAAGCCATGGCATGGGGTCCTGGTTGCCAACGCCCTGCCCTACAACAGCGAACTTGAGGTCGACTTCGACCGTTACGGCGAGCACGTGGCGTGGCTGGCCGCGTCGGGATGCGACGGGATCACGCCGAACGGGTCACTGGGGGAGTACCAGGTACTGACCCCACAGGAGCGCACTCGCGTGGTCGAGACGGCGGTCGCCGCGGCGCCGGACGGGTTTTCCGTCATTCCCGGCGTGGCCGCGTACGGGGCCAGGGAGGCAGTCCGGTGGGCCGAGGTAGCGGCCAAGGCCGGCGCCGCCGGCGTGATGCTGCTGCCGCCGAACGCCTACCGCGCCGATGAGCGCAGCGTGCTAGAGCACTACCGGGCCGTGGCGGCCGTCGGCCTGCCGATCGTCGCTTACAACAATCCGGTCGACACTAAGGTCGACCTGGTCCCTGCGCTGCTGGCCCGGCTGTTCGACGAAGGGCTGATCGTCGCGGTCAAGGAGTTCACCGGAGACCCCCGCCGGGCCTATCAGATCGCCGAGCTTGCCCCTGGTCTCGACGTGCTGATCGGCTCTGACGATTCCGTCCTGGAGTTCGCCCTGGCCGGAGCGAAGGGCTGGGTGTCGGGCTATACCAACGCCTTCCCGCGCTCCTGCGCCGCGCTTTATCACGCGTCAGTGGCGGGAAAGCTGGACGAGGCCGGGAGCTTGTACCGGCTGCTGCACCCGCTGCTGCGCTGGGATGCCAGGACCGAGTTCGTCCAGGCCATCAAGCTGTCTATGGACATTGCGGGCCGCTACGGCGGGCCGTGCCGGCCACCTCGCGTGCCGCTGACGGCTGAGCAGGAGGCCGACGTCCGCCGGGCAACTGAGCAAGCACAAGCGAAGGACTGCGCCTGATGCATTCCCGGCGGGTGTTCCATGCGGTCGACTCCCACACCGAGGGCATGCCGACCCGGGTGATCGTCGGCGGAATCGGCGTCATTCCGGGCGACACGATGTTCGACCGGCGGCGCTATTTCATGGAGCACCTCGATGACATCCGGACGCTGCTCATGTACGAGCCGCGCGGGCACAGCGCGATGAGCGGTGCGATCCTGCAGCCGCCCACCCGTCCGGACGCCGACTGGGGGGTGCTCTACATCGAAGTCAGCGGCTGCCTGCCGATGTGTGGCCACGGCACCATCGGCGTGGCGACGGTGCTCGTCGAGACAGGAATGGTCCCGGTCACCGAGCCGGTCACCGAGATCCGGCTGGACACGCCCGCCGGCCTAGTCGTCACGCGCGTGGAGGTTCGCGACGGGCATGCACAGTCGGTGACGCTGCACAACGTCGCGTCGTTCGCTTACGCGCTCGGCGCACGGGTCGACGTGCCCAAGATCGGTGAGATCGAAGCGGACGTCGCGTTCGGCGGCAACTTCTACGCAATCGTGGAGCTAGCCGCTCTCGGCATTGAGTTCGCGCCGGGCGACCCCCCGGGCCGCCAGCGGATGCTGGATGCAGGGCTAGCGATCATGGATGCTGTCACCGAGCAGGTCGCACCCAAGCACCCTGAGCAGCCGGATATCGTCGGCTGCCACCATGTCTACCTGGCTGCGCCCGGGTCGAACGCCGTCCGGTCCAGGCACGCGATGGCGATTCATCCCGGATGGTTCGACCGCTCGCCGTGCGGTACCGGCACATCAGCGCGGATGGCGCAGCTGCACGCTCGGGGCGAGCTTGCTCTGAACACCGATTTCGTCAACGAGTCGATCATCGGCAGCAGGTTCGTCGGTCGCCTCGTCGACACCACCTCGGTCGGCGGTCTGCCGGCGGTGGTGCCCACAGTGACCGGCCGCGCCTGGGTCACCGGAATGGGTCAGTACCTGCTCGACCCCACCGACCCGTTCCCCGCCGGATTCCAGCTCTGACCCCCAAACCTCGCGAGCCGAAACGGAGATTCCCCGTGACCATTGTTCAATCCACATCTCCACAGCAGCCGGGCGACGTCGTCGTCTCAGTGCCTGCGGCCGGCCCCGCCGAGGTGGCTCGCGCGGCCGGTGAGGCCCGCGCCGCCCAGCCTGGCTGGGCTGCCAGCCCGCCAGCCACGCGCGCCGCCGCCCTTGATGCTGCCGCCGCCGCACTCGCAGACGCCGCCGACGAGCTAACGGCGCTGGTCATCCGGGAGGTCGGCAAGCCGCGGGCCGAGGCGGCCGGTGAAGTGGCGCGATCGGTCGCGATTCTCCGGTACTACGCCCAGCAGGTGTACCACCCACTCGGCGCGGTGCACGCCTCGAGCGCGGGCGCAGGCCTCACCTACACCCGCCGCCGTCCGCACGGTGTCGCCGGACTTATCACGCCGTGGAACTTCCCCCTAGCCATCCCGATCTGGAAGGCCGCGCCGGCGCTGGCCTGTGGCAACGCCGTATTGCTCAAGCCGGCGCCACAGTCCACGGCATGCGCTCTTCGGCTGCACGAGCTGGTCGCCCCGCACCTTCCAGACGGGCTGCTGCACGTGCTGCCAGGCGACGCGGAGGCAGGCCGCGGCGTCGTCGACATCGCCGATGTCGTGTCGTTCACGGGATCACGCTCGGTCGGGTCGGGCGTGGCGGTCGCTGCCAGCCAGCGCGGCGTGCCCGTGCAGTGCGAGATGGGCGGGCAGAACCCCGCGGTCGTTCTTCGCGATGCCGACCTGGCAGCCGCGGCCGCCCAGATAGCCAGCGCGGCGTTCGGCTTCGCCGGGCAGAAGTGCACGGCCACGAAGCGCATCGTGGTCGTCGATCGCGCTGCCGAGTTCACGAGCGCGTTCCTCGACGCTGCGCGGAAGCTGGCAGTCGGCGACCCCGCCGATGCGGCGACAGTCGTCGGACCGGTCATCGATCAGCCCGCCCGCGACCGGGTGGTCGCAGCAGCTGCTGATGCCGTGGCGGCGGGCGGCCGGGTGCTCATGGGCGGGGCTGACGAAGAGCATGCCGGGTGGTTCGTTGCACCCACGGTCGTCGACGGACTGCCCGACGGGCACGACCTGCTGTGCGAGGAGGTCTTCGGCCCGATCTGCGCGATCGTCGCTGTCGACTCAGATGCTGAGGCGGTGCGCGCGGCCAACAGCGTGCGCTACGGCCTTACGGCAGCGGTGTACACGAGCGACCTGGCCAGCGCACTGCAGGTCACCGAAGGTCTGTCTGCCGGGCAGCTGAAGGTCAACGCGCCCACAACCGGGGTCGATTTCTACTTGCCGTTCGGCGGTGAGCGCGACTCCAGCTACGGCGGGCGGGAGCAGGGCACTGCCGCGCTGGAGTTCTACACCTCGCTGCATACCGTGACGATGGCACTGCCGGGCCGGGGCTGAGGGCGAATGACCGAGTCGCTGGACCTCCCTTCCCTGGGCGCGCGGCGCAGCGTCCGGAGTCAGGTCATCAACGCGCTGCATGCAGCACTTGTCGCCGGCCAGATGCAGCCAGGTGAGGTGTACTCGGCGCCAGCGCTCGCGGCGCGCTTCGGAGTCTCGGCCACGCCAGTGCGTGAGGCGATGCTCGAGCTGGTTAAGGAAGGCCTGATGCTGGCCGTCCCTAACAAGGGCTTCCGGGTACGCGAACTGTCCGATACCGAACTCGACGAGATCACCGAGATCCGGCTGCTGCTCGAGGTGCCCAGCACCGTCAAGGTCATCGGCACGGCGACGCCGGACGACCTGGCACGGCTGCGCCCGATGGCTGGTCGCATCGTGGACGAGGCGAAGGAGAAGGACCTCATCGCGTACATCGAACACGATCGGCAGTTCCACCTCGAGCTGCTAGCACTGGCCGGCAATGCGCAGCTGCTGGATCTCGTGGCGGAGCTGCGGGCGCGCTCGCGCCTGTTCGGACTCGGCTCGCTGGCCGAGACCGGTGAGCTCGTGGCCTCGGCCCATGAGCACGTGGAGATGCTCCGGCTGGTAGGAACGGGGGACAAGCGCGGGTTGGAAGAACTGATGCGGGTGCACATCGGTCATGTGCGGGGAAGCTGGGCCGGCCGCGCGGAGTCGCAGTCGTCAGAATCTTCCGGGCCGCGAGGTCACTGAGACAGCCAGCCCTGGCGGACCGGTACCGGGCCGGGTCCTGGCCACCAGCGGGCCAGGATGATCGCGCCGAGCCTGCCGAGGATCTCGTTTCCCTCGGCCAGCGCCGTCATGCTCCGGTCGGCGAGCCCGTCCGCCGCCGCGCAGTAGGCCACGGTCCCGCCGTTGCCTGGCAGGTACAGCAGTCCTGTCTCGACCCGGCAGCCGCCGACGCTACCGGTCTTGCTGGCAATGGCAGGGCCGTCCGGACCAGGTTCGTCCAGCGGCTCAGCAACATCAAAATAAGACCGGGGAACGAGCACGTGTGACTGCTGATGCCGCAACGTCCTGATCATCTCGGCTGATGCGGCCGCGTCGACGACCGTCCCGGCGTGCAGGTCCGCGAGCAGCCGGCACAACTCGGCCGGGGTGGCCGAGCCGAGCGGCTCAGCGCTCGGTTGCGACGGCCGCGGGTTCGCGACCACGAGCGGAGGCGGCGCATAGCCGATCTTGTGGTTGAGGCGGATGCCGTGGTATCCGAGTTCGTCGAGGCCCTCGTTGACGGCGCCGGCTCCGCCGAGCATGTCGATCAGCATGTTAGTGGCGGTGTTGTCGGAAATCACGATCATGAGAGTGCACAGATCGGCGATGGTGCAGCGCAGGCCTGGCTGCAGGACGCTGAGCACACCCGAACCGCCGGCCAGGTCGGCCTCGCGGGTGACGATCGCCGCATCGAGGTCGATCCGGCCGAGCCGGTGCTGCCGCATGACCTCGGCGTAGATGGCGACCTTCACCGCGCTGGCGGTGCCGATGACCTCGTCAGGGCTCCAGGCCAGCTGCTCGCCGGTATCAAGGTGCCGCGCGAGCAGGCCAAGGTGGCCGCCCGAGGCCGCGGCTCGCTGAGCGAGG
>Ga0335072_10004999_pt1 | contig 19561 bp, 18 predicted proteins | sample Lox_Sample_21_FD_206725 | JGI IMG/M metagenome (GOLD analysis project Ga0335072, IMG submission 206725) | Soil microbial communities from Loxahatchee National Wildlife Refuge, Florida, United States - Lox_Sample_2.1 | ecosystem: Environmental > Terrestrial > Soil > Wetlands | place: USA...
CATTTTTCTTACCTCACAAGTAAGTCAGAAATTAACCTACAGGTCAGTTATTTATATCTAATGAGTAGATCTGCAAATAAAGTCGAAACCGGGCTAAAATTAAATGGCGAGCTTCATAGCTTGAACTTAAGCTATCTACGATGTTGAACAAATGATGGTACCTCGTACTTCGAGGACTGCAGAAAAGCTAAATGCTCCATCCAAAAATGCTTCCGAAATCTCTTCTTCTTGTTCCTACACGAGCAACAGCCTTCACATCGTTGCTTCCGCCCTTCCCAGCAGCCGCAGCATCTGTCGTCTAGCTCCGGATGCTGTTCCAGTACTGTACTCCAAGCGTCAAGGATCTTGGAACACTGACTGCGATTGTGTGCCATGTTAATTTTGATTCCGCGTAACGCAGCTTCAACCTCGAACCATCCCTGAATGGCAGCATCTAAGGCGGGTTGAGGTTCGGTGATCGAGGGGTCGAGAGCCACCTCGATTGCGTCCTGGAAGTTGTATAGATGCTGTGATACCTCGTAAGGAGTGAGCCGCAGGTCCATGCTCTTGATCTTCGATGCCATCAAGATCGTGTCTGGGGAGTGAACGTTGATGCCGCCAAGAAATCCGGAACGCGTGGTCACGGTTGCGTGTAACCAACCTGCGGGAATGAATATTCCGTGGTGTATTCCGAAGGCAGTGATGATGCCGTGCTGCAGTTCAGAGCTTCTCAATAATCTGAGTTCTTTTGACTGCTTCAATTCTTCATAGGTCGCTAGATTATGCTCCGTTGGTGGCCAAAAGAACCAAACTTTATGCACTTTGATCTGCCAGGGATCTTCGTCTTTGCCAACTCCAACAGAAAGGCCATTCGTACCCTGATCAACATGAATATCGACGACAGTATTGGCTGGAGTGACATTCATGGCAGAGTAGATATGCTCTTTTGAAGGAGGCGTTATCTTTTTGGATATCGCCTCCACGTCGAATCGTTTAGCCTCTACCGTAGGTACATTGTGTGCAATAAGAGGACCTTCGGGTGGTGGGTCGAAAAGTTGTGTGATGACTTCCTTGATTGCCTTCTTTTTAGCAGCTCCAGTACCATTGTCTTCAATTACGTATTCTTCAGGACTTAGGTTGAGAACTGCATCCGCAACGAGGTGAAGAGCAGCATACGGAGATTTGCCGGATACCCAACACTTTTCGGATGGAATGAGCATTGGGACGTTACGACAGACCTTCCTGACATTAGCAGGTATGTGGTCTAGTTCGTACCATTTCTGCGCGGAGAGCAGGTTCGTGATATCTCGTAGCTTTGGCGTATGAGTCGGTAAAGTTGAGAGTATCTGATCTACTGCTGAACTATGCTGGACGTTACTTTTGCGCTTGCGAGCTGGTTTATGGGTGGTTTCGGCGGCATCATAGTCGTTTGAAAGACGAAATACTTTAACTGCTGAATTCTTCTCAGAGATGTATCTGGACGAGGACAATTGGCCACGAGATTCGAATGGGACGTTGTTGTGATCAGATGTCTTTAAATCGTGCGTATATGATCTTCCTCGGCCTATCGGATGTTGTGAAAGGTTGTCAACATCGAATCCGTCCGAATCAGGAAATTTTTTTTGCGTTTTGTGACGCTTCGTTGAAAGGCGGTCATCAAATTCAGAGTCTGGAGTTCTCTTCTTGAGATCGGAATAATAGGTGTTGGTTTGATCATACCAATCATCCGAACTTGGAGATCGTTTGATGACCTTTCGACTTTTAATGACTGGCCCATCATCGCCGTGATCTGAATCGGAAACTGAACGTTTGATACCCCGCCCTTTTGTGTTCGCCATGTTTTCGGATTTGCGTAACTCCGTTACCTGCTTGTTGACGGCATGGTGCTTTATTGCAGAACTTCTTTTCTTTCTACGTCTGGTGCAAACGACTTTGGTGACTTCAGAGGTTCGAACCGATGTGCTAGCAGTTTCCGAGCAAGGCGACGTTTCCAGTGCTTTCAGCGCTCGGGTCCTCGTGGGCTCCGAAGTAGGAACGTTCTTCGGGATATTCTTTTTGGAGACGTTTCGGAGCGTCATAATGAAGGTCTTGCTGTGCGCCATGTGACCCAACCCTGCCGTGTCCGAACCTTTGCTCTCAATTCCAATACCAGTGATAGGGAACCGCACCTTAGAGGTACTCACCCAGCACCAACAAGTAAGGATATAAGAGGGGTTAAGGAATAACTCAAACAAAATCAATCAATCTGAGGGCCTGGAAGACTTCCTTATGGCCGGTAACAACCTTTGCGGAAGATGGAAGACAGGCGAGGAAGAAACGTGACTAAATATAGATGTGTAACTCTGCTCCGAACTCCCATCGTTGCCTCGCTATGTGGTAGAAACAGCGCCGGGATTGTGCTTGTGAGTAAGAGCTAACAACAAACTGTCTTCATCCATTGAAGCAAGTGAACAGGAAGAGCGCAAACAATAAACGAGTGGACAATAGGAATGCAAATCCTCACGGCGGCAAGTCAACCGCAGATGAACGACCCCTTTTCGTTGGCCAGAATAAGGCCCGCCACCAGCCACCAGCCACACAGATTGTTTCAACTCGCAACCGATTGGATTGGAATTTTTGATATCCTATCGTTATGAGGTTTTATGACATTAAGCCGCTTGATACAAAGGAGGTCGGCAGTAATCGCTGATATTCCGTCGTCATACTTGCGGAGACAGAGCAGAAGTACTACCAATTCCACCTTCAGAGCATCCTTCTCCGTATCAACTTATTGCCTATCCAAGCGGCCGCTATCAGTCACAAGCCGCACTATGTCGGACGACGAACTGGATCCCGAGCTGATCGCAGCGTTTCGACAATCACAGCTTGCAGCCCAACTAGGTACCATTCGAGATCCCGAGGATACAGGTGTTCTGGACAGTGCAAAATTCATCTGCGACAACAGCATTGACGTCGCGTTGGATATGCAAGGAACCAAATCTGCTGCAGAAATTATCTATGTACAGATGAAAGCTCGCGAATACTCTCCCAAAACCTGGAGTGAACATGAATTGCATCCAAAGTCGAAGGACGAAAGTACCGTCAACTTTATCTTCACCCTTGACCTATTGAATTTCTCATTCTGGAGCGAAAAGAGCAAGGATGAAATGTACGCGGTCGAGTATCGAGGGAAGAAGTGGACCGGCTATTGGAGTCTCGTCGCAGCACTGCAGAGAGCCCTAGATGAGGGAATTCGCATAACGGATCCCAACTTTTGGCACGACGAAGAAGAGTGCACGGAGGAAGTGTACAAGCATGTCTTTCGCTCGGCAACCGAAGAAGAGATGCCGATGCTGAAAGAACGGATTCTAGTACTCCAAGAAGCCGCCGAAGTGCTTTGCAAGGTTCGTAACTCGGTAACATCGTTTTGCATGGGATGAAAGGACTCAGCCCAACTGATCGTACAGAACTTCGAGAGCAATGTCTTCAACCTTCTTGAAGAATCAAATCATTCAGCAACTGCTTTGGTCAACCTCCTCGCAAAGTACTTCCCTTCATTCCGAGATGAGTGTAAGTTTGAAGGTCGAAAGGTGCGGTTCTTGAAACGAGCTCAGATATTCGTTGCGGACTTATGGGCTGCCTTCGAAGGCGAGAGTTTTGGACAATTTCGTGACATTGAAAAGATCACAATGTTTGCTGGTACATCTTCGTCATCTAAGGCAATTCCTCCATATGCTGACTTGCCTCAGACTATCGAGTTCCACAAATGCTCAATACTCTGGATTGCTTAGTGTACAGCCCGCCATTAGATGCTCATATTCGTAAGAAGGAACCTCTCGACAATCACCGTACGTGGGAGATAGAGTTGCGAGGCTGCAGCATCTGGTGCGTTGAAATGCTGCGTCGAGAGATCATTCGCCAGCATCCAGATGCCGAAAATATCAATGCCATTCTGATCGATTTCTTCCTCTATGACGCGATAAAAGAGTTGGAGGCTACAAATGAGGAACCTATTCCGCACCATCGACGCAGGACCATTTTCTATTAGGATCGCCAGGAAATTTCGCAGCTTACAAAGGCGTGGGTTTGTCTCTATATAATATCTCAAAAAATATGGGGTACTAGGGAAGTAGCGAATCACTTCGGAAAAGCAGCAATGCTCTAGGTTCGAGTCCTAACTCATCCTGCGGGATCCTTCCCTTTTGGCTCTTGTCACTCAAAGGCCGCAAAGGTCGAAAGATCAACTCCTGTGCTATTCTGTTTCTTTTTTTTTTTTTTTTTTTTTTTTTTTTGGAAATCCGCCTCTCGTTTAGGCGGCACTCCCTTCGGGAATGGTCGCCCTCGCTTACTCTAATCTCCCGCCGCTTTTGGGCTTCTACTCCGTATAAGAACCTGTCGACCCTTCTGATCCATTCTCCCCCTTTCGACCGCTTCACTTTCCTTTCCCTCTCCCTTCCCTTTTCATTTGCTCTGGTCTTTGCAGCCTCCTCGATACTCTGCGCCACCTCCTACAATTTCCCTTCAATTCGCTGATCATTTGGGAGGTTGAGCAGGATCTGGCGTTAGTTGAGTGGCAGCTTGCTGGATGATAGTAGTAGAATTATCAGCGCCAAAGTTCTTTACTCTGCTGGGTACGCTCTTCTGCGTTTTTGCGTGAAATGATATTGTCAAAGGATGACCTCCAAATGCTATATACACTCGCAGTGTTAGTAGTATCATGCTTATCTTTTAGCATGAAGCTCTCAGCATCACTCAGATCAGCCTCGTCGTCGGTGCTTTCGACTACGTCTGGTGCACTCTGGTAATCGCCCACAAACACGGGCATCGTATCGCTCCTCCTGGACCGAGGTGGAAGGCCCGAATCAGGGAACAAGGGACTTTCGTCACTCTCCCTGGATTCGAGGATCGCATCTTCAGGAAGAATTTCACGTGGAGACGACACGCCATCCTCGCCGATATAGTTGCTGCTGTTCATTACGTTGATTCGAATGTAACCGGGGCCCATCTCCCCATACAACTTCTCCCTAGGCTGCTCATCCCTATACTTGTCCCAGTCTCTATCACGATCGCGATTGCGTCGGCGACGGGCCGTGGTTTCGCGAGCGAGTAGCGGTCCAAACTGACGTTGTGGAAGTGTGCTTGCTCGTTCTTGCGCTGACGAGTTGGATGGAAATGCGGAAGGGCGTAATGCTTGAGATCGGCGTTCGGCGGCTTCTTTTACGGCAATTTCCTCTGGAGAGCCGTTTAGAAGAGACTCAATATCATCCAACGTAAGTACAGGCTCAGTCACGTCGGCAGCAAGAGCTCTGGCATCACGAATGCGGAGCGCAGCGAGTCGCATGCCTATCACGCTCTCTTGATCTCCAGAGCGGTCTTCGGAGATGGTATGATTGATAAAAATCGAATTGCCCTTAGCTAGGAGCGCTGAACGCTGGGACTCGCTGTGAAGCCTTGTCGTTTTACGCTGTGGCAACAAGGGATCCCCGGTGTCTTCAAGTCGATTTATGGTGACCATCTGTCGTGGCATAAAGCCCTGCTGTCTTGGTAGAGGAGGAAATTCAAAATCTGACAGTCGGTGCACGGAGCTGAGGGGAACTGCCGGGATCATGTTCTCCTCAGGGTCCAGATCATCAAATGGTTGTATGCTAGAGAGTTGTACGCTCTGTATATAGTCTCTCTCTCCATTCGTCGTTGAATCCTCATCGCTTGCCATACCCGATACGATTGGACGCTCAATACTCTGTGTGGATCGCAAGTGCCGTCCCACGTTTCCCACACGACGATATCGAAACGAGGCAGAGTGGACACTGGGAGATACTCTAGCCTGAGGCTTCCGACTTCGCTTAGGGGCACTGCTGCCATATTTGTCACCAGATACAATGCTTTTTTCACCGTATAGACTACCAAATGTTCGCGCCATGCCACCATCGTCTCTCAGTCTATTCGTCACTGGATCCTCACCGCTCATGATAGTCGATACGTCAGAATGCGTGTCTTGAGCAGAGCGCTGAGCATTGAAAGCGAGTGCGTCATCTTCAAGCCCAGCGTCCTTTGAGAATTCAAATAGCCGATCATGTGAGCTTCTCTCGAACAACGAGAGGTCTGCTTTCTGATACAGCTCCATCCGTCACTTAGAGCTTCGTGACTGGGGATATCGTATCGCACTTCACTCTCGCGAGAAGAATAAGGTGGCTATTCTTGAGGTTAGCTCTTGGGGTTTATGCAGGCCATCGAAGTGCGCATGGCGTTGAGGGCACACGGCATATGCGAACGGATCTTGGTCGACTTGATGTTCTGAAGTATCTTCGGGAGGTTCGTCTGCTGCCAGAGAAGAGTAGATAAGTCTTTGGACCGCCAAAATCGGGACGCATACAGGTGTAATACAATGAAGAGACTCGGAAGAGTTGAATGAAGTCGTGGTGAGGCTGTGCTCCACCACCACACGAGGCTGAGATGACCAATCGTAATGCCCTGAAGGGTATCATACATGTAGGAAAAGAACCTCCAAAAGCGGCGGCGAAAGCCTCCGTTTTTGGAAGCGAATTTCCCGACAACCTGCGTTGTGGTGTAATAACCACCTTGAAGAAAGTGAGCTCTGACGTCAAACCTCTATGCTCTCGTCATTGAATTTCTTTTACGTTTAAGCGCAAACATTGAACGCTGGCGTAAAAATGGTCAAGGGTTTGGAAGCCGACATCGAGCTCCTATAGAAAAAGAGCATTCCTAATTGGCCGAAATTTCCCAAACTCAACACCAGTGACGAAACCGCACCACCTCCACCACAACTCGCAGCCCAAGCAGCGCCCAAAGCCCACCCCAAAAATGAGCATCTCTCCTCCAGCCATGCCCTCCGACTCTCTGAGCGCCGAGCGCGCCGCCGCCTCCTCCTCCAGCGTCGCCAAAGCGACCGCAAACGCGCTCTTCGCAGGCGCCGACTACGACGCCGCGCTGGCGGCGTACGCGGCCGCGCTGGACGCGCTCGGCGCCTCGCGCCTGCACTTCGAGGCCGCCGTGCTGCACTCCAACGTCGCCGCCTGCCACCTCAAGCTCGCGGCGTGGGAGAGCGCCGTGGCCGCGGCGACGGACGCTCTTGCTGCGCTCGCGAGGGCCCTGCCGAGCGCTTTTCCGAAGGCTGGCGTGGAGGAGGAGGAGGGTGGCGGACAGGGGAGTGTGAAGGAGAGTACGAAGGAGGAAGCGGAGGAGGGTGATGCGGAGCAGCAGGGTGAGGATGATAAGGTAGAGCTGGAGGAAGAGAGCGTGCCGCCTGAGCAGGTGTTGGAGATGTACGGGCATACGCCGCAGGATGTGGAGAGAATGAGGGCGAAATCGCTGCTCAGGAGAGCGACGGCGAGGTCAAGGTTAGGCGGTTGGGCAGCATTGCAGGGCGCGGATGAAGGTATGATCGTGCTCACTGCTACGAGTAGAAGCTTAGACACTGACTGATTGATCAGACTACAAAGAGCTTGCGAACATGCCACAGCTTGCACCGTTGGATCGTGCTGCAGTACAAAAGGCTTTGAGGGAGCTACCAGCAAAGTTGGAAGAGGCAAAACAGAAGGAAATAGGCGATATGACGGCAAAGCTCAAACAATTGGGCAATGGCATCTTGAAACCATTTGGCCTCTCGACTGACAACTTTGCTATGGTAAAGGACGAAAATACCGGCGGGTACAGCATACGGTTCAATCAGAATAAGTAGACGTCAATTTGGTAGACGCTGGGCAAACGGAATAGAGTTAGATCATTTTTAAACATAGAACTCTGCCAGCATCTATTAAAAAGATTGGCTGTGAAAAGGTAATTGTAGATGAAATCCTTGGATAGTTGACCTTGGTTTAAGGGTGTATCTGGATTTCCGGAATTTTCATTCGCACGCGCCAGTCGATGCTGCTGTCCCAGGAAGCAGAATCCAACTAAAGAAATTGCAGCTATGCCTCCACGTCGTTATTCGATTAGAGTAGAGTGTTCCAGCTGCTGTTCAGAAGAGCTTGTTCACTCGACCTCCTCGATCTTGCCTCCAGCGGCAGTCTTAGACTCAGGAACCTTGTCTTTGTCCGCCTCCTCCAGGTCTGGCATCTCTTCGTCCTCAGGTAGTTCGTCGTCATCGGAATCTTCATGCGCATCCGCCGGCTCACCGCCAGGACCGGCTCCCAGCTTGGAGAAATCAATGTTACCAAAACCACCTTCGCCGCCGCCGAAGGCACCGGCTCCGTAGTTATTCATGAAGTCATCATCGGGATTGGCGTCCTGCTCATCCTCATCTACCCACTTGTCGAAATCGGTCCGGAGGAAGTGAACCTAGAGGGCCGTTAAACCAAATTGTGTTAGATCCTGGCACACTTTCGATAGGTCTCACCTTTCCCTTATCCTTCAACAGCCGTGGCCAATACTCCTCCTTCAATTTAGCCTTACGTAGAACCATCTCGATATCACGGTCGGTGTGGGTGACCTTGCTCTCTTTAGGGTCAATCTCCTCGAAAAGCTCCAAGTCGACTTGGTAGGTGACATTCTTAGTGTGAGAGTGGCCCTTGAAGGTCACCTTGGTAGGCTGAATGTCCAGTTTCATGTCCTTCTCGGCGACGTCGGGCACGGAGAGAGTGAGGTAAACATAATTGCGAGTGGCGTCGGTTTTGGAGCTGCGTTGAGCCCACAGAACTATATCAGAGTCAGAGTGGAGCTGCACGGCGAAAGTGCGACACCATTATCGACGGCATCAAATATGCGGTCAGTGGTGGTTGGAGGTGGTAGCCTTACCTTCCGGAGTCAGCGTAGATTCTGCCATGGTGAAGCGTCGATGAGGACGATGAGGAGGGGCGAAGGCGAGTGAAGTTGAAGGTTATGGATTGGAGGCTTCTTCCTTATTTCTTTTCTCGGTGTGAGTATGTTTTGCTGAGGTGCAGTGGTTGATCAGGTATTCTCGCAGAAGAATTGGTTGTGGGGCCTTGTGAGGAAAGTCAGGCTGGGGTCTGCGAGTTCTTAGAGCTGTTCCGTTTGTGTGCTCTTCTAGAAGATGATCGAATGACGTGCCAGCACGCGGAAACTACTACTGCCATACCTGCACAGCCCAACTGTAGCTTGCTTCTTTTGAGGAAACAAATTCAGATTCGACTTCTTATGAAGACTGGAGCTTGGCACGCACAAATATCTTGTGTAGAATGACGCTGACCATTCACATTTGTGCTGGCAGCTCAATGATGTCGACCACCTGATCCATGCTCAGCTTAGCGCATCGCTGCAGTTCGTCCAAGGCTACTCTTATTCCTGCTCTCGTTCTTGTTGACTACCTGTAACAACGCAATTTGGACACCGAGCACCCCTTCATACGCTCTTGATTTGGCCGTCTGGTTGCCTGCCACGCTCCACCGGAATCGGCCTACCATTTAGATTGTGACATCGCAATCCAAGCCCTCCGCTTCAAAGCGCCTACCTGGCTACCACGACCGCGCATCGCTAGTGGAAACAAAGATCTCTGCTGGGAGTTACACAAGAGGCCAACCGAGCCTTTTAACCTCTTCAACATGGCTATGAAGTCAGTACGGACCTTCTTCTGGGGCCCAACTCCAGAGGAACAGGTATACACCCACTGCGGCGTACACGACTGGCAACTTGCTGACTTCCCGGGGTACTAGAGACAAAAATGCAATTCACTCGTCCGCAAGAACGTTCGCGCGTTGGACCGAGACATCCAGAACCTCAAACAACTTGAAGGCAAGACTCGCCAGTACATCCTCCAGGCATCCAAACGAGCGCAAAAGAACCCATCACAAGCAAAGCAAGCCCAGCAAGAAACCAGGACTTTCGCACGAGAAATGTTAAGGGTGCGGAAGCAGAAGGCAAGATTGGAGACGTCAAAAGCACAACTCCAAAGCGTCCAGATGCAGGTCAACGAAGCTTTCAGTGTTCGCAAGATTGAAGGCAGTATAAAGGCATCGGTGGGCATCATGCGAAGTGTGAACCAGCTCGTTCGGCTACCGGAATTGACGGGAACCATGTCAGAGCTAAGCCGCGAGTTGATGAAGGCTGGAATCATTGAAGATATGGTGGACGATACATTGGCGAACGATCAGTTGGCGGAAGGCGAAGAGGAAGAAGCGGAAGCAGAGGTTGACAAGGTCCTGCAAGAGGTTCTTAAGGACAAACTTCCACCGAGCGTACAGAAGCCAGAAGAAGAATTGCCGGCAGCTCCTGTGGCAGAGGAAGAAGAGGAAGATCAGGAACAGATGCTGGCGCAAATGAGAGGAAGATTAGAGGCTTTGAAGAGCTGAGGGAACGGCTCTGCGCTACCAGGCTTCACATTTTATTTTATGTATTACCGAATGGAATGGACTCAAGGTAGAACGTGGCGTCCAATCGGTAGAGTACTGCATATTGGCTACGAAAACTGCATCCATGGAGCAGTGAGCGTCGAGGTATAGGCGTTTCGAAAGCGGCGAGCTTGCAATTGAGCATGAGCAGGGCATCTTATCAAGGGTAGTTACCTACGGAGTATAACGTGCTTAATAAGAACGAGGTTCAAGAAACATGCCATTGAATCAAGCTAAATCAGCCATACAACAAATCAATCCTTCAATGCCCAAACGCAAAGTATTCCATCCTCGAAGATATCGCGCAAGATATCGGCTGGGTGGGTATTCTCTGCTTCGCTGCAGTACGATGCGGTAGGCGTAGGGGCATTACTTGCAGCCGAACGCCACGCCTGTAACAAGACCACCCCACGTTTATCCCCCGTGACCCGATTATTCTTTATTATCGTAGTGTGCTCCTGTTATTTGATGCAGCTGCAATCTCCTCGATAATGTTGATATCAGATCTTCACAATTTGAGATAAAAGCCTTGTCTCTCATAAAATGCCCGGAGAAGAAACGTCCAGAGTTGATGAGCTCGCACGGAAGGCTACGGTCTTGCTAGACACCGGCGATGTGGAAAAGGCTGCTCAACTGCTTCGAGAAGCCGGATCAATTGATCCAGAGAATGAAAACATCAAGAAAGCTTGGGATCTCGTTCGACAGGAAGAGCAAGGACATTCATTGGTGAAATACTGCCAAAAATGGCTTGCTCATCAGAAAGACGAAGATGGAGAAGAGGCTGTCGACTACATGCATCGCCACCAACTCTCTTTCGAGGCCGCTGAAGAAGCTATGGAAGTGATGCTTCAGTACAATGGAGAGTCGGATATCGCCGATGAAGTCACCGGTGAGCTTCTGAAGCATGCTGGTGCGCGCAAACCCGTTGCACGAGCTCTGATCGATCAGCCCACAATTACATTCAACCAAATGTTCGATCGCGGCGACGACAGCATGTCAGCAATTACCACTATGATGCTCGATAAGACTTCGTGGCCATCCGAAAAAGAAAGAATTGCTGTGGAGAGAGATGCCTTTCAACTCGCACTCGCCCAGATGATGCTTGCAGGCCAAGACTACCCGGAACGAGCGATGAAAGTTATTTCTCGCTTACTCGGCGCCGAATCTCATAATCTCAACGGCCTCATCGATGCAGATGGCTTTGATGTTATCTTGTCACAGTTAGATATCCGGGCACCAAACATTCTGCGAAGTCAAGCGACCTTGGCAACGCTCAAATTACTAGAGCTGGCTCCTGAAAGCGCACAACAGTTGATCTCTCAGTTCGTTGTGAAGAGAGTACAGAAACCCACTCCCGAAGGACTTATCCTTGCTTTCTCTGCTGCAGCCTCGGTATTTCCTATGGCACCGCAAGCTGCTTCCCAGCTTTTTCTATCACCAGGTTTCGTGGAGGCATTCGTTCCTCTCGTGAAGAAATGGAAGAGCCAACGACTCGAGCAGGCAGCTCTTGAACTACTCAGCGCCGCATGCATAGATAAGCCGTGCCGCGAGGCTATGCGAAAGGCGTTGTCAGCCTGGCTAAAAGGCGTCGCAGAGCATTCCATGGACAAAAAACGTTCAGAACAGGCTGCTCTCATTCTTGTAAAGATCAAAGATGCAGTACCAGAGGGTGAGGAACCGAAAATATCAGAAAACACAACAGAAGATCAAGACCAACTTGTTCGCAGATTCAGAAGTATAGTCATTTCGACTGACGGCACCGATAAGCAACATTCAATAGAAGGACTAGCATATGCATCGATAGATCCGAAGGTGAAGGAAGAGTTGGCCAATGACGATTCATTTATCAAGGGTTTGATTAGAGAATTGAATGGCATGGAATCCGGAAAGGCAGCATTGTTTGGTGGCTTAACTATCATCGCAAATCTTACCACTTATCTACCTGTTCAGACAGAGGAGCAACGCAAGATGTCACAGTTGAAGGCATACGCCAATTCTACAAAACCCAAAGAACCAGATGTGTTGGACAATGGCCAGCACGTCACAGAAAGATGCAAAAAAATCTTAGACGCATATGTCATACCACTGTTGGTCAAGTGCAGCCGGAAAGCATCCACCGCAACGCAGAACCTCATACTCCAGATTTTAGTCTCCTTATCCAAAGACAAGTCACACCGTGGCAAAATGGCACAGCAAGGAGCAGTCAAGCTCCTTCTTCAGATCTACGACAATCTATCTTCATCAAGCACCTCCACAGACACGATAAACACTCAACAGGAAACCATTTCCCGCACCGCCGCTCACGCCCTCGCTCGCATCCTCATCAGCACCAACCCATCCCACGTCTTCGGCTCGTCCGGCGCATCACTCACCTCCGCGATCCGGCCCCTAACCGCGCTCCTAACCCCCGACCCCACCGAAGACGCCCCCAACCTCCTCCCGGTCTTCGAGTCGCTCCTCGCGCTCACCAACCTCGCCTCGACCTCCGACGCCGCCCGCGCCACCATCATCCGCCACGCGCTCGCGCCCCTCGAAGCCGCCCTCCTCTCGCCCACCACGCCCGTGCAGCGCGCCGCCGCCGAGCTCGCCTGCAACCTGTGCGCCGCGCCGCAGGGCGCCGCGCTCTTCGCGGACGGCAGCGGGCCCGCCGCCCGCCGCATGCACCTACTGTGCGCGCTGGCGGATGCCGACGATGAGGCTACGCGCCGCGCTGCTGCCGGCGCGCTGGCTATGCTATCGGAGTGGGAGGGCGGCGCGGCGGCCGTGCTCGCGCGCGAGCGCGCCGTCGCGATCGTCCTCGGCCTCGTGCAGGATCCCAGCGATGAGATTCGCCATCGCGGCGTGGTCGTGCTGGCGAATTTGGTGGGTGCCGGGGGCGGCGTCGGCGCGCGCGCCGTGGACGCCATCAGGAAGGAGGACGGGGCGAGGGTTGTCGCGGATATGTTGACGAAGACGCGCGTGAGAGAGATCTTGCAGGTTGGTGTAGAGGTGCTGAAGGCGTTGAATTAAGCTTGCGGTTTGCTAGACCATGGGTACGGCAATGAAGACATTCGCATGGTAGAATCGGCTCAGTGGCAAAGCGTGAATCAACGTTGGTTCGTGACCTAAAAGTCCTCCATCTCGGGATGGTATCTTAGCATTGGTTATGCGTTGAATGTTACAGAGAAGCACTTCGAGACTAAAGTTACAACGTTCTTTCTGCAACAGGTCTCCATTCCTCGATCTTCAGGAACGTCGGCACAAGCCAGACGACACCTCCATCCCATCCTTCTTCTTCCGCATATTGCTTGTATCGATCCATTTCCGCCAGTCTATCTCTTGTTCCACTACAAACATCAGCTGATTCCTTCAATTTCTCGTCCGAGATATCTAGGTTCCAACTGTTAAGATGTCAATATCCATTAGTCACTCCTGCTGATCTTCGACTCATGTGCACATGATATTAAGGACAGGCTTACTATAAAAGGCTCGCATGCGGATCATACTCCTTGTCGACCCACGCTTCCACAGTTTCAGCTTCAGGTCCATTCTCATTCTTCGTCCCCAGGACGCCTTGGAGTCTTGACAGCCTCGCGATTTCGCGCAACCCTGGCTTCTCAGCTCTACAGACGATGATCAGCCTCGAATACTACGTTCCAAGTACAATACTCACGAACCTGAGGAACAGCTTCTTGAAGAACGTGCTTCCTTTATCTAATTCTATGAATCTAACCCTGACCTGCGCTGCATTGGGCAACTTTAAGCCCTCAAGCCAAGCCTTTGGATCGTCGCCTACAACTTCCTTTGGGATGGCGGAAGTGAGAGTGACATGTGGGAAGAATACTGGTGGTTCATTCTCTGAAGATGAAGGAAATTCAAAGACGGTCGGGATTTTGTCGAGTATTAGAGTTAAGAGAAGCTGATGCTCGAGATGGTCTCTTGGAGGGACGAGCCATAGAGAGTATCCTGTCAAACATGTCAAACGAGAATTCCACGAAACGTCACGAGACGAAGAAAGAGGTGAGATGATAAGAATTAATCAGTTCAATTTGAGTGCAAATGTAAATTTCGGGTAGACGTCTCGAAGCTTACCAATGTCGGGTTCGTAGTTACCTGGCATTTTGGGTACCCCTCTTGCTGAAGAGGTTATTCAAATGTGAGACTAGAAAGACAGGATGAGAAGAGAATAATAGAGTACACGAATGATTTCGAAACAAGTTTTAAATATATCGGCAGAATAGTGGATCGATGCTATCACAGATAGGTGCCCCGCAGCTTGTGATGCTAAGCCAAGCTAATACCGAAGTACTTAGGTAGGTTGTATAGTGAAAAGAACATTGGGCAGTTCTCTTCGCAGGTGAGGACTTCTTGATTCTACATTTCAGAAGATGTGGTGACAGTCTGGAGGCACATGTCTAAGTCGTGAAGTCGGATTTATCCTATTTTAAAGCTATATTCCATATCCTAAACTCTAGCGCTGCATGATGTAGTGGTCAGCGAAACAGCAATCTACTGCAACGAAGATCACTCATAGCGGAAGATGATATTTCTGTCTGATAGTTTCCCTCAAAGCTTTCAATGCTTCGCTGGCAGGGCTCTTTTGAGTTGCCTCTGGATATTCAACCAACGCCTTTCTAAGCACCACACAAGCCGCTTGTCCGTAAAACTTTACAAACAAAGGTACGTACTGCTCGACCAATCCCTTCAGGACTATGAGATGTGTCTGGGTTCGTTCCTGCGGCGGTACGTTCAAAATGCAAGACATGGCCTGCCAATAATGCCATGCCGGGAGCGGGTTTTTCATCTTGGCGGACTTGACTTTCGAGTAGTCGCGGAGCGTCAGGGCGGCCCAGCCAGCGCCGAACCCACCCATTCGATCATAGTGTTCTTGCTGTGTGATATATTCGCCCTCGATCTTGCGCCAACCGAGACGCTCGCGGCCCTTTACGGTGTTTTCAGGGCCGTATACGCCCCATAGTACTGGACAAACTTTGTGGTATTTGGCCAGAAGGATGTCTACGAAAGAGTTGTCTTGAAATTGTAGGGTAGGGTCGCTGAACACCGTTGAAATGAGAACTCCAACGACATCGGCGGGATTGTATGCGCTGTTGCGGTCTTCGGCAAATTTGGTGATGCATTTCTTCGCGAAAGAGTTCACAAGACAGACAAAAACGGCTGATATTTGGAAGCTTGTTGTTTCTGCAGGCCACGGCGTTAACGGGTTAATGATGTACTCTCGAGCGTCAACCGTGAGCTGGGTAATTTGTATGGCATCCTGAAGAATTTTGGTGATTTCCCTTTTGCGAATTCTATTCGCATTCTTGTCTGCAGAGATCTGGTTGACCTTCTTCCTCATTTCTCGTTCCCAGTCCCGCTGTTTGATCAGTTCTTTGACGTCTTTCCGTTGCCGTAGACCTTTGAGTCGCTGGTGTAAATCGAGATATTTTTTGTGATTCCGCTCCTTTTCAGACAGAGATGATGTGACGGATCCTCCTTCGTGCAAAAAAGTTGGAGGCGAAGAAGGCCTTGCTTGTGTTGTGTGATCGACTCCGTTTGGCTGTGTCTTCTGGACGGCATTTTGTTCTTGTTTCCTGCGGTTTTCCTCCTCTAACCGCTCCTTCTCGCGTTTCTGTTCCTCTTGTTTGCTTTCTTCCAACCGTCTACGTTCCTCCTCCCGTTGCTGCTCTTGGCGCTTCTTCTCACGTTCCTGCTCTTCATGTCGTCTCTTCTCTTGTTCTCGCTGTCTCTCTTCGCGTTCCCTCTCGGCTCGCTCACGTGCAGTGCGGACGCTTTCCTCTTCTCGTCTTGCAAGTTCAGCTCGTTTGGCTTCTTCCAAGTCCCGAGCCTCCTTTTCCGCGAGTAACCTCTGCCGTTCGGCGTTCTCGCGTGCTAGCCTCTCGTATTCCTGTGTCTGAACGGCGGACAAGTAGACTTTGTGATGCTCGGCGGCAGCGATGGCAAGAGCAGCGCGATGCTCGGCAGCCTTCTCAGCCGTTGCCAATTCCAAGCGCTTTCTGTGCTGAACGACGGTGATCCTGGCCTGTGCCCATTCGTCCAAAAGCTGTCGTGAAGGGCTGTCGATGGTCGACAGTCGGCCATTGCGCGAGGACGACGGGGAACTCATGGCCGGATGGGCAGAGGTTCTGGACGGCCAGTAGTGCTGCTATGCATGGCCATTTTCCAGAAGCTCCATGTGCTGTGACCGTCGGTTTATGTGTTGTTGTGTTTTGTTGTCGCGGCGCTGTACCACCAGCAAAATGGTGTCTGGCCATAGAGAGGCGTTGAAACAGTCGGCGATACGATACGCCGAGATGTTTATGCCTTGTTGCCTGTATTTGAGCCCCACAGGGGGTGCAAGAATTCCGTGCGCCGAGGGCTTTTTCGATTCTCACCAAAACTCACCAACTTCAGCACCTCCTAACACAACGAATATGGGCTCAATTTTGAACTTAAAACCTTAGTTAGTCAATAGGTAGCCTATATTTTATACTGTTAAAATTTTAAGAAAACCGAATCAGTTTTAGGTGGCTAAATTTCAATGTGAAGCGAAAGTTGTAATTTCCTCTAACAAATATTGATGCCTGAGTAAGGCATAAAAACAATTTGGTGGAGAAAAACGCACATTTGGCTTCGCAGCGAAATTTAGCCACCTAAAACTGATTCGGTTTTCTTAAAATTTTAACTGCGTATATTTCAGCCTATTGAAAACCTACTAAAGTTAAAATATTGAGAATTACGTGTATGGAAGAGAAGATATGTGGCGCCAAAGTTGGCGAGTTTTGGTGAGAACCGCCAAAATCGCCTCAGCGCACGGAATTCTTGCACCCCCTGTGCTCCTGTGCTCGGGATCTCACACGGTCCGCCCGTTCTAATCGTGGTCCTTGCAGTGTCCTTGTTGCAAATCACCGACATGAATTGAAGCTTAATTAATATCGTACTCGATAAGTTAACATGGCCTTCAGAGCGCTGTGGCTTTGTAGTTTGAGATTGTCGCTCGGCGCAGAAGTCATTCATGTGGTCCGCCATGGAACCGCTTACATGGCCGTAGAATGCAGCCTTTGCCAAGATCGTTCTCCTAAGAGATATCGGTCTAGCTTTGTGATGTGAGGTGCTCGGGTCTGCTTGCAATGTACTCGGTAGCAGCGGCAGATCCGTTTTGGAGTCCTCGCCTAAACAACGGGTGGCATTCGGGAAACCAAGCTTCGGAACGAGAGCTAGTCACTGGCCGTAGAGAGCTCTGACTGTTCTAGCCGCGCCGCCGAGGTCTGTAATCAGCAGGCGAATTGCCGGATATGGAACGACACTGGCAATGAGTCGCATTCACAGCAAAGACGAGCAGCCAAAATCTCGTAACCACACGACTCGTTCGTGAGGCATCTCCCAATGGGAAAAGAGTGGGCCAAAGACGTCCCTCCGGTGACGCCGTGGATGGCAGTGCTGAATGCTGATGAACCAGGCGTTCACCGGGGAGGGCCAATTGACGAATTCGAGAAATTCAAATATGCACGATTGCTGATTGCAAGGGGAGAGGGTGGCAACGGTCCAAAAGTGGCCAGTGAGTTCGAAGGGCAAGATATCAGCCTCGTGGCATCAAATGGCTCATCAAGCTTCATCAATTCGATGAATTCGACAGTGTTGTGAGGGCTATGGATGGCTCAATGAGCGACTGATTAACTGGTGAAATGTTCCGTTAAAGGTCGTGATGTGACGAAAGGACTGGCTTTTCGCTTGGCGTGGATAGGCAGTGCGGATTCGGTGGGTTTTGGGGGGGTAGGGTCCTAGCAATACCTTCATTGGTGTCTCCTGTCTGCTCTGGTAGCCGTACGGAGGACTTCGTAGTGCCACTTTACCAAATACCCTCGACTTATTACCACTCCACCTACCCTACCTTCCGCCTTACCTTCCATCTCTCATCGCCTCCCATTTCCATTTAAGCTTCCATCGCCGCTCCCTCCGTCGGCTGCCAACGTAGCTGTCGTCGTCTTCCCTTCCCTCCTTTGCCCGTCTTTGGCTCTGTGTGGAAATCGACAGCGCGCCCGCATCCCTCCCTCACCTCTACGGCAAGCAAACGTCACCCGCTCCTTCGATCGGTAGCTTGCGACTGCCACCTCCGCGATCCTTCTCAAGCCATCACAACAAAGTCCGCTTTCGGCACTCAGTCAGTCACTCAGTCACTCATCAACTCTCAATCAAGCATTCAATCGCCCTCACTCGAGTCCCCAAATTTGCTCGCAGTGCTTTCGATTCAGCCCTTCCCACACTTTAGCAGGCTATCAAACCAGCTCAGCATAATAGCTTTTACAGCCAACTTTCTAATCTTGCCTCGCTAATCATCATCCAACCATCATCATATCCCGCTTTGAAGGGAGTTGAAGTCACTTCAAGTCTCGGTGCTGTGGTGCGAATCTCATCCTCAACTGCGCTGAGCCGATGCTAACCATCGGTAGATTCTCAAATTTCCGACCAGGCACCTTTTTCTTCCTCTCATTCAGAGAAGTTCTTCTTCTTCTCTCACTCCCTCGTCGGTGCGAACCCATACCATCTCACGATTCTCATCATTGTGAGCCTTCGTCATGAGCAGCAAAACTAACCGCTTTGCAGTGCTTGCGGACCTCGACGAGCAGAACGTGCGCACTCAAGAGACGGGTCGCCGTGAGCACCGCGATCTCAGTGCACACAAGCAGCACAAGCCTACAAACCCTAAGATGGATCAACAAGGCCAAACTGGCCCTATGGGCCCTGCTGGCCGTAGGCTTCACATTGCTCATCGTCGTAGCCCATCCGAACTCACCCCGCTTATGAGTAAGTAGCTCTGCTCGGACTATGTCTGTCAAGTAGTCTGACTCTGTATGAAGTGGAGCAACTGGCTCTCGCTCAGCAAATCGAGCTTCTGCAACAGCAGCAACAGCAGATCGCCGCTCAGCACCAACAATACGTGAACCTGGGCATGATGCCTCCTCAGCAGCAAATGCCAAATTTCCCAGTCCAGGGCCAACTGCCCAACGTCTCTCCTCACACCAATGCTTTTCAGTTCCCACAGCAGCTCCAGCAGCAGCAACTTGGTGTTCCGATGAACGCTCCGACTCAACCATCTGCACATCGCCGCAATCAGTCGGCTCTCCCTGGTATGCCTTCAATGGGCCCACCTCCTGCTCCGTCATCTGGCGCTGCTGGCACCAACGTCGGCGGCGAATATGGCGTTCAGAGCCCGGGCGGACGTGAGAACGTCAATCCTCGCGGTCGTGGTGGAGGCTCCGCGGGCAGCTCTCATGCCCGTCGTCATTCGCTGGCCCTTCCAGAGGCTAAAAAGGCTGCAGAAA
>Ga0335072_10005000_pt1 | contig 19559 bp, 18 predicted proteins | sample Lox_Sample_21_FD_206725 | JGI IMG/M metagenome (GOLD analysis project Ga0335072, IMG submission 206725) | Soil microbial communities from Loxahatchee National Wildlife Refuge, Florida, United States - Lox_Sample_2.1 | ecosystem: Environmental > Terrestrial > Soil > Wetlands | place: USA...
ATGACATCAAAGACACTGAGAGAAAAGGCAAATGGTGGCTCATTGGTGCGAGTTGGAAAGGTAACGGAGACGAAAGGGTACCGGAACTGGATGCATTCGGCGACAAACTGACGACTCGCGACCCTGATCATATCGATCCTCAGGAAGCAGATCTCCTGGAACTCGCTCGGCAGTATCGAATGAATACTTCCGTTCGTCGCTCGATCTTCGTTGCCGTCATGTCTGCAAGTGACTACCAAGATGCCCATCTCCGGCTGTTGAAGCTTCGGCTGAAGCGATCGCAAGAACAGGAGATACCAAAGGTACTCTTGCGTTGCGCCGGAGCAGAGACGACTTACAATCCTTACTACACTCTTATCGCAAAGAAGTTGTGTACAGATAAGAGGATGAAAATGGCCTTCCAATTCTCGTTGTGGGACTTCTTCAAGAAAATGGGTGAGAATGGCGACATGGATGAAAGTGACGAGGAAGATGACGAAACACAAGTTGTTGAGCTCCACGAAGTGGTGAACCTTGCAAAGATGTACGCGGGTCTTGTTACAGATGGTGCTTTGAGCTTGACGATGTTGAAAACGCTGAATCTTGCCTACCTGAAAGAGCAAGCCCGGACTTTTGTTGAGCTTCTACTCGTTGTGGTTATCTTGCAAAGTCAGGAGGCCGTTAGCAATGGTCACGACGAAAAGGTCTTGCGCACGACCTTCGGCAAGGTTGCGGATGCTCCACAAATCATCAATGCTTTGCAAAGCTTCATAAAGAAAGTGGTCGCTCAGTCTGATTTGGCTGCTTCGCGAAAGGAACGGGCAACGCTACTATGGGGCTCAAAGATTGCAGCTGATACATTGAAGACGCTGAGATCGACACAGTTGGTGATTCGGGAAGTTTGAAGTGGCATGCTGAACCTTTCCACCCACTCACTACACCGTCTTCGTTGTTGGTCTAATTCCTCTCCCCTACCTGTCCCGGCTTCTCTTCAGCCAGGTGCGTTACTTGCCGTGGACGGCGCCCGGCTGGGTCAATGTGGGGGACTGTTCTGGCGTACCGGCTCCACCCCGCACCTTGGGGGGCATCGGAATTATTCCGTGCAGCTGCGGTTCCCCCCCAGTTTCGCTAAAAGGTTTGTTGATGCTCACGCGAGATCAGCGAGTTCGCATCTTCCTCTCCAGAAAAATCCTGAATTTAGATTGCCACCTATAGCGCCTCAATTCTTCACAATGGCTACCAAGGTAGCATTGATTACTGCGTCATCAGCAGGCCTCGGTGCAGCAGTCGCCAAATCTCTGTCTCCCAATTACCGAGTCGTTCTGAACTACTTCTCTCGCCCTGAGAAAGCGGCTGAAGTCATCAAAGAATGCGAAACCATTCCCTCACAACAGTCTTCCTCGTCACAGCCTCGCTTCCATAGCATACAGGCAGATATCTCACAAAGGTCTGAAATACAAAGATTGGTTAAAGAGACTGTCGAAAAGATGGGCAGGCTTGATGTCGTGGTTAGCAACGGAGGTTGGACGAAGATGACAAATTTCTTCGACCTGGAACAAAATGTGAACGAGGACGATTGGGATAAATGCTTCAATATGAACGTCAAGACCCATTTGTGGTTGTTCCATGCTGCAAAGCCACACTTTGAAGCAAATGAGGAGGGTGGCAGCTTCCTCACGGTCGCTAGTCTCGCCGGCGTGAGACCGTCAGGCAGCTCACTACCCTACTCTGTAACGAAAGCGGCGGAGATACATCTTACAAAGGGACTCGCTACGATATCCGGTCCTAAGATACGGTGTAATAGCGTCAGTCCAGGGCTCATGATGACGGAATGGGGCCAGAAGTTCCCGGAAGCGAAGGTCAAGGCCGCGACGGAAAAGGGAGTGCTGAAGAGTTTGGCGACGGTGGAGGATGTGGCGGAGCAGGTGAGGACGATTGTGATGAGCAAGAGCATGACTGGGCAAAATGTGGTGTTGGATTGTGGCATAGCAATATAACAGGAGCTCAACCCAGTTTTGGCGGATTCAGTCGCTTTGACTGAATCGCAGCAAAAGCTGCACACTTTCACCTAGATCAGTTAGACTAGAACTCGAGAATTTAGCTGCCAAAGCTCTGGCCCATTCACCTTTCCACCTCCCCTCCTCCCCAGATTACATGTAAATCAGCGCGCCTGCCTGTTTGGGCGATATAAATCCCTCGCCGCCCTCACCCTCCTGCGTCGATGCCGGCCTCAACCATGTCCTGCGGAAAGAGTTGCGGAGCGAGCCAAGTCGAAACAACGTCAGGCAGTGCAAGAACCACCCAAGAAGAAGCAAAAAAAAACAAGGGAAGCCAATCGGCCGACCAAGGAGCCCAACAACCACGTACACAAGACGCCTTGCTCAGCTCATCAGGGCCTCCGGATGCTTTGTTGACTCTTCCTTCTTTTGATTCCACGAATTTCAGTGTCATCATTTTGAACTCTTTGAGGCTCTCAAGTAAACAATTGTGCAAGCTCCCGATTGTATCCTCCCAGGTCTCATGCGTGGGCTTGCAGCAGCACGATAAATGCGAATTCAACCCGATCAAGGCACAACTTATCCTCATTAACAAAGCTATACTACTGATCAGAGTCCGTCAGGCTCTTCCGTAAGATTAGTCTCTCTTTGATTACTTGTGGGCCAGCTAGTGCACCCGTATAGCTCGGGCACTGTGGGGTCGCCTTCGATTTCGTGCAGCTCTGTTCCACCAGACTCCAAAATTCCATCACTACTGAGCTCCTGACGTGGTGGCGTGTATCCACTATCGATTCCTGACTTCAAAGACTTGTTGGGATAGCCAAAAGGCGCTTCGAGCTCGCTGTGGGCTTGCCGCAGTTGGGTGTGGTCGGGTTCTGAATTGTCTGAGGTTCCAAGGCCTGCATTGGATATGGATTCAGTCACTTTAACAGAAACTCGTCTGCGTTTCTTAGTAATGATCCAGATGCCGATGCCAAGGCAGACAAGAATAGCGCCGCCAATGGCTGTTCCGACAATGGCACCAGTGGAAAGCTTCTGGGGGGTTGACTGAGACGACGACGCGTTACACGTGCTTGAGCCTGGAGGGCAAATGGTGACGATATTTGACTGCACTGATGAGTCCGGGTATACAGCTTCATACAAGGTGATCAATCCACGATCGTAATCCGCGAGAACGTAAACTTCTTGCAGAAGCGTCCGGCCTAACGTGTACTGTGTTTCATTTGCGGCCTGTTTGAGAGGGAAGTAGTAGAAAGTCCCGTTGCCTGCTAGGGGAGGACTGGCTTGGAGATCGAATGCAGCATAAGGGAGGGTGATAGTAAGACGATCCGCGGAGTTCCCATCGCCAGTGCTCAATGTGAATGTTATACTAGCATTTTTAGCTACCAGAGCCGAATGCTGATCATTATCGAGGAGATATAGTTCGTAGGTGTCATTCCAAACGAGGCCGAATGTAGACTCGAAAGCTTTGCAGGCTGATATTGGAAGCCAGATCTGAGTGACTATAGAGTCCAAGGCCGTGATGATCGGTTCTAACAGAAGACTGTTATCGCCTGAGGTGATACTCTCGATACCAAGCAGGAAAGGCCTGTACGGGTCTGACCCTCCGGCAAGCGTGAGATTGGACGCCATGTTAAAACGGGACGAATCGTACCCGCCAAGGGTCAAGCTACCAAACGCAGAGATAGGGTAAGAGTGATAGGATGCGCCAGCGAGGTAACCCCACGATGTACTTGGGATCAAGCCCTGCTGCCGAAGCGAGCCTACAATGCTGGGGAAATGGTCATTTTCGCTTGTGATGTTGATGGATTGTGGGGATAGGCCAAAGCTGCCAACATAGAAGTCATCCGTGACAAAGACATCGACAACTTGATCTGTCAACGATGTTCCACCGTGTGCTTGCCAACCAAGCTGCAGCGCTGTCCGTCAGCCTCATGGAGCCTAAGAAGGGGAACCATTTCATACAGTGACGTTGTCGAAACCTACAACGGCGCCTCCGGAATAAGGAAGGTAATGCTCAGGATTCAGAGGAAGCGAATAGTTGCCTCTGTCCTGCCACGTCGACGAAGAACTGATGTTGAAGAGGTTGCCTCTAAGACTTGCGCAGTCGCTGCCATCTGATTGGCTACAGCCATAGCTCCAGACAGCCCAGATCGAGTTGCCAGTGATTGAAGGCAATAGCCGAACAGCTTGCGGTGGAGTTCCGATTTGGACTGCGAACGTGGACCAAGCACCGTCATTGCCGTCCCTGCCAGACAAAAGGTCAGCAGGCTCCACCTCTCCCCATCGAAGTCCAGTCCATACCAATAGTCACTGGGCTGAAAGCTTATCGCGCTAGGAGAAGAAGTATTCTGAGGCACGTCACACTTGATAGGAGCAAGCTGCAGAAGAACAACAAGAGCAGAGAACGCATTGAAGGCAGCTCTCATAGTTTCCAGAGACAATCAGCATCCAACTTCGAGATGAGACAATATTTCGCGAGTCAAACCCGGTCAAGGAGCCTCGGTAAATGCTGATGGCGGCCAGGCGACGCCCGGAAATACGCTCTGGTTCCTGGTAAGCTCAAATGCAAGGTTTGAATCGAGTTGTCATTTCACATGACTCTGGATGCGATCCTTTACAGAGTACGGCCCACTAGTTAGCATCGTGTAGGCATTAGGAGCTTAGCTCGGCGCTGAGCCTCCACGGGCCTGCACAGAGCTCGTTTTCAAAGCACGAAGCTAAGCTTTGGAGCTTTGACTGGCGTGGGCATTTCTCTTTCGCCGGGGGAGTCTGGAATTGGACCGCATGGGATAGCAACAATTTCCTTGACCAAGCCAGCTCCAAGCCGCATCTTAGTTGCACTGAGGTATTTTGGTAATTGGTCAAGTCGTAAATAGGGTCTCAAAAAGACTACACAGTATGTCAGGGCTGTTTGGCTCACCCATTCACCTTGCATACGAGACTAGTGAATTATCTTCTCTGATTCGTGTTCAGAGGGCAGACGACGGGACATTACTTGACCAATCATAAATCCATGAATGAAGAGTTCCTAAAAAGGGGGGGCATGCCAAGCATGCAAAGGAAGCGAGCGGGGAGAGATGCCTCTCCGTCCTGCGAAACAATCGTCGTTTTGAGCTGGGAATATTGTGGCGTTAATAATGTCTTTGATGAGAGCCATGATTTCCAAAGTCTTCAACGTCGTTCGAGACCCATGTCATGTAGAAGGGTGTCGAGGAAAAAGCCAGACGAGTCGGCATGTTCAAAAGTCCTAGGCAGCTTTGCTAGACACATTTTGGATAACAACACAACACACACTTTTCCCCGATGCACAAAAGCTGAAGCGTAACTATCAATGAAAAGAAGGGCTATATATGCGTACCAAAAATGATAGATTTTGGCCTTGTATATAGCAGAAGATCTCGTTTTCCACCGTTGGTCAAAAAGTTGCCCTAGATGTTCCGATCCACCCAACTCGAGACCCGCTTTTCTTTACATGTCAGGTAAAGTATGTGCTCTGTCAAATACCGGTAAAATGGAATAGATGACGAACAGATGACACGTGTACTACGCTGAGCGCCTTTTCCCTTCAATCTCAGCGGCGAGAACGCCCATTCTCGCGATCACGTCATGACCAGGACTTTCTGATTTCTCGCACCCCACAGCAAAACAAATTTCCACTCTGTGAATCTCGATCTCTAGCAGTCGCGCGACAGGACAAGCCGAGCTCATTGTCTAATCGCAGGCGAGATGAGATTCAAGAAAGCAGGATCCAAGGATTTTATTAGGGCATGCCCCGTAAGACATCACCTTACCTAGATTCGGGCAACGCAAAGTCTAAATACGAGATCCTGCGATCGCTGTCCTGTCGTGATTCGCTGCTACGCCGCTGTACAAGTCTTGAGGTCGAGAAACCTTGCCACTGGGAGCGTAGAAGGAGCGCACAGAGGCATGGAAGTTAAAACGCCTTCTCAGGCTCTCTTTGATTTTTCCCGTTTCTATTCGTCCTGCAGACGCGCTTGGCAAATCACGCTGCCCTTGAGGGCGTGGTCATTGTAAATCCAGGTAGGTGAATGCCACAAGGGCTGAGCTACCCATAGGGATATCTTCCGGCCCCTACTAGACCCCAAAGTGGTTGATGCTGTGGCTTTGTGCAGGCTGGTTTCCAGTACCCTGAAAAACCTGCTCGTTAGAGTTGTTCGCTTTATGAGTTCTAGATTTCCTTCAGGCACGGAAGATATTATCGGCCCTCCAACTGATCCAGTTCCCATTTTCGTCTCATGAGTCGAGGCTTGGGACCCCTTTGCTAAGAGTCAGGCGCAACATTTTCAACCTGCACCTACCGAGATGTTCCTCCTTGTTTCTAGCTTCCTGCTCTGCTCCTTCTCATCTTGCCAATTACACGAAAGTAGGTACGCGATCTTCTCGCTCATATCCTTCAACACTCATAGTCCTTAGGACGATTTGTGAACTCTACCACTATATCCCCAACAAGTTCTTCGACAGTTGGCAATGGCTGTCTCATAACTTCGTTCGTGACAAGCTTCCTCACCTCGACGGAAACCTCCATCACTGCCACATTCGCGGAGGCCAGCACGACACTTGCCCCATTTGTCTCGATAGTCACAGTCACTGGACCAGGTGTTTATGTCACTTTGAATTCAACTTCTACATCAACGGTTGTGTACACGGAAGCGGCTGGGCAAAGCAGCGTCACAACCACACCAGGTTCGATAGCTGATGCAGCTGCAGCTACTGCTACTGCGACGAGTCCGGCTACAAGTGCTCTGAGCTCGACCAGTGCAGTCGTCACCGCCAGAGCAGCCAACAATGCGAGAGATACATCCACCTCGCAAGATGTCTGTCCCTCCACCTGTTCATCTTGTGACGTAGTATTTTCCACCGTCACCGAATCTGCGCTGTTTTCTGTCGAGGTTACTGTCACTGCGACCAATACCATTGCCCCCAGCGCAACTCGGTCAACGCTCTTCTCGACTGTGACGGTGCAGCCTTTTACGTTGACGAGCATTCAAGCCGTAATTCAAGTAACTACGACAACTGTGAAGGCCAGTCAGCCAAGTCACCCACCTCCGACGACAGCCCCAGCAAGCACGCTGGTCGTCGCTCCCCTCATAACGCTCGGGGGAACCACATATACCCCTAATCCATCCTCCGTCTACATCATCGGGGGTTCCACGCTGACGCCAGGTGGGCCTCCCATAACGGTGTCCGGGGCGGTCTACTCCCTCAGCCCTGGGGCCACCAAACTCGTCGTCGGTGCCAACGGCGCTGCATCTGTTCATGTCACGCCAACCACTGTCCTGCTCGCGATTACCACCATCGCAGAATCGCTGGCACCAACTACCACTAGCCGTTTAGGACCAGTGATTTGTGCTGGCCTCGGAGGGTGCCAAAGCTTGACGCCTACCACTGGTGGGCAGGCAACTTTTACAGGAGGTGCCGCTATTTGGAGAAAAGTATCTTCGGAACGGAAGATAATGTGTGCGATGTGCATTGCTGTCCCGGGATTGCTGTTCTAAGACGTTTATCAGGGCGAACAGGTTCACGTAGAAGCCGCTGGCGTGGCAAGATATGCAAGGGGATCATGAAGCATAGCTAAGGTGAAATACTAACAAACTAATACTTCCCCACAACAATACGGGATCTCAGACTGACGGAGGTTAACAAATGATGAGTATAAGAGAGAGATGTCGCAAATTCAAAGGCATAGGAAAACTTCCGAAAGAGAGGTGAGATTTGCATCGGACATCGGACTTACGTTTAATGTACACCCATTGTCAGCTCCCATTGCAAGCGTGCATTAAGGGCGCCTCAGCGTGTACATAGGAAGGGCAACTATCGCTGTAGGCGAGGGGTTGGATAACCATTCAGGATTCACGGTTTTAATCTGATCTGAACTCCAAGGGTTTTGTCACAGTTTCGCCCGTTGCGCCGCAAAATCTTATATCGTAGCTTGGGTGTTCGATCTAAAGATCTGTCAGACGTGGCTGGAGCCTGCTAGGCTTCCACATTGGGGCCTACTAGGCCTCCATAGCTCTGCGTGTATTTAGCATCCTCAGATAGCCACTTTCAAATGAACAAGTGGTCCTCCGACAAAAATCTGACAAGATCCCTCTGGCTAGATTCACACCCTGGAGGTGTGTGCAGCCGGTGCCAGCGTGACAGGACATAGTGCATGGAGTGCCAGGCGGCCAAAACCAGCTCACATTTCGATAGCTCGCTAGCAGCCTAGCAGGGCCTGGTGGTGACAAGCAGAGAGGCGCAGAGAGAGGCTCATTTTCGTTGCCGACTTGTTCAACCTGGCAACATGAAAGCTGGAAACTTAGCCGACATTACCCCAGCATCTCACTTCTCTAGCAACTACTCATGTAGCAACCTTACCTACTTGTCTTCGCATGACTTCGTCTGCCTGAGATAGCTGACCGTCCTGTCCTTAAGCGAGATCCTTCACGGTGAGCCATGTCATCGCGACAAATGGACCTTTCTAGCGCAGATCATTGGTTAGAAGCGCATCACCCTGCCCTTGGCTAGGCTCTACATGTCGACGTCCTTCGATGGAGCTCATTTAACGATCTTGTTCGGAGCTCGAAGCCCACGATCGGATTCTAGAGTTGACGAGTAAACGTTGTGGACGACGGTGACTATCGGTTCCAAATTTACCTCACATGATCTCAAATTTGTACTGCGCGAGACTTTTCAAAGCCCTAATGCCATACTTATCAGCGATTGCATACATATACAGGGGCGTTCATCTGTTTTCAAAAGGTTCAGAAGGAGACGACAGACAGACGTGTGGTGTATGAAAGTGCGGTGCTCCTCGTTGCACTCTGCCATCCCCTCCAACCGCGATCTGAGTCCCAATACCACCATTTTTTGTCGGAGCTATCCATCATAAAATCCACACTATTGCTCTTGATTTGTCCTGATCAAACATTCTCACTTCAAGAGACGAATCTGCCTGAACCCTGCATCGCTCAGCCTCTTCTCAAAGACCCGAATTGTTCCTGTTGCGTAGAAGCTGAGTGTCATTTCTACTATCTGAGGCATTCTAGCGTATATGTACACGAAAGCTGCTCTTACCTATGTGGGACGTAGAAGGTTCTGGTATGGTCCCCTGGCCAAATATGGTAGCTGATTTCCGTGACTGTTCCCTTCTGGATGCTTCATGATCAACGGGTGTGCTGGGCTGTCTCAATGACTCGGCAGAGCGGTATTTCCGACGACACTGGGTGTCCTTCCAATGCTCGCTTAAGCCCTGCTAAGTTCTGAAAGACCGACCACAGTCGGTGTATTGGCTTGCATGGCCTGTGTCCCGCTAATGTTTGCAACCAGAAATGACACCGCCGTGGGAGCCCATTTCGGCCGCGCTGACCAGGGGCCAGAAATGGATCCGCGCAGCCGGAGTCGATTGGTCCAGCGGACGGCGATGGGCGAGGGCGGGTGAGGGTAGGTGAGCATAGGGTGAGTGAGGGTGAGGCCGCTCACCTGGGGTGGGTGATGGCTCACCCGGCTCGCGCGAGGCGGAGGGTGAGGGCGGCAGGTACCCCGATTTACTTGTAATCGGGGGGAGCAAAACTTGGGGGAGGTTGATTGGCCATTGCCTCTCCCGTTCTGGCAGGTGAGCCTCGCCGCTCTGAGCTCACGCGAGCCCGGTGAGCTTTGGGTGAGCCCGGGGTGACCCCTGGGGTGATCGCTCACCTGCGACTCACCCCGGCGCGTCGAGAGCCCGAGGCCGCAGGTCTCGCTGCCTTTGTAGATTTTATGAGCTCGTGGCCGGCTCACCTCTGTAGCACCAGACGGGGGTGAGCGTCGCCGCCCTATGCTCACCCGCCAGAACAAGAAGGGCAACATCGCACCATCCTCCCTTCGAGCTCAACTAACTTTTCTACTGCTTGTGGGGCTCAACTACTAGGTAGCGTCTTCCGCTACATTACCTGCTTCGCACGGCTTTGTGTCTTTGTAGTCACGGAAAACCAAAATGGAAAGTGAAATTGAAGTACAGTCCGACAGTCCCGCAGGATCCTCTAGTGTTTGACGGTTATCTATCTCGTGAGCCTTTCTTGGGTTCTAGAAACAGCAGGACCCTGTATATCTAGCCCCTGCTCCAGGGGAAGTGTGATGTCTACCCTCATCCTCCGTCAATACAGGGCCTCTTGTAGTTGGCCATGCTCAACAATGTGGAATGCAAAGCTACCTCAATGAATGTATTTTGAGCAAGGGCTGGGGTTTTTGAAAGTCCCTTTCCGAGCACGTGGCTGATTGGGACAATTTTGCGGCGACAATTAAGGCCCGCTTTCTGAGCGTTTCTTGAATCGTTTCTTCCATGCAGAAAAGCTATCTTCGAGGAACGTAATGTATGTCATGCTAACAATCTCCAGTGAGATACTCCGGTGAGATCCTCGCCTTCTAGCTGGGTGATAGTATTTTCCAGAGAACAAAATTGTCAGGGGCCGGAACGTCTGGAGCCGTTAGGATTCTTCTTCCCTGTCCTACATTCCTTCAAGGGTGAGGATGCACATGCAAGGGATTTTTTTTAGTTGAGCTGGGGTCTGATCCAACGTGGCTGCATTTCGCGCTAGCCAGGCCACAAAGTATCACAGATCTCGGACGCGTTTCAGGTATGAACTTGCAATCATCAATCATTGGCGATTTCATACTGCCGATATCGGAAGCTTCGTACTTTTAGTGATGAACATGTGATTGAATCTGCCAGTCCTCCAAACCTGCGCAAGTCAATATGAAGACTTTCTACTCTGTCTTGATTGATTTTCCATTCAGTCGACGTGGGGATGGAGGACGATTTGAGGTACCGAACACTAGCTGGCCGGTAGTGCGAAGGGTGTCCTTAGCTATGAAAATGCACACGACGTTGCTGAAGAGCTTCTCTTATTTGATTTCAGGTTCAATTCTTGGTCGCTCAAAATCGAGTCATCTCGGTACAAGTGGGGGGGAGTACCTAATGGCGAGGTGGTCACATAAACGGCGCTGCCGTACTAGTGTTCCCTAGATAAGATGCTTCGACCTATTCAGACAGTCAGTTCAACATAACTCAGACACCACAATCGAACAAGCAGACTTACCTAAAGTACGCCCTCAAGTACACAACCTGCCAAGCGCCCAACCCAACCAACATGCCCATTGTGCCGAATGCAAACCATTTGACCCGCTCATTCGTGCTCTCATTCGTATCCCGCAGCTTCTGCTCTCGCTCCCTCAAATACTCCATCTCCTGCAAAATCTCACTGACCGTCTCCCCAATGCGCAGCAGCTCCGTCTCAACTGGTTTAAGCTTCTCCGCAGCTTGAATAGCAGACCAATCGCGTGCGTCGGCGCCAATGTCGATGTCCAGCTCAACATGTCGGCTCGGGTTCCTCCCTATTTCTGTATCTAAGGTATTAGCATCGTGGAGTTGAGACGGGCCAAACTGCTCGAATTCGGTGTGCCAGGAGAGTCATAGGGAGGGATAGGAGGCGTACGTCGTCCTGACAGCGTGTTCTCGAAGCAGACGTCAAAGGCCGTATCTGCTAAACTGGTAAAAGCCATCCTCGTCTCGCCAGCAACGTCTTTAGGCCGCCCGTAATCGTTGCCAACAGCATCTTTGATCTAAGCGAGGAGAATCTGTCAGCAATGATCTGCTCTCCCATCTCAGGCGCACGTGCGCATTGGCCGCTACGTATTCGCGTGGTAGCATTGAGGCCACTCACATGCATGTTGACGACTTGACCATCTCCTCTACTTCCACTGATCGTAGCTGTAACAACGACCAGCGTATCTCTGTTCACGAAATTCCGTATGCATCGCTCATTCTTGGCACTGTGGCCGGAGTGTGCAACAAGGTCGAATTTGAGGGCGTGCGAGAAGGGAAGGACAACAAGGAGGATCAAGAGGAGTTCGACGACTGAGGAGTACTTGCTTCGGACCGGGGCCATGATGTCGACCTGTGAAACGAGTCAATGCTGCAGAATGTCACGGTATCGCACTTCTCGAAGTTTTATTGTTCAGGAGATGTGGCAGAATCTTTTTCGTGCACGGTTGGGCGGTCAAGGCTCTGTTTTTCTGCCCAGACACTTCCCCCTTTGACTCCCTATTTCTGCGGTGAGTAGGAATCAACTTGAAGATTTGCCTAAATGTGAGTGTCTACTCTTTATCGATACATATTTCTACATATTGACAACTATCGATCTCCATTTTGAGGCACCGTACAGCCTCTCATTGTCATCCGTGGACGAGGTTTGAATGAACAGACATCTTCTCGATACTGAAAAAGTTTGTTCCTAGGTCAGAAGATTTTACCAACGTTACGACGAGAAATAACCAAAGCCTTCTGCAGGTATCTCTCTTAGATCTCAAACGTGATCATTCTTCGTGGACTCCATTTACACAAAACTTCCGAACTTCAATACATGTTACTTTCTGATGCTCTTCTTCCGGGAGAAGAAGGCCATAAATCCGCTTTCATCCTTTGTAGTATTCGCACTCCGAGTAACGCCATATTGTTCACTGTTTGGTAGATGTTCCTCACTTTTACTGAGTGGGGCATTGATCCGAGAAGAACGGACGCGGTCGACATGAGCGGCATGCGTAGGCTGCGTCGGCTTATAGCTATCAAGCTTGGATCCAGACTGAGACAAATGAGGTGATTCAGCGCGAGCGGCTGATCCACGTGAATAGACAGGAAGCTCTGTAGTGGCCGCGCTATTCTTCCGATTAATACCCGGAATGTTAGTGTTGCGGATCCTCTCTCTGATAGCAGAACTACTGTTCTTCTTCTGCAAGGTTTGCTTCGGAGCGGCAGAAGAGCTGGCTGACACAATCGGCTGTGCGGTCATCGATGGCTGTGGGGCGGTATTGCGTAGAAAGTCGATCAGTGATTCTTCTCTTTTGGGTTTCAATGTAGCAACCTCCACCTGATCATCATCACTATCCTCGATGCCGTACGGATCCCGGACTCTTCGCTGCTTCCGTTTCGGCGTTGTATCCTTGGCAGTGGACTGCGACAAAGAAATTGTCACAGTTCCAGTCCTCATGCCATTTGTGTTTGGACCTGGTTTCGTCTTCTTGGACCTATCCAAAAGAGCTGTATGCGAGCTTGTGGATGATTGCGCCAACTGAGACACTGTAGAGCTGTTTTGGGTACTTGCTGCTGAGCTTTTTTGGGTACTAGCTTCCGAGCTTCTACCCGGTTGGTCTTTATCTGTCGACACCAAGCCATTCAGATCATCAGAGTCCCTTGTGGTCCGGAATGGTGCTACAGTCCGCGGTATGCGGTGGTCACCGGCTGCGCGAGGTGGTCCCTCTCGAATGAAGTCGGCCAACGCACTTGTTGTTGCACTGTTGGATACCTGGGCGTCACGAGGCACGTAGCGCGGTGCGCCAGAAGGTTTCGAGGTTGTGGCTGCGAGAGGTTTATTGGCGGTGCGGGATTGTTCAACGTTTCGTCGGTTCTGTGCGGCGTTTCGCGGAGTCAGTGGTGGCTGCGAAGCTGACGGTGTCGACCGGGATATCAGAGCTCGTGGTAGCTGTTGGTCGTTTTCAGGTCCGGTTGATCGTAGATAATCAGCTAAATCTCGGCTTGTGCTTGGTTCCACTTTAGCATCTCTTGGCTCTCCGTGTCGCGTCTTGGATGTCGACGTTCCTGGCCGGCTCGACGTTACTCTTGGCGAAGTTGCTGATGGCAACGACGCCGCAGCAGACATTTGAGGCGCGAAATCTTCATTTGGTGGATGAGCACGAAGGCCATTGGTTGGTCTGATAGAGCCAACAGACTGTTGAGCTGTATTCTGGATAGGTTGTTGATCGGAAGATGCTACGTTCGTGCCGTAGTCGCTCGCGTCCTCGGCCATCATCATGCGAATCGAATCAGGGAACTTGATTTAGAGGTCAGCTATGAGCATAACATTGTACGGAATATTTTAGGAGGAGCAAATGCTCACCTCTGGCGCTCTCGCAGACGTCGGAGTAAGTGTATAGTGCAACGTCTCGTCACCCTGTATTAGAAGCTCCAGGCTTTTCTTCCTGGCGTCGGACTCAAAACTCGTTCTCATAGGTGCTTCTCTGCTATAAGTAGATGACGAGCGAAGCCCCAACGGATGCTCAGCTGACGGTTGTTGTGAGCCAGCTGTGCTTGGCCGTATGTCATTAGCAGCTCCAGTGCTAGTCGGCGGTGAGTGCCAGTTACCGTTGATGGCTCGCGGCGAACTTGCGACTGCAGTTCGTTGCATGTCATATCCATTTGCTGTGGATGGCCGTGGTCTGCTTTCATCGTCTCGCCTGTAGCCTATCAGCGTAGTACCATTCATCGAGTCGCTCGAATGCTGTGATAACTCGGGCGCAGTATTCCTTGCAAGCATTGACTGAGGAATTGAACCTCTCGTCGCAGTAGCTGGCATGCCGTTTTGACCCATCGAGTTGAGCAGGCTTGGCGAACTCTGTGCTGTGTAGTACTGATCTTCGGCAGAAAACCGAGGATCTGGTCTGGTAGGAGCTGCCATTCCTCGACTGGCCTGCCAATCAGTGTGATTGATTTGTCGAGGCGGCGCCACAGCGGCAACATCATGGTGAGCACGGGCATTTGGAGAGTCGTTTAAGACAGGCCTGGGTATATATTTGTCGCCTGGTTGGGTAGAGTAGGTGTAAGATGATGATCCCATTAGAATTGGAGGAACGGAGTCATGCTTTAAGCGAGGTTTTGCAGGTTGAGGCTCGTCATCTGCCGAGCTGAGAGCAAGATCTTCAGGATCACTTTCTGCGTCTGGGGCTTCAGTAATGGACGTGTCTCTCCGCACGGGAAGATGCATGCTGCTAAAGTCACTTGCGTCGTATATCGATGCTTCGGTAACTGCCGATTGGTCTTCTGCTGCTGGCCTGTGGAGCACACTATCTGCACCTGCCTCTCCTGAGGTAGCAGCAGGTTCTGCTTCCCTGTGTTCGAGATGGTCATCCACCACCGTTGGCTGAGATGCTTGTGTGTCTGCTTGCTCAGGCATTGCATCGATCACGAGTCCATGCCTCCTTGAAGGTCGTTCATCTCGAGCCGTAGCATCTTCTATGGGCACAGCATCCTCGATTGCCTCGAAGCTGTGCTCTTCATGGTCGAGCTGGTCTGATTCTGTAGGCAAGATAGGTTCTCCATTATTTTCTTGTTTTTCTCGCATGGCGACTGAAGGACTGGTAGACGGGATAGGGAGCGATCGGGACCTCTGGCGGTTAAATGCCAGTCGTAGAGGGTTGCGCGGTGGCACGTCCGACGGCATATAAACGGAAGTGGGCGTCAATGGTTGTTCGACGTTGTGGGGTAAGAAAGTCATGCTGTTAGAACGTTTCGTCTTCTGGACAAGCTGGGTCTCTTCAGACCCTGCAATTCCATCATCGTCAATTTCTCGTGCCAGACCTGGGACTTCAATCTCGTCAACATCGTTCTCTGACAGAGGCAGTGGAATTTGAGCCGGATCGTCTGTGTGTATTGTCTGCGCAATGGTAGGGAGGGGGATAGTTCCCACGGTACTAGCGGCGAGCTGCCTCGGACTTCCACTCAAGGATGATGGGTTCCCATCGTCTGAAGGAGATATAGGTCGCGAAAACGACTCTTGCGGAGACCTGACAGGTCGTCTCCAGTTTCGCCAGATCCGCGCCAGCGGACCTTCACTACCTAGACGGCGCACATCGATCTCCTCGATGGTGTTCCTCGATGATCTAGGAGGAAGCCCTGCTGTGTCGGCAGAGCCCTCGTGAACTTGTGGATGGACGTTGGACACCCTTGTTTGTGCGAAATTTCCAGCATGATACAACGCCTGCTCGCCAAGATACTCGATAATGGACGTCAAGAAAATCGCTCCGGCCGGTGTAATGCTGCTTGAAGCGCTGGAAACTTGGTGCTGCTGCGCGCCACGCTTATCCAATTGTTCACGCTCGATAATTTCAAGCGCATCCTCTTCTTCGAGATCTCCAAGCCGTGTATACACCATGCATCTAAGGCGAGCTAATTTCCAAGCAAGATCTAGATCAAACTCTGTGGCGGGCTCCTGAGCGTCGTATAAATCCGACAGTTCTTCATCGTCTCCATCTCCCAGGTATTCTCGCAGCTCCTCGTCAGCGCTAGCCATGGCTTCCTTTCCCAGCCTCGGCTTCAGCACTTCGGGTATCGCTTGTCGCAGTCGAGGCAGTCGAGTCGAGCGTGCGGTAGAGAGAAAGCTGAAAAGTACTTGGTCCAGAAAAGAGTTCAAGAGTGAGAGCGCAGCCTCCGACACCGACAAGTCGTCATCGTCGAGCTCTGCAGAGACCCATTGGGACGCCGCGGAGGAGGAAATGTAGACGGGGTCGGGGCTGACGGTAGGTGGAGGGGAGAGGATTGATTTCGAGAATACAGGCTTCTCGCCGAGTGTGCTGTGGGCGCGCGACATAGTTCTTGAATAACTGCCGGTGGCAGGCATTTCAGCTTGATTCATTTTAGAGGGTGTGTGCGAGACGGAATGCAAAGTCGTAGAAGGGGCGAAAACTCCAATGCCGCTTTAGGCTCTATATGCGCAATTCCTATTTAGTGCTCCATCTTGACTGCTAGAAATTCTGCAAAGTTGTAGAGTTAGTCAACGTGATGTCTTCAAGGGTGCAATGTGCAGGACGAGTGGCGCCACGAACCTTGCTAGAGCTGTGGCCTCGGCCGGTGGTGTGCAGAATATGCAAGATGATTTTGAGTTGAGGCCACGAAAGTCGAAAGTAATGGCACAGACGACGTGGGTTGCAGTGCACGAGCTTGCATTTGTGTTGAGATCCTCCGGTCCTCCACGCCCCCTCACTCTTGGGCAGAATATAACCAATGGATGCAAGTCAAGGGGTCCTATAATAAGATCCTTGCAACGACACGCCGGAATTCGGGGGAGGATGAAATAAAAGCCCTTGAAACAATGGCGACTCATGCAAAAGGAGGTTGGAAGTGGTTTGAAGATCGTCAAGGTACATTAGCATGTGCAGAGGAAAAGGTCGCATCCTGGGAGGCGCATGGAAGCCCATTACTAAAAACCCGAGTGGGCCTCTTTTACCTGCATTGAAAGTTGCTGGCTGGGGAGGTGAGGCGGGGACGCTTAACACACCTTCCGGAGTTGGTGTCAAAAATGGACAGGGATCGCGATTGGCAAGCCCCTGACTGGCATCCGATAGGGAAAGGCCTCGCGGCAATTCACGCCCTTTTTACCGTTGTTTTGAGCCCAGTTATGGCATTTATTGAGCGCCATCTTCCAGAATCCATTTATTGTCCCGGACTATCGGAGACACGTAATACCCAGCGAAGGGATCTGTGGAGATGGTGTTGGGATCAAACAACACTTTCCAAGGCTCTGACAGAGTAGGAAACTTTCCAGCCCTCTCCCACGCCCTCGTCGGGGTCAACCTCCCGGAAGTCTAGTCTTCGGGTTGAGCAAGGTTTTGCTCTGAACCCATGTGCTGTGTGGTTGTGTCGAGGTGTCCTCCATTTTGACCTGTCAATTGCCTATCTCGCCCTAGCCTTCTTACATGTTCCTCGGGGGCGCACTTGTGGCTACCGCCATAACAAGCTGAAAGCACAATTTCCAGCCATTCATAGAGGTCGTCTTCTTTTAACACGACGTCAATAACCACGTAAATTCTTCTACGGTGCTAGATCATTGGCTCGGGAGCGAACCTAGGTTAACCTTGGCCAAAGTTCTTTGCAATGGCTGCATATCACACAAACTCCCGCTGATCTTTTTTACCCTAGATTGACTGCTTATTCCACTCCAACACCTGTCCAAACAGAAAACTCCTTGTCATATCATGGCAATCTGAGCAACCCGCTGTGAGGTCGACGCTGCTTGGTTATCTGTGACCCTTCAAACGTCATTGCTGTCGATCAATTCCCATCTTCACTTAGGCTTAACTAGCTCAAAATGCTTTCAAATTAGCGTTACGGGTCGGTTGGCGGGACTTTCCCGCGCAGTCGTCATCCCGATTACTTTCGTCTTATCAAAACTTTTGTTCTTCGCAGTCACTTGTCTTTGACGATATCAAGATGTCCCACCCGCCTGATCGGATACCAGTGCTGTTACTAAAGACCGAATCCACACCCGTCGACACCTACAACGAATACTTCTCCAACGAGCCTTTCACTCCTACCTTCGTCCCTGTGCTGGAGCACCGACTAAATATACGCAACCTGGAATTCGTCCGGTCGTTGCTGCTAGATCGCAAACTCGGAAGAGAACATAACGCAAAGTACGGAGGTATAATCTTCACTAGCCAGCGAGCTGTAGAGGGGTTTGCGGAAGCAGTCAATCAGGCCGAAGCAGATAGCAGTAGCCTGAGATCCCCGCTCAAATTCACGTCCAGTCTGTTCCCAATAACAAAGAAGTATCCTCCACCGCGTGACTGTGCAGCTGGCTGACCTCTTCGGTCAGACCCTGATGCGCATGATCTGGGAAGAAATGCAAGCGACAGCTCGTCCGCCACACCATTGCCCCTCTACGTCGTCGGCCCTACCACCTATCGTACCCTCACTTCTGTGCTTTTGACCTCCTCCAATTCCCGTTACAGCGTCCTTGCCCCTCTGAGCCCCCAAATATTCGGCTCGCATACCGGAAATGGTGAAGCTCTTGCCCAATTCATCCTGGAACATTACCACTCTCTACCAGGGCCTAACCACACCCTCCCACTCCTCTTCCTCGTTGGCGAACAGCGTCGCGACGTAATACCCAAGACGCTCATGGACCCTACTCTCGCAGGGGCCAAGCAGATTCATGTTCATGAGTTGGTCGTCTATGAGACGGGCGTCATGGAATCCTTTACCCAAGACTTTGCCTTACACATCTCACAGCTTGAGTCCGATGCACGGCACGGCGTAGTTGTAGTGGTAGTCTTCAGTCCCAGTGGCTGCGAAGCTTTGCTAAGATGTCTGGGGTACATTGACGATGAGAAAAAGCTTACGGAGAAGGGACGCAGCAGAGGTGACGGAAAGAAAAATGTCTCGTCGCAAGTAGAGGAGGGGACAAGATACATTATTGCGACCATTGGGCCAACCACAAGGGACTACCTGGAAAGAGAGTTCGGATTCAAAGCGGATATTTGCGCAGAGAAACCTAGCCCAGAGGGGGTTGGAGAAGGAGTGAAGAAGTTCTTAGCCGAAAGACCACATGTGAGAAAGGTAGCCATGGAGTAGAGCCGGTAACCCAACTGGTAGAAGAAACATCCACAACAGTTGGCCTGGAAAAGGTATGCCGTAAAGGATCTACCAGGTGATGCGCACGCCTGAGCGCCTGGCTCGGATTGCAGCAACGCTTCCTCATCAGTATGCAGGCCCCATTCCAAAATGTACCCAATTGACCAAGTAGGGACAAATTTGAACATGCTATGGCCAAATGGCCAAATGCAGCAAGTGACGAACCTTATCTACCGTCCGTTCATTTTAGAGGTGTTGCAAGGCCAAACACTGGAATGCGTATGCCAGCAAAATAATGGTATGTAGCTATGCCCTTTTGCTATTTCCCCTGCAATTCACTTCTCCATCAGTTCAGATATTTTGTGGTTGTAGTCCGTTAGCCCCCCATCTTATTTCACAACCTATCTTCACTATCACTGGCG
>Ga0335072_10005001_pt1 | contig 19558 bp, 17 predicted proteins | sample Lox_Sample_21_FD_206725 | JGI IMG/M metagenome (GOLD analysis project Ga0335072, IMG submission 206725) | Soil microbial communities from Loxahatchee National Wildlife Refuge, Florida, United States - Lox_Sample_2.1 | ecosystem: Environmental > Terrestrial > Soil > Wetlands | place: USA...
AGCCCGTGCTGCGCGAGCGCGTCATCGCAGCCGTGAATGCGGCCTACGATCAGAAGGTCGCCCGGCTCGGCGAGCCGATCATGCGTCACCTCGAGAAGGACGTGATGATGCAGACGCTCGATCGCCATTGGCGCGACCATCTCTCCGCGATGGACTACCTGCGTCAGGGCATCCACCTGCGCGGCTACGCGCAGCAGGACTATCGCTCGGAGTACAAGCGCGAGTCCTTCGAGCTGTTCGCAGCGATGCTCGATCGCGTGAAGTTCGACACGGTCTCGCTCCTCTCGAGGATCGAGGTGCAAACGCAGGAGGAGATCGACCGGGAGGAGGAAGAGCGCCGCGAGAAGCTCATGCGCATGCTCCAGGCCCAGCACGCCGAGGCGCAGTCGGCGCTCGTGGTCGAGAGCGCGCCGGCCGCGGCGCCGACCCCGCAGGGTGCCGCCGGACCGGCCCGGGCGGGCGTCGCTCCCGGCGGTTTCCCGCCACTTCCCCTGCCGGAAAGCCAAGGCACCTTCGTGCGCAACGAGCGCAAGATCGGACGCAACGAACCGTGTCCGTGCGGCTCGGGCAAGAAGTACAAGCACTGTCACGGCGCGCTTTCGAGCGTGGAGTGAGCGCAGCGTCGCGCGTGCGGGTGGTGGCGGGGGCCCTGTTCGATGCCGGCGGGCGCGTGCTCATCGCCGAGCGGCCGGCCGGTAAGCACATGGCCGGGCGCTGGGAATTCCCCGGCGGCAAGGTCGGGGTGGACGAAACCGATGCAGCAGCCCTTAAACGCGAGCTCGCGGAGGAACTCGGGGTGGAGCTCATCGCTGCGCGCGAACTGATGACCCTGAGGCACGACTACGAGAGCCGCAGCGTCGAGCTTTCCATGTGGATCGTGGGGCGTTACCGGGGCTCCCCGCAGGGGCTCGACGGACAGCGCCTTAAATGGGTTGCCCCGGCGGATCTCGCGGGCGAGGACATCCTCGAGGCCGACCGACCGTTCATCGAGGCGCTTCAGGCACCTGTTACAATCGCATTCGGAACCGAGGAGTGACGGGACCGATATGGCCAACCAATCCGATATACCGGACATCAGGCTGGATCCGAACGCCATGTACCGCGAGGAGGTCTTCACCGACCGCCGGGCGGGCACGATTCGCCGTCTGTTGCCGATCAAGATCGACGGCACGACGGATGCGACGCGCGCCGTGCTCTACTCCGGGCAGACCCAGCTGCTCACGCCCGCGGGCGTGCTGCCGCTCGCCTTCGAGATCGACGCCTCGAGCCTCGAGGACGCGCTCAAGAAGTTTCCGGATGCGATGAAGCACGCACTCGACGAGGCGATCGAGGAGGCGCGGGAGTACCGGCGCGAAGCCGCCACGCGCATCGTCGTGCCCGAGGTCGGCGCGGGCGCGCTCGGACCTGGGCCCGGCGGCGCGAGCCCCGGCGGGGGCAAGATCAAATTCCCCTGAGCCCGCTCACGAGAGGTTGCCGGGCGGGTCGTCCTCGGTCGTGTCCGTCGCCTCGACGCCCTCCGATGGTGAATTCTCCGCGGGGATGCTGCGCTTCTCGGTGAGCCACGCGCCGAGATCCACGAGCTTGCAGCGCTCGCTGCAGAAGGGACGGAAGGGCGCCGCCTCCGACCACTCGATCGATCGCCCGCACGTCGGGCAATTCACGCGCGCCGGCATGCGGGGGCCCGCCGCTTAAGCGCAGCAGCTCAGCATGAAGCGCACGTCGCCCTCCGACTGGGTCGGACGGCTCTCGAGACCGTGCCACGCGAGGAAGCGGATGCTGCAGCGATAGTGGCTGCCGCTGATCTCCGGGTAGAGCCCGAGCGAGGCCGGCAGCGCGATGCGCAGCAGCTGCGTGGGCGAGTCGCGCTCGAAATTGATGTGAAAGACACCCGCCTGGGCGGTTTCCTCGCGTGCGCGCCCACTCTGCCGGGTGAGCCAGAGGAGCTCGGCAATGGCATCGCACAGCGGCCGGAGCATGCCGAGCCACTGCCCGAACGTGCGCATCCGCGTATCGGCGGGCTGGCTCAGCCAGTAGAAGTAATCCGGCAGGTCGAACTCGCACGTGCCGCCGGGGATGGCGCTGCGGTGCTTGATCGCATTCAGGAATTCCGAATCCCTGAGCGGCTGCAGGAACGCGGCGCCGCAGTTGAGCAGCTCCGTGCGCATGCGCAGGAGGTTCGCGAGCAGCGTGTGCAGACGGCCACTGTCGACGCCGGGCTTCGACTGGTACTCGTTGAGGATCGTGAGATGCCGCTCCAGCTCCTTCAGCACCTCCGAGCGCGTATCGCTGCGAGTCATGATCGCGAGAATGTCGAGCAGGCTCGACATCGCCGCGCGGCTCCCCCACTGGCTCGGAGCCTCGTTGTGGAACAGTCCCTGGTTGTAGAGGAAATCGAGCCTGAGGAAGGTTCGCATCCGCTCGTTGAGCGGCTGCTCGAAGGTGATGACGGGGTCCTCCCCGAGGAAGGGAGCCTCCTGAGCGGAATCGGGCGCTTCGGTCATCCGCGTATTGTGCTTTACGCGGTTGCCGCCCGTAAACGGGACGTGTCGCTTGCGAGCGTCAGGTCGGCGCCCGCGCCGCGAGCTCGAGGTAAGCGAGATGGAGCCGCTCGACCTGCGAGCTGAGCGCGCCCAGATCGCCTTCGTTGACGATCACGTCATCCGCGGCCGCGAGCCGGGCGCGACGCGAGACCTGAGCCGCGAGGATCGCGCGCGCCTCATCGAGCGTGGCTCCATCGCGCGCCTGTAGGCGCCGGATCTGCAGCGCCTCGTCGCAGTCGACCACCAGGACGCGATCGACGCGCGCGGAGTCGCGCTTCTCGACGAGCAGCGGCAGCACGAGGATCCGATAGGGGCCGCGCGCGCTCGCCGCGCGCTCCTCGATCAGGGCGAAGATCGCGGGATGCGTGAGCGCCTCGAGGTCTCCCCGGGCAGTCGGATCCGCGAAGACGAGATTGCGCAGCGCGCGCCGATCGAGGCTTCCGTCCGCGCGGATGAGGGCGCGGCCGAAACGCTCGGCGATCTGCCCGAGAAGCGCTGCTCCCGGCGCGGCGAGCTCGCGGGAGATCTGATCGGCATCGATGATCGGCACGCCAAGCGCTGCGAACAGCGTTGCGACCGTTGTCTTGCCGCTCGCGATGCCTCCGGTGAGGCCGACGCGGAAGTTTCGCTTCTGAGGCCGCTCCACGCCTCGGAGCTTACTCGCAAGCCGTGCGACGGTCAGGCGTGCGGAGCGAAGAGCCCCAGATAGCGCGCGACGAGCGCATGGCCGAAGAGGAGCATGAGCCAGCCCGAGGCGGCGAGAAAGGGACCGAAGGGAATCGGCGTCGAGCGGTCCTTGCCGCCGACGGCGAGGACCCCAACGCCGACGACTGCGCCGACCACCGCGGAAAGGAGGATCGTGGGCAGGAGCAATTGCCAGCCGAGCCACGCTCCGAGCGCGGCGAAGAGCTTGAAGTCCCCGTAGCCCATCCCCTCCTTGCCGGTGAGCAGCCGGAACAGATGGAACACGCTCCACAGGCTCAAGTATCCGGCGAGCGCTCCGATGACACTCGAGCGCAGATCGACCGGCAGCGGCGCTCCCTCGGCCTGCGGACCGAAGAGGCTCGCGGCGAGGCCGATCCAGATGAGCGGCAGCGTGAGGCAATCGGGGAGCAGCTGGCGATCGAGATCTATGAAGGCAAGCGCGATCAGGAACCAGGTGAGCAGCAGCGCCGCGGGCAGTGCCCAACCGTAGCCCAGCTTCCAGGCGAGCGCGGCGGAGACCACCCCGGTGAGCGCCTCGACCAGCGGATAGCGTAGGCTGATGCGCGCGCCGCACGCCGCGCACCGCCCCTTGAGCACGAGGTAGCTCAGGATCGGAACGTTCTGGAGCGCGGTGATCGGTGCCTTGCACGCCGGGCAGGCGGAGCGCGGCACGATGAGATCGAAACGCGCGTGCGCCGCCGGGGCCGGATGCGGGCCGGAGGCGGCACCCTCGCGGGCGAGCTCCTCGCACTGCTCGCGCCACTGCCGCTCGAGCATGAGCGGCAGCCGATGGATGACGACGTTGAGAAAGCTCCCGACCAGGAGCCCGAGGACGAGGCACGCCGCGATTAGGAACGCGGGAGAGGCGGAGAGCGCGTCGCCGAGCGGCACTTACACGACCGATCCCAGCTTGAAGATCGGCAGGTACATTGCGATCACGAGTCCCCCGACCAGTACTCCGAGAATGGCCATGATAAGCGGCTCGAGCAGGCTCGACATGGAATCCACGGCGTTGTCGACCTCGGCCTCGTAGAACGTCGCGACCTTGCCCGCCATCGTGTCGAGCGAGCCCGCCTCCTCGCCCACCGCGATCATCTGCACGACCATGTTCGGAAACAGGCCCACGGTCTCCATCGCGCGCTGCAGGCGCTGCCCGGTCGCGACCTCGTCGCGCATCTTCAAGACCGCGGTCTCGTAGACGATGTTGCCGGTCGCCTTCGCGACCGACTCGAGCGCCTCGACGAGCGGCACGCCGGCTGCGAACATGGTCGCGAGCGTGCGAGTGAAGCGCGCGATGGCCGCCTTGTTGAGGATCGGGCCGATGATCGGGAGCTTGAGCATCACGCGGTCGATGAACTGACGCATCGCCTTCGAGCGCTTGTGGAAGTAGATGAAGGCGGCGACGCAACCTCCGAGCACCACGGCGTCATAGATCCCGTACGACTGCACCGACCTCGACAGATTGATCACGAACTGCGTGAACGACGGCAGCTGCGCGCCGAAGCTCTTGAAGAGCGAGTCGAACTCCGGAATGACGTAGATGAGCAGGATGATCGTCACGACGACGGCGACCACCAGCACCGCGGCGGGGTAGAAGAGCGCCTTCTTCACTTTCTTCTTGATCGCCTCGGTCTTCTCCTTGTACGTCGCGATCTTCTCGAGCAGGTTCTCCAGGGCGCCGGAATGCTCACCCGCCTGCACGAGATTCACGTAGAGGTCATCGAAATGGAGGGGATGCTTCGCGAGCGCCTCGTGGAGCGAGCTGCCCGCCTCGATATCCGCCTTGATCGCGAGAATGAGCTTCTGGACCGAGGGCTTGTCGTGGCCGCTGCCAACGATCTCGAGTCCCTGGACGAGCGGGATGCCCGCCGCGAGCATGGTCGCGAGCTGGCGGCTGAAGACCGCGATGTCCTCGGCCTTGACCTTGCCGCCGGACTTGAGCGCAGTCGACTGCTTGCGAATGCGCGAGGCGGCGATGCCCTGGCGCCGCAGGTCGACGCGCAGCGCCGCCTCGTCCGGCGCCAGGCTGCGTCCTTTGACGCGCTTGCCCTTCTTGTCGCGGCCTTCCCAGACGAAGGCAACGTCCTGCTTGATTGACCTTACGGTCGTCGTTGCAGCTGCCTGTGCCATAAGCTATGCCCCGTGGACCGTCATTCGACCGTGATGCTGTTGACTTCTTCGAGACTGGTGACGCCCGCCTTAGCTTTCTCGAGGCCCGCACGACGCAGGTCCCAGACACCGCGCTTCGCGGCTTCTTCCGTGATGTCCGGTGCGCTGCCGCCGCTCAAGATGATGCGTCCGATCGTCTCGGTGACCGGCATGACCTGATAGATGCCGACGCGGCCCTTGTAGCCGTCCGTGCAGTTGGAGCAGCCCTTCGGCGCGAAGAGCTTGACTCCCGCCGCCGCGTCGCTCTCCGCGAAGCCCTCCTTGAGGAGCGCCTCCTTCGGCAGCTCGAGCGGCTGCTTGCAGTGGCTGCAGAGCCGCCGCCCGAGCCGTTGGGCGATGATGAGGCTCACCGAGGTGGCGATCGCGTAGGGCTTCACACCCATATCGATCAAGCGCGTGAGCGTCTGGGCGGCGTCGTTCGTGTGCAGCGTCGAGAGCACGAGGTGGCCGGTCTGCGCGGCCTTGATCGCGATCTCCGCCGTCTCGAGGTCGCGGATCTCACCGACCATGATCACATCGGGATCCTGACGCAGGAACGCGCGCATCGCCGCGGCGAACGTGAGCCCCACCTTCGGGTTGACGTTCACCTGGTTGATGCCGGGCAAGTTGATTTCCGCCGGATCCTCCGCGGTGGAGATATTCGTGTCCTCACGGTTGAGGATCTGCAAACCGGTGTAGAGCGAGACGGTCTTGCCGCTGCCGGTCGGCCCGGTGACCAGAATCATGCCTTGGGGCTTGGCGAGGTACTTGAGGTACAAGTCCTTCTGGAACGGCTCGTAGCCCAAGGCGTCGATCCCGAGGCTCGCCTGCGAGGGATCGAGAATACGCATCACGATCTTCTCGCCGAACAGCGTCGGGCAGGTGCTGACGCGGAAGTCGATCGCGCGGTTCTTCGACAGGCGCATCTTGATGCGTCCGTCCTGGGGAATGCGGCGCTCCGCGATGTCGAGCCGCGACATGACCTTCAGGCGCGCCGCGAGCTTGCCGCCCAGCTGCACGGGCGGCTGGGCGATCTCCTTGAGCACGCCGTCCACGCGGTAGCGCACGCGATAGATCTTCTCGTAGGGCTCGAAGTGGATGTCCGAGGCGCCGCGCCGGATCGCATCGATCATGATCTTGTTGACGAACTTGACGATCGGCGCGTCCTCGACGTCATCGCGCGTGATCTTCTCGTCGAGGTCCTCTTCGCCGGCGCTCATCTCGAGGGACTCGAGGTCGACTCCCTCCTCGTCGCCCAAGTTCGGCATCTGCTGGTCGGCCTGCTCGATCGCCTTGTCGACGGCCTTCTGGAGCTTGTCGTCCTCGACGACGATCGCCTCCACCCCGAGCCCGGTCTGGAACTTGATCTCGTCGATCGCGTGGAGGTTGGTCGGATCCGCAACGGCGAGGAACAGACGCTTGCCACGCTTGAACAGCGGCAGCACCCTGTGTTTCGCGAGGAGCTTGTCGGAGACGAGCTTGACGGTCTCCAGATCGAGATTGACGGCGTCGAGGTCGAACAGCGGAACGCCGAACTCCGCGGAAGCGGCGATCGCGATGTCACGCGCGGTGGCGGCGCCGGAGGTGACGAGCTGCGTGACGACGTTCGTCTTGCGCTCGCGCGCCGCATTCAGCGCATCGAGCATCGTCGGCTCATCGACGACGCCGTCCGTGACCAGCCGCTGCGGCAGGCCACCGAGCCCGGAGCGGGGAGCTCCGGCCGCCAAAGAAGCATTGTCGTTCATGAGATTACGAGATCAAGACCCCGAATAGACGAGAGCCCGCCGAGCCGGCGGGCAGACGGAATTGTCAAATCTCGGATGATCCTCGCATAAGGGGCCCCGCTCCCGCGTGATTCGCTTCCCAAAAGAAGAAGCCCCTCCAGGGGAGGGGCTTCTTGCACGCCGGCATAAGTTGCCGGATGTGCTTACGGACGGCAGGACTGGGGCAGGTACTTCCCGAGGATGTTCGTCGTATTCGCGCTGGCCGCGCCAGTGCTGGGATCCTGGGGAGCCGGGGTGATGTTGGCGCCGGTGTTATAGCCGCACAGCCAGATCACGTCGCCGTTGGCGCTGACCTTCGGCTCGAGCGCCAGAAGCGATCCGGTGATGTTGGCATTCGCCTGGCCACCGTAGGTGATCTGAATGGTGCCGGTGCCGATCGTCACGTCGGTCGCGTACTTGCCACTCGGATCGTTGCTGTAGCCCATCTCCGACATCGCATTGGGCCACGAGCCGACGTTGGCGTAGTACTCGGCGACGCCGGTCTTGACGGCATCAGCGAGGCTCAGACCTTCCGTGACCTGCGAGCGCACCGTGTAGTCCTGGTACGCCGGGATCGCGATTGCGGCAAGAATGCCGATGATCGCGACCACGATCATCAACTCGATGAGGGTGAAACCCTTCTGGACGGTTTTCATGCGTTTGAACTCCTGGGACGGCTGTGTGATTTCGAAACTGGTGGCGCGCGAGCGCCTGCCGGGGGAGTTTGCAAGGCACATGCCAGAGCGTGCGGCGGCCGTAAGTACTTGTAGCGGCAGCTTTTTCTCTCGCTACGTCCGGCCAGGCTTTACTTAGTCCCGTCAGGGTCTGACGACGTGCGACCGCCCATGGCGTCACAAATTGACGCGAATTGGCACCCGGGCTAAGCGGCGCTCCGCAGCCGGTCGCCCGCCGATCGCTCGGCGCTCTCGTGGTAGTCGTCCTCGGCGTTCACGGACCACAGCGCTGCCTTGTCCGCAGTGCCCTCCACGATGCAGTCCACCGCGGCCTTGGCCGCCAGCATCGAATGGTCCTGATTGTTGTAGCGATGCATGCCGTTGCGACCGACCGGAAAGAGGTTCGTGAGCCCGTCGAGGTACTTGCGCACCTCGCCGATGCGGGAGTAGCTGCCGAAGTAGGCGGGGTAGGCTTTCGGGGCGCGCACGACCGTGCCGTCGAGCACGTTGCGTCGATCGATGAGCCCGATCTGCGCAAGCTCGCGCGTGGCGAAATCGACCAGCGCGCCGTCTGCCATCGACCACAGCGCGTCGCCCTCGGCGCAGAAGTATTCGAGGCCCAACCAGATGCGACGCGGATCGGCAACGAGCGCGGGACTCCAGTTGTTGAAGATCTGCAGCCGGCCGAGCTTCACGTCCGGTTCCTGAACGTAAATCCAGTTGTCGGGCGGCATGCCGTTCTCGGCGCCCGAGCGCCCGATCGTGCGCATCCGCTCGGCGAGCAGGCCGACCGACAGGAAATCCCGGTACGGCAGCGCGCGCGCGATCTCGAGCAGATCGGTGCGCTCGGGCTGCAGGCGCTCCATGAGCTCTCTCACGGGCATCGTCGAGATCAGATAATCGCATGCGATGCGGCGCGCCGCGCCGCCGCGCTCATCGCGGACGGTGACCGCCCGTATCGCCGTTCCCTCCCGCTCGATGCCGATCACACGCTGACGGAGCTGCACCTCGCCGCCCGCCGTGCAGACGAGGCTCGCGACCTCCTCCCACATCTGACCCGGGCCCAGCTTCGGGTACAGGAACCGCTCGATGAGGCTCGTCTCGATCCCTTTTTGAGCGCGGTCGCGGCTCACTCGAAAGGGCTTGCGCAGGGCGTGCGCGAGCGCCTTGCCGATCGAGAGTCCCTTGATGCGCTGAGCGCCCCATTCGGCGGAGATCTCGGTGCACGGTACGCCCCAGACCTTCTCCGTGTAGTCCTTGAAAAATGTGCGATAGAGCCGGTCACCGAAGCGATTGACCAGAAAGTCCTCGAGCGTCGCTTCCGGCGATCGCGGGAGCAGGCGCGCCTTCACGTAGCTCGCGCCAATCGATGCCGCGTACGCGGGCCCGAGACGCTGCAGCGTCGTCCAGCTGAGCTTCAGCGGGTAATCGAAGTACCGCCGCCTGTAGAGAATGCGCGAGAGCCGCGGGCGGACGAGCAGCACCTTGTCCGGGTGCGCGGCCTGCGAGCGTGCATCAATCGCGAGCTCGCTCGTGCGCCCGTGGTACGCAAGCCGCACAGAGCCGTCCGGAAGCTGCGGATCCGCGGCGACGGGCAGAATCGACTGCCACCAGTTCATCACCCAGTCCGACTTCGAGAAGAACCGGTGTCCTCCGAGATCCATGCGGTTGCCGCGATAGTTGATGGTCTTGGAGATGCCTCCCACCTGATCCTCGGCCTCGAGGACGATCGGCCGCACCTGCGAGCGGCGCAGCAGCTCGAGGGCCGCCGTGAGACCGGCGGGTCCTGCTCCGACGATGACCGCTACCTTGTGCACGGGGAAGGCACTCAGAGCGCGGGGCGGTTCTCGAGCCGCACCGCCCGGGAAAACAAGAGGCTGCGGCGGAGCAGGAAATTTGCGGCGAACGTGCAGCCCGCGGCTGCAAGCTTGGCGAGCAGGAAGTACAGATGCGCGAACTCGACTGCCGCGTAGATCACGACGCTGTTCACGAGCAGGCCGGCCGCTCCGAGCGCGACGAAGGCGGGCAGCTCGAGCGCAGGATTCCTGATGCGCCGGAACTCGAACACGAAGCGCACCGATAGCCCATAGAGCAGCACGCCGCCGCAGACGAACGAGACGACGGAGGCGCCAAGGTAGGGCCAGCCGCCACGGCTCACGAGCACGTACAGCACGGCCACGTCGAGCGCCAAGGCTGCTCCCGACGCGGCCGCATACAGGAGGAGCTCGGAGATCGATCGGGCGGAAGGCAGGATCTTCATGAGCTTACGGGCCGCAACGATACAAGCGCAGTTTATGGAAATTGGCCGTCACTCCAGCAGGCACCTTCGCGAGCGCCGGCGCGCCGAGATCGTAGCCCGTGACGATGAACCGCGTGTCGGACTTGGCGCACACTGTGGCGAGGGAAGGCACCGACCAGGCGGGCGAGCTGATCCCGGTCCAGTCGAAGGCCTTCGCGGTGATGGACCGCATGACCCGTGCGCGCCGGTCGAGCTCCAACGCGGCGCGCCGCGAGTACAGGTCCGACCCCGACTGCTCGGAGGAGAGATAGTTCGGCCGCTCGAGCAGCAGCCAGCAGGCGAGGGGCGAGGTCGGCCAATAGACCTCGCTCCCCGGCGGAATCAGCCGGCGCCAGCCCGCGAACGCACGATACGTGGCGGAGGTGAAAACGACACCGGTCCATTCGTTCCAGGCGAGCGGGGCGAGTGCGATGAGCGAGGAGACGGCGATCGCCGCAACGACCGGGCGGTGTGCGAGCGCGAGCCTGCTGCGAGCCGCCCACCAGACTGCAATCACGGCGAGCGCCGCGAACGGGCCCTGCGCTCCGAGCATCCGTGCCGCTGCGATGAGGACATTGCCGAGATCGCCCCCCGCTGCGATCTGCGCATAGAGTCTCACATCCGCGAGCGCCCACATTGCCGTCATCAGGCAGAGAACCGCCGCACCGGCCAGCAGGTGCGTCCCCAGACGCTCGGCTCGATCATCTGCCGCCTTCGCGGATAGCGCGACGAGGAGCGCGAGTGCCGCGATCGCGAGCGCGTAACTCTCGCCGCGCACGACCCACATCGAGGCGAGTAGCAGCGTGATCGCCTTGCCGATCCGGCCCGCGCCCCATGAGCGCAGAAAGATGAGCGGCAGCAGCAGCACCGCGAGGAAGTCCGCAATCCACAGCGCACGCCAAGGCTGCACTTGCGCGACGGCTACGAGCTCGAGCCAGTCGGCCCCGTAGGCGGTGAGCGCGATGCCCCCAGCCCCGATGAGAAGCGCTGCCACGCAGAGACTGCGCGCACGCGAGGCTTCGAGCATGAGCGCGCCGACCGCGAGAGTCGCAAGTGGAACGGCAATGCTCGCCCAGTCGGCGATGCTCCATTCGGAGACGAACAGGTAGTGTTTGCGCTGCACGATGTCGAGCCAAGCGGCATCGAAGCGCAGCGAGGCGGTGCCTGGATCGAGCCCGGCCAAGGCAAGCGCACCGCAGGCGATGACCGCGATGAGAGCCAGCGTGCGCGGATGGCGCCAGCCGAACCGCTCGTAGCCCACCATTGCAATTCCGCCGAGCGCCATCACCGGATGCAGCACGAGCGCGCCCGCGAGGCACAGGCACGTGCGTCCCATGCGGCCCACGCTCATCGTGGCGAGTCCGAGCACGACCAGCGACTCGGCGCCCATACGCGGAGTCACAAACTCCTCGATGTAGCGGAACGTGTGGCCGGCGCCGTAATCGGCCGGCACCGCGATGAGAAGCGCGATCGCGAGCCATCTGAGCTCCCGGGGCAGCACGCGCGCGGCGAGCAGCCCGGCAGCGCACAGGAAGGCGAGCTGCGAGAGGAACGTCGAGGCGGCCGCGGCGTGCTCGGGGCCGAGCAGGCTCACCACCTCGCCCTGCAGAGCGCCGAAGATCGAGAAGCGGTCCTGCGAGCCGAAGCGCAGAAACAGGTCGGATGCGTAGAGCTGCGGCCTCAAATGCGCAAGCGCCTGCAGCGTGTAGAGCTCCCCGTCGTGCCAGAGCCCGTAGTACGGGTGCAGCACGATCCAGCAGCACGCGCACCCGAGGAGCGGAATGAGGGCGACGAGCGGATGGGCCGTGCGCGCGCGGGGGGCGCGAACGAGCGCAGCGGATACGCTCTCGGCTCTCACGCGCGCTACCAGGTCGGTCAGCATGCCCGCGCGCACCGCCTCATCCGCGATGGTCGGCGCAACGGTAGAGTCGTACGACTTCGTCCCGGTTCGCTCGGTCGATCCCGACGGCAGGGAAAGGCGTCGGTCCCATGTCGGCGGGCGTGACGAAATAGTCGAGGCTCGGGTTATTTCTGCACAGCCCGGCAAGATCGGCGCGTGCATCGTGCGTCGCTTTTTGCTTGTCGATGACCCATTCGCGCAGTGCCAGCTCGCGCGCCATGCGCTCGGAGAAGACCGAAGCCGCCATCTGCGTGGGCGACCAGTAGCTCGGACGCTCGAGCATGAACCACACCGGGTACGAGGAACCGAACCAGAGTACCTGTGCGGCGGGAGGAATCGCCGCACGCCAAGGCGCGAACATCGCCATGACACGGTCCGGAATGTCCACGCGGGTCCAGGAGTTCCACGCGAATGCGCCGAACGCTGCACACAGGCCTGCACCGAGGACCAGCACCGCAAGCGCGCTCGCGAGATCCCTGCGATGGGTGGCAACCCACCAGGCGAGCAGGAACAGCGACGCCGGCACCACCCCACCGGCCTCCCAGGGCTTCCAGCCGCGGAGCGCGAGGAGATAGCTCGAATCGAACACCGTGCGATCCGGTGGAATCGTCGGCAGCTGGCGCAACACACTCAGGACGAAGGCGGCGAACACGACGAGCGCGATGCCGAGGACCGCGCATGCGCTCGCGAGCAGGAGCTTCCCCAGACGTGCGTCGGTCACGCGACCGCCGGCCGTGGCGCTCAGGATCGCGAGTGCGGCTACGAGCGGCGCGAAGTTCTCATCGATGCACACCCAAGCGGCAACGAGCAGCGCCAGCGTGGCGCGCCTGGCGTCGCCTCCGCGCCAGCACTCCACGGCGATGACCGGGATCAGCACTACGGCAAGCGCGTTGGCGAGCCACAGCCAGCGCCAGGGCTGCAACTGCGCGATCAGCACTACCCGCAGGAGGTCCGAGCCGAGGAGCGAGAGCGTGAGTCCGCACAGGCCGGTTGCGAGGGCTGCGATCGACACCGAGCGCGCCGTGGACGGCGCCACCGCCACCGCACCGACGGCGAGTGTGGCGAGCGGGACGCACGCGTGGGCCCAGTCCTTCGCGGGCCACAGAGAGGGGAACAGGTACTCACCGCGCGAGTACATGAAGTGGAACCAGCCGGCATCGAAGCGCGCCACCCGACCGATCGGCGTCAGGGATGCGACGGCGAGCAGCGTGGCAAAGCCCGCGAGTCCAATGGCGAGGAGGAGCCGCGGGCGTGGCAGCCCGACCAACCAGATGCCGAGAAAGGCGATGCCCGCGCTCGCCATCAGCGGGTGGATCACGACCGCGGCGGATAGTGCGAACGCCGCGAGCACCCAGCGCTCGCGGAGCGTCGCCGCAAGCGACAGGAGCACGAAGATCTCGGCCGGAACCCGCGGCGTCATGAAGGGCTCGATATACGAGAAAATGTGGTTCTCGCCGTAGACGGTAGGAAGCGTCACGAGCAGAGCGAGCGACAGCACGGCAAGCGTGGGCGGCATGAGCCGCCGCGCGAGGAGCCAGCCGCTACCGAAGAAGCCGATCTGCGCCGCGAGCGTGACCCATTCCGCCGCGCGCTCGAGGCCGACGAGCCGAATCAGCGCAGCGACGAGCGGGCTGAAGACCGTGTAGCGATCCTGCACTCCGAGGGTGAGGTAGACGTCATGACCCAGGGACTGCGGATGCAGCCGCGCGAGCGCCGCGAAGGCGTAAAGAATCGAGTCGTGGACGATACCCTCGTAGGGATGCTGCAGCATCCAGAACGCGAGGATGCACAGTCCGAGTCCGGCGAGCGCGACGGGGTGCGGGGCGGCGCTCGCGACGGAGCGCACGGATGGGGCGAGCGGTGCCTGCCGCGCGTGGGCGACGGGAGCGTCCATATCGATCTCCTCAGGGCTTCGCGGCGGCGACGCTCGGTGCGGCGGACGACCACACCCATCCATGGTGATCGGCAAATACGCGATGAAAGGTTGGAAAGTATTTCCGCATCATGGCCGCGTTCGCGGCAGCGCCCTGGCTCAGCATGCGCACGGTACTGCCGCGCAACCACGGGTCGTTCTGCACCAGATCCGCGCCGTAGAACGCCACGGTCGCATCGATCAGCTCGATGTGCCGCTCCGTACCTGCGTAGGCAGGAAGCTGGCTCAGATCGTCGCTCATGAACTCGTGCATCTGCGCCGCGCGCACTGCAACGCCACCGATGAACGTCGCGAGTATGCAGGCGACGACGAATGTATGGGTGTCTGCGTCCTCAAACAGAGAGGCCGCCGTCCTCGTGCCGGGCACGCGCGCGAGCGCGCTTGCGCCCAAGAGGGGCAGGGCAAGCCATGCAGAGTGAAAGTAGCGGTAGCCCCAGCCGTGACCTTGGTCCACGGGCACGAATAGGTATCCGAGAAGGGTGAGCAGCGCCGAGGCGAGCAGAAGCCGGCAAAACGGGTTGTGCCGCGATTTCCACGCACCTACGCCGGCGAGCACCGGCAACACCGGCACCGCCCAAGCGCAGATCTTCGCGATGCCGATCAGTCGCGCGAACAGCAGTGTCCCGGACGGCAGCGAGAAGGAGATCGCGATGCGATGGAAGTCAAGGGAGAGTGCCGCAGCGGACACCGTGTGGGCTCCGCCGTTCATGATCTGGCCGGTGAACCAGAACCATCCGAACCCGAGTATCAGACAGAGCGGCAGGTAGCCCGCGAGCATGAGGCCGACAATTCTCACGCCGCCGCTGCGGCGCAGCAGCCAAACAATCCACGGCAGCGCGAACAGGATGTGCGGAACCGGATTGTGCAGCGTGAGCGCGATCGAGCCTACGAATCCGGCGAGCGCGGCGCGACCCCCCGTCGGCCTGAGGAGGAGCAGCGCATAGACACCGTTGAGGAGCAGATGCGCAGGCATCGAGTAGTACGAGATCCCCTCGCCGAAGAAGACCGGCGAGGCGACCGTGAGCAGCACCGCGAGGCCTGCGGTCTCGATGTCCTCGAAAAGGTGCAGCGCGAGTCGATGGATCACGAGGACCGTGAGGCCGGAGATCACCGGGTTGCAGGCCCAGGGGATGCCGAGGAACGTGAACGGGGTGAGCAGCAGCGCGAACGAGGGCCAGTAGGCCGAGACGACCTGGCCCGTTGCCGGTGAGACCGCGAGGAAAAAGTCCTGGAACCCGTGCGGAATCAACCAGTCGAGCAGCGCCGGGGGAAAGTGTCCCGAGAGTCGCCCGGCGGCGAACACCTGGCTCTGGAAGTATTGCGCGTACTCGTCCATTGCGAGCGGGTGACTGCGATAGACGAGAAGTGCGCCCGCGGTGAGCGTCGCGGTGCTGACGAGCGCGATGGCGAGCGGATGCTCTCCCGCCCATCGGGTGAGGGGATGGAGCGAGACGCGAGCCGGAAGGAGGGCGGCTGCGATGAGGGCGAGCAGCAGACCCATCGCGGCGTAATAGTCGAAGAAGGTGAACAGGACGAAGAAAATGGGCGTCAGGCCGGCAAATGAGCCCACTTTCGGCAGATGGTGCGCCCAGAGCAGCACTCCGGTCATGATCGCCGCGCTTACCAGGAACAGCGCGCTCGCCGCGCGGGACCGTACCACTGACAGATTGGATATCAAGTCCGCGACTCCCGTGCCGGCGCGTCATGAGGACGGCATGCGGCCGGGCGATTATGTCGGACGGGGCTCGTGCGACGGCGTGACGAAGTGCACGGAGTGGGCGCAGCCGCGGCGGTGTGCGGCCCGGGAGTCCCCGGCGATTCGCTTCGTGCAACCGCCGAGATGACAACGCTCATGCCGAAAGTGGCCGACCCCGCTCGCACAATTCTCGGCGGAGGGCGCATCATTGCGTGCGCTGGCGAGTGATTGGCTGCCATCCGAGTGACAGACCCAACCCGCCCAATTGCGCACGAGCTCAACTCGATCGAGGCGTAGAGAGGCCGGAATGACCACCGACCCGGATACTTGGGCGTACGGCGATTTTGCACCGGATCCCGCGCAGCGAGATCTCCCGGGCCTGAAGGCTCGCTGGATCCTGGAGCGGCTGCCCGCGCTCACCGCGCCGTGCGTGCTCGATTATGGCTGCGGCGAGGGCAAGCACCTGCACTTGGTGCGCACGGCGAGACCCGCGGCCCAGCTGACGGGGGTCGATGTTCGCGCGCCGCACTCCGTGCCCGACTTCGTGTTTCACCTCACCTCTGGTACTGCGCCGCTGCCGTTCGCCGCGGATACCTTTGATCTCGTCATCTCATGCGACGTGCTCGAGCACGTGGAGAACATCGACCAATCGCTCGCCGAGATTCACAGGGTTCTGCGTAGCGGTGGATCGTTCATCGGGTTTGTGCCGGCGGAGGGCGGCCCCGGGCCCCATGGCTTTTTTCGACTCCTCGATCCGCATATCTATCGCGACACCAAGGACCACGATCGCGCCTATACGCGCGGCGATCTATTGCGGCGGTTCTCGTCGCACTTTCAAATCGCGCGGCTCGCTTTCAGCTACCACCTGCTGGGGGCGACTCTGGATGCGGCATTTTTCGCGGCGTTCAAGCTGCCGACGGTTGGGCGCAGACTCGAAAGCTTCTGGCGGGGCCAGGAAAATGACATTTACCGCTCGACTGCCGTCGCAGTGGGCCGAAAGTCGCTCGTGAGCCGGCTGATTCAGGTCGCGAACCGGGCGGCCTATTGGGAATCACGCTTGCTCAGAGGCTTTCCAATCGGCGCCAAGGGACTGCATTTCCATCTCACAAAGTCTTGATCGGTCTCCCTCAGTGGTGCGGGCGCGGGAGCGGTGCGCTGAATCCGGCCTGGAGATAGTAGAGCCGCTTCATCTCCCGGCGGCCTCGAGTGACGGTGTCGAGCACCAGACCGCAAACGAGCGCCAGAAAGGCGAGAATGATCAAGCCGGTCGCGAGGACAGCGGTGGGAAGTCGTGGCACGAGGCCGGTCTGGAGGTAGGTGTGAACGACCGGGGTGCCGAGCCCGGCCGATGCCGTCGCCAGCAACACGAAAGCACAGCCGAAGAACTGCAGTGGCCGCTCCTCCTTCATGAGGTGAAAAATCAGTCGCAGTATGCGCACACCGTCGCGCACCGTATTGAGCTTGCTCGCGGACCCGGCGGGCCTCTCGCGATAGGGCGCCGCAAGTTCCGCGATCGGTACGCGCAGCTCCAGTCCGTGGACTGTCAACTCCGTCTCGATTTCGAACCCGGAGGAGAGAGCGGGAAACGACTTCACGAATCGCCTCGACATGACGCGGTATCCGGAGAGCACGTCGCTTACCCGATTTCCGAACAAAAACGTGATGATTCCGCTCAAGAGGCGGTTGCCCAGGGCGTGACCCGGCCGAAACGCCGTCTGGCCCACTGGCACGCGCGCGCAATTGACCATGTCCAGACCCTGTTCGATCAGGTGCTCGACGAGGCGAGGCGCCATCGTCGCGTCGTAAGTATCGTCGCCGTCGACCAGTACGTACACGTCCGCGTCGACGTCGGACAGCATGCGGCGAACGACGTTTCCCTTGCCACGCAAAGGTTCGTGACGCACAAATGCCCCGGCCTGCCGCGCGAGTCGTGCCGTATCGTCGGTCGAGGCGTTGTCGTAGACGTGGATGGTGGCGGTCGGGAGGAATCTGCGGAAATCGCGCACCACCGCGCCGACGGCAGCCGCTTCGTTGTGGCATGGGATCAGGACGGCGACCGACTTGTCGGCTGCTGCCGCAAGGATCGAATCCGCCGTGATTGCGAGTTCTGCAGTCTGCATGGCGCGAACGGGTGCTGAGAGTGAGGCGGCGTCCGCAGAACCTAATTGACTCGTGCCGTACCGGCCAGCCCGCTATCGTGAAATCGATCACAATCGGGCAACAAATCGACGCTGGCTGCGCGAGCGCGAATTGCGGCATTGAAGTGGATTCTGCGGATCGCGAGAATCCTGGCGAGGCGCTCCGGTGGCGCAGGTCCTTGGTAGCACCCGCAGGCGCTCGATCAGCAATTCGATGAAACCCTTCCTCTCGGTCATTACGGTATCGCTCAATGCGGCGGAGACGATCGGAGATACGATCGCCTCCGTCGCCATGCAGCGGTGCGACTTCGAGCTCGAGCACGTCTGCGTGGACGGTGGATCGGTCGACGCGACGCGGCAGATCATCGATCGCTGCGCGCTCCGCTCGGGTCGGATCAGCCGCGTCTACGAGCCGGACAGCGGGATCTACGATGCCATGAACAAGGGCCTGCGCACGGCGGCGGGCGAGTACGTCTTGTTCCTGAACGCAGATGACTTCCTTGCGAGCGAGACCACGGTTGCGACGGCGATGCGCCACGCCACGCCGGGCGCAAGCGGAAATCCCGATCTCATTCTCGGCGATGTCCTGATGGGCCCCGGTGACCCGGGGCGTGTGGAGACGTGGAGACGGCGTCGGGTGCCGCGAATTCTCGCGAGGCATCGCGGGCTCGGATTGTTCCCGATTCATCAGGGTATCTTCGCCAAGCGTCGCATGCTCGAGGTCGCCGGAGGGTTCGATGCGACCTTGCGCCTCGCCTCGGACGTGAATCTGTTCTACGACCTCGAGCGGCGATTCAACCCTTCGCTCAGGATCACTGGCGAGGTGGTGGCGTTCATGCGCAAAGGGGGGTCCTCCAACGCTGGACCGAGGGCCATGTGGCTCGGAACGGCGGAATGCTACCGACACCTGAGAAGGACGCACGGGATCGCGCGAGCAACGGCGATGGTGGTCGTGAGGACGCTGCAATCGGCCGCGGAGCTGCGCTATGGGACGTGTCCGCAACGTCGCTGGTTCGCTGCCACCTGATGAGCAAGCAACGATGGGACGGATCGTCTGGAGATATGCGGTCGTACCGCCCGCGGCGCGTAGGCGTCTGAGCAGAGCGATGCGCTGAAGCGCACGGTTGCGGCTCCTGACAGAGGCAGACCCTCGTGAGCTGCATCACAACCGGTGCCGACCGGGCGTGTTAGCTTGCGACGCGCAGGGGCCGGGACAACGAATCGAACGCCCCGTCGAGGTCGCGGGCGCGCCGGTTGCCAGGCGGACGGCGATGCGTACCTTTCACCGGAAACGAGTCATGAAGCGCCGGACAGTGCGGCGAATTGCGGGTGTCGTCGGGAGCGCCGCGAGGACCTCGATGCAGCCGGCGCACAGCGGATGAAGACGCCAACCGACGAGCTGTCGACGCCCGCTCCCCTCGGCGAGCGTTTGCGTGTGGACGCCATTCTCGCACGTGTCCAACCTCACGCGCACCGAGCTGCCTGGGCCATGGTGGACCAGGGAATCAATCCTCTGCTGCAGCTCGCCCTCACGCCGTACTTCATCTCGCGGCTGGGCAGACAGCAGTTCGGTCTATGGGTCCTCGGCCTCACGGTCGTCAACATGAGCCAGGTGATCTCCTTGGGCGCGGGCGTGGCCGCTACGAAGCACGTGTCCGCCGACCTCGGAGCTGGCGCGACGGACCGCGCGGTTGCCGCGGTGCGAGCTGCGGTTGCCGTCGCGCTCGTTGGCGGGCTGAGCGCAGTGATCCTGCTGTGGCTGCTCGCGCCCGTCATTGCGGCG
>Ga0335072_10005003_pt1 | contig 19558 bp, 19 predicted proteins | sample Lox_Sample_21_FD_206725 | JGI IMG/M metagenome (GOLD analysis project Ga0335072, IMG submission 206725) | Soil microbial communities from Loxahatchee National Wildlife Refuge, Florida, United States - Lox_Sample_2.1 | ecosystem: Environmental > Terrestrial > Soil > Wetlands | place: USA...
GGCTCACTAGAGGTGCGCGAGAAGTGCCCTAAGGCGCGAAGGAAATCTAGTTAACAGTTTAAACGGTTCGAATGCGCAACTAAGGCTTCCTTTGGCAGGAGAATTAGTCCAAAAAGACCGGATCAAAGGAAGTTAGCCATATGGCAACCAAACTATTTATCGGCTCACTGCCGTGGGCGGTGAACGATCAGGGACTCGAAGACTTGTTCAAAGAGTTCGGTACTATTTTGTCAGCTAAGGTTATCATGGACCGAGAAACCGGTCGCAGCAAAGGCTTTGGCTTTGTAGAGTTCGAGGATGACGATGCAGCAAAAGCTGCCATCGACAAGCTCAACGGCACTGACGTACAGGGTCGTAGTATCATTGTCAGCGAAGCTCGACCACTCGATTCTCGTCCGCGCCGTTAATCACGGACGCAAAATTACATGGAAACCGCCAGAATACATACACTCTGGCGGTTTCTGTATTCCAGCTAAAATGCAGTAAAGATGCGTTATACTATTACGTAACGTATGAAACTGTTCGTCCAGATCCCGTGCCTCAATGAGGAAGAAACGTTGCCGTTAGTGCTCAAGGATATTCCGCACAAAATCCCAGGCATTAACAGTATAGAGATACTGATTATCAACAATGGCTCAACAGACCGCACTGTCGAGGTTGCCAAAGCGCACGGCGTGCATCATTTCGTAAACCATATTGGCCGGCGTGGCCTCGCCCAGGCGTTTCGTGATGGCCTGTGGTACTGTTTGGAACACGGCGCCGATATCATCGTAAACACTGATGGCGACAACCAATATCCGGGCGCCTCCATCGCAGACCTCGTACAGCCCATCCTCAATAATGAGGCAGACATGGTCATTGCCGACCGACAAGTGCAAACCATTGACCATTTCTCGCCTGCTAAGAAGTTTCTACAGCGACTCGGTACCTGGGTTCTAAACCGTGCCGCCGGTACACGCATTCCTGATGCACCGAGTGGGTTCCGGGCCTATAGTCGAGAGGCCGCTATCAAGCTCAACGTAGTGACACGTTTTAGTTATGCGATGGAGACACTCATCCAAGCCGGCAGCAAAAACTTGGCTATTGCCGCCATACCTATTACCGTCAACCCTAAAACGCGCGAATCTCGTTTGTTTAAGAACACCTTCGAGCACGTGGTTAAGAGTGGCTTAGCAATCCTGCGCGCGTTTATCATGTACCAACCGCTCGTACTGTTTGTATCTCTCGGTATACTCTTGCTTGCCTTAGGCTGTATACCGTTTGTCCATTTCTTGTGGCTCTGGCTAACACACGAGCCACGCGGCGGCTTCGGCTCGCACCATCTGCAAGGTCTCATTGTGGGTAGTGTGCTCTTAATGGCAGCCTTCGTCAGTTTTACACTCGGTGTTATCGCTGATTTAACTCGTATTAACCGCTCGTTGGCCGAAGACGACCTAGAGCTCACTAAGCGTTACGTACTTAGTAGCCGAAAATAGCCCTCAAAGCTCGTTCAGAGGCGCCATATTGCGCAAGCTGTGGATAAGCTTATTGCTTATGTTGTGACACTCGAAGATAATGATGTCCAGTAAACATCATAAAAAGGAAACCGTCATGAATTTCTTCAGGTTAGGTCAACGAGGACACGCTCACTTTATTATGCCCCTTGTTGCCATCGTAGGCGTGGCCGCTATCGGTACCGCGTATCTTGCTCTAACACATGGTCAGACGCTCAGTTGTGCGCAGCTTGCGAGCGGCTCTAACGCCTTTCAGTACTCAGCGAATCCAACCGTACCCTACAATAAGGATGGCACAAAAGCCGGAGTTACCTATGGTTGCGTGGGCTATATAAACCAAATGTGGAACGCAGCGGACGCTTATTCATACGTGAGTAATGAGGGCGCCAGCTACATTAACAGTCTTCCTGCGAGTGATCTCAATGCGTCAAACGCATCGGGAACTGCAGGTTCGCCAGGCTTTGACGTAACTCACAACTTTGGGAGTGTCAGCCACACGTATAGTATGGACACACACAACTATATCGTTCGTTATCAAGAGTGGATTAACGCTCGGCCGACTAAACCTGATCCCGAATTCAACATAACGTCGGCAGCATTCACCAAGGCATTTATGCCACACGGAAATCTACCGACAACTGGCACGGTTGAAAGTAAGACTATGTACTCACTCTGTCAATTCGTAGACTATGGAAATGCTTTACTGAACGCTTCCAAAACCAATCACAGTACAGACTACACATCGAGCGGTAAGAAGACGAACACGTGGTACTTTAGGTCGTACATGCGTGCCGGTTATAGCGCAGCAAACAGCGCAGGCTGTAAAGCACTGCTCAACCCACCAAAGTCAACATCTGGATCGTGGACACTAACTGCCAGTACTAGCACCAGCGTATCTACGGTGACAGCCGGATCCACGGTTACTTTTAAGAGTGCGATCACAAATAACGGCCCGGACGCGTCAACTAGCTTTAACTATGGTGCACGCTACTTCTACTCGAGCACCTCAACACCAACTCACCCTGCAAACGGTGGGTACGTAGGTGAGATGCCGGCAAGTGGCCACTCTACTGAGTCGTCATTACCGAGCTACAACAAGAGTACCGGCAAGGGCGTTCTAGATGTTACACAGTCCGTGCCTGTCCCTACTAGTACGACCGCTAAATACATCTGTGGAACGGTAGCTTTCGGCCCCTACAGCAGCTCAGGTGCCGCTAATGGCAGGAGTGCCGCAAAGTGTATCCCCATCGCACCACAAACTACTACCGCAGCTACTTGGAGCCTGACAGGTGCAACCGTACTAACTAATAGCGGTGCGAATAGTACTAACACCGAACCTATAGTCACATTCAGCAGCACTATCACGAACACAGGACAGGGCATATCTACTAGCTTCAAGTACGGCCCTAGGTACTTCTACGCAACTACAGCAACCCCTAAGGTTCAATCTAACGGTACATACGCTGGCGAGACTACAACCGTGGCAGATGCGACCTACTCTTCGCTGGCGAGTGGCAAGAGCATCGGTGGGCCAGCGGGTGCCAGTAATAAGACTCCTATTACCCAGTCGATAACCATACCTTCAACAGAGAAATCAGCCTACATATGTGGAACTGCCGCCTTCACTCCATACAACAGTGCCGGTGGTGCAAATGGACGAAGTAAAGCGTTTTGTTTGAGCGTTTCTGTTTTATATGCCGGACTCGGCTCAACAGGTGCCGGTAAATAGTTTCTTAGGACTAGCCGTTAGCTAACCCACATAGCCAACTTCGCGCTTCTGGAAATAATTACCCCGCGCGTCAGGGTAGAGCAGGCTAGAATGATACCAAAGACAACTGTGTAAACTGCCGCGATTATCGATCGATCGCAGCAACAATCACGGATACCAAGCGAACCAATGGTTTCTTATGATTGCTTAGGTAGTGGCAAATCTTTACCTATAATAAAAGGGGAAGCACCTGCTCGAATGTCACCATTAATACGTCGTATGGTGCTATTGGGCCAATACCAGCTATCATCGGAACGCACGATATAGCTCATCGTACCACCACCCTGTAGCAAAAAGACTGCCGACACCAACGCAGCAATTGCGATTTTGCCAGTTGGTACGTGTTTCAAAATATTCGACCACGCTAGCCCGCCAAGTACAAAGTAAAAAGGTATAAACGGGATCCAGTAGCGACCATTGATTGCAACGGCTACTGCCGTGCGCACATATTCTGAATAGTCATCAGCGAATAACGCCGCACCATAGCCAAGCATAACGAGCACTAACAGCACTCGTTCTGGATGTCCAGAGAATAGCCACCGTGCACGCAGCACTATGCCGAGACCGAGTAGTACTGCAAGCCCAATGCTCATACGCCCAATAATAAGTAGCGGTGGGCTGTTATGGTACGCGGGCGCAGGTCCAATAGCGAAGAATAATCGATACCACATACCATACAGCCACGACCCTGCGTAGGTTATAACGTCCGGTCGAAAGCTCGCAGCCTTGCCCGCCATATACAACGAGTCTCTTGCCCATGGACCATATTCTAGACAGAGGTCTTGACTGATAACCTGATTGCACTGTGGGACGGGCGTGTGATAACGCACTACATTTACCGCATAGCGCTCAGCGAATAACCCAGACGATAATACAAATAGCACTGCGAGTACTATTTGACACCATACGGCACGCTCTCGTATTGATCGCCATGCTGTATGCCAGATTTTGCCAGTAAACAGTTTTTGGCGCCACGCTTGCCAGAACAAAAACAGTGTGGCCACAACAAGTACCGGTAAGAACGGGTACTTCACAAGGCCACCGAGGAGTAGTACATCAGCTAGTACACTTAGGCGCCCCAAAGGTATGTGGCGTGCATAAAAACTCTCTGTTATATCGAGGGTCAGAAGCATAGACCATGGCACAACTACCATCAGCAGATTATCGTAATTGATGGTAGCCGCTAGCAAAGGCACGACTGGGATAAGCGTAAAAATGAGTAACGCAACATTGGTAAGCGCAGCACTAAGCCCCAATCGACGCAGCAAGCGTCGGTAAAGTATTAATGCATAGGCAAATAATGCGACGTTGATTAAACGCAGTAGTATGATCTGAATGGTTTGATCATGTGTGAACAACTCTATTACACGGTAGGGGAAACTCATCAACCAGTGATATAGATACGATGGGTCGCGTACTGCGGCACCATAGGTTCCAGTAGGTGGCTGCGAGGTGAAGAAGGGGAGCCATTGTCCAGCATGCAATTGAATTAGCCCGAAATGATACTGTTCATCAAACGCCATAGGGTATGCTGAACTCAATGCAAGCCAGGTAGCCTGGAGTAAGAACAACCCCAATACAGTGCGCCAGGCGAGTGACGATGCCAAGAAGCGCTCAGTTCTTACACAGGCGCCGGTAAATTTTAGAACCATTGTCTATAACATTATAGCAACCTTGCCCTATGAAGGCTGCAGAAATTTTGCGACCGCGATACCTACGCTTCGTGATACACTAAATTGTATATGCTGACATATCTGCAGGCGATTATTTTGGGAATCGTCCAGGGGGTAACTGAGCTGTTTCCAGTCTCCAGCCTTGGTCATGCCGTACTTATTGCCAATCTTTTTGATTGGACTAACCTGAGTAATCAGGAGACAGCGGGCAGCTCCACCTTTCTCAATCTGCTAGTGATGATGCACGTAGCTACTGCGCTGGCGCTCATTATCTTTTATCGTAACCAATGGGTACGTATTGTTAAAGGCTTTTTTCGTAGCCTAGACCTCAAAAAGCGTACTGTGCATATAGGTGATGATGGGGATGCTAAATTAGCCTGGCTATTGATTGCAGCAACGATACCTGGTGGCATTATGGGTCTTATATTCGACCACAAACTACGCGCCGCATTCGGTACGGCCTTCTTCGCTATTATATTTATAATCATCAATGGCATCATGCTGTTAAAGGGTGATAAGCTCATTACAAAAACAGAGCTTGATCGTCCGCGGCGGCGTCGTGGAGTTGAAGTTAGCACCGATGAGTTAGCAGTCACAAAAACAGCCCGCGTAGTCAGTGACCACTTAACTATTGAGCGAGCCGTTCTTATCGGTTTCGCGCAAGTATTTGCGTTTATCGCTGGCATTTCACGTTCTGGCATTACTATGTTGGCGGGGCTTCGTAGTGGTCTCGACCATCAAGATGCAGCGCGCTTCTCATTCCTGCTTGCGACGCCGCTCATATTGCTAGCAGGCATATATAAGCTACCCGATGTACTGGCTCACACTAGCAAATATGGTGGGCCTATTTTGGTTGGCAGCCTGCTCGCTGGTATTGGAGCATACCTCTCAGTACGCTATCTCGACAAGTACTTCCGCGGTAGATCGCTCCGACCATTTGGCTGGTACTGTATTGGCTTCGGCGTGTTTATGCTACTAGTAGGCATCATTCGCGGGGCTTCGTAGGCCTTTTCGGCATGAACGTCGTTGACCTTATCATCATCATCTTCCTAGTTGGATCATTGGTGCGTGGGTATGCAATCGGACTCTTGCGACAGGTCGGCTCCACAATTGGTTTTGTGATTGGCCTAGTGGCGGGCTCATGGGTCGGCAGCCTACTTATCAGCCACGAGACTACTACCGTCAGTAAGGTCATCACTGGCTTGGCGGCTGCACTCATTGGTGGTGCTATATGTATGAGTACCGGAGAGCTACTCGGCCGTGAGGTTAAAATTAAATTAGCGCATATCCGACCGCTCGACCGATTCGACGGACTACTTGGCTCGGTTATGTCTGCCGCGACTTCACTATTCGGTTTTTGGCTTGTAGCATCTATACTAGTCCTCATTCTGTCCGGCAGCGCACAGACACTACTTAAAAACTCACGCATCTTAAGCTCACTCAACGCCAGGCTACCAGCAGCTACATCAATACTAGGCTCACTTAATAAGCTGATCGACCCAAACGATTTTCCGCAGGTCTTTGCAGGACTTGAACCTACGCCAACTACGTCAGTCAACCTGCCGGCACTCGGCTCCTTCGGGCCAATTGTGCAGACCGCTGAGCAATCCGTCGTAAAAGTAGAAGGGACGGGTTGTGGTGGCATCGTGGAGGGTAGCGGCTTCATCGCCTCCACGGATGACGTCGTAACCAATGCACACGTAGTCGCTGGAGTTACTAGCCCGAAGATCATCGATCCTGAAGGTCACCTTCATAATACCCGCGTTGTCTGGTTCGACCCGAACATTGACTTAGCGGTCTTACGCGTCAGTGGTTTGACCGGCCCCCCCTTGTCAATAAATAGCGCCGAGCAACCAGCTAACACACCGGGCGTTGTACTCGGCTATCCAGGAGGTGGTAGCTTCAATGCTCAGCCTGCGGCAGTTATCGAGCATTTCACAGCCCTTGGACGCAATATTTATGACCAAGGAAGTACTTCACGCGATGTCTATTCCCTCAAAGCGCACATCATTCCAGGCAACTCCGGTGGACCACTTATCGGTAGTGACGGCAGCGTACTTGGCATTGTCTTCGCTACCTCGACTACGTACAATAATGTCGGCTATGCGCTAACCGGACACCAAGTAGCAAGCGAGTTGGCTACAGCTGAACAGTCAAACACTACATATAGCACCGGGGCGTGCAGCGAATAGAAGTCGGGAGATTTTATGCCGAAAACAACTAGGGCAGCTGCGAGGAAGACAGAAGCCGTCACCGTCGGGCCGCTTAAGAACTTGCCCAAAATATTGCCATGGCTACTGACTATCTGTGGTGTACTTGGTATTACAGCCTCACTTATCCTCACCTACGATCAGGTACAGATCTGGAAAAATCCAAGATATGTACCAGCATGCAACCTGAACCCGCTCGTTAGCTGCGGCGGTGTTATTACTAGCGGCAAGGGCGAGTTATTTCATATTCCCGGACCATTCTTTGGACTCCTTGCCTTTCCTGTGATCGTAACGATAGGTATCGGACTATTAGCCGGCGCGAAATATACACGCTGGTTCTGGCAGGGGTTGCAGTTGAGTGCGCTAGCTGGTGTAGTATTTGCGCTCTGGATGTTCTGGGTCAGCCTATTCCAGATTCATGCGCTATGCCCATTTTGCCTCAGCGTTGACATCGTGATGTATGTCTTTTTCTGGTACGTCACTCTCTACAATCTACAGCAAGAGAACATTACATCACCATCCCGGCTCAAACGCGGCGTCGACTTCAGCCAACGCCACCACTTGGATATCCTCATTGCCTGGTTCCTGATCCTCACAATCTATACGCTATACCATTTCTGGTACTATTTTGGCCAGCATATCTAATGGGGACGGGGTTATACTTTCCATCTGCCTGATGTAAGGGGAAGCCAGAGTATATACCGTATCGTCAGCAGTCTATCGACAAAAGCCGAGAGGCACCCGTTACCAGATTACTCGTGTCGTAGAGCCTCGATAGGATCTTTACGGGCCGCTTTGAGTGCAGGCATTGTACCGAAAAACATTCCGACTGCGATAGCCACTACCGGTGCGATGACCATAACCTGCCATACGAGTACCGCCTGTATACTACTGTATGCACGAAGTAATCCGACACCTGCAGTCGCGATCAGGACACCAATCACTGCACCCAGGCTACTCAGTACAAAGGCTTCGGACATAAATTGGAACATGATTTGTCGATTGGTTGCACCGATAGCCTTGCGTAGACCAATCTCGTGCATTCGCTCGGTCACGCTTACGAGCATAACATCCATAATTCCTACACCACCGACGACCAACGCTATGATTGCCGCGCCAACTATGAGCACGGTCAGCAGGTGAATAGTCTTGTCGGATGCCGTTTTACTGTCACTCGCGCGTGTCACAGCTATGTCCTGCGAGCCGCCATGCGCGGCTACTAAAGCCGAGTTCACGGCAGCTGCAACTTGCGGTGTGTCATTCGTGTTACTACTCCGCGCTAAAATCTCATAGATACCTAGCGAGTCCCCGGTTACTGACTGAGCCGCAGAGTAAGGTACAAACACGGCGTTGTTGAAATTTGACTCCAAGGAGAATGGTGGTGCATTAAAATCGTTATACACGCCAGCGACGATAAATCGTTGACCACGCCAGACAAGCCCTTGGCCAAGTGGCGCGTTATCGTCAAATAACTGTTGGGCTATGTCAAAACCTAATACTACAGTCTTAGCGTCAGTGCTATCATCGAAAAAACCACCAGAGTAGAACGACTGGTTGATGATATCAGGAAATCCTGTACTCGTGGCCACGATAAATGGTGACGTCACCGTATGGTCGCCACGCATACTACCGCTCGCAGTCGCGAGAGGCACTGCTTCGGCTACGCCAGGCGTCTGTTGCACAGTACGCAGGTCGCTAGTCGTGAGTAAGCTACTACTTCCACCGCTCAAACCCGTTAGCGTACTAAGGCCCGGCACACTGCTTGTACGCGGTTCAACGGCTAGCACATTCTTACCATAGCTCTCCAACTGACCAGTGACTTGAACTTTGATACCCTGACCAATGCAAACCACTAATACGACCGCCATCACACCAATGATTATGCCCAACAAGGTTAGTGTAGTGCGACCTTTCGCAGACCGAAGACTGCGCCAAGCCATACGGAAGTTATCGTTGCGCATACTCACGCCTTAGACGCCTTCCGTGGTCGTCTCGATTTCTTTCGTGCAGCCGCCTCAGCCTTCTTGTCGGCTGCCGCGTCACGTTTATCGAGTACTGGCATAATAGCTGATACACCAGCTAGATCATCCTCTTCAGTATTCTCAGGTACAGCATACATCACCTGACGAGCATAGCGACCAACTTCACCGAGCTTAGTCTGCTCGTCGTACTTGATGGAACCATCTTGCATATAGACTACGCGTGTTGCGTAGCGCGTCAGCTCTGGATTATGCGTTACAAATATGACCGTGTTGCCAGTCTTATGAATTTCACTAAGTAGCTCCATAACCAACCGAGAGCTATTGCTATCTAGGTTACCGGTTGGTTCGTCGGCAATAATAAGTTGTGGATCGTTCACAAGCGCGCGAGCAATGGCCACACTCTGTGTCTGTCCGCCAGACAGTTGCCGGGGGTAATAAAATACACGGTCGCCTAGGCCCACACGTTCGAGCATATCCCATGCTAGACGGGCACGTTTTGACACTGAAAAACCTTTATACAGCAAGGGGAGGGCTACGTTATCGAGTGCCGTTAACCGCGGTAGTAAATTAAATGATTGAAAGATGAAACCAATACGATCGCGCCGCTCTTTAGCTCGGCGATTCGTACCAAGCCGACTGACATGTCGATTGTTCAAGTAGTAGTCTCCGTGCGTCGGCCGATCAAGCAGCCCAATAATATTCATGAGCGTGCTCTTGCCACTGCCACTAGGTCCCATCACGGCTACGCATTCACCCTGATCAATCGTAAGGTTGACCTCATCGAGCGCCACGCTTGTAGCGTCGCCGAAGCCGTACAATTTACTGACGTCTTTAAGTTCTATGAGAGACATGGCGTGTATTATTCTAAAACTAGGTTTTAGTGTAAGCCGGTATGCCCTCCGGCCGCAACCCGTTTTCAAGGTGTTTTTCACGACAACTTTCAGGTATAATAGCGCAAGCTAAGAATCTGACACGCTGCAGATAGCGTAGCATGGAGGGGTCGCCTAGTGGTCTATGGCGCCGCCTTGGAAAGGCGGTTTACTGGCAACGGTATCGAGGGTTCGAATCCCTCTCCCTCCGCCATGTATTTAATCTATTAACTATTTGTATAGTAGACACGGGAATGATAGTTGTCTGTAGCTGAAATGCTACAATACGAGGTATGTTTGCGCTCGATTTACTGAGCTGGTGGTATGGCATTGGTTGGGCAGGAGTACTCCACGCAACTCGGCGGCGCCTCGGGGCCGTAAGTGGTGCATTTTCCACTAGCACACTACTACATACTTTATTTGCACCATGGCGTCGCATTGTCACGTACCCGGGCGCCGGACTCGAGGAAAGGCTACAAGCCTTCAGTGACAATGCCATTAGTAGATTTGTCGGCTTTAGCATCCGATTCTTCGTGCTGCTAGCAGCGAGTGTGGCATTCGTAGTTCTGAGTATGCTCGGCTTAGTAGAGCTAATCGTCTGGCCGCTAACGCCGATACTTGCCGTAATACTCATCGTGAAGGGACTACTCTAGTGGACGGTCTTGACCTCACAAGCATACGAGCACGGAAGGCGAGACTTGGGAAAACGATCGGGCACAGCGGCTATACGGCACTCTTACTATTGACGTTCGCATGTATTGTGGGCGGTGCTACACTGGCAGTCGCAAAGATCCACTACGGTTATAGCCTTATCGGTATCGGTGTTCTGGTGCTCATGCCTGCAGTATGGTGGTACTACGATCTGCGCAACGTTCCGCCATTCGGCAACACACCCACCGGTAGACTCAGTGGTAACTGCCTAGCGCTACTAAAACCCAATATACAGTATTCACCAGCAACACTCTGGGAGACTATTCGTAGTAATAACCAAGTACTGTTCATAACCAACCACCTGATGCTGTCGGCCGACCAGCTACATGGCTGCTTTACTGAGGATCCAGGCACGTTATCACAGATTTTGATGCTTGCCTCGCAGATCGCCGATAGCTACGGGAGTCTCACAATTGAGCCTGCCCACCTGGCGACGGCACTGCTTGAAAGCTCACCTGTAGTCGCTGACATCCTCACTCGTATCAAGCTTACCAAGGCTGATATTGTAGCCGTCAGTGATTGGTTTAATCGCTCATATATTGCTACGCATGCTAAACCACGAGACTTTGGCGGTATCGGGCGTGATTGGACAAGCGGCTTTACTCCACAGCTGAGCCGCTTCGGCTACAATGTGTCGGCTGACATTGAGCGTACTGGCGGGCATTACAGCACGCTTGCTGGTAGCGCTGGAGTCCATGATATGAAGTCCGCGTTTAGCCAGGGAGTGGGTTCCATTGCGCTTATTGGCCCTGGCGGGATAGGTAAGACCAGCACTGCATACGCCCTAGCACAAGATGTGTTAGCTGAAGCACAGGATCGTGCTCTCGCACACAAGCAGCTCATTGCGCTCGATGCCTCGGCCATACTGTCGGCCGCTCATCGACAAGGCGAGCTAGAGTTTACTCTTACTATGCTTTTAAACGAAGCCCTGCACGCTGGCAATATTATGCTATTTTTCGACGATGCTCAGTTATTTTTTCATAATGGACCAGGTAGCTTTGACGCCACACAGATTCTGCTGCCGGCCATACAGTCACGCGCTCTACAGATTATCTTCGCCATGACGCCACACGACTACGAAGCACTGCGTGCCAACAACATAGCATTCGCCGGTTTACTTACACCCGTCGTCCTACGCGAGCAACCTGAGCCAGAGATTATGGAGATCCTAGCAGATACAGCTAGCAATTTCGAGAGCCGAAATCACCTACTCATTACGTACGCTGCTATCAAAACCGCATATACGCTTAGCGGACGCTATGAGACCGACATCGCCTATCCAGGAAAAGCGATTCGTTTGCTCGAACAATCACTTCCACACGCATATGATCGAATCGTCGATGCCCAGAGCGTCGAAGCCACCATTCAGCAAACACGTGGTGTTCGCGCCGGAGCCGCAGCTCCGGTCGAGGCTGACGCGCTACTCCATCTAGAAGACCTCATACACCAGCGTATGATTAACCAGAGCCGTGCCGTCAAGGTCGTATCAGATGCACTACGCAGGGCCAGAGCCGGAGTAGCAAACCCCCATCGACCGATTGGCAGCTTTTTGTTCCTCGGTCCGACAGGCGTTGGTAAGACCGAATTAGCTAAGGCGATCGCTGCCACTTACTTTGGTGACGAGAGTCGTATGATCCGTTTAGATATGAGTGAGTACCAGCAGGATAGCGATGTGGCTCGTATCCTAAGCGACGGACAAGGAGAGGCAAAAAGCCTTATCATGTCCGTTCGCCAGCAACCCTTTAGTGTTGTACTACTTGACGAGATCGAAAAAGCACACCCGAATATTTTGAACCTCATGCTCCAGTTACTCGACGAAGGCATACTTACTGATACTGGTGGTCGGGTTGTGTCGTTCAAAGATGCTGTAGTCATCGCGACCTCGAATGCAGGTGCGGATCAAATCCGAGCACATATTGAGCAGGGTAAAGAGTTGGAGCAGTTCGAGTCCGAACTAACTGATCAATTGATTAGTAGCGGTCAGTTTCGTCCGGAGCTCATCAACCGTTTCGATGAAGTCGTACTATTCCGACCACTTAATGCCAACGAGCTCGGTCAGGTAGTCCGCCTAATGCTCGCTGAGGTTAACAAGACACTCGGCTATCAGAATATCTCAGTCACCCTGACAGACGCCGCCGTAGCTCGAATAGTTGAGGTTGGCAACGATCCGCGCTTGGGGGCTCGCCCTATGCGTCGTACGCTACAAAAGGCCGTTGAAAATACGGTGGCTAGCAAAATCTTGCGACGCGAAGCTAATCCGGGTGACCATATTACACTCGATGCCAACGATTTGAGTGTATAAGCCCTTAAGCTACGTACGGTGTATGGAAGTTGTGTTGCCAGCGAAGTGGGTAAAAAAGTTCATGTGCCAATTTTAGTGCCCACGTTATCACCAGTGGCCACACGGGCGATATTACCTTTGGTAAGCGCATCAAATACAATGACACGCAGCTGGTGTTCCATTGCTAGGCCGAGTGCCGCCTTATCCATAACCTTTATGGCGCCATTGCTGAGCGCTTCCTCGAAGGTCATAGAGTCAAGCTTAACAGCGTCCGCATGTTTAGCCGGGTCTTTATTATACACACCGTCCACTTTAGTAGCCTTAAGGACTACATCACATGCAAGCTCAAGGGCGAATGAAACAGCTGCAGTATCGGTTGTCACGTAAGGACGGCCTGTACCGCCAGCAGCGATTACTACATCGCCTTTTTCTAGATCAGTAATCGCCCGACGATGAGTGAATGAATCAGCAATCTGATCGACCTTCACGATGCTGAGTGCTCGTGCGGAAACGCCTTCGTGATTAAAGACGTCCGCGAGCGCTACAGCGTTCATAATAGTTGCTAGCATACCGATATTATCAGCAGTCACTCTGCCGATACCATGTCCTGCAAGTTGTGCACCGCGAGCATAGTTGCCACCGCCAACCATAATTACGACCTCGCTGCCCATCCGTACGACTTCTGCAATCTCGTTAGCGAGCCAACCAGCTAACTCTGTATCGAAGCCATGTTCGTATTTTCCTGACAGCTGTTCACCGGATAGCTTTAAAAGGATACGTTTATACGCCATTGTCCCTTAGTATATCAAGCGGCTATACTGAGGCAATGGTGAAAATTTACTCATGGAATGTCAATGGTATCCGTGCCGTACTCAAAAAGAATGCATTACAGCCGTTTCTCGACAAAGAGCAGCCTGACATTCTTTGTCTGCAGGAGGTCAAGGCCAAGGAAGAGCAGGCCGACCTACGACTCAACGATTATCGTATTATTTGGTACGCAGCTGAGAAGCCCGGCTATAGCGGTACTGCCATCTTGACCAAGATCGAACCACTCCGTGTTATTACCGGCTTTCCAAAAGAGATTATCGATCAATATAACGTCGAGGGTGAGGATACGTACGGTGATGTCAACACAGAGGGTAGGGTAATCGCGGCCGAGTTTGAGCAGTTCTGGCTTGTTACGGTCTACACAGTAAACGTCAAAGATGACTTGAGTCGATTAGAGATAAGACACAAGCATTGGGACCCAGCCTTTCTCGCGTATGTCAAGCGGCTAGAACAATCAAAGCCAGTAGTGTTTTGCGGTGACCTTAATGTCGCTCATACTGAAGACGACCTAGCAAACCCTAAACCGAACCGCGGCAGACGCGGCTTTACAGATGAGGAGCGCGCGGGGTTTGATGAAATGGAACGCGCAGGCTTCATTGACACACTACGACTCTTCAAGCAGGGTAACGGCTACTATACATGGTGGAGCCATTTCGCGAACGCCCGAACACGTAACGTCGGTTGGCGTATCGATTACTTCCTAGTGAGCGAACAACTTAAGGATAAGGTAAAAGGTGCCGACATTCACACGCAAGTGATGGGTTCCGATCACTGTCCTGTGAGTGTCATGCTAGATGCATGATCCTATCTATTGCCATTCTGCCAGGTATTGTCTCCGGTAAGCAGACGACTCGACAGATCCAAACGCTACTTAGACAGGCAGGGTATCGAGTAGTTAAAGACCCCGCAGAAGCTGACATCGTCTTGGCACACTCCGCAGGATGTCTGTGGCTACCAATGGTAGCAAGTCAGGACCAGATACTTGTTTTGGTTAATCCACCGTACTGGCCTGGCCGAACAGTCCGCGAACGCATTCGGGATCGTTCTCGCTCAAACGCTCAATTTTATACCTATGATATACCACTATTAGCATGGATAACACGCCAATGCCGGGGTGTCTACTACGCAGTACGGAACCCCCTTCGCACGCGATATATCCTCCAGAACATCGCCTCCTATGATCTTAGGGAAACGGTTCGTGGTAAGAGACGTATCATAGTGGTTAGAAACCGACATGATGACTGGCTAACACCAGATTTGGCAGAGCTGCCGCAACTAAACCCCAACCTCATGCTTGTACATATACCCGGAGAGCACGACGACTTTAACTACCACCCCCAACGATATGTCAGGCTACTAGCTGCTATAATCAGCAACGAAAGGCGAGGCAAGATGTAGTGAACACACCCCACCAAAGTACTGAAACGTTCGACGAAGTCGCACAGGCAATCTGGAACTATCTAAGCGCCCGCGATCAGCACCATGATTCGCCACGTGGTTTGGCGATATCCATCGCCCTTGAAGCGTCAGAATTGCTGGAACACTATCAATGGCGCGAAGAGTCCGACAACTCAGAGGCAATCGCTGAAGAATTGGCAGATATTTTTATCTATGCATTTACATTCGCACTAGGCCAGGACATTGATATTGCCGCCGCGATTCATCGTAAGCTCAAGAAGGCAGCTCTGAAATACCCCGCAAAAGACTTCAAAGGTAAGACCGCCAATGAACGTGAAGCCGCTCGACTGAACGCCAAGCTTCACTACCGAAAGGAAGGTCTATAGAGTTATGAAACATACAACTATCTTATTTTTGCGTCGCACCAACACAATTTTGCTTGCCATGAAAAAACGCGGCTTTGGCGTTGACAAGTGGAATGGTGCTGGCGGGAAGGTTGAGCCGAATGAAACATACGAACAGGCTGCTATACGCGAATGTGAGGAGGAGCTTGGCGTTACACCTTACAACCTCAAAAAGCTAGGCGAGTTACACTTCTTCGACTTGCCCGACACTGAGCACTACTGTCACGTGTATGTCACAGTCGACTGGAAGGGTAACCCTCATGAGACAGAAGAAATGCGGCCGCAGTGGTTTCACACATCCGACATCCCATTTGATCAGATGTGGCCTGATGACAAGTTTTGGATGCCACTTCTTCTCGCGGGTAAATACTTCAAGGGTGTGGCCGTAATCGAAAACAATACAGTAAAAGAAAACACTATACATGAAGTCGTTTCACTATAAGAGGTACGTATATGGATACGAGGTATTGGCGGCGGCAAACCAGTAAACCACTGTTTCCCGAGCTGGAGTGGAGTCGACCGGAAACTCGAGCCCAAGCCGGTAAGTTACTCATTGTCGGCGGGAGCGGCTATGAATTTAAAGCCCCAGCCAATGCCTATGGAGACGCACTTGAAGCAGGCATTGGAACCGCAGCCGTTTTACTACCTAATAGCATGCAACGTGTAGTGAGTGATATTTTCCCCGAGGCTGAATTCGCCCCTAGTACACCGAGTGGCAGCTTCGCCCACAGCACTATCGACCAGCTACTACAGCTGGCTACATGGGCTAATGGCGTACTACTGCCAGGAGATATTAGTCGTAATAGTGAGACCATGGTCATGCTCGAGAGCTTCTTCAAAAAGTACACCGGACAGCTCACGCTAACGAAAGACGCGGCCGACTTGTTCGTGCAACAGCCGTCGAGTCTCTTACAGCGACCCTCCACGCTGTTTGTATTGGCAGCGGGTCAATTACGACAATTGGGCGTTGCAGCACATTTTCCACATGCCTTTACGACCGAGATGGGCCTCGTGCGCCTAGTTGAAGGCCTCCATACGTTCACACAACAGTTCTCACTTTCTATCATCACGAGACACCAGGGCCATTACGTAATTGCAGTGAATGGGGACGTAAGCACAACCCCAATTACGAATGAACAGTCTATCTGGCGGCTACAAACTGCTACTCACGCTACTGTCTGGTGGCTACAAAATCCCAGTAAACCGTTCGAAGCACTCACTACGGCCATCTATGGGATACGCGAACAGTAGGCGTCGCGAAGCATAGCTCTATCTCAGAAGAATGTCAGGAAGGCACCAGAGTTGAGGCCACCACCTGTTAAGGGGGTTACCTCCAGATCAACCCAATAGTTCTGGAACAATCCGTCGACGTACAGATAAGGGAATTGATTCGGTGGACCCATAGCAAATATTGCTTGACCCGGTTCTTGGCTTCCGTTGGAATAGGGTGGTGTACTATTCGACGCGCCGCCATATTCGTAAGCCATTGAGGCATTTGCAGTCGACGGCGTATACAATGGCCCGCTCGTAATACCATTTTGTCCGTCAGCTCGGAAGCCATCTGTTGCGTAATAGCCGAAGTAGCCAAGCTGTTTGGCCGACCAGCTGTCAGGGCTACTCGCGCTGTTATATACAGTCACCCGATAACTACCAGCCGCTAACGTAGTACCTGCCGCAAAGGCGGCCCTAACCCAGCCTGATGCGGCAGCCCCCGACCATGAAGGCGACGAGATCGTCGCAACGTTTGCCTGTGTACCTATATTCCAGACGTCTGCTGACGTCGCCAGCTGCGTAGTACCACTATTGGTCGGCGAGTAATACCATACGGCGTTAAGTGTGCAAGCCTGAGATAAGTGTATTTCGGTACCGACTACGTAATTAGCCGAACTGTCACCACTGGTATATTGGCTAGCGTCAAACTTATTAGGCCATACTCGATATGAACCGCTATAGCCAACAGGTGCTGTGGTGGAAACTTGTACGTCAACCCAAAAGTTAGTCGCGCCGTCGCCACCGCTATCCGTGGCAAGTGGTAGTGTCGTTGCTGGATCGCTACCGGCAACTGAAAAAGTAGTCTGGCCATTGTTGCCGTAAGGAGGTTTGTTACCACCTGTTGTGCCTGAATAGGCCACCAGTGGCCCGCTTACGATACCGCCTGCATATACATCACCGGAGTCGAATTGGCTCTGCGTCGACGGAAATGGACCGTTTACTCCAACCGCTGCTACATAAGGTGTACCGATTGCGAGTTGAATCGGTGTGGCAAGTGGGATGTAATTCCAGCCAGCTGTTAGGGTACCTGAGGTAACTGTCGAATTTGGTACAACCTGTCCACTTCCTTGCCCAGTAGTATTCCAAAGCACACATTTAGTTGGGCCAGTTAGTTGGTTACCGGCAGCACACACCCACCACCAATAGCCCTCAAACCAACAATTACCTTGGCTCACGTAAAATTCGAGACCAGCAATAAAGTTGCCTGAATAGGTCGGGGCCGAGGTGGTTGATGGTCCATTAACACCCGAGAAGAGGCGATACGGTGATGAGTCGACGCCAGAACCACCCGGCACAATAGCCACAATAGCCCCAGCCCAAACATTTATGCCGTTCGTGCTTGCGTAATCATACGTACTACCGGCCGCTGATATAATCTGATACGCCTGTATGGCGAACTGATCGCTCAGATAGTTTTCAGACCACGGCGCACCAACGGTCGTAATCGTATTCGCAAAGACAACACCTGATGCCAACACAAAAGCCGGTGTATTGCTCAAAGGACCGATTGATCCGGATGATATCGTACCGTTATCGCCGTTAGTACTACTGCTAAGACTTAACGACGGACTAGAGCCGAGTCCGGCTACGTCATAACATGTTAGGCCAACCGTATGATTGTCAGATGGTACACTATTTCCACTTACCGTGATACTGATTGTCGTTTCACCACCAGTTACATTCGGTAACATCCATATTGCCGTGTACACACTATCTCCGCCGCTTGACGGCGATTGCTCTGCGATAAGCAGCGTAGATCCGGTTGGCGTTGAACCCCCTAATAGTGGTGATGAAGTTGTGATAGTGCTACCAGTAGTTGTAAAGGCAGTAACTACAAGTAACACAGTGTCGCCAGCTCCGACTGCGGAGGTGAATGATCCCGAATAACTACCTAATAACAATGGCTTTTGGGCGAGCCTTATTGACACTATATGATCCTCAACATACCCCTAGTAATACATCCGACACTGGAAAAAATCTACAACCCCTCATACGCCTAAGCGAAACCATTTACAAACGCGACTAGTAACCATTTGCTTTTGGTTGCGTTATATATAAATCCGAGTATATCAGTCAGGCCAGCTGTAGTCGAAAGTGTTGGCTGCGGCAATCCAGTGGAGAATTCGTATGCAGAAGTATAGCTGAGTGTACGTGAGCCAGTACTGTCTTGGGTTACTTGAAAGAGTATCTTCTGGCCGTTTACCGGGTTCGTTGGCGTGCCGAGCGTACGGTTACCGGCTATTGTTACACGAAAGTCGTTACCAAGCGCAGCATTTACGGCAATAGTCGCTGCGTCCGTAAGTGCGACAACCTGAGGCGCTAAGTAAGCCGGTAGGGTTGCACCACCTGCGAGGTTGGTAGCGGTTGCCACGTTACCACTCGGCGCCACGTAGTCTGTCCCTGCAACTGCAGCGGTCATCACCGACGTGCCATTACCCTTAATAATGCCTGTCAGAGTACCTACACCAGTACCACCCTGGCTAACTGGCAGTGCACTACTAAGATGCGTAGAGACGACGGTTGGAGCAGATGTCGTACCGCCGATGTCTCCTGCCGGAGGCGTGATACCGCCTCCGCTCCCCGATGGTGTCTGCCAGCTACCATCACCACGAAGGTAGGTAGTGGTACTAGCAGTACCACTACCGAGCTGTGTAGCCGGTATGATACCA
>Ga0335072_10005004_pt1 | contig 19556 bp, 14 predicted proteins | sample Lox_Sample_21_FD_206725 | JGI IMG/M metagenome (GOLD analysis project Ga0335072, IMG submission 206725) | Soil microbial communities from Loxahatchee National Wildlife Refuge, Florida, United States - Lox_Sample_2.1 | ecosystem: Environmental > Terrestrial > Soil > Wetlands | place: USA...
GCTGTGGTGGGCAGCCATGAATGGGCACGAGAGCGTCGTCAAGCTGCTGATAGTCGAGGGCAAGGCCGACGTCGACTTAAGGGACGAAAGGGGTCGAACAGCGCTGTGGCGGGCAGCCATGAATGGGCACGAGAGCGTCGTCAAGCTGCTGATAGTCGAGGGCAAGGCCAACGTCGGCTCAAAGGACGAAAAGGGCCGAACGGCGCTGTGGATAGCGGCCGTCAACGGGCACGAGGGCGTCGTTAAGCTGCTGATAGTCGAAGGCAAGGCCGACGTCGACTTAGAGGACGACATCTATCAAACGGCGCTGTTGCAGGTGGTCCATTACAAGCATTAGGGCATCGTCAAGCTGTTGGAGCCTATAACCACGAATCGTTCACGCTTCCCACGCTTCTCACGCTTCTCACGAATCACACCACCTCCTCACTCACCTTACCCAATTTCCTTTACATAGATTTAGTAGGAACCAGGGAGTATTCTTCGCTTTGAAAACAATCTGATACCTCACCCAGAGATGAAGTAATGCGAAGTGATACAGTAAGGCGCTGCAAGCGGTGATGTTAATTCTCTTCAGCACTTCAACATTGACATAAGGCTCTTTGACTGAGCTCTTTACGGCTTAAATAAACCTGTGATAAAATTAAAATGAAGTGTTTTGCTGTCGAATTTTCGGCATGGTGCCAGAGTGGTTAATGGGGTACGCAGTGGTACCTTCTTGGGACCATATTCAACGCTAACAATGCCTTAGTCAGACTTGAAAGAACCGTCTGAGGTTCCATTTGATATCTGATGCTTTCGAGCGCGCAGGTTCGAATCCTGCCCATGTCGCTATTTTTAGCTCATTAGCTGTCCTACCCAATTTTTTTTTACTTCCTTTGCTGGGTTTATTGCGTTCTGCCCTCTCCGGTGATATCCTGAGCAGTTTTTCGATTTTGGTGCCTTATTGTCTGATCCACAATCCGCAATCCACAATCGCACAATCGCTGTGATCGCTGGATGTTGGCGCCTAAGGCCTCAACGCCCCTTTCAGCTTTATGTCAAGAATCTCAACTTTTTCAGCTTCATAGCGAATTACTAAACCAAAACTCACGATGGACGCGCAGCACGCGCAGGATCTGGCCCTGCAGTACATGGCAGTTGTGATATCCTACATTGAGCGTATTCCGGGCTCAGGAATCGTGCTCCGCTACATCAAATCCAGCTACCAGAACGATCCCATCCGATCCGCCATCGAGTTGATTCTCTTCCTCTTCGCCGTGCGATACCTTCTCGCTCCTAGTTACTCGACGAAGAAGCCAATTAAGGAACATTTGACGGAAGAAGTGCGTGCACGCTGCTCTCGGCTCGAAATCGAACAATTCGCTTACACAGAACAGGAGATTGACGACTTGGTGGAAGACTGGACTCCGGAGCCCATTGTCACACCACTTACTGAGTTTGAGCAAACTGAGCTGGAAAGGCGACCTGTGATTGTTGGGTATGTAATTGACGCCTTTCCTGCGCTTCCGGCGCTCCTTGTACGTCGCAGCGTGTCGCCCAGCTAACTACTTTTCAGTCAAACCGGTCCCAAAGTCAAACTCACGAGCGGCAAAATCGTCACGAATCTCGCCTCTCAAAACCATTTCAACCACGTAGCGTCCGATGCCCTCAAAGAAAGCGCCATCTCCGTCCTCCGTTCCTATGGCGTGGGCCCTTGCGGTCCACCAGGCTTCTACGGCACTCAGGATGTGCATATGCGAACCGAAGCTGACATTTCAGCACACATTGGCGTTCCAGCGGCCATTATGTACGCTCAGGCGTTCAGCACCATTAGCTCTGTGATTCCGTGCTTCAGCAAGAGAGGAGACATCATCGTGGCGGACCGCGCGGTCAACTATCAGATCCGGAAAGGCATGCAAATTGCTCGAAGCGCGGTATACTGGTACGAGCACAACGATATGGCCGATCTGGAGCGAGTGTTGCAGAAGGTGGTGCGGTCGCAAAAGGGCCGGAAGCTGACGCGGCGGTTCATCGTGACGGAGGCACTGTCGGAGAACGTGGGCGACACGCTGGACCTACCGGCGGTGGTGGCGCTCAAGCACAAGTACAAGTTCCGCATCATCCTGGACGAATCGCTATCGTACGGCGTGCTGGGATCGCGCGGCGCCGGCCTGACCGACGCGAGCGGCGTCGACCCCAACGAAATCGACATGATCGTCGGGTCGCTGGCGGGGCCGCTTATTGGCGGCGGCGGGTTCTGCGCCGGCGCGGCCGACGTCGTCGAGCACCAGCGCATCACGTCGGCCGCGTACACGTTCTCGGCGGCGCTGCCGGCCATCCTCGCCGTCACGGCCAGCCACACCATCGCCATCTCGCAGTGCGAGGAGGGCGAGCGGCTGCGCGCCACGCTGCTGGAGAACGTCCGCGCGCTGCGCGAGCAGCTGGACCCGCGCTCCAACTTCGTGCGGTGCTCGTCCGCGCCCGAGAACCCCATCCAGCTGCTGGTGCTGAAGGACGACGTGGTGAAGCAGAAGGGCCTGACGCGCGACGACGAGGAGCAGATCATGGTGGAGGTGGTCGATGACTGCCTTTCGCGTGGCGTCTTCGTGGCGCGGCTGCGCTCCTTTCCGCCTGAGCTGGGCTCCTCGCAGCGTGAGGAGAACGATCGCTGGCAGCCGAAGCCCGCTATCAAGGTTTTCCTTACTACCGGTCTCAGCAAGAAGGAGATTGAGCGTGCTGGTGTCGAGATCAGGCACGCTGTCACGAAAATTATGCAGAAGAGGAAGTAGCAGAATCGATTCAGTACCTAGCGGGTGATAATAATGTTGTAAAGCCCGATCAGCACGCCTTGCCCGTCTGCGAAATGACAAGGCAGCATGGCGTTCATGGTGGTTATAAGGTTGATAGTGGCGTAGCATAGCAAAGCGTACTGTGATCAGCTTTTCTTCTGGTGCTACGCTCACCGACATGTATAGAGTAGAAACTATTATTTTATCATCTACTGCATTAATATAACGACGCAGTGACTTCATCAAATTGTTCCCTTTTCACGTTTCTTCTAGTATGTTGATGCAGCCACAACGTGGTTGCAAAGGCACTCATTTTTCACTCTCAGTTCGAGACAAATTGAATCAAGTAGCAAGTGAAAACCAGTGAGTGTACCATAGTCATATGTACTCTACAACCCATGATGTGTAGCTAGTAACAGGGCCTACATAGAACCTCTGTAAAAGAAAAAAGACCGACCAACCCGACGCCATCCGGAAGGAAAACTGCCTTCAGACAAATAACGCCCTATATGTGCATCTCTCTTTTCATTACGCCACTTAGCAGCAGTCACACCAACCGTCCGTTCATCCATCCGGCCATTGTGGCCTGAAATCCACCTCGCACAGCTCTCGCAAACGACGGACGGCGAATTCGAATGTTCATTAGCCGCTGCACAATCGCAACATCCTACACCAAAAGTGCGAAAAGACAATCTTCGCCTTGCCGTTCTATACCCCCCGCGGGCCTTGGACCCATCGCTGCACTTTTACATATACTTGACGTCCCAGAGGCCGCGCGCCGAGAGCGCCGCCGTGCTCGCAGCCGCGGAGGTGGCGGGAGCCGCGCCAATGCCGCCGTTGACGCCGGTGCCGGTCTCGGACGAGAAGGTGTCGTTGTTGTTGAGGCCGGTGGGCTGGGCGAGGTTGTCGGGGATGCTGAAGCCCTTGACGTAGCGGCCGCCGATCAGCGGGCCCGCCACCAGCACCACGAACACCACCAGCATTATGAAGTACAGGATTGCGTATCGGATCACACGTCGCTTGCGCAGCTTCGTCTGCTTCAGCGAGTAGATTGGCGGCCGGATTTGTCGGCTGTGGCACTGTTAGCTTAGGGGGATCGAGAGAAGGGAGGGACGTACCTTGGGCGGAGCCAGAACAACATCACGGAGTGGAACTTGTCGACATACGGAATCAACAAGACCGGAAGCATAAGGAAAAGCAGAATGTGGCCGAGGACAAAGTCCGCGGCAAAATAACCCAACTCGGTGATCTTGCAGAGGAATTCACGACCAGGTTGAGTAATGGTGTGCCAACCGAGAGTGTACCACTTGCCAGTCCACCAAGCAATGTTGGCGGTGTCGGTCTTGAACTCACGGGTGAGCGCGAGCGCAATGATCAACTTGTAGATGAAGCGCTGGAGGGCAACGATTGTAATCATGCCAAGCAGTGCCTTAGAAAAGCTCCAGGCTTCGAGGAAGAACATAACCTCAAAGAAGGCGAGAAGCATGATGACGGCGATGGCGTGTGCAATGGCAGCGAGAACAGCACCGAATTTCTTGCAGCATATACTCAAAAGCGGACCAGCACAGCATGCCATGGCGAAGAAACCGAGCAATACACCAGCGTTGATGCCAATAGGTGCAAATGCAACGATTCCAACGCGGATGAGAGCATTGGTAGGCTGGATTGTCTTGTCTGAGTTGCCTGGATTCGATGAGATGACACCGGTTTGAGCGTTGATGAAGAGGTATGGAATAAGTGTGACCGCAACAAGTACGAGCGGACCAATGACTTCCGAGAAGAAAATGTTGGTAATGTGGGCCCGCGGAACATCTCCAGACAGCTTCGAGGATGGGTCACCGAGAGCCTTGCGCTTGTAACCAGTGATACGGGTTCGCGAGAGACGACAGAACCCAATCCATGAGGCGCTGTGTGAGCGAGTATTGCCTCGAGACAACCAGCGAAGATATTCTCGGTAGTCGATGAAGAAGTCATTCCATGAAAACTGGTGAGGGTTGAACAGGAACGGCGAGATGCAGAGAGCAAGCAGCGAAACCCAGAAGTAGAGCAACCAAACACCCCAGACGGTCATTGTTGAGAACAGCAACATCATCAACAACCTAGCTCCCATATAGATGGAAGGACCGGCGAAACGCGAGTAGAGGATGCCGAACGGAATACGTGCGGTTGCAAATCCACGACCGGTTCCGATGTAGCGAGCACCACCGAAAGACAAATCGGTATGCAGAGAGTTGGCGTAGATCTGGCAGACGAACACCTCGAAGAGTGGCGAGAAAGACGAGAAATGCTTCGCCAGACGAGTGGCTGCACGCCAGAAACCGCGTTCCGTAAGTTCTTGGACAACCAGTGGCACAAACGAGATGAAGAACACAATGAAGATAGACACGACACAGCGTTCGACCCATCCCATAATTGGCTCGAGGTTGGTACATCCACCTGGCTTGAGAGGATCCGTGATCGGAGCATTCTTGTTGTAACGACAAATAATTGTTTCGTGTCGAAGTGCACCAAGGTTAATCATCGTAAACATGAACATCTGGACCGAAAGGATGATGAACAAGTTGTTGATGTGGAAACCGGGGTGAGCATAGTAGAACGACAAGAATCGATCAAGAGGAAGTTGGGTGCCGAGATAGTAGTACTCTCGTGACAACATCTGTTCACCCATACCGGTACCGATTTTGGTGGTGAAGTTGAGAATAGATCCAAAACCCAAATCACGACCTTTACCGCACTGGTAGTACTCGCAATGCTTGATACGGCCACCACGGATGAGCGCATTCATACCGGCGTAGATATCTTCGTTGAGATGGAGACCTTTCTGAGCCTTGGAGACACCACCACGAGTGGTCATGAAAATACCGTTCAAGAAATCAGGATGACCGTAATGGAGTTTGCCACCAATCTGAGCAAGAGTACGAGCGAAGAGAGTACCGAATGTTTGTTCTTTGCCGGCAGCGACGTCACCAAGGATACCGATGTTCTCGGAGAAGATATACTCTCGAGCACCAAGAATGGCCACCGGGTTGGTGTTGGTAGGAGGCACGCCAGGAGTATATGGTGAAACGTTGTCCGTGTTCATTTCTTCGAATTCAGCAAGCACTGATCGAATCTTCAAGCATTCTTCGAGGTAGTTGTCCTGGTTGGCATCGATAAGCTGAATGTATTCTCCGCGGTAGAAGATCAAGCAATGGTTCTGGTTGTCAGATTTACCATCACCGAGAATTGGGTTGCCAGAGAGCTGAACACGGAACTTGGGTCGACGCATGCCATTCTCCATGATCTCGGAATGACCATCAATCAAAGCAGAGTAAAGACGTGGGTCTTCACCTTCATGCAACGGTGGTTCTTCGTCAAGATAGGCAATCTGTAGATCCGGATAGGCACGAAGCAAGAACTCGGTGTTCTCACGTTCCTCCTTGGAGAACTTGGCATATCGTTGCATGGAGACGATGATCTTGTACTTGCGGCGAGCCATGCGTTCGAGTTCGCGTTCAAGCTTGTCGGAGTTACCACCAAACATTTGAACAACTTCAGGGTTTTCAACACGATACAGAAGCTTGATAGCACGGCTGTAGTTCATGAAACCGGAGATTGTACGGTAGAGAGTCTGCGAACGAAGAGAGGCCCAAATACGGGTACGAAGAGTATACTCCGGAGCTGCTGACTTGAAACCGATGCAGTAGAAGGGAAGATCATCGATCTTGCTGCGTTGAGTATCCTTCTCGCTCTTTTCATAGTCGCCACCGTATTGAGAGGTTTCGTCGGCAAGAATCTTGGTGTCCTTGACGAAGCAATCCCATTCATGAGGATGCAATTGCTTGAGGTACTCAAGAAGGGTGACACGGGAATATGGTTCATCTTCACGAATGATTTCTCGGAGAGACAGAAGGATCTTCTCGCTGTAATGAGGAATCATAACCGTGAAAGTCGGCATGTTATCAACCGGAACCGGCTCTGGAATCGGAGTTGACAATGACTGGGCAAAGAACGAAATGCGGCGTTCAGCTTCGCTCTGGGTTGGGAAGAACTCAGTTTTGAATGAATGATCTTCCTGAGAGACGAAGAAAGTAGGAGCACGAAGCGTACGCTTTCCCTCTTGCTCTGATGGAACTTGATGGTAGAGCAGCTTCTGAACGTGATCGATGGCCAGTAAATGTTCTCGATACATCGAAATAACGATGGCGTTCCAGATTTGTGAGATGAGGACCTTTGGCTTGTACTTGATTTCCATGTCGGTGGTGGCAAGAATCTTGGAGTAGATACGCTTCGGTAGACGTGAAAAGATGTTCCTCCATGGTGTCCAGATCGAGACACCAAGATAGAAAGATCGAGCAACCGAAAAGACAGTGTTCCAGATAATGTACCAGAGATACGTATCGAGGAAGAACAAAATCAAATCGGTGAAGAACATCAGACCAAGCAGAATCTTCGGCTGTTGATGGCAGAGAATCGATCCAATAATCTTATCACCAACGCAGTGCAAGACTGGCTGAATAGACAAGATACGGATAGGATCTCTGAATGACAGAGTCAGGAAGAAGTAAGATTCCGAGAGTTTGGCACCAAAGACAAGAATCCAGAGTCCGTAAGACATCCATCTATCGTTGCCCTTGAGATGTGGGTAGCTTGCCGTAAAGGTTTGGCTGGCAATGTATCGACGCGAGTTCTTCGCCATGTAACTTCCAAACAATCCACCAAGTGGCATGATGGAAAAGAAGAAGAAAGAGGAGAGAGCAATGAAGAACTGCACAATACCCAGAATCAAGGCTACCGCTCCGGTCTGGTGAATGAAAAAGATATAAACACTTGGACCCAGGTTGAGGGCGAAGATGCCGAGCAGGAAAAGCAGGCGCTTGGTTAGATGTTGTGCTCCGGCCCAACGACGAGGGACGTAGAACCATTCACAGACGGTAGCTGAGATCATGATGAAGGAAGCAACAGCACCACCCAAACCAACAGCAGACCAATGTGCGGCAGCATGTGGAGATTGGTTGAGTTCTTGTTGATATCCTTTGGTGTAAAGGGTTGGCGAGTTGAAAGAGGTATAAAACCAGAAGACAGTGACGTGGATGACCCAGATACGGTTGAAGTTGACGAGCATGTGGAACCAGGAGCGAGTTTCTTTGTATGTCTTGAAGAAAGCTTTCTTCCAGGCAACATCCTTCAGCTTCTGGTAACGCTCTGATGGTGGAACATCGACCAGGCGGGTCTTGTCTTCCATGACAATTCGCTCAATGCCTTCAGGATACCAGAAGAGCTGATTCATGTCGTCGTATCCGATAATCTTGGCGTGGTCCTTCTCACGGCGAATGTATTTGCCATCCTGAATTTCATAACCTTGGTCGCGGATATACTGGTAAAGCGGGGTGATGACATTGTTGAGATAGGTGCCTTCTTCAACTTCACCTTGGAAACGCTGTCCCGCTTCCGAAGAAACATAATCGTCGGCGCATTTGAAGATGAAGCAAAGAAGTTCGGGCATGAATCGAACTTGATTGGCTTCACCCCAGCAAAGCATGTACAGAGCAATCTGTCGGATTCGTTCGGCCTGAGACATGCGATTCATGCGAGACTTCCAGCGATATTCGGCGGCTTCCAAGCTTTCATCACCTTCCAGGGCTTCAAGAGTCTGTTGCTCGTCTTGTGGGTTCTGCTGAGCTCGTTTCTTTGCTGCTTTACGGGCCTTGCGAGTGTGACGGCTGGCTTTACCGAGTTTCATGTTGGCGAAACCGATAGCATCGTCCAGGTCGAGGTGAGCAGCAAAATACCAACGTCGGTAGTTGGCGTTGTCACCTCCAATGTAGTCTGCATGGAGCGAGATCAAAGCTTGGTTTGGGCTCATGCGGGATGCTCGAGAGTCAAGCTGGGTCATCAAGTGATCGTACATGTTTCGCATGCTGTCACGTTGAAAACCAAACTTTGCTGTGAGCTCAAGGAAGATATCTTCAATCTCTTCCTTGGTGATTGGAATTTGAGTGTCTGCAGTCCAGGCGGGATATGGCTCACGAGAGCGTTGGCCAGCAGGAAGAGCATTGCCAAAGTCCATACCGTAAATCGGAGTCGATGCACCGGACGAGCGGTTGCCGTATGAGACCTGAGAGGACGGTGGTCGGTAGCCACGGCCGTAGTCACCTTCGTTATAGCTGTTGTATCGCTCATCGCCACGTCCATAGTAATCCATCTGAGCTGCGCGATGAATATCAGATCTCATTGTGAAATCGCTGAAGGTTTCTGACTCTTCTTCCGAGTCGTGGCCGCGACGTCGAGGAGGGCCTTGACCATTATTGCCATAGTGTTGCTGGCCAGCAGCAGCCTGATTATTGTCGTAGTATTGGTTGTCATAGTATTCATCGCCATAGCCACCATTCTGATCGTAGTAGCCGTCGTGGGCATAGCTGCCATGCTGATCATTGTAGTAGCCCCTAAAAGGATGTGAGATTGGAAACCAAATGGAAGGCTCAGGCAATGACGACTCGTCAAGCATCGATGTTTGAGAGTGAACGTACTGGTCATCATAGTAGGCGTCGCCGCCTCCATGCTGGGCATATTCTTGACCTTGGTCATAGTAACCTTGATCGTCTTGATAGTATGGGTTCTGATCATAGGCGTCATCGTAATGACCGCCTTGAGGGTGACCCGACATGATGGATTGACGTCGGTGGGCAGGCTGGAAGATCAAAGTCAGTGTGACATTTCGGAGAGTTAGAGATCGGTGGTAGGGTGGTGTGCGCAGGGTGATTCTGAAACCCTTTGTAACCAGGGGTAGTGGAGGAGATTCGTACCTCACGAAATGACCATTGATGCACTCGATTGGCTTGATCAAATGCAATTCAAGTGTTTTGCGGGGCTTATTGTGAGAATTATTGAGTGTTTTGGTTACGGTGACGGAGAACGAGGGGATCCGCAGAGCTGACCACGCGTTTGGTGAGTTTGGAAGATTCAGCGAAGGAAATGGCGCGGCAAAGCGTTGTGGAAAGGCAAATCGAGTAGGAAGCGCGTCGGCAGCGACGAGGGAATCGAGGCGGGAGGTTGAGTGTGGTGGTGGTAGTGGAGGTGGTGATCGATTGTGGTGGCCGGGAGAAGCTGAGCGGGTTGGTAGGAGGTTGCCTCAACAACAGGGCCCCCTTTGTCGAAGGTGGCGCAGGCTACGACTTTGCTTAGTTGGAGCAGTAAAGCGAAGGAACAGCAACCGTCAAAACTGGCGGTCGCTTTGGAAAGAAGTGAAAGAAAGAAAAAGGCGGTTCAGGCTTGGCTGTGACGGAGGAGAAAAAGTTGGTGATGGTAGGAAGGTAGTTGGCAGGAGTGAGGGTAACGACGCCTCAGGGGGGCTTGAGGGGAGGGAAGAGGGAATTGGCAGGGAGGAAGTGGACAGTGCAGGAACGTTGGCGTTGGCGTTGGCGTTGGCGTCTATTGTAGCGGGTTTGGCACCATACTGCTTAGGTGGGCCTGGATGGCGACCGCAAGCTCAGACTCTCAGAAATCAGCGCCGGGGTACGAAACCATGATTGCGAACGTATTGAAGGAAGAGGAAAGAAGTTGATACGAATTGTAACTGACTGCCAACCGTACGAACCTATCTTTCTTTCAATTCTCTAAGTGACTCTTCGTTCTTACTGACACAGCCAACTTTCAAGGCCATTCTCAGCTCCATTTTTGCTCATCGTCCCATACCGTGTCATCCCATGCCCTCCCACCCTTATTGTCCATCGACGCGGCCGGCACGCTAAAATTGGTCGAGGGTGCGCTAACACCACCATTCAATTATTAGATGCACCCGGTTCTCATGCTCGTTGCTACTTCAAGAGAGCCTCTTGTCTTCTACGTAGCTCTCTCCTCTGTCACATAGTCCCAAAGTACCAGCAAACTTTTGTAAATCTCACCAACTCGCTCGGAAAGCATTCGCGCGCTCAACTGCCGTGTACCCGACCTGAGGCAATGATGATGATGGATCGTCGCGGCCCATTCGCAAAACCTGGCAGCTTCTGAAACGCTAACAATAACTGCTGAACGTAAGGTACAGCGAAGCCATCATACCTGTGGCTGTGCTGCTTGCGAACTCACCAAACGTTGATGACAATGGCCGTCGAACCACCTTTTTGCCCACACTCACTCATTGTGCGCTGCTGCTCCGCCTTTAAGGCCTTCTGTTTGGTGTTCTTCGCATGCCTACCGGTACACGCAATTCACTTGCCCTACGTATATCTCTGTCTTCAGTGTTCCGTAGTTTGCTTCCGTGGACTGACCATGGCACAGGTTCATGTATTGGGCAAGGATTTGCATCGGGTGGCGTCCGAAAAGAGGCGTCGCCTAGAAGAACGTGTCGTGCTGCCATGCTGAATGTGCCGACAAGCCGTTTCGATCTGCCATGAATGTGGAACTGTGGCTGACGTTTTGTCTCAGGCCTTGAATTCATCACTCTTTCTTGAAGCGGACCAAAACCATTCCGAAAAACGAACTACGAGGCTCTTCATCCTTCATACACAGAGCCGTATCAATGCTTGTATGCTTGCAGCTATGAACTTGTTTGTAGCACGTCATGACTATTTGGGAAGACAAGGGCCAATCACCTTACCGTCTTTATCACCAAATCCAAGATTTTATCACTCTGATCCTTACCCAGGTCATACGGGCAATCAATTCAAGTGGCAATGTGTCCGTCTTCTTTTTGTTAAGGTCCTGGATTGCGGATCCTGCTAGCTTCGGTGACGGCTGGCATTTGCAGGCGCCCCTTTTGGCTGTGGCAAATCGCATCGTGATTCGTCCCACTTCCAGCCTCTCACCAAATTCCATCATTTGCCATGGCTGCCAACCACCAGTGTCCACATCTTCTAGAATGCATAACGACTGCACTCCAATACTTCCGTACGCTGACAGCTTTCTCCGCCAGCTTGTGGTACCCTGACTACTTCTGCCCGTTCACTGTACAGGAGCAGTGAGCAACTGCAACCCCTGAGTATGCAATTTCGTCCTTGATTCTCTCCGAGCCAATTATAGGCGCCCTATGTTTCCATACCTTATGGCAAGGAACGGAGGCAGTTTCGCCTTCACGGTACGCGACTCGTCCGGTCGCTATTTCTCAAAATCCGTGAAGGAGTGCGCTGTCACAAGTTCAACCCTTCAGATCGATAAAAGCAATTGTCCAGGTATCTCGGAACTGAAGGAGCCATACGACATGCTATCGGTTCAATGGGTGGGTACCAGTGAATTTTCTCGTATCGCACAGTCACCCAGCTCCACCAAGCTTTCAAAGTGTGGCCAAATCCACTTCTCCTTTTGCACCGTGCTCAGGAACCAAATCGGTTCGCTCGTAACTGTTCATAAGTTCCTGCCAATCGGTCGCATTCGAATCGATGTCACAAGACGATGCGTATGCTTCCATTCCTGGTTTCAATCGTGACATATAGCCGTGCACTTTTCACATTCCTATACACCTTTGGCGCAGCGTAAGCACATTGTGGCCAATCCACCAAGGTCCTATATCTGGATTTCCCTCTACGGCATAGTAAAAGTGCAGTGATATATTCGGAAAAGTGGTTCAAGTGTAATAGATCAATGGAAGGTCACAATCTCGAAGCCTGTCTCTTTCACCTGCTAGCAATACTCCGTGTCATATCAGCAATCTACGTAGTACACTGCACAGCCTCCTACCAAGACCCAGAAATCATCTCCCTCACGACGGTTTCGGAATAGATTGAAGGTTCTATGACAAACCGACGCCGGATCAGCGGTATTGATGGACAGCGGTTGTCAAATTTACCATGGTGCGAATCATCTGTTGGGCTTCAAAAATACTCATGCTCGTCGATGACCTCCATTTGCGTCTTTCATGCTCTTCGCTTCGAAAGTCGCCACTCGGTAGACGCTTGGATTTTTGACTCTGTGCGAGCATTAATGCCTTTGACCACTCATGAGAAAGCAGGTGGTGAAGATCCCTGAAATTCAGTAACTTTTGTAGGCGATCCGCATTGGACAGCTCTGTCTTTTAGCCACTTTACTCCTCATTCAAAAACAAGGCTGAGTTACCCCTCCCAAGACTTCCTGGCGGGTAACACGCGATGCGCTGCGGATGCCACCGGCTCGATCTCTTGGCCCAACCTCAGCATATTGTATGCGCCAAGAGAACTCCTTTGCGCGCTGCATATTGTAGTACGGCCCCTAACCGGCCAATTCACTCCGCAAGTCGCCTCCCCTTCTTTGTATTTCGTTGCTTGTTGCGCCCAAACAACACCCCACTGTTGACCCTGCCTATGGTTGCTTGGCAACTTTCTTCCTCTTTCGGTTCATCACCAGGGAATTCTTACCTTCTCATTATTCATCTTCATCAATTGTTCGTGACGCTCATTCAGGCGACTTCTTTGACGTAGTGGTGTCTATCGTTTTGACTTTGCCGGCGACGAAAGCTTCCTTTCGCTTTACTGCGGCACAGCTCACCAAAGTTCCGCCAGCCATTTGCGACACATTTCTAATCCCAGTTGCGTGCCTACAACCTTTTAATCCTTACTGTGCATCGTCACTATCATCATGAGAGCTTCTATTCTATCATCCGGCCTCGCGGCTGTATCTCTATTCGCTGGCGCAGCCCTCGCCCAGCTTGATCCTATTGTTATCAAGGGTCAACATATGTTCTACAAAACCAACGGGTCGCAATTCTTCATCCAGGGTGTTGCCTATCAACGTAAGTTTCTGTTCTTTTCAAAAGCGCATTGTCACTCACTTTATCACAGAGGATGCCGGCGGTAATGGCACTACCACTGATAGCACAACCTATACCGACCCTCTTGCCGATCCGAATCGATGTTCACAGGATATTCCGCTTCTCAAAGAGCTGAATACAAATACTATTCGTGTCTATGCTGTCAATCCAGCATTGGATCACTCGGAATGCATGAACATGCTGATTGAGAATGACATCTATGTCATTTCGGACTTGTCTCAACCAGGTCTCTCAATCAACCGAGATGATCCGGCTTGGACGGATCAGCTATATGACCGCTATACCAGCGTCATTGACATGTTTTCGAACTACACCAATGTCATTGGCTTCTTCGCTGGTAATGAAGTCTCCAACAATGTCTCCAATACCCAAGCAAGCGCTTTCGTCAAGGCCGCCGTCCGAGATATGAAGGCATACATTTCTGCTAAGAATTACCGTCAGATGTACGTTGGTTATGCAACCAGCGACGATGCCGGTATACGTGAGAATGAAGCCGATTACTTCAACTGCGGTGACCAGTCAGACGCTATTGATTTCTGGGGTTATAACATCTACTCGTGGTGCGGTAACTCCAACTACGTAACATCGGGCTATATCGATCGCGTGGCAGAATTCAGCAACTATTCTGTTCCAGCTTTCTTCGCCGAGTATGGCTGCAACACAGTTGAACCAAGAGAGTTCACTGAAGTCCAGGCTCTATTCGGTGCCAACATGACTCCAGTATTCTCTGGTGGCATTGTGTACATGTACTTCCAGGAAACCAACGACTACGGTACGCCAATTTGATGAAATTTTTAGGATCATTGCTAATCTCTCCATCAGGTCTTGTGGACATCAGCAGCGGCACTGTCAACAAACTACCTGACTTTTCTGCACTCTCCAGCCAAATGGCGTCTATTAGTCCTTCGGCCACCAACTCTGCTTCGTATACGCCATCCAACACACCCCAAGCGTGTCCAGCTCTTGCTAGTGGAGTCTGGGAAGCCAAGGCCTCGCCTCTTCCTCCAGCCGCCAACCCTCAGCTTTGCTCGTGCATGGTCGCGTCGCTATCGTGCATCGTCAAGCCGTCGGAGAACGTCAACAACTACGGCACGCTCTTCGGCGAGGTGTGCGGCTACGGCGCCTCCATCTGCGAGGGCATTCAAGCCAACGCCACCACCGGCACGTACGGCGCCTACAGCGTCTGCAACTCCACCGAGCAGCTGTCCTTCGCCTTCAACCAGTACTACCTGTCGCAGAACAAGGCAGGCTCCGCCTGCAGCTTCGGCGGCGCCGCTGAGACCCAGTCCCCCGCTTCTGCCAGCGGCGCTTGCGGCTCGCTGCTCGGCCAGGCGGGCTCCGCTGGCACCGGCAGCGTCACGTCGTCGCCCACGTCCGCCGGAGGTGCGTCTTCGTCGTCCACGCAAAAATCTGGTGCCGCCATGGTGACGATCCCGAGCTTCGACTTTGCTCTCCTCGGAGTCGGTCTCTATGTCACCATCGCAGCTGCGTTTGGTGCTGGCATTGTCCTGATGTAGAGAACATTTTCTCAACGGTGAAGTCATTTCTCAATTTGATATCCTTGTCTTATTACTATGATGGGGAATTGTAAGTTGGATCACGGTTTCAGTCATTCTTATAGAGCATGGTGCGGAGTCATTTTCTACTTGCCAATGTAAAGCATAATTTAAAAGAATGACTTGACATAGAATGATAAGACGCGAGTTTTCCCGATATGTCTTGCAATATGCATCTGTTATGAATTCTGCATTCCACTGATCTTGGTTACTCGAAGACTTGTTTACATTCCGATTCGCGATTTACATCTATCTTTGTATTGCGTTTGCTCATCATCACACTCTCTACCCAATTGCCTTTGCGATTCGCTCCTTTATCATCTAGTCTGTCATCTTATTCACCCATTTCTCACACTCGTTGCTTTCTAGCCATACGATAGCTCCTAACCTACCAACATGCGTTCATCTTCGCTACGTCCGTTGCTCGTCGTAGCAATCCATCTACTCCCATGGACGACGTCCGCGCAGCTCACTCTAACACGGACAAACTACCTCTGCAGCGTCCCCTCAATATCACCCTCTCTATCCATCGCCGCTGTATCCTCGTCCTCGTCAGCAACATCCAGAAGCAGTAGCGCCACCCTCGACGCCGCGCTCTCGAGCGGCTCCCCCTTCAACATCATCGTCTCCGCGACAGCGAGCGCCAGCGCGAGCTCCAGCACCAGCACCAGCGCCGCCCTCAAGCGCGCCGCACCGCCAGCCCGCAAGCGCACCACCACGCTATACCTGACGACGTCGGGCGCGCTGACCGCCTCGCCCGGCGACGCCGCGACCTTCGCACTGCAGGGCACCACGCTGTACGCGTGGGCCGCGCCCGATGCCGCAGACGTCCTGCTCTACGCCACGTGGCCCGTCGTGCCGAACCAGACCTTCGCCGGCTACGCGCCCGACTCGGTCGGGCCGATTGACGGCGCGTTTGGCGCGGCGGGCGGCGCGCTCACGTGGGTCGCGCCTGGGTTCGAGGGGCCGGGTGGCGGCGCGCAGTGGTTCGTGAAGCCGGGTGGGGATGGCGAGGAGGCGGATGGGGTGGTGGTCGTGTGGTTCTTTGGGCCCGTGGCGGAGGATTGGGTACCGGTCGGGTTGGAGGCGAATTGTAAGTTGTTCTGCTGGCTCTGGGCTCGGTGGGCTGGGCGAGTGAATGTGCGGAGAGAGTGGATTGCTGATGCGTGGTTGTAGTGACTGGTGCGCCGCCGGGACTGCCGCAGCCGAGCTTTGTGGGCTCGTCGTCGGTTAGCTTTTCGCTTTTGCCGACGACGAGTGTGTCGTCGTTTTCGAGGAATACGCAGACGGCGAGTAATACTGTCAACTATAACCCTTCTGGGTTGCCCGTATCCGGTGATGGTACATGTGGAGTTGGAAATGGGAACGCGAGTTGCTGGAGGAGTGACTTTGGGCCTTGCTGTGAGTTACAATTCTTCATAGCAGGATTTTTCAACGAGTTTGAGAGATTTAACATTGACAATCATACAGGTGCAGAGGGAGGCTTCTGTGGATATGGTTCGGCATGCGACACGGGCTGCCAAGCTATTTATGGATCCTGTGCTGCTGTCTCCTCAGTGGTATCTTCGACATCTATGCAGTCGGAAGCAGCAAGCTCGACTGCCACCAGTACAACCAGTGCTCCACTGCCTACGGTCACGAGTATCGATGGAAGTTGCGGAATTGAGGGTGATGTGGTGGTGGTTTGCCCAAGCGCAGATGACCCAGAATTCGGACCATGCTGTAACCTCGACGGCGAATGTGCGTCTGATGACTTTTCTTGCGATGTGAACTTTGGATGTCAACCTCAATACGGTACCTGCGGAGTCGTCTCGTCAGCATCTGCCTCTTCTTCCAGCTCTTCGACAATGTCACCATCAGTCTCTTCGACCGGAACCGGACAGTCCACCAGCTATTCCAGCACGACGGTAGTAGAATCGACGGTGGTCGTAAGCCCGAGTCCCAGTTCCTCATATACCAGTACGACGGTAGTGGAATCGACGACTACCATAAACTCCAGTCCAAGTTCCTCATCCACCAGCACGACAGTAGTAGGATCGACGATTACCGTAAGCTCCAGTTCAAGCTCTTCATATTCCAGTACGACAGTAGTGGAATCGACGGTGATCGTAAGTCCCAGTCCAAGTTCCTCATCTGCTAGTTCGGAAATTGTATCATCTACCACTATTGCTTCGCTATCTCCTACAAGCTCCTCTTCTACGAGCTCCTCTTCTACAAGCTCTACGACATCATCGGAGTCAAGCAGAATACTCTCCTCAAGCAGCACTGCAGCGGGAAGTACGACAACGACAACGAGCATGACGCCGACATCATCTTCAACTTCGACTTCATCCAGCAGCGCCAGCCTGTCTCCGACTGTAATCCAATCTGCTTGCACCAACATTGTCACGCCAATCGCTTGTCCGGCATCGAATGAGTCCTACTACGACAACTTTGTAGTCGAATGTGGAATCAACTATTCATCGTTCGACCTTCCCAATACAGGTGCTGTCGAGCCAACTATGGAGCTTTGCATTCAGGGCTGCATTAATACTACTGGATGTGCTGCCGTCGTTTGGGAGACGGGGCCGAAAGCATGCTATATGAAGAGCCAAGTGGGCACTAGGAGTTCTAACGGTGGAGTTATCGGAGCGTTCGCACCCTCTCCAGCAGTGATTTGCACAGGAGGAGTCTCGAGCAGCACTTTCTCATCAGTACCGCTTTCGGTGACGACTAGCTCTTTATTCTCTAGCAGCAGTACTTCTACAACGCCTTCAACATCCAGTTCTTTACTCTCTAGCAGTAGTACTTTTACAACGCTCTCCGCATCCAGCTCTTTACTCTCCAGCAGCAGCACTTCTACAACATCTTCTGGGCCCAGCTTTTTACTCTCCAGCAGCAGTACGTCTGCAACATCTCCTGGATCCGGCCCTTCCATATCTCCAACTTCGTCTTCAGCATTTAATCCGTCACCAAGTTCCAAGCGAGGCCTCGTCTACGTGACTGACGGATCAAACAATCCCCAAGATGATCCAATATGGGTTCAAAACGGCTCAGATCTAAATTGGTACTACAACTACGGTTACCAACCGACGGCTTCTTACGCATCATATCCTCAATTGCAGTATGTTCCGATGCTCTGGGGAGACTTCAATAGTTCATTCACTCAAACTGTCATCAACATGATCGAAACAGGTGTTAATGTCTCATATGTCATGTCTTTTAACGAACCAGACGGTACTTTTCAAAGTGGAGGTAGCGAAGTCACACCACAACGGGCTGCTGCTCGATGGGCAACAGATATCGCACCTTTAGGTGCATACGGCGTCGAATTAGGAGCACCGGCGGTTGCTGGAAACGAAGGCGGCTTTCAATGGTTGCAGCAGTTCTTCACCGCTTGCAATGGGAGTTGTAACGCGTCATTCATATCCGTCCACTGGTATGGAAACTTCCAAGGTCTAGCATCGAAACTTGGCCAGACAGCCGCAACTTATCCGAACATGACGATTTGGGTTACCGAGTTTGCAGATGCCGACGATACGCTCGCGAACAGTCAGTCATATGCCGCCCAGGACTTTTCTTATATGGATCGTTTGTCCAACGTCATCAGATATTCGTACTTTGGTGCATTCCGAAGCAATGTATCCAACGTAGGCCCAAACGCTACGATGCTCGATCAATGTGGACGCCTTACAGAGATTGGACTTACTTATCTAAATGTTTCCGGAACGGGCTATATTCCTTACAATGTGTCTTGCACTACCGGCGTCTCAAGTAGCTCCGCACCCACTTCTACCGTCAACACCCAATCTTCGAATACAGCATCAACGTCAACAACCTACAGTCCCACAAGCTATGTGCAACCGTCTTCGATTCCGAATCCCACACAGCAGTCGAGTACCACAAGCAGCTACTCTTCTACGACAAGTTCGTTATCCTGACCTTCCTTCACAAGGTCACATGCTTATACTGATTAAGTCGGCGTATAGCTTCTTCTGCCTCTTCATCGATACCGTACTGCGCGCCTCCTTCGATTCTTCACCTACCCGGTCCTCCAACTACTGTCCCTTACATGGGCTGTGACATGACAAGCGACGAGAATGATTTCGGCACTGTAATCCTACCATTCTCAATCTCCCTCTTCGGTACATCAAGCAACGTCGCCAACCCCAGCACCAACGGCCTTCTGTCTCTCGTCTCCGGCACAGACAGCGTCGCAACCAACGAGCTCCCAGTCAGCTTCTCGGACCCGACGGTGCAAGCCGTAGCGTTCCCGCTGTGGACCGACCTCTCCATCTTCCCCAACACAACCCAGGGCATCTACTACTTCGCCAACAGCACCTTCGCCGCCTTCGAGTGGGTGCTGGCCGCCAGCTGCTGCCCGAATCTGATGGCGCGCTTCGCCATGACCTATGACTCTGCTGGCGCGCCCGGCGTCGTGACATTTAGCTACTACCAGGTTTGGGATGATGGCGGGACCGCGACCGTTGGTGTGCAAGGCTCGCAGGCGGGGCCGGCGGTGACGGTCGATTACGA
>Ga0335072_10005005_pt1 | contig 19555 bp, 16 predicted proteins | sample Lox_Sample_21_FD_206725 | JGI IMG/M metagenome (GOLD analysis project Ga0335072, IMG submission 206725) | Soil microbial communities from Loxahatchee National Wildlife Refuge, Florida, United States - Lox_Sample_2.1 | ecosystem: Environmental > Terrestrial > Soil > Wetlands | place: USA...
CCGGGGCCGCGGACCATCGGGGTGTCGATGACGCCGGGCAGCACCGCGTTCACCCGGATCTTCATCGACGCCAGGTCCACGGCTGCCGACCTGGTGAGCCCGCGGACCGCCCACTTGCTCGACGAATACGAGGCCGAGTTCCGGTTGCCCCGGATGCCGGCGATCGACGAGGTGTTGACAATGGCCCCGCCGCCGGACTCCGCCATCAGCGGGGCGGCGTACCTGATGCCGAGGAAGCAGCCGTGCAGGTTGACCCGCATAACCTTGTCGAAGTCCGCGCCGGAGGTCTCGCACAGCGGAGTGAAGATCACGATGCCCGCGTTGTTCACCAGGACGTCCAGGCGGCCGTACTCGGAGCGGCAGTACCCGATCAGGTCCATCCAGGCCTGCTCGTCGGTGACATCCAGGTGCCGGTAGATCGCGGCCGGGCCGATCGCCTTCGCCAGCGCCTCGCCTTCCGAGTCGAGGATGTCGGCGATCACTACCAGCGCGCCCTCGGCGGCGAGGCCGGTCGCCTCCGCCGCTCCCTGTCCCCTGGCGCCGCCGGTGACGACTGCCACCGCACCGTCGAAGCGCTTCATGCCTGGCTGGTTCATGCGAGCCTCGCTTGCTGCTGAAAGGACGGCCCCGGCCAGCCGGCCGGGGCGAAGACCTTGCCCGGATTGAGGATGTTGTCAGGGTCGAAGATGGCCTTGATCCCGCGATGCAGGGACAGCCCGAGCGGACCGATCTCGCGGGCGAGCCACCCTCGCTTGAGGCTGCCCACGCCGTGCTCCCCGGTGATCGTCCCGCCCATGGTGAGCGCCAGGCCCATGATCTGGTCGAAGGCAAGCAAGGCCCGGGCCAGTGCGGCCGGGTCGTCGTGCGGGACGACGATGTTCGGGTGGATGTTGCCGTCGCCGGCGTGGCCCAGGATCCCGATGACGAGGTCACTGGCTGCCGCGATCGCCTCCGTCGCGCACAAGAACTCGGCGAGTCGGGACCGGGGCACGCAGACGTCCTCGACGATGACGCGGCCGGTGTGCTCGAGCGCGGTGTAAGCAATCCGGCGCGCCTCCAGCAGCATGTCAGACTCGGCCGCGTCGCTCGCCTCGGCGATCTCGGTCGCCCCGAACTCGCGGCAGGTCGCGGCCAGCTCGCGCAGGTCGGCGCACGCGCGCTCGCCAGTGTCGGCCTGGGCAAGCAGCATGAGCGCGGCGTCGGTGTCCAGCCCCATCGGCCGGTACGCCTCGATCGCCCTGATGTGCACGCGGTCGATGAGCTCCAGCATCGCCGGGACCTGCCCGCCGGCCACGATCGCAGCGATCGCAGCACCCGCGTCCGGCACGCTGGCGAACGTCGCGACCATCGTCAGCGGGGCATCGACGACCGGCCGCAGCGCCAGCGTCGCCTGGGTCGTCACGGCCAGCGTGCCCTCGCTGCCGACCAGCAGCCCGGTCAGATCGTAGCCGGCGACTCCCTTGACGGTCCGCCGCCCGGTGACCAGGACCTCGCCGGAGGCCAGCACGACCTCGAGGCCGAGCACGTACTCGCGGGTCACCCCGTACTTGACGCAGCACAGGCCGCCGGCGTTCGTCGCGATGTTGCCGCCGAGCGTCGACATCCGGCGGCTCGCCGGGTCGGGCGGGTAGTACAGCCCGTGTGCGGCGGCCGCCGCGGACAGCTCGGCGTTGACGACACCGGGCTCCACGACCGCGAGCCGGTTAGCCGGGTCGATGTCCAGGATGGCGTTCATCTGGTGCAGGCCGAGCAGGATGCAGCCCTCGACCGCGTTCGCGGCGCCGGCCAGCCCGGAGCGGGCGCCCTGCGGCACGACGGGGATCCGGTAGCGGCTCGCCGTCGCCAGCACGTGCTGCACCTCGGCGCGGCTGCGCGCTAGGACCGCGGCAGCCGGCCGGCCGGCCTCGCCGGCCATCAGCTGGTCCCGGCTGTATCCGGCCAGCACATCCGGGTCCGTGATCACCGTCCCTGCGCGCAGGCCGGCCGCGAGCTCTCCGGCAAGATCCGCGCAGCCGGCGGGCGCAGCGACCGTCACGGCTCCCCGCCCTGCCGTACCGGCCGGGTCGGGTCGCTGATCCAGTCGCTCCAGCTGCCCGGGTACAGGGCGGCAGGCACCCCGATGCTGTGCAGGGCGAGCACCTCGTGCGCCGCGGTGATACCCGAGCCGCAGTACACGCCGACCGTCGACGCTGCGGCGGCGCCCGCGTTGGCAGCGGCGCTGGCGTCGGCGATGGCGCCGTAAGCCCGGTACCGCGCCCCCAGCGCCGCGGCGCTGGCGAAATGGCCGTCGGCCGTGACGTTCGCAGTGGTCGGCGCGGACACCGCGCCGGGAATGTGCCCGGCCATCTTGTCCACCGGCTCGGTCTCGCCGCGGTACCTGGCGGCGTCGCGGGCGTCCAGCAGCAACAGCCCGGCCGCAGGCTCGAGCAGATGGGCGGGGGCCAGCACCGGCATGCTGCCTGGCACCGCGTCGAACGCACCCGGCACGACCGCGGGCTGGCCCGTCTCCACCGGGAGGCCCGCCGCGATCCAGGCGGCCAGGCCGCCGTCGAGGACGCGCACGTCCCGGTGCCCGAAGTAGCGCAGCAGCCACCAGGCCCGAGCCGCGCTTATGCCGGCGGCGGCGTCGTAGACAACCACGGGGCGGTCGGCGCGCACGCCGACCCCGCTCATCGCCCCGGCGAAGTCCTCAGCCGCCGGGAGCGGATGGCGGCCGCCGGTCCCGTCGGCGCGCGGTGCGGAGCACAGGTCCTGCTCCAGGTCCACGAACGCCGCGCCGGGCAGATGGCCGGCCTCGAAGTCGGCGAGGGAGGTGCCGCCCGCCAGCGTCCACCGGACGTCCAGCACGGTCACGCCGCTTCCAGCGGCGGCTAGCTGCTCGGCGGCGATCAGTCCTGGCCGGAGCGCCGCTGGCCCGTCCGCAGTCATGTGCGGGCGTCCAGCGCTTCGACGGCATTCTTGTACAGCTTCATCGCGAGCATGCCGTGCGCAGCCGCGGCTCCGGCGTTGAGCGCTGCGGCGATGTAAGTCAGCTCGGCGATCTCCGCGGCCGTCGCGCCCAGCTTTGCGGCGGCGGCGGTGTGGGTGTCCAGGCAGTAGCTGCACCGGGTGGTGAGCGCGACGCCGAGGGCGATCAGCTCCCGGTACTTCGGCGGGATGGCGCCGTCGGCCCGCCCGACCGCGGCCGCCCCGAACGCGGTGTAGGCCGCGTACTCGTCGGGCGCCGCCTGGCGCAGGTCGCGGACGAACCGCCGGTCGTCTGGCGAGTGGTAGTGCTCGGTCATCTCTGCCTTTCCGGGGATCACGATGAAGATGCGGCCGACAGCAGGGGCAGGACCTCGGTCCCGAACTGCTCCAGTTGCGCCATCCCGTCACGGTGCGGGACGCCTGCCCAGTGCGGCTTGTAGACGAACTCGGTCATGCCGGTGTCGCGCTCCAGCGCCAGCAACTGTTCCGCGCACTCCTGCGGCGGTCCGAGGATGAACCGGCGGCCGATGTCCTCTTCGGCCAGGCTCGCCCAGCCGGTCGCGTCGGCCGCCGGGCCGGCGTCCAGGCCCCAGCGGGCGTAGGCCGCATATCGCTTGCGGCTCACCAGGTAGGCACGTTCCAGCGCCTGCGCTCTGGTCGGCGCGATCATCAGGTCGCGCCGTACCGGGAACTCGCCGTCGGTCCGCAGGCCGAGGTCGCGCCGCTGTGCGAGCCACGTCTGCCGCAGCCCCCGCAGCTCGGTCATCGTCGGGAAGGGCGCCGCGTACCAGGCGTCCCCAAGCCGGGCAGCCCGCTGCACCGCGCGCAGCGACTGGCCGCCTATCCAGATCGGGATGCCGCCCGGCTGGACCGGCTGCACAGCCGACGGCGAGCACTTCACCGTGAAGTGCTCGCCACTGAAGTCGACAGGTTCGCCGCTCCACAGCTGGCGCAGCAGCGCGATCGATTCCTCGAAGCGCCGCACCCGGCTGGCTCGGTCGATGCCGAAGGCCTGGAACTCGGCCGCCGAGTAACCCAGCCCCACCCCGAACACGGCTCGCCCGCCGCTGACGGCATCCAGCGTTGCCAGCTGCTCGGCGGCGTCCACCGGATGCAGCAGCGTCAGCAGCGCGATCCCGGTGGCCAGCCGCATCCGCTGCGACACGGTCGAGAGGTAGGCAAGGTACGGGACTGGCTGCAGGAAGCGGATCTCGTCAGCCAGGAAGTGCTGGCCCACGTACATGGTGTCGAAGCCGAGCTGATCGGCGGCGGTCACCAGGGCACGGTCCTCGGTGAATTGCTGGGCCGGCGGCACCGACCGGTCGTGCACCGCGGTCACCAGGATGCCGAACTTCATCGCGTCACCTCCGCTGCGGGCACGTCGCGCCGGGCCGGCGCTCGCCCGGCCTGGGCTCGCCAGGCCGCCGCTGGCCGTTCGCGCGGCATCAGGTTGCCTCCGGGCCGAGGTCGGTGGGCAGCGCCTGGATGCTGCGCAGCATCGCGCTGCCCCGGTAGCTGACCTCGCCGGTAATCAGCCGCGCGGCGGGGAAACGGCGGACGAGCGTGCCCAGCGCGATCTCGCCTTCTAGCCGGGCCAGGGCGGCGCCGAGACAGAAGTGCGGGCCGAACGCGAGGGCGAGGTGAGCGCCCTTGCCCTCGCGGCGGATGTCGAAGGTATCCGGGTCCGCGAATGCCTCCGGGTCCCGGTTGGCCGCGCCGATGAACACGATGACCGTCTCGCCGGCCGATACCTTAGTGCCGTCGATCTCCAGGTCGTCCATCGCCACCCGCGGCAGGTACTGCAGCGGCGGGTCGTAGCGCAGCATCTCCTCGACCGCGTCAGAGATGAGCGCCGGATCGTCCCGCAGCAGGTCCCACTGGCTGCGGTGACGCTGCAGCGCGAGATAGCCGTTGCCGAGCAGGTTTGTCGTGGTCTCGCTGCCGGCGAACAGCAGCAGCACGAACATGACGACGAGCTCGTGCTCGGTCAGGCACTCGCCGTCGCGCCCGTCGAGCAGGGTGACCGCCAGCTCGGTGCGGTTGTCCGCGCGGCGGAGCCGTTCGACGAGCTCGTGCACGTATACCTTGAACGACTCGATCGCGTCGTGCGCACGGTGCAGGGCCGCGGAGTCCAGGCTGAAGTGCGCCGCGATGGCCTCCGACCACTCCCAGATCATCGGCCGGTCGGACTCGGGCACGCCGATCAGGTCGGTGACCACCCGGATGGGGAGCTGGTTGGCCAGCCCGGCCTTCACGTCGTGTGCCGGGTCATCCCGCACCCGGTCCAGCAGCACCCGGACGTGGTCCTCGATCGAGCTGCGCAGCAGTGCGATGCGGCGGGGAGTGAACGCGCGGCGCGCGATCCTGCGCAGGCGGTCATGCTCGGCGCCGTCCGTGCGGCTGATGTAGGAGCTCTCGAAGTCCAGCACGTCGTAGAAAAGCTGGTGGTCAGCGGGCGGCAAGCTGGCCAGCACGCCGGCCGCCAGCTTGCCGTGCCGGTATCCGTTGTTGCTGATCCGCACGCCGTCATTCATGATCGCTTTGACGTCCCGGTACCTGGTCAGGACGTACGCAGGGCCGCCCTGGTACGGGTAGACCGGGGCGCTGGCCCGCCACCGCGCGTACATCGGGTAGGGCCAGCCGGTGACCTCAGGATCGCCGCGCAGGTAGCTGGCCAGCTCCGCCTCGATCGTCTGCGACGCCATCAGATTTCCTTCCTGTGGTTGGCGGGGCCCGGCCGCATGCGTCACGCCGTGGGGCAGACGATGTGGCGCAGCGCGAAGAACTCACGGAAACCCTCCATGCCGCGGTCGACACCGACGCCGCTCTCGCCGGCGCTGGGCCACGGCGCTTCCGGGTTCTCCGCGCCGCCGCCGCCGTTGATCGTGACTGTCCCGGCCTTGAGCAGGCGCCCGACGGCGATCGCCTCCTCCGGCTCGCCCCAGACGTTGGCGTTCAGGCCGTACCTGGTGGCGTTCGCCAGCGCGATCGCCTCGGGGACCGTGTCGTAGGGGATCAGGGCGCCGACCGGGCCGAAGAGCTCGTTCTGGCAGATGTCGTCGTCGTTGTCGACGCCGCCGACTAGCGCCGGGTCCACGAAGTAGCCCGTTTCGGCCGGCCGCACGCCCCGCCCTGCCAGCAGCACGGCGCCGCGGGCCAGCGCGCGTTCCAGGTGGCCGCGCAGCGCGTCCCTGGCCCGGCTGCTGATCAGCGGGCCCATGTCGGTGGCCGGCGCCCAGGGGTCCCCCACGGTCAGCGCGCCGATGACGTCGGCTGCCCGGTCGGCGAATTCGCGGTACTGGTCGCGCGGGACAAGGATGCGGGTCGTCGCACCGCAAGCTTGGCCCGCGTTCCGGCAGAACCGGAGGATGGAAGGCTGCACCGCCTGCCCGAGAGAGCTGCCGGGCAGCAGGATGTTGGGGGACTTGCCGCCGAGCTCAAGCACCACTTTCTTCACGGTCGAAGCCGACTGGGCCATGACCGCTTTGCCGACCTGGACCGACCCGGTGAAGGAGACCATGTCGACGCCGTCGGACACGGTGAGCGCCTCACCCACGGCCGGCCCGCCGACGACCAGATTGACGGTCCCCGGCGGGAAGCCGGCTTCCTCGATCATCTTGACCAGGGCGATGCCGCTGAGCAGCGCCGACGGCGACGGCATGAGGACCACCGAGCATCCGGCGGCCAGCGCGCCGCCGACCTTGAAGGCGCTGATCAGCAGAGGAAAGTTGTAGGCGGTGATCGCCGCCACGACCCCGATCGGCTCTCGGTACAGGGTGCTCATCGCGCTCACCGGCTGGCGCTGCAGGCCCAGCCCCTGCTCCCAGCCGCCGTCAGGGCCACGCAGGGCAGCCTGCGCCCACCATTCGAAGAACGCGATCGGCGAGGCCGCGTGCAGCCCGGCGCTCTGCGTCCGCGGCGTCCCGATCTCGAGCGTGCCGAGATCGGCGAGTTCCTCGCGGTGCGACTCCATCACCTCGACCAGGCGCAGCATCTGCCGGCACCGGTCCCGCGGGGAAAGCGTCCGCCACGGTCCCTCCTCGAACGCCCGTCGGGCCGCGGTAACAGCGCGGTGCACGTCCGGCAGCGCCGTCGCGGTCACGGTGCGCAGTACCCGCTCGGTGGCGGGATCCCTGGCCTGCAGCGGCTCCCCGTCGGAGTCCTCCCAGCGCCCGCCGATGTAAGTGCCGGTCTCCTTGGTCAGGTCGGCCACCGCGGCCAGCGCCTGCTCTGCGGGGCTGCTCATGCGTGCAGCCGCCACCGGGTTATCCGCCGCTCCAGCCGCAGCAGCAGGAAGTTCAGGATCAGCCCGAGACAGGCGAGGATGAGGATGCCGGAGTACATGTTGGGGACCTCAAGGGTGTCCTGGCTGTTGAGGATGAGGAACCCGATGCCGTTCTGGGCGCCGATCATCTCAGCGCCGACCAGCACGAGCAGGGCGTAGGTGCCGCCCAGCCGCACCCCGGTGGAGATGACGGGGATCGCCGACGGCAGCACGACCTTGGTGAACATCTGCCACCGGGACACGCCGTAGGACCGGGCGGCCTTGGTGAGCGTGTCATCGACCTGCTGGCACCCATTGATGGTGTTGAGCAGGATCGGCCAGACCGAGCCCCAGAAGACCATGGCAATCTGCGACTTCAGGCCCAGGCCAAGGAAGAGCAGGAAGACCGGGTACATGGCCAGCGGTGGCATCTGCCGGAAGAACTCCATGGGGGCAGACAGCCAGCGGCTGGCCGACCTGGACCAGCCGATGGCAAGGCCAACCCCGATGCCGACCACCAGCGCCAGCGCGAAGCCGCAGCCGGCGCGCAGCAGGCTGATGCCGATGTCGCTCCACAGCAGCCCGGTCTTGGCCAGGTCATAGGTGGCGGCCACGACCGTCGTGAACGGCGGCAGCGAGAAGGTGTCCACCAGTTGCAGCTCACTGACGAGCTGCCAGAGCAGCAAAAACGCGGCGACTGCCGCGACGCCCTGCCACCGCCCGAGCGCCACGCGGCGCCGGGCTGCCGTCGCAGGCGGCCGGTCGAGGTCGGCCGGCTCCGCCAGGAGCGTGTCGTGCTGGGTCATCGGCGGCGTCCTTTCAGGGGAACGGAGTCTTAGCCGGGCTGCTTGACGTGCAGGGCCGGGCTGTTCCCGTGCCGGAGCAGGAGGTTCCAGAGTTCGTCCCTGATGTCGCTGAACTCGCGCTCTCGCTGCGGCAGGTCGGCCACCTGTCCAGGATCCCGCGGCAGCGTGAAGGATCCGACCACGCGGCCCGGCTGGATGCCGAGCACGACGATCCGGTCCGACAGCCGCACGGCCTCCGAGACGCTGTGGGTAACGAACACGACCGTCTTGCGCTGCTGCAGGTGCAGCGCGCTCAGCTGCTCCTGGAGCAGCTCCCTGGTGATCGCGTCGAGCGCGCCGAACGGCTCGTCCATCAGCAAGATGTCCGGGTCACGGACGAACGCGCGAGCAATGGCCACCCGCTGCCGCATGCCGCCGGACAGCTGCGCCGGATAGTGCGACTGAAACTTCGTGAGGCCCACCAGCCGCAGCGCCTCGGCGGCTCGCGCCTCCCGCTCGGCCTTGGGGACCTTGCCGACTTCCAGCGGGAACGCCACGTTCCGCAGCACCGACCGCCACGGGAACAGCGCGTAGCTCTGGAATATGATGGCCCGCTCGGGCCCGGGTCCGCTGGTGGCCTTGCCGTCCACCAGCACGCGGCCGGAGGTGGGCTCCTGCAGGCCGCCGGCGATCTCCAGCAGCGTCGACTTACCGCAGCCGCTGGGGCCGATGATGCTGACCAGCTCGCCAGCCCGGACATCCAGGCTGACGTTGTGCAGCGCCACGGTGGCTGAGCCCTGCTTGCCGACGCCCGCGAAGGTACGGCAGACCCTGTCGATGCCCAGCTTCGGAACGGTGTTGGCTGGCGCTGCTCCGGCCGCCGGCTCACTCATGGATTCCCGCCTCGCGCTCAGCGACTGGTTTCTCATGCCGCGTCCCCGTCCGGCCACAGCCGCGGTACCGCCATCAGGTGCAGATGGCGACTAGCGAACTGCCAAATCCCGGCCGTCTTACGGACCGTATCGACGTACGTCCCTGACCGCCGCACCTCGTAGCTGCCGTCGGGGTGGGCGAAGCAGACCACCAGGAAGGACGCCACCCTGGCCTGGTCGCCGTCCAGGTCGTGCACCAGCACGTTGGTGGACAGATGCCGCGGGCTGGCGCCGAGCGTGCTGGCGGTTAGATGGCGGCGCCCGGCCATCGACTCGACGATCGCGTCGCGGCCGGTCACCGGGAGCGGGAACAGGTCGGGATCCGGAGTGATGTCGTAGCTCGCGTCAGGGGTGAACAGCGCGGCGAAGCGGCCGAAATCCGAGGAGTCATAGAACAGGCCGTAGCTGGCGATCAGCTGCTCGATCCGCCGGGTCTCGACTAGTTCGGTCAGCTCGCTGTCGGTCACAGCGGACAGCCCGGCCGTCATGCCGGCAGGCCGAAGATCCGCCGGGCGTTGTCGCCCAGCACCGTGGCACGGGCCTCTGGCGTGAAGCCGAGCTCGGAGAAGCTGGCCAGCGTTTCCTCGAGCGGCAGGAAGGGATAGGCAGAGGCGTAGAGCATCTTGTCCCCGATCATCTCGTTGGCGGCCCGGACCAGGACGTCCGCACCAGGCGCGAAGTGGTAGAACGAGTTATCGAAATACACGTTGGGATTACGCCAGGCCACGGCGATCATGTCCATGGTGAACGGCCAGCCGCCGTGGCAGGCGATGACTGTCAGGTCGGGGAAACGCTGCGCGATCGAGTCCAGCGCACGCGGCCCGTTCCGCATCACGGTCGGGATGCCGGGGAGCGCGCCGAATGTCAGGATCAGCGGCACGCCCAGCTCGGAGCAGGCCTGGTAGACGGGATGGAAGCACGGGTCGTCGGCCTCGGCCTCGATCTGGAAGGGATCGAGGTTGGCGCCTCGCAGACCCAGTTCCAGCACCGACCGACGCAGCTCGTCCGGTGCGGCGCCCAGATCGGTGGCGTCCAGCCCTGCCATAGCGAGCACCTGACCCGGATACTTGGCCGCTACCTCGGCGACGAAGTCGTTGGTCAGCGGCCAGCCGGGCACGGAGCCGCGATTACGGCCCACGAAGACGACCGCGTCGATGCCGGCCGGCTCGAGCCGACCCACGAACTCTTCGATCGTCTCCGCCGGAGCCCGGTACCACTTCCGGCCGTGGCCGGGCAGCGTGATACCCATCCGCTCGATCTGGTCGATACGCGGCCGCAGGTAGGCGTCGGTCTCCGGGGTATTGGCCCGGGCCCGGAAATCGATCACTCCCATGAGCGGAGCGCTCCCTTCGTCAGCATCGGTGCCTCCCCGTCGTCCTTAACTTCGTCCAGCGGCGTGACCGAGCCGCGGATCCCGAGCAGACTCATGCCGCCGTCGACCGCGATGATCTCTCCGGTCAGGTAGCTGGCGGCCGGCGATGCGGCGAAGGTGATGACCCTGGCCATCTCGGCGGGCGACCCGATCCGCCGGAGCGGCAGGCTGAGCCGGATCTCCTCAAGCGCGGGCCCGGCGAACCGGTCAACCCGCGGACCGGTGGTCATGCCAGGGCTGATCCCCACCACCCGCACTCCGTGCGGCGACAGCTCGGCGGCCAGGCTCCTGGTCAGCTGCTTCAGGGCGGCGTTCACGGCCGCGCCGACCGGGTTGTTCAGCACTACCACGTCGGAGGCCACGCCGATCAGGTTGACGATGCAGCCGCCGCCGCGGCGGGCCATGATCCGGCCCGCCTGCTGGCTGACGCTGGTGGTGCCGGCCAGCTTGAGTCCTGCCGTGTCCGCCCAGGAACCCCGCTCCGTGGTCCAGAACGGACCGTACGGCGCCTCCCCGGCCACGCTCGTGATCAGCACGTCTATGTCGCCGAGCAGCGCGGCAGCCGAGTTGACCCCCTCGGCCACCGAGGTGTCACTGGTCAGATCCATCGTGACGAATCCCCGGACAGCTGCGCTGAGATCTCCGAGCCCGTCGGCCAGCCGCTGGGGGGACCGGCCCGCCGCCACGACCGCCGCACCCTCTGCGAGCATACATTCGACGACCGCAGCTCCGATGCTGCCGCTGGCGCCGACAACCAGCACTCCACATCCGCCGAGGCCCAGGTCCACGTGATCAGCTCCACATCAGATCGCCGGGCCGGGGCGGCTGGGGCTGCCCCGGCCCGTCAGCCCGGGTCCGGTCGCTGGTGCGGCCGGGCCGGGCTTCCGTTAGGTATCAGCTAGGGCACTTGTCCGGATTGTAGGCGTTAGTAGTCCACTGACTGGCCGAAGTGACGGTTCCGACCGGGACGATGCCGAGCTGCTCCACCTGCAAGGCAAGGGTTTGCGCGGCGCTGGTGTCGATGCACAGGTCCGGCGGATACGACGGAATCGGAATCTCGGCCGGGTCGCTCTGCCCGGTTAGCGCCGCGATGTCGGCGCGCGCCTGAGTGGGGTTGGTCTGGGTGAACTTCGCCGCCGCCTGCAGCCCGGCGATAAAGGCCCGGATGACGGCCGGGTGGGCGGCGATGTAGCTGTCGGAGAACAGGTATCCGGTCAGGTACTTCGTCGCGCTCGGGAAGGCGTTCATGTCCCGGAACAGCAGGTGCACCTTGCTGGCGGTCGCGGCGTTGGCGTCGATCGCGGCGTAGAAGACGTCGCCGGCGGCTATGGCGGCCACCTGGTGGTTCAGGAGCTCGCTGATCAGGTCAGCGGCCGGGATCGCGACCGAGGTGACCTTGCTGGAGCTGACGCCGTGCTCCTTGAGGTACTGGTCCAGCGCGTCCTCGTAGTAGGACGACGTCGCCGGCATGCCGACCTTCTGCCCGACCAGGCCAGCGGCGGTGGTGATATGGCTGGACTTGAGGGTGTAGTACCTGACCGTGTCATAGGTCGGGCTGTCGATCTCGCTGGCGGCGACCTCCTTGACCTTGGCGCCGGCCCGAATGGCCAGGAGGGCGGTGTCCGGGGTATTGGAGAAAATGGTCTGCACCTGGCCGTCGACCACGGCCGCCACTTCCTGGGCGCCCTGCAGGCTGCTAACCATGTCGACTGTCAGGTTGTACTTCTTCCAGAAGCCCTGTGCCTCGGCGATGTGCTCGATGCCGAAGTACGGCACGCTCAGCTGCTTGATGGTTGTCGGCTGCGCTAGCCGCAGCCCGGATGATCCGGTCGTCGTGGCCGGCGCGTCGCTGTTGCTGTCGGATGTCGCGGATGTCCCGCCGCTGCTGCCGCACGCCGCAACCGCCACCAGGGCCGCCGTGAAGCCGCCGGCTGCGAGCATCCATCGCCTTCTAGTCCCAAGCCGAGCACTCATGGGATCTCCCTTGTGTCGCCATATGTCAGCCGCGCCTAGGCGGTACGGTGAAGCAAGAGTATAACCTTTATCATAGTTGTCAAGAGCTCGTTACTTCACTGAAACGATCATGGGCCGTGCGTCTCCGTCCGTGCCGAGACGGTTCTGAGCCGGAGTTCAGGCGTGGATGACCGGGCAGCAACTTGCCGGTTTGATGGTCAGCACAACTGCGCCGGACCTGGCGGGGCCACAGCCAGTACGCCCGACCCGCCGCAACGTCAGGATTCACACCGCGGCACGGCTGGCATCCTGACGCATTGCGTTCGACTAGCCGCGTTCGGCAGCTATCAACCGGACCCCGTCCGGAGCGGTAAAGCTGCATGATCGAACTGCCGACATGCATGGCCGCAAACTGGATCCGCCGATCCGGGCGCGGACGGCGGAGCGCTGAAGACCGCCGTTGAGCGCATAGAAGGGTCGCTTGGCACGGCCATCCAGACTATTGCGTCATCCGTACCCGGCGCCATTCTCGCGACCGTCGCGGCGCGGTGTGTTACGCACCGGGATCGGGGCTTCTTCTCTCGATGCTCGGTTCTCGCGCTGCCCGCAATCGCGGTCGAAATGAGGACGACCTACAGTTCTGGCCGCGCTTCATGGCCTCTTCGGACCATCGTCGCCGCCCAGCTAGTTCGCTCGATGAGAAGCTACAAGCAGGCAGCCGATGCTCCTCGCTCAAGGTCCCATCCAAGAGCCAAATCAAGAGCCAACGAGCCTAGGATGTCAGCCACGCTGGACGGCGTCCAGCAAATGAAGTCGCAGGTGACGGCCACATTAGGCCATGTGAGGCCGCAGGGAGCGACCTGCCTCGTCTTCCCTGACACGGAAGAGGCCACTGGTCCAATCCCAGTACCGCCCACCACGTTTTACCAGGGCAGCAGGCTGACCTGGCTGTTAGCGATCACCTGTCGGCTGAGGGCTGCTGACTACTTCTCCAGCTGGAAGAGGTCACCAGTTCGATCCCAGTAACCGGCTGCAGATCTATCAGGCAGAACGCCCAGCTGCCGGACCTCCAGGGGGATTGGCCGGGGGACTACCGGCCGTTATAACGGCGCGATTGGCGTGTGGTGCTCCCCCTGGCCCTGTATCGCCGGCCGCCAGATCATCGACACCCGCCAGGCCCTCTGCGGCCGCGGCCCTGGTGTCCCCCACGGACCTTGATGTCCAGCTTGAAGGCATCCTGAGGTTGACGAGCTGTCGGGCCCGCAGATGGGAGCAGCAGCACGTGCGGTATATCAAGGCACAACACCGCGGCCGTGCCCTCTGGATCACCTTCGACCGGCCGGAGAAACTCAACATCTTGCATCCGCAGGACCTGAGCGAGCTTCGCGACGTCATCGCCGACCTTGCATCTGACGTGCAGGCGATTCTCTTCACCGGCGCAGGCCACGCAGCCTTCAGCGCCGGAATGAACATCGAGGCCTTCGCCGGCCTGACACCTGCCCGAGCGCATGCCCTGATCGGCGATTTCGCGCAGGTGATGCGCGCTATCCGGCACTCGCCAGTCGTCACTGTTGCCGCAGTCAACGGTACTGTCTCGGGGCAGCGTTCGAACTCGCCCTGGCGTGCGACCTTCGTGCTGTGGCCCCCACCGCGTCGTTCGGCCTGCCCGAAATCAAGGTCGGCGTACCGTCGGTCATCGACGCGGCTCTGCTGCCATCCTTCGTCGGGCTCAGCAAGGCACGGGAAATGATCCTCACCGCGATATCTACAAGCTTGATCAGCTGCCGCCCGGCAGCATTGCCAACATGGTCGCCGAGCCGGGGAGCTCGCCGCGGCAGCGGAGGACTTGCTAGACCGCGTCGCGACACACCCGCGGACTGTGACCGCTGCCCAGCGCCGGCTGTTCGACGTCTGGCTCAACAACCCGCTCGATGCCTGCGTGAACACCAGCATGACCGACTTTGCCCAGGTGGTCGAAAGCCAACAGACGCATGAGCAGATCGCACGTCACCACATGAGGATCACTGGATAGCACGCACGGTCCGGAAGACACGATGTCCGGACAGCTGAACCCGCGCATGCTCCACAAGTGCGGATTGGCATTCGCGTCGCCGAAGGCAGCCGCGCGACCGCTCACCGGTGCGAGCCGCCGCTGTGGTGAACGCGTTGCTGATCGACATGATGTTCCCGGCCTCTGCCGCGATCCTGCCACGCGATATGCATCGATCGTGCATCCATGTCCGCTCCTGACAGCTGACCAGCGCTCGGCATGGTGCACCGGGCGCGCTGTTCAGAAGGCTCCGGGACTCGGACGCGAATCGTCGCGCCGCCGTCTCCGGCGCAGTCCGCCTCCCCGTCAGCGATGCCACCGAGACTTCCGCCGCCTGAAGATCAACCATCCGACGCCCGGTCATGCCTGTGGGCGAGTCGGGTTGGCCGCATGGTTATGCGGCCATTCGCATGACAACTCGCACCCTGAAACGTCGACCGGCGACCAATATCGATCTGCCACTGGGCATCGTCGTGCCCGTTTAGAGCACCCGTATAACGCCGACTCGGCGCGGGCGGTTGTCGCAATCAGCGCGTTGAGCATTGGTCGCAGAACGTCCCGTTCTGGCTCATCCTCATCGCGGCTGGCTCTGCTGCTCGTTGCGGGCAGGCGCTCTGCGCTTAAGCGCCGGCGCCTCGCCGCACTACGGGTGGCGCCTGGAGAGCGAACCGGTACAGGCCAAGCCGACCGGCGATCCACAGGTCTGTGCCTGAGCTGGCGCAGTCTGAAGCTGGGCCGTCAATCCTGATCGCCGTGAGGGCGCGGGGGGTGCCGTCGGCGGCCCAGGTCCGCACCGTCTTGTCGTCGCCGGCGGTGGCCAGCCAGCTGCCGTCCGGAGCGATCGCCACCCCGCGCACCGGACCCTGATGGCCGGTCAGCACAGCGCGGGGGGTGCCGTCGGCGGCCCAGGTCCGCACAGTCTTGTCGTCGCCGGCGGTGGCCAGCCAGCTGCCGTCCGGCGCGATCGCCACCCCGCGCACCGGACCCTGATGACCGGTCAGCACAGCGCGGGGGGTGCCGTCGGCGGCCCAGGTTCGCACCGTCCCGTCATGGCCGGCGGTGGCCAGCCAGCTGCTGTCCGGCGCGATCGCCAACCCGAGCACCGCGCCCCCGTGGCCGGTCAGCACGGCGCGGGGGGTCCCGTCGGCGGCCCAGGTCCGCACCGTCTGGTCGTCGCCGGCGCTGGCCAGCCACCGGCCGTCCGGCGCGATCGCCACTCCGAGCACCGCGCCCTGGTGGCCGGTTAGCACGGCGCGGGGGGTGCCGGCGGCGGCCCAGGTCCGCACCGTCTGGTCGTGGCCGGCGGTGGCCAGCCAGCGGCCGTCCGGAGCGATCGCCACCCCGCGCACCCAGTCCTGGTGGCCGGTCAGCACTCGAAGGAGAGCACCTGACGGCTGGTCCGGTACCGGCCAGCATGGCCATGCCGTCCAGGCACCCAGGGCTTCCCTCAGCCCGGGCAGCTGCGCGGCGACTTCGGGCACCTCGCCGAGCCGGCTGGTGAAAGTGGTGATCAGCGCATCGGGGGGCTCGATCGGGCCGAGCAGGTGCGCATTCTGCGCCACCGCCCGTCGCAGGCGACGCGCCGGTGCCGAACCGGACCAGGCCAGGTCCGATTCGACCGCGGCCGGTCCTGATCGGCGCAGCCGCAGAGCAAGGAACCGCAGATCACAGCAGGTCTCGTCCAGCTCCCCGGCCAGCCCGGCCGCGTCAAGATGGTAGGTGAGATAGGACCACAGGTAGGCCATGTCCGGCGTCTCGGGCAGCCGCCACCACGCAGCACCGGCAGGCAGGGTGCTGCGAGCCGCGCCCATCAAAGCGGCATGTGCTGTGGTCGTCCCGGCCGGTCCGAGCTGGTGCAGCGCGAAGTCGCGGATCACGTCATGCAGGACCAGGACCCGGACTTCGCCTGCCCACCCAAGCGTCAGCAGCGACAGGCCGTCCAGCTGCTCGCACAGCGATTCCGCCTCCAGCGCCGTCATTCCGGCCGTGCCCTGCCACAGCAGCCCGGCTACCGTCACCGGGACCTCCGCGTCCTCCGCAAAGACGCCCAGCTCGAAGAACCGTTCCCGGTCAGCCTCGTCGAGCACGTCCAGGCTGTAGCCGACGGTCGCGGCCACTGCGGTCTCCCGCTTACCCGAGTCGGTCACATCCAGCGCTGCCGGGCCGCCCGCCCGCAGCCGGCTGACCGCTGCCCGCGCCGCCCGGTCTATGGCCGCGCCCCGCCCGACATCCGCGGCCAGGCGGTGGTTGACCAGGTTCAGCAGCAACGGCCACCGGCCGGTCAGGTCCAGCAGCTCGCGCTCCATCCCGGCATCCATGGCCGGCAGGTCCCGGGTCAGCAGCTGCCGCGCCGCCGGGCCCGGCAGCGCGTCCACCGTGATCCGCCGCGCCGCCACATCGTCGAGAATCACCGGACGGCGGGTGGTCACCAGCAGCCGCCACGGACGGCCCTCACCCGCGAACGGCTCCAGCTGCGCCGCCGACCACACATCATCAGCAACCACCAGCGTCCGGCCCCGCCCGGCCAGCGCCCCGGCCAGCGCCCGCCCGGCCTGCCCCGGGCTGGTGAACGACTGCCCGCCCGTCCCGCCGGCCGCCGTGATCACCTCCCCGACCCGCGCCGCCAGCCCGGGGCCGTCGATCTCCCGGCCGACCGTGACCCACACCATCCCGCCCCCGAAATGCCGCCGCACCCTGCGATCCGCGCACGCGCGGGCTGCCAGCGTGGTCTTCCCGAAACCACCCGCACCCACCAGGCCCGTCGTCAGCGCCACCGCAGCAGAGCCGCCTCCGGTCAGCTCCGACACCACCTCGGCCAGCTCAGCCCGGGCCACCCAGCCAGGCGTCGCAGGCACCAGCGACAGCCACGCGCTCGACCGCCCAGCAGGCTGCCCGGCCCAGAAGAACAGCGGCCCGCTCAGCGCCGCGCTGACCACCGCCGCGACCGGCAGTGCCACCGCCAGCCGGCCCGCACCCGGCGGCGGCCAGGCAAACACAAACCACGCCCACCACACCACGGCGAACACAGCCAGGGCAGCGGCCACCGCTCCAGTCCAGCGCACCGCACCCCGCCACCTGCGAAGGGCACCAGTCACGTCACATCGCCGTTGTGAGCTTGATCGCTGGTTGCGTCCAGCTGGCAGACCAGGCTGGCTTGGCCGGACAGCCGCGCCAGCTTATGGCCCATGCCCTCCCGCCACCGGTCGTAATTGCCCGCACCAGGGCCGATGCCGCCATCGTTGGCAGAACTGCGACCATTTCCCACCCCTCGGCCAGAATGTCAAATGCCGCATCCATGATGGGTGGAGGGCAGACCGAAAACAAGCAGTAGCTAGATCCGCCTGAATTAGCCCGCAGCATGTCCCTTCAGGTGCCCGAGGCTCGTCTTGATGCCGACACCAGTTTCGCGCTTGTATTGCGACCGGCAGCCGCGCACCATGACCGGCACGGTCAAACGCGCCTGCATTACGCACAAGCGTGCGGTTGGAGCGGCGCAGATGCACCCGATCTGAACGCTCTGCCCTCAGCGGAAGGCACCGTCCTCCGCGCACCGATCGGCCGACGAAGTCAAGGACTGCGACGAAGGTGCCGGCCAGGAGCACTAGCGTCGATCCCCAGTACGGCACCGCAGCCGGGGTCGGGGGCACCGCTGGCCCGGCGGTCGCGGCCGACCCTGGATCAGGGTTTCCTTCGGTGGTCATCCAGGCCAAGCGGTTCAGCAACGATCGGCAGGTGGAGATTGAGACCGCGAAGGCACTGTGGAGTGACATTGACGAGGCGGCCGCCACTCGCGGCGTGGTAGCAACGACCTCACGCTTGCAGCCGGCGCAGGGCATACTGCGAAGCTCGCCGATACCGGCTTACGGCAGCGGAGCGACCGATGGTTGAAAAGTGGCTGAGGGATCTGGCCACGTATCCCCAGGGATCCTAGCGGGCCGCCGACGCGATGCCCCTGGAGCTGTGGGCAGACTCGGTCAGCCCTCGTTGGCCATGCGCCGACCGCACGCAGATCGACCCGTTCTGCGTGCCACCGCCGATTGACATGAAAGAGAGCCATCGCATACAGAACGGCGGCAATGCGCGCTCGCATCACATCGTCGATGTGACACTCGGCAACAGCCTGGCGCTCGAATCTGGTCGCTCACAGCTCGCTCACCGAACGGCGCTGCTGTGCCCAGGTCGGCAGCAGACGCTCAAGCGGACCTACCAGCGCCGCCCGGCCCGCACGCGGAGCGGCAGATGAGCACGTTCAATCTCTCCCACCCGAACAGAGGGGTTTCGCCGACCGGGGCAAGTACATCAACAACCCATCTGGCCCGTGCTCTAAGGAGGATGTGAAACATGCTGTGACTGCCAACGCGCACACCCGGTCGACGACAGAAAGGTTGTGACCGAGTACCTGCAGCCGGCAGGTGTGGTTGGAATCATGCGTCCACATGCCAGCCGGGTCAGGGTAGTCAGACGCTTGCAGCAAACCAAGCTCACAGGGGACACTCCGGTGCTACGTGCCGCCATTGCCCTTCCAGAGCCATCCTTGAAGCTCGAGGTGGCGAAACCGGAATGAATCGCCCGACCGACGCAGCAGGCCGGCACCATATGCCCAGTTCAGAAAACTACGGATTCGCAATGGCAGAACCCCCGAGCAGAAACCCATCGAGCATGTCAGGAGGTATCGCCAGAGGTTATTTAGACGAGTGAGCGTGACTGCGACAAATACAGATAGCGCCACGATTGCTCCCATCCTCAAGCCCCCTGCGAGCGACCACAGGCAAAACGCCCAAAGACCAATAACTCCCGCCGCATACCCTATGCCGGCGACAATATCCGCCCACATGGCCTGACGAAACGAATTGAAGAGAGCAAACCGCTCCAGTTTGTCAATGAGTCCTAGCCAGAGATAGAGGCCCAGAACAAATCCGACACACCAGGCGCCTACCGCATACGAAGCGGCGGTAATCCAATCTAGCTTTCGGCAGAGCCTAGCGAAGCTAACGGCCCCGAGGACAATAATCGGTGACGCCACGATAGCTACTGGCAGTGCACAACCAGCGGCCACAGGGAAACTCAATGGTGGCTCATCGTCTCCACTGGAGCTGCTATATCTTCTTCCGGCCCATTTTTCCTTTCCACGACTTATCGAGAGATAGGCAATCAGACTCCACATAACTAGCAATCCGACAGTGGCCGCCGTCTTCTGACCCGCTTGAGAACGCTCCATACTAGCCATAGCTT
>Ga0335072_10005006_pt1 | contig 19552 bp, 13 predicted proteins | sample Lox_Sample_21_FD_206725 | JGI IMG/M metagenome (GOLD analysis project Ga0335072, IMG submission 206725) | Soil microbial communities from Loxahatchee National Wildlife Refuge, Florida, United States - Lox_Sample_2.1 | ecosystem: Environmental > Terrestrial > Soil > Wetlands | place: USA...
GATGGGTGTCGTTCATGAGCCTCTTAAAGGGGGCGTTACCGGGGGTTACGGAACCGGGGCGCCGATTCTAGCGCCTCGGGGATCGGTCCAAAAAAATGGGGTGGCGCGGGACTCCCCGCCCACCCCGTTCAGGAGGATGGGAGGAAGCAAAGCACAGCACCCTACCGCTTGCAGCAGCGGACCGGTAAAGAAGTGCAACGAATTATGGGCTTGCGCCGAAGCGAGTTCCCGAGGCCGGTGAGTGACCGGCAAATCGACGCGGCGCGGCGCGGCCGGCGCGCACCGCGTCGCAGTCGAGTCATGCTGCGTTGCACGCAACCGCGGCGCGCGCGCGTTGCACAGCAGCAGCGGACACCGCGCGGCGCGCGCCCTGCGCATACGTGGATGCACGGATGCGCGCGCGACGCGAGTGCGTCGGCATCCGGCGACGCACCAATGCCCCGCTGTCGCTGTGCGCCGACGCGTTGCGTCAAACGCAAGAACATCGTTTCATTAGTGTTAACTGCGTTTACGCGGTGGCGAATCCATTTAACTTAGGATTCGCGCTGCTTAAGGGCAAACCCGCCGCAAGGTGGGGACGCAAAGCCTCCGGTCTCGAACGTCTGACACACGAGATAGCGGGGTTGCCGGCGAGATGGCGCGGTTCGTTCGCACTCGTCGTCAGTCCGTTGTCGTTTGGCTGGTCCGCGTTGAGTCCGGAGTCCGCAGGGACCGATCTCTCAAGTCGACGCGAGGCCAAATGGAACTTTCGATTCGCCGCCCCGCACCGCTCGCCGGTGCTTCCAGAATTCTCACCCTGTGCATGCTCGCGGCCGCCGCCCTGGCAGGCTGCGGCGGAGGGGGCGCGAGCACCGATGTCACGACCAGCGGGCCGGTCCCCCCGCAGATCACCGCGCAGCCGCAGAATGCGAGCGTCGCGAGCGGCGCGACGGCGACTTTCTCCGTCACCGCGACGGGCAGTACGCCGATGACTTATCAGTGGATGAAAAATTCCACCAACATCAGCGGGGCGACCTCGGCCAGCTACACGACGCCCGCGACTACCTCATCCGATAACGGCGCCTCGTTCACCGTCACCGTCAGCAACTCTGCGGGCAGCATCACGAGCAGCGCGGCCATGCTGACCGTAACCAGCGGGTCGCAGGCCCAGGCCCCGCAGATCACAGCGCAGCCGCAAAGCACGACCGTCACCGCCGGACAGACTGCGACGTTCTCTGTCACCGCTACCGGCACCGCGCCGCTCAGTTACCAGTGGATGAAGAACTCGACGGCGATCAGCGGCGCGACTTCCGCGAGCTATACCACGCCGGTGACGATTACGGGCGACAGCGGATCATCCTTCACTGTGAAGGTCAGCAACTCCGTCGGCAACATCACCAGCAGCGCCGCCACGCTGACCGTCAACTCCGGGACGCAGTCTCAGGCGCCGCAGATCACGGCCCAGCCGCAGAGCACGACCGTCACTGCCGGGCAGACAGCAACGTTCTCGGTCACGGCCACCGGCACTGCACCGCTGAGTTACCAGTGGATGATGAACGCAACCGCGATCAGTGGCGCGACTTCGGCGACCTATACGACGCCGGCGACCGCTACGAGTAACAGCGGCGAGAGCTTCACCGTCAAGGTCAGTAACTCAGTCGGCACCATTACCAGCAGTGCCGCTAAGCTGACCGTGAATGCGGCTGCCAAGGTGGCCGCAACCCCGACGTTCTCAGTGCCGGGTGGCGTGTATACGACCGCGCAGTCGGTGCTGCTGTCGTGCAGCACGCCGGCGAGCACTATCTATTACACGACCAATGGCACCACGCCGACGGTCTCATCCAGCACCTATTCGACGGCCATTGCCGTCTCCGCGACGGAGACGATTGAGGCGATCTGTGTGGCGTCCGGCTACACCAACAGTTCAGTGGCTTCGGCGGTGTATACGATCAATACGTCTGGCGTGTATGCACTCCCCGCGAACCGTACGACCCTCTGGAGCAACGCGGGGATGCTGACTAAGGGCGGCATACCGTCTGCCAGCTGGCCGGTTTGCAACTCGACTCCGCTGACACCGAATGGCACCAGCGACGATAGCGCGCAGATCAACAGCATGATCAACCAGTGCGCTGCCGGAACGGTCGTGCAGCTCGGCGCCGGAACTTTTGTGATGGGATCTGGCAATTACGTGGCTCTCAACAAGGGCGTAGCGTTACGTGGCGCCGGAGCTGGTACAACGATCCTCAAGAATCCGCGTAATGTTTTTGCCACGACATCGAATCAGGCGCCGGCGGATCCCACGCCGCTCGTCATCGTGGGGCCTGGACGCTGGGTGAATCCCGACGGCGATGCGCGTTGCTCCGGACTGACGTCCTACCAGACTCAGTACATGCAGTTGCTTGCCGCCGACGGCGCGCAAGGCTCCAACACCATTACCGTTGCAAACGGCTCCATCTTTGCAGCGGGTCAGATGGTCCTGCTGGATGAGACCTCGGGTGCGAGCTGGCAGCCGGACATCGCGCAAATTTCGACTTCCATCTGGGCTTCTCCGGACTACGCAGTGACTTGGCAGGTACACAAGCCCGCCTCACCGATCGACGATCCCGTCCAGACAGGCTTGACGCCTGCGGCATCGAACAACTACGCGGGTTCCGGGAGTGGCAGTGACGGGGGATGCTGGTTCTCGCGCCAAGACCGGCCGCAAAACGAGATCAAGGAGATCGCCAGCGTCAGCGGCAACACGATCACCTTTACTTCTCCTCTGAACAAGGACTATCGAACAAGCCACTACGCTGAGTTGACGACTTACACAGGTTCGAACGCTCCTGTCACGAACGCGGGCCTCGAGCAGGTCACTCTGATCGGCGGCGGCGACGGTGCGGTGCGCTTTGAGAACACCCGTTACTCATGGGCCAAGAATGTCGAGATCACCGAGTGGTATGACGAGGGCATTGCTCTCGAGAACAGTTTCCGCGACGAGGTGCGCGATTCATACATTCACGATGCGGCCTGGGCCGAACCGGGCGGAGCCGGTTACGCCATCAGTTTCGCGTTCGCCTCGTCCGAGGACCTTATCGAGAACAATGTCGTGGTGAAGACGAACAAGGTGTTCGTCGTTCGTTCATCGGGTGCGGGGTCGGTAGTCGGCTATAACTACCTGGACGACGGCTATATCGCGACCGACGAGGGATGGATCGAGATCGGATTGAACGCCTCTCATATGGTGGGCTCGCACATGGTGCTCTTTGAGGGTAACCAGAGCTTCGACATCGACAGCGACGACACGCACGGCAACTCGACCTACGTGGTGTACTTCCGTAACTACACTACGACGGTGCGCGCTACGTTCCAGAGTGACTACACCGGCAATACCATCAACGATGCCAGCAACACTCCGGGTAGCAATAGCCCGAAGCGGGCTGCCGCAGCCATGACGTACAGCTACTGGCTGAGCTACATCGGCAACGTTCTGGGGCAGCCGGGACTCACCACGGCGGCGAACGGCTATACGGATAACATGCCGAATTCGACGACTTGGGGTCCGAGTATCTGGATGTTGGGTTGGAACGACGTTTCTCCATATACCGAAGACCCGAATGTCGCGGCGACTGCGGTTCGCGACGGCAATTGGGACTCATTTCTGTCGCAGCAGACCTGGCTGACAAACCCTGCAGCGACGCTGCCTAATTCGCTGTATCTGTCCTGCAGGCCCGCCTTCATGAACTCAAACACGTGGCCCTGGGTTGACCCGACAAAGGGAACCACTTACACGCTGCCAGCCAAGGCGAGGTATGCCGCTAATACGCCGAATGCCGTGCCCGCGACTGGCGACGCATGTAACTAGGCCTCGCCGCGGGTTGCTCGCGCTCGCTAAACGGGGACTGGAAACGGAGTCCTATCAAGGGCTTACATTTCCAGTCCCCGGTTTTACATAGCCTCGTCCCGGAGGCTTCGAACCCGCAGGAAGCAGCGCCGAGTGCGCGCTACACTGTGCCCACGCTGATGCCCCCGCCACCGGGTGGCAACTCGTTCTTCGCAAGCCCAGAAGCAACAAATTCGCGGGGAGTCGCATGCCATTCGATACGCCGCTTCGAGCCGCGGCATTTGCATTGACGGTTGGAGTTGCCGCCTTTGTGAGCCCGCGTCCCACTCACGCCGCGGCTCCGGGTTATGAGATTCAGGTCGGGGCCATCGAATCGGACAACGTCGAGCGTCTGCCCGCGGGAGGGACCAGCGCGACTATTGGCATGGAGGAACTCACATTCGATTGGCATGACCGGGGACCCTGGCTGGATGCCGATGTCGATGCCGACGTGAGCCATCTCGATTTCTTCCCTCGCATCTACAGCGATGAGTTCATCGGCAACGTACTCGGCGTGGTTAAGGTCAACGTCGTGCCGGATCTACTCTCGTGGAATGTAAATGACAATTTCGGCCAGGCTCCGCTGGAGCCGCTTGCGCCCATTACTCCCGCCAACCTCGAGAACATCAACTACCTCAGTACTGGTCCCTCGCTTACACTGCCTCTCGGCCGGGCTACCTACCTGGACGTCACTGGCAGCTACGGCCGCGTGAATTACCAGGTGAGTCCTCTCGACAGCACGCGTCTGTTGGGCACTATCGGTCTGCTGCACGAGTTGTCGCCGGGAACCGAGCTTTCCATCAACGCCAGCGACGACAATATTCGCTTTGCTAACGAACAGGCCAATCCAAATTACCAGAGGCAGGATGCGTTTGGGCGCTTCGATACAAAGGGCGGCCGCACCGAGCTAGGCGTCGATCTTGGTTTCAGCCGTCTCGACATGCCTGGTATCCGCTATCAGGCCCCGCTTGCGCGCTTCGACATTTCGCGCCGCGTGTCGCCCGACTCGACCATTGGTATGGCTCTAGGGCACGACTATTCCGACGCTGCGGACGGATTCCGCATAGTGCAGGGCATAGGAGGTGCCACCCAGAATGCTCAGCCGATCGTCGCAGCTGCGGCGCCCTTCCTGAGCGATTACGCGACACTTGCGTGGAATTTCAAGTACCTTCGGACCACGCTCGACCTTTCAGCGGCGTATTTCCGGGATCGTTACCAGACGGACCCGACTCTCAACGACAAGCGGACGGTGCTGGCGCTGATCGCCGCGCGGCAGATGACTCCCGTGATGCAGTTGTCACTCACGGAGTATCTCGTACGGTGGCAGTTTGATAGTACGCAGGAGAGTGCGACCGAGAGCGACACCGGTGTGCAGCTGGTCTGGCGCGCGGGAACGCATCTCTCTTTCCGACTGGCGTACTTTCTTGCCAAGGGCAATAGCAACGTGTTTGCCTTCCAATACACTGAGAATCGCGTGTGGCTTTCGGTCGGCTGGGGTGTAGCTGCGGAAGCTGCTCCGGGGCCAGCTCCCGTGCGGCTGCCCGGAAGGGAATGAACGATCGCCGAACTACAACTTGCCGTTGGCCGCCGGGAGCGCTTGCGAAGCGCTGGTTGAGGTCCAGAAGCGCTTCAACTGCAGGAAGTATCTTTCGAAGTACTCGTAGCTCAGCCAGGCGATGAGCATCGAGGCCGCCATTCCCACGACGGCCAAAATTACCAGTGATGCCAGATGGGACCCGATCGTCGAACTCAGTGCTCGCTCGGTGCCGTGCACTATGTAGTAGTGCGAGATGAAGTGATGATAGACGTATAGACCATAGCTGTACTTGCCGAGTACCGTCATCGGACGACTGCCAAAGAATAACGTCCATCCTGAAGAAGCAGGAGAGGTCAGCGCTTTGAGCATCAGCGCGGCGAGCAGCACATGGAAGGCACCGCTACGCACCGCCAGTACGCTGTTGCCGTATTCGGAAAAGTGACGCACAGCGAACTGCAGTACCAGCAAAACAATCCCGACGACCATCATCGGCACAATGAGACGACGGATGCCGATATCTCCCTCCGGCTGCCGCACGTACACGGCGACGAATGCGCCGAGCGCCAGTGAATCGAGTTGAAATGGAGTGAGTACGGTAGTCGCGACCGGATTCACACCGAGCAGGGACGCTACGACCCGCGCGCCGAACGAGGCAATGGCAACTGCCAGTGCGAAGCGCATGAAGAAGCGGGGCGTGCCGGAAAGGAGCCAAACCACCAAGGGCCACACCAGGTAGAACTGCTCCTCAATCGCCAGTGACCAGAAGTGGGTGAGGTACGAAAGCACCCAGCCACCGTGGAGTGCGAGGTAGATGTTCACACCGTAGAGCCAGGCCCATGCCTGTTCGTCCCGCAGTCCCGCTATTTCGGACCCGCGTAACGGAGGGATCAGGGGGGCGATCAGGAAGACGACCGCCAGGACACCGTAATAAAGGGGAAAAATGCGCAGCACCCGTCGCATGTAGAAGTTGCGGAAGTAATGTGCATCGCGGCGCGAGTCGTAGAGGATTCCGGTTATAAGAAAACCGGAGAGCAGGAAGAAGAGATCGACTCCGAGAGCTCCGTAGGCGAACAGCCAGCTAACTGCGTGGTCGAACGAACCTTCCGGATTCTCGGGTGAGACGAAATGAAAGAGGAGGACGCCCAGTATGGCGAGGCCCCGGACGCCATCGAGCACGGGTAAATGGCCGGCCATGGGTGACCGCGGGCGCGACGCGGCGGGGCCGGTCGAGTCACGGGCCGAACTCAAACCGCGAGTTTCCGCACTCACTTCAGCGCGATTCACATTTACTATGGTTGCACGAACGGCGTGCCGGCATCGTAGCGGACCTTTGCGGGTAGTTCGTATAGCTGCCTCGCCCCAACGGGGTCTACCCAGGGCCAGGTGTAGCCCTTACCGGCTTTGAAGAACGCCGGCTTTCCCTTCAGATACAGGGAAGCGGGGAGATTGTGATCCGCGATGTGCGGGTCCCAGACAACTGACTTCGTTACGTAGTCGTAGTTTCCGTGACGCAGCGTGGTTGCTGCGACATTTGGATCGATCGGATACGGGGTCCAATCGTCCCATCCCAGCAGCCAGATCGTCGGATGAGTCATCAGTACGCCGGTGGCCGCCTGGTAGACCCAGCCATCCATCTTTCCGGGCACTCCGAGGACGTTTCCAATGAAACTGTGCCAGTACGAATACGCGGCGGCGCCGGCCGCGCGCTTCGGGCCATGATTAGGCTGGTTAGCGTCGTCGATTAACCCGCCCAACTGGTTATCGAAGGGTGCGCGTATACCGGGCAGATAGTTGCGGAAGACCGTATGGTAGACGGCATTGCCATGGGTCTTGTCGGAATCGAAATTGAACGCCCAGTTTCCCTCGAACAGCATGTGGTGCGATCCCACCATGTGCGAGCCGTTCAGACCCACCTCGATCCATGAGCCGTTCGAGTTGATGTATCCGTCGTCAATGTAGTTGTAGCCGATGACGGACCCGGCACCCGCTGACCGCACCACCATCACCTTGTTGGCCCTGAGAATGATCGAATTCTCGACCAGCACCTCGGATGATCCGTGGGAGATACTGATGGCGTAGCCAGCGCCGCTGGGCTGCGACCAGGCGCCGTCGTGCACGTATGAGTCGCGGATCTCGACACGGAACGAGTGAACCACCGCGAATCCTTCGTCGTGCCATACGGTATTTTCGATCGATTGCGCCCAACACGCATCGCACCACTGGAAGCGGATGTTCGCGTTGTCGCCGCCGGTCACCGTGAGGGCCTCGATGCCGGCGTTCACCACGCGCTTGACGTTGTAACTGGTTATCTGCGCGGTGTGTGAAGTGCGGTATGAGATGTGCACGGGTGTCGAGAAGGTGATCACATTGCCAACCACGCTCGCGATCTGCTTGACCTCTGCGGTAGGGCGGTCGAGGCGACTGAACCAGCCGAACGCGTCCTGGTTGACAGCGCTGGCGGGAATCTTGAGCGGATCGTCGGTGGGTTGAGGGGGATTATGCTTCTGCCACACGACGCGAAAATCCGGCGCGGCCCAGATCTGACCGCGTCCGCAGGGATCAGTCTGCCACTGGGCACCGGACAGCTCATCGAGCAGCACGGTCTGGCCTGGCTTGAAGCCGCGTCCACTCGCCACGGTGATCGAGTACGTGCCCTTCTCCGCATCCGCGATGAGATCGGTGGAGCCTGCAAACCCCGCGTTGTCGGCCCAGCGCACCGGCCCGAGTATTGCGATTGGGGAAGGCTTGGCCCCTGTGGCCTCAACGCCCGGCCGCGCTCCATCGGTCTTCTGTAGTGTGGTTATGCCGGGCCCCGCGCCGCGCAGCGTGATTCCCTTGTCGATCAGCAGGAAGTTGCCGTTGTTGATAGTGAAGGCGCCCGCTGACAGCTGAACCACTTCCCCCGCGGGGCAAGCCTCAATTGCCGCCTGGATGCCCGCGGTCGCATCGCTGGCGCCGTTGCCGTACGTTGCCGCACTGAGGTTCGCGCAGATTTTGTTACGCGCGGGGACCCCGCCCGGCACACCGGGGTTCCAGACGGTAGTCCGGTCGGGAGGGAACATCACGGTGGGCGGGACCGAGAGCGCCGAACTAATGGACGGGGGCGGCGCGCTGCCGCCAGGCAATGCCGAGCACGTCGGCACGGTCGAATGGCCGAAGTGCCTGCCGTGGCAGCCCGCCACAGTGCTGATCAGCAGGGCGCATATGAGCGCAGGCGGCGCCCGGCGGCGCCGGGGGCCGACGGGAGGCGAATAGAATGCGCCGCTGCGCCTGCAGGCACGGCGGGGGTTAGCAACGGCTATGGGCATAACGTGACCTGAAAAAGATTCCGGAAAAACTAAGGTCCGGCTCTCATCTGGAGCAGGCAGCCTGCGACCGAAGCAAACCATCTGTGGTAGAGTCAGCGAGCCACAATCATCCGCCAGGGATTGTAGAAATGTCGAGATTTATTCGGCGGTTGGTAACGCTTCCTTAATCCAAGACATGATGCGATTTATCCCGGCCTACGCCCTGTTCGCCGCATTGGCAATGGCGGCTGCTCCCACGATCGCTGCGGAGCCACCGCTAGCCGCACCCGCTGCTCCGGCAGTCGGCCCAGACTATCGGATTGGGCCCGGCGATAGCCTTCAGATTTACGTCTGGCAGAACCCGGACCTGAGTGTCACTGTGCCAGTGCGTCAGGACGGAAGGGTATCCACTCCCTTAGTGGAGGACATGCTAGCGGCCGGCAAGACGGCATCGGATCTGGCGCGCGATATTGAGAAAGTACTCGCCGAGTATGTCCGGTCACCAAAGGTCAACGTCTTCGTGCTGAACGCGGTCAGTGCCTTGAGTCAGGTAAAGGTCACCGGCCAGGTTAAGACTCCTGAGGCGTTGCCATATCACGAAGGCATGACCGTACTCGATGCAGTGCTCGCGGTAGGCGGATTAACCGATTTCGCTGCGGGAAATCGTGCGAGAGTGGTTCGAATGGTGGACGGCAAGCAGCAGGAGATCAAAATCCGGCTCGACCGGCTGCTGGATAAAGGAGACATGAGCCAGAACATTGCACTGCGGCCTGGCGACGTCCTGCTGATCCCGCAGTCACGCTTCTGAAATATAGGTTCGCCCTGCATATGCAACAGTTCGATAACCTGTTGGAACAGCTGCGCGGAGTGTGGCGGTTCCGTTGGACTGCAGTGGCCGCTGCCTGGGCCATCCTGCTCCTTGCGCTCGTCGTCATAACCGCGCTGCCGAACCGCTACGAGGCCTCCGCCACGGTCTTCGTCAATACCCAGACCGCCGTGAGCGCCGCTACGCGGACGCTCACGCTCGACGAGAACACGGATTCCCAGCTCTTACTGGTGCGCGAAGCATTATTGGGTGGACCGCAGCTCGGAAAGATCGCCGATGATACGGGTCTCACCGCCCGTGTCCGGACGCCCGAGGAGCGGCAGAAGGTAATCGACAAATTGCGCGTCCAGATCCAGATCGCCCTGCGAAATGCCGGGGCCGCGGCTGGCGGCGGCACGTATGTGATCTCGTACACCAACAGGGACCGCCAGACCAGCCTGAGCGTGGTTGATCACTTCGTAAAGACCTTCGTTGCCGAGAGTCTCGGCGGAAAGCTCAAAGGCTCCGAACAGGCGCAGCAGTTCCTCACACAGCAGATCGCGGACCTCGAGAAGCGCCTGCGTGACGCCGAGGAAGCCCTGGCCGCATTCAAGAAAGAGCACGTTGGCCTGCTGCCTGGCAACCAGAACGACTATTTCAACCGTCTCGACACGGAGTTGGCCGATCTCGACGCGGCACAGACCAAGCTTTCCGTTGCCACCATGCGGCGCACCGAGCTGGAGCGGCAGTTGCGTGGCGAGGATCCGCTGGTGCCGGGCGGCGCGGATAAGGCCGCCGCTACCGGCGGGGTGGCTGCCAGCGACACTGCCACACGGCTCGCACAAAGCCAGCAGCAGTTGGACGAGCTATTGCTCAACTATACGGAAAAGTATCCCAAGGTCATTGAACTCCGAAATACCATCGCGGAGTTGCAGAAGCGCCTGGCCGCCGAAATTGAGGCCGCGCGTAAAGGGGATGCAAGCGCTGCAGCGCGTACCGGGCTAGCCGCTAGCCCCGTGTACCAAAACCTGAAGTTGCAGTACGACCAGGTCGGGGTAGAGATCGCGGGACTGCAGGCCGACATCTCTAATCATCGTCAACGCGTCGCTGCCCTGCGCAGCATGATGAATACTGCTCCCGAAGTGGAAGCGCAGTACTCCAGGCTCAATCGTGACTACACGGTAGTCAAAGCGCAGTACGAGGCGCTCGTGGAGCAACTGGGGCGTGCGCGGCTCGGCGAGCAGGCGGCGCAAACCGGTCTGGTTCGGTTTGACGTGGTCGACCCGCCACGCGCGGAGTTTGAGCCGGTCTTCCCCAAGCGACCGCTGCTGGCCGTCTGCGCGCTGCTGTTTTCCGTCGCGGGCGGTGTCGGACTGGCCTTTCTTCTCAACGTTCTGCGGCCGGCATTCGGAAGTGTCCAACGCCTGCGCGAGGTTACAGGCTTGCCGGTGCTGGGCGGGGTTAGCATGACGTGGATCGAGCGGCACGATGCGCAGGTGAGACGCTCGGCGCTGCACCTGGCGGGGGCACTCCTGGGTCTGGTACTGGTGTGCGGCGTGTTTCTCGTGACCCAACGGTATCTGGCGAACGCGGTCAAAGCCTGGGTGACCTTCACATGAGCATAGTTGAAAAGGCGCTAAAGCGCCTGCAGGCCGACACGTCCACTGCGCGTACCCGGCGCGTGTTTGGTCGGGTCGTCGAGTCCGCAACTCCGCAGGCCGCGAATGCTCGGGTAATATCCATTGACCAGGACGCCTTGCGGGTAGCGGGTCTGCTGGCGCCCAAGCACCAGGAGCGGCAGATTGCGAGCCAGTACCGTCACATCAAGCGCCCGCTGATCGCCGCAGCGATGGGCAGGGGACAGGAGCCCGTCGTCGACGGCAGGCTGCTGATGGTCGCCAGTGCATTGCCCGGCGAGGGTAAGACATTCACGGCCATCAATCTTGCCTTCAGCATGGCATTGGAGAAGGACTTGCATGTCGTCCTCGTTGATGGGGACGCGGCCAAGCCGCAGATCAGCAAGATGTTTGGTGCTAGTGCTGAGCGCGGCCTGCTCGATGCAGTGACCGATCAGGCCGTCGAGTTGGAGCAACTCATACTCCCGACGGACGTACCGAATTTGTATCTGTTGCCGGCCGGAACACACAGTGATCGCGCTACGGAGCTTCTTGCGAGTGAGCGGATGATCGAGGCCATGCACTGGCTGTTGCAGCGCGACGAGCGGCGAATCTTTATCTTCGATTCCTCTCCGCTACTGCTGTCGACTGAAGCATCCGCGCTCGCGGAGGTTGCAGGCCAGATCGTGGTCGTGGTGCGCGCGGAGTTCACTGAGCACCACGTATTGAAGGAAGCGCTGCAGCGATTGCCCGAAGGCTCTTCCCCTTCGCTTTTGCTGAATCAGAGTACGGAAAAGACTTCTGGCTACTACTACTACGGATACGGAGCCCCGACGGAAGGAACCGGAGCTAACAACAACAACGGCTGATGGTTGTCTACCGGCTGCTCCGAAGCCTACCCTGTACCACCGACCAAGCCAGCCTCAATGGCTCGATGACGCGGAACAAGCCGAGCACAATACCTAGGTAAACGCCGGCGCATACACCTGCGGATGCCCCAATACGTAAGAGAATTGGCCAATGAGCGAACGCGACGTACTGCACCCAGCTGCCGGCCGTGGCAGCGCAGACGGCTCCGACCAGCTGGGGACCGACGGCTCGAATTACTACGGATGATCCTAAGCCGATGGGGCGCCCCGCATAGCTTATCGAGGGAAGGGCTATACAGACGCTGGCAGCGACACTTGCAATCGCGACTCCGGTAGTGCCGAACGACAGGCCTGCGAGAACCGCCACGATCTGGACGACGAGGGAAACGACCCCCCAGTTTCGCCACCGGTCGGCTCGACCGATCGAGAGATGGAGCCATCCCTGCGATGCCTCGACGACCTGGAAAATGCCACGCAGCCCGATGATTCTGAGCAACGAGCCTGCCGGGCGCCACCTCTCGCCCAACAAGACCACTGTCACGTCTTCCGCGGTTACCGAGAGGACCGCCGCCGCCGGCATCACGAAGAACGCCAGCGCCGAAAGCGCTGACTCATACTTCTGGCGCAACGCAGTCACGTTTGACTGAAGCTTGCTGAGCGCCGCGCTGCCGACCGTGTGCACCTGCGCCAACACTTGCCAGATGGAACTCTCGTAGAGCGTTATCGCGTTCTGGTAGTAGCCCACCTGAGCTGGCGGGTAGAAGAGGCCGAGCGCGATCCGGTCCACGGCCTTGGCCACGGTATAGGTAACTGAGAAGCCGACCACGTGTAGTCCAAAACGAATCATCGATTTGACTTCGGCATCGAACGCCGGCCGGCCGGGACGCCACGGACATCCGATCCAAGCACCAATTACGACACAGAACGCATTTGCAATCGGACGCGCTACCAGTGCCCAGTAGCCGAATCCGCATAGCGCAAGCACTATGGCGGTGACAATTCCCACGAGACTGCCGAACAGTTGGATTCTGGCAATCTGACCAAACTGCATCGTACGCCGCAAAAGTGCCAGATGTTGATTGGAAGCGCCCCACAGCACGAATGTGATTGCGGTGGAGAGTGCGATAGGCTCGAGTGCCGGTTGGCGGTAGAGCATGGCAATGAGCGGGCTCGCCGCTGCCAGGACAACCGCGACGACCAGGCCCACTCCCGTGCTGAGCCAGAAGAGACTGCTGATCTGGCCCCGGGTAATCCGCGCCCTTTGTGTCGTGGCATCTCCAAGGCCAAAATCGATCAGCAGCGGCGCGAAACTGGTCAGGACCGTGATGATCGCAACCAGACCGAAATCGGCTGGCGTAAGCAGGCGTGCCAGCACGACGGCGGCAAGTATCTGGAGCACGCCGTTGCCGTACTGCATGGCAACCGAGACGATGCCGCCGCGCAGGGCCTGGCGGCCAAGATCTCCGGACTCTTGGTGGTCCGCGAAATAGGCGTCCACACTTTGGACCATGGGATGGGGCGCCTGCTCAGGTAAACGGATGCAGCAGCATATCAACCAGTAGCTTCTGAGATTCTACGATCTCGGTCCGCATGCCGGTGCGTGAATGCCACCATGAATTTGGGTCGAATTCTGAATAGGGTGAACCTTGCACACTGACCGTGAGGCCAAGGTCGCGAGTCGCCCGCGCAAGCATTCGCGCGGTCCGCCGCGAATGGTCGAGCGTACTGACGAATACTACTGTGCGGTAGCCGTGTTCTGCGCACCAGCCGACGAGATCACGTGCCTCGCTGTCGGTACCTGCAACAGCTGGCGAGATTACCTCGACGGCGTCGATTCCGAGCTGATGCAGCTCCCGCGCGGAAACAGCCGCCGCGTTGTGATACTCGATGCCCCGCCGTTGAAACTCGCGATCCACCGCATCCGGAGGATCAGAGAAGAGCGCAATGCGATCTGCAATGTGGTTGTGCACCAGATCGGCTGCCTCGAGCACCCCCGCGCCATCGGAATCCACGGAAAGAACTATCACATCTGCGTGCCGCAATGGATCGCTTGCAACGAGGAAACGACCCATCGCGCGCAGCAACGAGGTGCGCACAGGGACAATTACGACAGCACACGCTGCCGCCAGAGTGAGGCTGATGAGCGCCGCCCCATAACCCTGCCAGCCGGCGCGAACATTGCTCGACAACCTAGTCTCCCCACGACGTTGCGCAGGTCGCCCCGCAACCGCACCAGGCCGCCCGCGCCATCGAGATACAGGAGGGTTGCACAGAAGGCAAGGCAAAGTGCGGCGTTGGCCGCATCGATGCATACCACCGGCCTCCGCTTCCGTGCACCGCTTCACAGAACCGCAGGAACACGTCATGCGGAAGCGCGCCTTGACATGCCAATTTCGCAACGATTCAGCAAGAGCTCACTTGTACGCAATATGTCCATGCGATGATAATTGACGTGCCTGGTAGCCTCTGGCAGCGTGTCGGATAGCGTGAAAAAGCTCGCTCAATTCGGCGAGTCAATAAGGAATGATCGCGCGTCCGGGAATCGTCGTGCCCGGCGCACAGGATCCGAGTGTCAAACCGCAGCTACGTACTGATTTCGCCCTGTCGCGATGAGGCGGAGCACATGCGCCGTACGCTCGAGAGCGTCATCGCGCAGAGCGTTGCCCCTGCGCTTTGGGTCGTCGTGGACGACGGGTCCACCGACGATACCTCCGCGATCCTCGAGAGTTACCGTACTCGCCTGCCGTACCTGAAGGTCGTGCGGCGCGCGAACCGGGGTGCCCGCAGTGTTGGTCCCGGTGTCATCGAGGCCTTTTATGCTGGCTTGGAAACCGTCGCCTTGCGCGAATTCGCATATCTCTGCAAGCTCGATCTCGACCTGGATCTTCCACCGCGTTACTTCGAGCTGTTGATCCAGCGCATGGAAGCAAATCCTCGGCTTGGCACCACCTCGGGGAAGCCTTATTTCGTGGCCGCAGGCAGCGGCAGACTGGTGGCCGAGGTTTGCGGCGACGAGATGTCGGTGGGCATGACGAAGTTCTACCGGGTACAGTGCTTCCGTGAGATCGGGGGTTTCGTCCGCCAAGTCATGTGGGACGGGATAGATTGTCACCGGTGTCGGCTGCTGGGCTGGGTTGCCGAGAGTGTGGACGAAGAGGCACTCAGATTCATTCACTTGCGCCCCATGGGCTCCAGCCAGAAGGGTATCTGGAGCGGACGGCTCCGCTCGGGCTACGGACAGTACTTCATGGGCACGGCGCCGGTGTACCTGGTGGCCAGTGCAATATTCCGCCTCCCCAGACACCCGGTGCTTTTGGGTAGTGTGGCAATGATTTGGGGGTATTTCGCGAGCGCGCTACGCGGAGTCCCCCGCTACGACGACCCTAAGTTCCGTAGATTCCTGCGCAGCTATCAATACGCCTGCCTGCTCTTTGGAAAGCGCAGGGCCACTCAGAAGTTCAACGACGCTCAAGCGTCAGTCTGGCGTACTAGGCCAGCACCGCAAGTCGACGGATCCGGTCTGTGAGTGCGGCGCGCATTGAGCTTCTCGGGAGTCCCTTCGATCGCGTGGGCATGCAATCGACGGTAGACCAGTGCATCGCGTGGTGTCAGGGGCCCCGGGTGCCCCATACGATCATCACACTGAACGCGGCCCTCTTGTGCATGATGAGACGGGATGCGGAGCTGCGCGCGGCCTGCCGTGGAGGCGACTTGGTCGTTGCGGACGGCGTGCCGGTGGTCTGGACCTCGCGGCTCGCAGGCGTTGCTCTGCCCGAGCGCGTTGCAGGCGTGGATCTGACCACCAGACTTCTTGCCGAAGGCGCATCAAGGCGGCTCAGCGTCTACTTTCTTGGCGCTCGCGCGGAGGTGGTACGGAACCTGGTGGAGTACTGCCGCCGTAACCATCCTGGGCTCACCATAGCGGGCTATCGGGACGGGTACTTTTCCGCCGCCGACCATGGCGAGATCGTTGCCGAGATTGCTCGTCTCGCCCCGCACATGCTCTTTGTGGGCATGCCCAGTCCCTTCAAGGAGACTTGGTGCGAACGTCACCGCGAAGCGCTCGGCGTCCCCGTGATCGTGGGTGTCGGGGGAACATTCGATGTGATCACCGGATACGTGCGCCGCGCGCCGCGAGTACTTCAGAGTCTTGGTATGGAGTGGTCGTGGCGACTGGCGATGGAGCCACGGAAGATGTGGAAGCGCTACTTGCAGACCAACACAGAGTTTATCGGGCTCGCGGCGCTAGAGATTGTCCGGCAGCGCGCCAGGGCCCGGGCGTCCTGACGGAAGACAGCAGTACGCGGTTGAGAAATGACGGAGCTCAAGACAGTCGATGTCTTTATGGGGACTCGTCCGGAGGCCATCAAGATGGCTCCGGTGGTTGCCGCATTGAAGCAGCAGCCCCAGTTGCGCTGCCGTGTGGTTGGCACGGGGCAGCATCGTGAGATGTTTCATCAGGTCGCGGCCGAGCTGGGATTCGGTGTCGATATCGATCTCGATACCATGCAGCCCAATCAGACGCTTGCCGGACTAACGGCCAGGCTGATGCAGAAGATCGACGGATGGCTCGAGGGAGCTCACCCCGATCTCGCGCTGGTGCAGGGCGACACGACAACGGTCTTTGTTGCCGCCTTGGCCTGCTTTTATCGGGGCATTCCGGTCGGGCACGTCGAAGCGGGGCTGCGCACGGCGAATATCCTGGCTCCGTTTCCTGAAGAGCTCAACCGCCGCCTGGCTTCGCGGATCGTGTCGCTTCATTTCGCGCCCACGCTCTCCGCCCAAGCTGCCTTGCTGCGGGAAGGTATTGCGGAGGACGCCATCGAAGTTACCGGAAATACGGTCATCGATGCGCTTTTTGCGGAACTCGCGCGACAGAAGGAGCCCGGCATGCGCGCATCGGTGGAGTCCTCGCTGGCCGCGGTGCTCGGCCCCGACTGGACCACGCGTCCTTTCGTTCTCATTACCGGGCATCGGCGCGAGAGTTTCGGAGAAGGCTTTGAGCACATCTGTCGCGCGATCCGCGCACTCGCACAGCGCTATCCGGATTACCGATTCGTGTATCCAGTGCACCTCAACCCTAACGTGCAGCGCCCGGTCAACCGTTTACTCCACGATGTCACGAATGTCGCGCTGATTCCGCCGCAGGGATATCGGAACTTCGTCGCTCTGATGAGTCGCTGCAAGCTCATTCTCACGGATTCCGGCGGAGTGCAGGAAGAGGCGCCGTCGCTCGGCAAGCCCGTCCTGGTGATGCGCGGCACTACGGAACGCCCGGAGGGCATCGAGGCGGGCACCGCACTACTGGTCGGGTCTTCGGAGGACAGCATCGTGCAGAACACGATCCGGCTGCTCGACGACATGCGTGCCTACGATGAAATGGCTAATGCTGTCAGCCCGTACGGGGACGGACACGCCGCGGAGCGCATCGTGAGACGTATTCGGCGCTTTCTGGGACTGGATGAGAGCGTTGGGGTGGGCCGCGCTTGTTCAAGTACTTCCTGATCTCGATTGCGCTCGTGCCGTTGCTGGTGGGCGTCAGCGCGGCAAGGAAGTCCGATGGCGCGCGTGGCCTTTCAGCGCTGAGAGCCGGATGGGTGTGGTACGCGCTCCTTTGGTTTGGGGTGCTCTACTACCTGAGGTACCGATGGAGCTGATGCCTCACAATCCCAAGCGCGCAGGACAAGCCGTCGAGAAGAGAAGCATTCTCGTGTTGCTCATCGTCGGCCTGCTCTTCGTCGGCTGGGTCGGCGAGTGGCCCCTCGAGATCGATACGGTCATGTATCTGGGCAAATGGCGGAGCTTCTTCGTCGTGTTCGCCCCGATGTTTACCCCAGTTCCAGGGATCTCGCTTTTTCCCTGGCAGATTCTGCTTTTCGCACTGGTACCCTTCTGCATCAGTGCGTCCGCCCGGCAGCGCCATGCGCGTGACATGGACCGGGCGATCTTCATAAGCATTGCCTGCATTGGTGTCACGTTCCTGTGGGGTATGGTGCGAGGTGGATCGGCCTATTATGCCTACTACCAGGTGTGGCGGTTCCTCGCGGCGCTGCTGATCGCCTACCTGCTCATGTCGTCGGTGCGTACCGAGCGCGATCTCGCGCTTCTCGGCAGGATTATGGTTCTCGCGGCGCTGATCCGCGCGGCGCTCTGTATCTACTTCTATTGGACCTATGTTGACGGGAAGATGTATCCGTTGCCGGAGTTCGTCACTAACCATGACGACTCCATGATATGGGTGGTTGGCACTCTGATCGTGGTGACCTGGGCGTGCATCAACGGTGGAAAGATAAGACTGATCATGGCTGGGCTGGTCGTGGCCTGCCTGTTCTACGCCATCGTGCTCAACAACCGACGCATCGCCTGGGTGGAACTCGGGCTGTCATTGCCGCTGATATACATGCTGATCGGTGCCGGGCCATTGAGAAGCCGGATCAACAAGTGGCTGCTGCGCGTCGCGCCGCTGGTGGTCGCCTATATCGTCGCGGGTCTGGGAAGCGACAATGGAGTGTTCGCACCAGTCCATGCGCTGCTGACGACGGGAAGCAACTACGATCCGTCCTCCCTAACCCGTCAAGAGGAAGCCCGTAATCTCCTTCATACGTTGGTCGATGTCGGCAACCCGATTTTCGGTACCGGGTGGGGCCGCCCGTACGACAAGGCCGAGAGTTACTGGTCGAACTATGATGCCGCCTGGGTGCTAACACTCTATACACCGCATAACGCCATTCTTGGTCTGGCTGCCTTCAGCGGGCTCATCGGAATCATGGGGATATGGGGAGTGGTGCCGATGGGGGCCTATCTCGCCGCGCGTGGTTGGTGGGGCACGGCAGCGCCGGTGTCGCGAACTGCGGCGATGGTAGCGATTGGCTCCCTCGCCGCGTACAGCGTCCACTGCTATGGCGACATCGGCCTGGAGTCCTTCCAGGGCTGCCTGATCTTCGGGGCGGCTCTCGGGACCGCGGGCAAAGTCGCCGCATGGAGCGAGACACTGCGCGCGGCGGGTGGCAATGCCGCCGGTACCGTTGGCGGCCGCGCGCCAGCCGAGCCGGGCTCCCGATTCCGCAAGGCGGGTAGGCGGTTTGGGTTTTCTTCGGGGCGACCGAGAGCGTCCGGTAGCAGTGGCCCGGCGACCGGAAAGAATTGGGCGTCGAGGCGACGCCTGCCACCTTAAAGGCCCGAACGAACCATGTGTGGGATCGCCGGTGCCGCAGGCAGCATCTCCAATCGCGGTGCAACTACCGAGTGCGTCGAGCGCATCAGCGCGGCGCAGCGACATCGCGGGCCCGACGGTTCCGGATTGTGGTCGGCGGAGTCAGGCGAAGCAGTGTTCGGTCACCGCCGCCTCGCGATCATCGACCTGACCGAGGCGGGTGCGCAGCCGATGGTGGATGGGGCGTCGGGTTGCGCCATCACTTTCAACGGCGAGATCTACAACTTCAGGGAACTGAGAGCCGAGCTGGAAGCGTTCGGAGAGAGATTCAATTCTTCATCCGACACGGAGGTCGTACTCAAGGCGTACGCTCGCTGGGGACTCGGCGTCATTCCGCGCCTACGCGGGATCTTCGCGATGGCCATCTGGGATCCGCGGTCACGC
>Ga0335072_10005008_pt1 | contig 19550 bp, 15 predicted proteins | sample Lox_Sample_21_FD_206725 | JGI IMG/M metagenome (GOLD analysis project Ga0335072, IMG submission 206725) | Soil microbial communities from Loxahatchee National Wildlife Refuge, Florida, United States - Lox_Sample_2.1 | ecosystem: Environmental > Terrestrial > Soil > Wetlands | place: USA...
CGCACGCTGCAAGCCTATCGCCAGGACCTGGAAGCCTTGTCCCGCTGGTTGGCCACGCGCGGACGGAACCTGCGCACTGCACAGCGTGAAGACCTTTCGGCCTTTCATGGCTCGCAGCCGGTGGCGGTGCGCTCCATGGCGCGGCGCCAGTCGGCATTCCGCCGCTTCTACGCCTCGCTGGCACGTAACGAGCCTGGCTTCGAAGACCCTACGCTGCTGATCGAACGCCCGAAAACGCCGCGCAGCTTGCCCAAGGCGCTGGCCGAACGTGACGTGGAAAGCTTGCTGCGTGCGCCCGATGTCGCGACCACGCTGGGCCTGCGCGACCGTGCCATGCTCGAGCTGATGTACGCCTCCGGCCTGCGCGTTTCCGAGCTGGTGGAACTGCCGCTGGCCGCGCTGAACACCCGCCAGGGTGTCGTGCGTGTCACTGGCAAAGGCGGCAAGGACCGGTTGGTGCCGGTGGGCGAGCTTGCACTGGAATATATCCAGGCGTATCTCACCCAGGCGCGGCCCGTGCTCGCCAAGGGCCGCCAGCCGCTTGCGCTGTTCCTGAGCAAACGCGGCGAAGGCATGACGCGGCAGATGTTCTGGACCCTGGTCAAGCGTCACGCCGTCTCCGTGGGCATCAACAGCAAGCGCATTTCGCCGCACGTATTGCGGCATTCGTTCGCCACGCATCTGCTGAACCACGGCGCAGACCTTCGTGCCTTGCAGATGCTGCTGGGCCACAGCGCACTGAGCACCACGCAAATTTATACGCTGGTAGCCAAGGAAGGTTTGAAGCGCCTGCATGCCCAACATCATCCGCGCGGCTGAGCGCAATCGCAGCGCTGCGCCAGGACAGCCTGCAGATTGTGTTGGAGATTCCATTCGCATGCGTCGCGGGGGCGTAGCATGGTCTTGATGGGACAGCCATATCGGTGCTTCCCTACAACGGGCTATCGCAGGCGATATGCGATACTCAACGCATTTCTCTCACGTCGCCGCTCGGTAAAGAGGTTGTATGTCCAAGAAGTTCTGGCTGGTGCTCTGCGCGAGCGTGCTGACGATGCAAGCGGGCGCGGCAGTGGCGGCGGCTACGGTGTCGGCACCGCCGGTTTCCAATACGCCTGAGGCTGTCGTGCGGCAAACGCTGCTCAAGCTGGTGCCCGGGGCGAAGATCGACCAGATCGTGCCCTCGCCATTGCCGGGCTTCTATCAGGTGATCGCGTCGGGCCATCTGGTGTACATCAGTGGCGACGGCAAATACGTGATCAACGGCGAGGTGATCGATGCCGCCAAGGGCAGCAGCCTCACCGACGATGCCTGGGCCGCGTATCGCAAGACGGAGCTGGCCAAGGTGCCGGTGTCCGATCGCATCGTGTTCGCACCGCCGAGCCCCAAGTACACCGTTACTGTGTTCACCGACGTGACCTGCCCGTACTGCCGTGTGCTGCACGAGCAGATCAATGCCTTCAACAAGGAAGGCATTGCCGTGCAATACCTGGCGTGGCCGCGTGCCGGCGTCACTGGCGACGACGGCAAGCCCACCGCGACGTACAAGGAAATGGTGTCGATCTGGTGTGCCGCCGACCGCAACGATGCCTTCACACAGGCCAAGAAGGGACATGACCCGAAGCCTGCCGATTGCAAGAATCCGGTCAAGGATCAATTCGATCTCGGCTTGCGCCTCGGCGTGACCGGTACTCCGGCCGTCTATGCCGAGGACGGTACGCTGATTGGCGGTTACCTGTCGCCGCAGGACATGCTCAAAGCGGTGCAGGAGCACTCCGCCAAGGGCGGTTGATCCATCGACGCAGTGGCGGGATGTCTTGAGAATGTCTTCGTGGGAGTAACGAAGACAGGCTCGTACGAAAGGACGTCTCATGCAGACATCGCTGCACTCGACCGGCGCATTGCGCGCGCGCTGGATCATGCTGATCGCGCTCTTTGTCGCCTGGCCGGTCTATCCGGCGACGCTGTCGCCTTCGCCGGTGATGCTGGCGAACGTTTATCACGCCGGCATCACGCTCGGCGATTATTGGGTCAGCGAGAAGTACGACGGCGTGCGTGGCTACTGGGATGGCACAACGCTGCGTACGCGTAGCGGCGCGGTCATTGCCGTGCCCGCATGGTTCATCGCGGATTGGCCGAAGACGCCGATGGACGGCGAATTGTGGGCCGGCCGTGGCCGATTCGAGCGCGCCTCGTCCACCATTCGCCAGCAGCCGGCCGACGACGAAGCATGGCGCCACATGCGCTACATGGTGTTCGATCTGCCTGCGCAGCCGGGCGCGTTCGATCAGCGCCTGCCCGCGCTGCAGCAGCTGGTGGCGCAGATCGACCACCCGTGGGTGCAGGCCGTGCCGCAATTCAAGGTCGCCACCGAAGCGGAACTCAAGCATCGGCTGGGCGAGGTTGCACAAGCGGGCGGCGAAGGCCTGGTGCTGCACCGTGGCGCATCCCCCTATCGTGCCGGCCGCAGCGACGATCTGCTGAAGCTAAAACCGTTCGACGATGCCGAGGCGCGCGTGGTCGGCCACCTGCCGGGCAAGGGCAAATACACCGGCATGCTGGGCTCGCTGCTGGTGGAACTGCCGGACGGCACGCGTTTTCGCATCGGCACCGGCTTGAGCGACGAGCAGCGCCGCCATCCGCCGCCGGTAGGCAGCATGGTGACGTTCCAGTACCAGGGCATGACCGCCGGCGGCAAGCCGCGCTTCGCGCGATTCATGCGCGTGCGGGAGGAGCCGTAGGTTGGCGATGAGGGTGAGCGGGACCCCGGCACAATGGTGTGTGCATGGCAACGCTGGGGTTCGGCCGCACCTCACCGCCAAACCTACGAACGCCCCGCCCTTGGCCGGGAGGGAGCGAGCATGGCGCGCCTCAGGTACAATAAGCCGCTCCACTGCATAGCGCCTTTCCCCCCGCAATGATCGCACTCGACGGGCAGAGCGCCCTCTCGTCTTTTCGCCTGGAACGTCTCAATGCGCGCCTGGATGCCTTGCATCATGGTGCCCGCGTGCAGGCCTGCTGGTTCGTCTATTTCATCGATGCGGCCGCTGAGCCGGCGGACGAACAGCGCAAGCGCCTGCTGCAGGCGCTGGATGCCAAGGACACCAAGCCGGAAATGGCCTCGCTGTGGGTGGTGCCGCGCCTCGGCACGATTTCCCCGTGGTCGAGCAAGGCCACCGATATCCTGCATGACTGCGGCTTCGACGTGCGCCGTGTCGAGCGCGGCATCGCCTATCAGGTAAGCGGGCTGCCGGCTACCGAGGATGCCAGCTATCGGGAGCTGCTCGCCGTACTGCACGATGCGATGACGCAATCGGTGCTCACCCGTCTCGATCAGGCGCAAGGCTTGTTCCTTGCCGGTCAACCTGGCGACTTGGTGCACATCGCCTTGGGCGCCGATCCGCGTGCGGCCTTGACCCGCGCCAACACCGAGCTGGGTCTGGCGCTGGCTGACGACGAGATCGACTACCTGGCCGCGCGCTACGCTGAACTCGGTCGCGATCCCACCGATGCCGAACTCTTCATGTTCGCGCAGGCCAACTCCGAGCACTGCCGCCACAAGGTATTCAACGCCAGTTGGACCCTGGACGGCGAAGTGCAGGAGAAAAGCCTGTTCGCCATGATCAAGCACACGCACCAGCATGCGCCGGCCTATACGCTTTCCGCCTACAAAGACAACGCCGCGGTGGTCGAAGGTTATGCCGGCAAGCGTTTCGCGTGCGGCGATGATGGCGTGTGGCGCGCCAGCGACGAGCGCATCGATTACGCCATCAAGGTCGAAACGCACAACCATCCCACCGCGATTGCGCCCTGGCCGGGTGCGGCGACCGGCGCGGGCGGCGAGATTCGCGATGAGGGCGCTACTGGGCGCGGTGCAAAACCAAAAGCCGGCCTTACCGGTTTCTCCGTATCGGATCTGCGCATTCCCGGCTCACCGCAGCCGTGGGAAATCGAACGCCCGCTGCCGCCGCGCATGGCCAGCGCGTTCGAAATCATGCGCGATGGCCCGCTCGGCGCCGCCGCGTTCAACAACGAATTCGGCCGCCCGTGCCTGGGCGGCTATTTCCGCACCTACGAGCATGAAACCGGTGAAGCCGGCGTGCGTCGCGGTTACGACAAGCCGATCATGATCGCCGGTGGTCTGGCCAACATCCGCAGCGAGCATGTGCAGAAGCGCGAGTTGCAACCGGGGCATGCGGTGATCGTGCTCGGCGGTCCGGCCATGCTGATCGGCCTGGGCGGCGGTGCCGCCTCGTCGATGGCCTCCGGCGCCTCCAGTGCAGAACTCGACTTCGCCTCCGTGCAGCGCGACAACGCGGAAATGGAACGCCGTTGCCAGCAAGTGATCGACAGCTGTTGGTCGCTGGGCGAGCGCAATCCCATCGTGAGCATTCACGACGTCGGCGCCGGTGGTTTGTCCAACGCCATTCCCGAATTGCTCAATGATGCCGGGGTGGGCGGCGAGATCGACCTGTCGAAAGTGCCGTGTGACGATCCTTCGCTGTCGCCGATGCAGGTATGGAGCAACGAATCGCAAGAGCGCTACGTGCTGGCGATCGCGCAGGAACACCTGCCGCAGTTCGAAGCGTTCTGCGCGCGCGAACGCTGTCCCTATGCCGTGGTGGGCACCGCGACCAAGGAACGCGTGCTGCGCGTGACTGATCCGCGCCGCCAGCTGGCGGTGATCGACCTGCCGATGGACGTGCTGTTCGGCAAGGCGCCGCGCATGCACCGCGATACCAGGCACATCAAGCCGCGCATCGACCTGATTCCGGATCTCAGCGGCATCGGCATGGACGAAGCGCTGATGCGCGTGCTGCGGCTGCCGACGGTCGGCAGCAAGAGCTTTCTCATCACCATCGGCGACCGCAGCGTGGGTGGCTTGTGCGCGCGCGATCCGATGGTCGGGCCATGGCAGGTGCCGGTGGCCGATTGCGCTGTGACGCTGATGGATTTCGAAGGCTACCAGGGCGAAGCGATGGCGATGGCCGAACGCGCGCCGGTGGCTTTGCTCAACAGCGCGGCTGCGGCGCGTCTTGCCGTCGGCGAGGCCATCACCAATCTCGCCGCAGCGCCGATCGAACATCTGAACGAAGTGCGCCTTTCCGCCAACTGGATGGCGGCCGTGAATCATCCGGGCGAAGACGCTGCCTTGTTCGATGCCGTGAAGGCCGTTGGCATGGAGCTGTGTCCGGAACTGGATATCTCCATTCCGGTCGGCAAGGATTCGCTGTCCATGCAGACCGTGTGGCATGACGGCGATACGCCGCAGCGCACCGTGGCACCGGTGTCGCTGGTGATCACCGGCTTCGCGCGCGTCGGCGACGTTCGCCGCACGCTTACGCCGCAACTTCGGCTCGACCGCGGCGATTCCGATCTGTGGCTGATCGATCTTGGCGCCGGCCGCGGCCGCCTCGGCGGCTCGGCGTTGACGCAAGTATTCAACCGCGGCGGCGGCGTACCGCCGGATCTGGACGATGCCAAGCGCCTGAAGGCGCTGTTCGAGCTGGTGCAGGAAGCCAATCACGCGGGCATGCTGCTGGCTTATCACGACCGCTCCGATGGCGGCGTGATCGTCACCTTGCTGGAAATGGCCTTTGCCGGCCGCTGCGGCCTGGAAATCACGCTGGATGGCTGGGCCGAAGCCACGCTGCGCGCCCTGTTCAACGAAGAGCTTGGCGCCGTGCTGCAAGTGGCGGTCGCCAATCGCGAAGCGTTCGAATCGCTGCTGATCAAGCACGGCCTGGCCGGGCTGGCCAATCGCATCGGCCGTCCGAAGGAAAAGCTTGGCATCAAGCTCTTCCTCAACAAGGAAACGCTGTTCAAGTGGAACTGGACGCAATTGCTCAAGGCCTGGAACGAAACCAGTCATGCGATGCAGCGCTTGCGCGACAACCCGTTGAGTGCGGATGCCGAACGGGAGTGGCGCCTCGACGACGCCGATGCCGGCATCAGTCCGAAGTTGACGTTTGACCCGGTCGAAGACATTGCTGCCCCGTATATCGCGAAAGCGGCGCGCCCGCGCGTAGCCATCCTGCGCGAGCAAGGCGTCAACGGCCAGGTCGAAATGGCGGCGGCATTCACACGCGCCGGCTTCGACGCGGTGGATGTACACATGTCCGACCTGGTCAGCGGGCGCATCAAGCTCGGCGATTTCCGCGGTTTCGCGGCGTGCGGCGGCTTTTCGTTTGGCGACGTGCTCGGCGCCGGCCGCGGTTGGGCGGCATCGATCCTCTACAACGACATGCTGCGGGCGCAATTCACTGCTTTCTTCGCCGACGCGAGCCGGTTCGCCCTGGGTGTTTGCAACGGCTGCCAGATGCTGAGCCAGCTGAAGGAAATCATTCCCGATGCGCAGCACTGGCCGAAGTTCTTGCGCAATGCCTCCGAGCAATACGAAGCGCGCCTGGCCACGCTCGAAGTGCTGGAGTCGCCCAGCATCTTCTTCAAGGGCATGACCGGCTCGCGCATTCCCGTGGTGGTGGCGCATGGCGAGGGGCGCGTGGCGTTCCCGGCATCGTGCAGTCCGTCGAAATCGGGTAGCGCCGTGCGCTTCGTCGACAATCGCGGCAAGCCGACCGAACACTATCCGCTCAACCCCAACGGTTCGCCGGGCGGTCTGGCCGGCTTCACCGCGGCGGATGGGCGTGTGACGATCCTGATGCCGCACCCGGAGCGCGTGTTCCGCAGCGTGCAAATGAGCTGGCATCCGGAATCCTGGGGCGAGGATTCGCCGTGGATGCGCATGTTCCGCAACGCCAGGGTGTGGTGCGGCTGACCTTCACCGCACCGCAGCGCCGATGGCCTGCCTGGTTGCTGGCCATCGCCTGGGCACTTTTGCTTGGCGTGATGCCGTGGTGGGCCGGCCTGCCGTTGCTGTTGGGATTGGCGGTGATCCAGGCGATACAGCTGCCGCGCCTGCTGCGTTATCAGCGCCTGCTTCGGCGTGCTCTGCGGTGGGGCCTTGCCGGCCTGCTGGCTGCGGCGTATCGCGCTTTCGACAACCATGGGCTCGGGCTCACCTTGGCCGCGCTCGCGGCGCTGGCCGGTTTCTCGCTGCTGGTGTTGCTCGAATCCTGGCAGCACCACAAGCCCCGGCGCAGCGCTACCCCTGCCGCGGCATCGCCGGAATGGAAAGAATTGGCGTTGGCGCCGATCGGTCCCGCCGATACCCTCATCGAGTTGCAGGCGCCTCGTTGGATAGCGTTGGACGGTACCGCACCGGATGCTCCGGCGGATCTGACCATGATCGATGCGCATCGCTGCCGCATCGGTGCAAGCATATGCATCGACCCTGTCGAGCCACAGGTTTCGATTGCACCGGGGGCGCATTGGTTTGCATGGCCGATGACGGCAGGGCGTGGCGTAGTGCTGTACGATCGCGCCCACGACAAGCCCTATCGGCTGCGCGGATGGCAGCTGTATGGATGGCATGCCGGAGAGGCCTGGTTGAGCCGCGGCGACGATTGGCCGCCATTGGCGCTGTCACATGTGCTGGGACAGGATCAGCGCGACGAGTAGTGGGTGGCCTTGCTGCCCGAATGGCATGGCCGTCATTCCGGCGGAGAGGTTCAATCCAGTGTGCGTTGCGCGAAGCACTCAAAACCTGTCGAGTGTTGCCCGGCACTCAGGAGTGTCCTGCTTGCGGTCTTGGCCGGCATGATGCGAGCTTCAAATCATTCATAAGGTCGGAAATCAGGAAATCGCTGTTCAATCATGCCCGCACTCGATGGCTCCATACCGCAAGTTAGCGTCATCCTCGTTTCCGCCGACAGCGGCCCGAGCCTGCGTGACTGCGTGAAAGGCGTGCTGGCCTGTACGATGCCGCTCGAAGTGCTGCTGATCGACAACGCATCGGCGGACGGCATTCCGCAGGCGATCGCCCGCGCGCACGAAAGCGATCCGCGGCTCAAGGTGATCTACAACCACGCCAACCTTGGCTTTGGTCCGGCGGTCAACCGTGCGGCGGCACAGGCACGCGGCGATGCCTTGCTGATCCTCAATCCCGATTGCCTGATCGACCAGCATGCCTTGCAGCGTTTGCTGGACGTGCTCGCCACCGAGCAGAAGGCCGGCCTGGTGGGAGCGGTCGTGTGCGATGCGCAAGGCGTTCCCGATCCGGCATCGTTGCGGCACGATCCGGTGCTGGGGCGCGCGCTTGCCACGCTGTTCAAGCGCGAGGGCGGGGTGAATGCACAGCGCATACCCGATCACGTAGTGGAAGCCGAAGCCGTCTCCGGCGCGGTCATGCTGATGCCGCGGCGCGTGTTCGAATGGTTGAACGGCTTCGACGAGAACTATTTCCTGCATTGCGAAGATCTCGACCTGTGCCACCGTGTGCGTGACCTGGGCTGGCGTGTCTTGCTCGCCGGCGACGTGCACGTGTTGCATGGCAAGGGTGGCTCGAGCCGGCATCGGCCGGTGTTCGTGAGCTATCACAAGCATCGCGGCATGTGGCGCTGGTTTCGCAAGTTCGATCCGGCGGCGCGCAATCCGTTGGTTGCCGCGGTGGTGTGGCTGGGCATCTGGTCGCGCTTCGTGCTGAAAATCCCCGGTCAATGGCTGCGGATGACACGTCGATGAGCAATCCATCGCGTATCGGCGTGCTGGCGACCATTGGTCTGCTGGCGATGACCGCCGTGTGGGGTTCCACCTTCGTGCTGATCAAGGGCGTGGTCGATCGCATGCCGGTGGCGGATTTCCTGGCCGTGCGTTTCATCATCGCCGCCATTGCCATGTTCGCCCTGTTTCACCGCCATGTGGTGCGGCTGGAACGCAGGCAACTGTTGCGCGGCATGGCGCTGGGTGCGCTCTATGGCTGCGGACAGTTGCTGCAAACCTGGGGTCTCACGCTGATTTCTCCCAGCGTCAGCGGCTTCGTGACCGGCATGTACGTCGTGTTTACGCCCATGCTCGCCACCTTGCTGCTGCGCCAGCGCATGCCGACCACCGTGTGGCTGGCGGTCGGCTTGGCAACGCTGGGCCTGGGACTGCTCTCGCTCAACGGCTTTTCCGTCGATATGGGCGTATGGCTGACGCTGGCCTCTGCCGCGCTTTACGGCTTGCACATCGTTGCGCTGGGACATTGGTCGCGCGCCGAGGAGGCGTTTGGCCTGTCGGCCGTGCAAATGGCTGTGATCGCACTGGTCTGCCTGCTGGCCACGGCGGGTCACGGTGGCCCGGTGTTGCCGCCGGATCGCAGCGCTTGGATCGCTGTGCTGTACATGGCACTGGTCGCCGGTGCTGGCGCCATGCTGATGCAAACCTGGGCGCAGGCGCATTTGCCTGCCACCCGTGCCGCCATCGTGATGACTACCGAACCGGTGTTCGCCGCGGCCTTTGCCGTCGCACTCGGTAGCGACGTGCTCACCTGGCGCATGCTGTGCGGCGGCGGCCTGGTGCTGGCTGCGATGTACCTGGTGGAGCTGATGCCGCGCCGCCAGCCGCCGGCCGAGGCGATCCATCACGAGGTGTAATGGCTACGCCGCTTTTCGCCGATGCGGCTGCATCGCAATGCGGACCAGGTAGACCACGATCACGATATTGCCGATCAATGCCGCGAGTTTCAGCCAGTTGAACTTGTGGAACACCTCATACACTTCGACCGGAATCAGCGAGCCGGTGGCGATCACGGTGAACCATTCCGCCCAGTGCTTGCGCAGCCACAAGCCGATGCCTTCCGTGGCGAAGATCGCCGCATAGGCCAGCGCCACGATGCCGATGGCCATGAACTTGCTGGGCCCCATTTCCTGCAGCAATCCCACCAGGCGCCAGCGCATGCCGCTGCTGTCCTGCAGCGACAGGTGCTCCAGCGTGTGCACCAGGTGCTCGAAGTTCTCCTCCTGGTGCAGGCCGAACGCAACGGCGGCTACGAAGAGCAGGCACGCCGTCTTGATCACCTCGTAAATGGCGATCACGCGCAGGCCAAAGCTGTGGCGGGCCTCGATCTCGGAAACGGGCTTGGTCATGTGGGGATGCCCAGGGCGATGGCTCGGGTGAAAGGGAGAAGTCTAACCGCAGGTAGCTGCGGCAAGGCCATGACTTTGCCTGGACATGGTCATGGTCTTTGATTCCGAGCGATGGCGAAGGGCGGGCTTACCCCGCCGCACGTCGCGGCATGGATCGGCGGATCAGCCGCATCAAGGCGTGCGCCGGTGAGGCTGCATCGCAATGCGGATCAAATAGACCACGATCACGACGTTGCCGATAAACGCGCCCAGCTTAAGCCAGCTGAATTTGTGGAACATCTCGTACGTCTCCACCGGAATCAGCGAGCCGGTGGCGATCACGGTGAACCATTCCGCCCAGTGCTTGCGCAGCCACAAGCCGATGCCTTCCGTGGCGAAGATCGCCGCATAGGCCAGCGCGGCGATGCCGATCGCGACGAACTTGCTAGGCCCCCACTTCTGCAGCAAGCCGACCAGGCGCCAGCGCATGCCGCTGCTGTCCTGCAACGACAGATGCTCCAGGGTGTGCATCAGGCCCTCGAAATTCTGTTCCCGGTGCAGGCCGAACGCGACGAAGGCCACCAAGACCAGGCATGCCGATTTGATCGCCTTGTAGACGGCGATGATGCGCAGGCCGAGGCTGTGCCGGGCTTCGATCTCGGAAACGGTCTTGGTCATAGGGGAGCGTCCACGCCCATGGCTCGAGTGAAAAGATACCGAGCCAAAACGACTAGGCCATGTCTTTGTATGGGCGTCCCCAGGTTTTCCCAGCGTGAGGAACGACCTGGATCAGCAGCAGCGGCCTCCTGTGCCTTTGTAACGTGCTGTCTGCCGGTCACGGAAAAACTCGGCATAGCTGGGGATTTTGCGTTCCGGATGATGGGTGCGCAGGTGGGCGACATACACGTCGTAATCCGGCACGCCGCAGCTAAGGCGGGCGGTTTGTACCAGGCGTTGCCAAAGTTTATGCAGTGTCATCGTTCAGGCACTCCGGCTTGCCACGCTGGCCAGTGCGATACGTGGTGCTTCGTGCGCCGTGGGTACATTGCTACGCAAGGCCTTCAAAATGGCGTAGATGCTGAAGCAAAGCATCGTCAACACCAGCAGGATGAACACCGCCGTGAGCGTTGCGTCCACGCTGTTGTTGGTGATGATGCGCTGCATTTCATTCAAGGATTTGGCCGGCGCCAGCAGCTTGCCGGCGTCCATCGCATCCCGGTATTTCTGCGCGGCGGTGGTGAAGCTGATCGAACCGGTGAGCTTTTCGAAACCGGCCGTGAGCGTGCAGGTGACCAGCCATAGCGCCGGTATGCCAGGCACCCACCCATAGCGTTCGCGCTTGAGTTTTACCGTGACCACGGTGGCCAGCATCAGTGCGATCGCCGCCAGCATCTGGTTGGCGATGCCGAACAATGGCCACAAGGTATTGATGCCGCCCAGCGGATCGACCGCGCCCTGGTACAGGAAATAGCCCCACAAGGCTACGCAGATCGTGGTGGCGAGCACGTTGCCGATCCACGATTCGGTGCTCTTCAGCGGTGCGTAGGCTAGGCCGGCGATCTCCTGGATCATGAAGCGGCCCACGCGCGTGCCGGCATCCACCGTGGTGAGAATGAACAGCGCTTCGAACAGGATCGCGTAGTGATACCAGAACGCCACCATGCCTTCGCCGGGCAGGATGTTGTGCAGCAGTTGCGCCATCCCCACCGCCAGCGTGGGTGCGCCGCCGGCACGGCTGAGGATGCTGGTTTCGCCGATATCCTTCGCGGTGCGCATCAGTTCGTCCGGCGTGACGACGAAGCCCCATTGGCTGATCACGCTGGCAGCGTGCTCCACCGTGTTGCCGATCAGTGCCGACGGCGAGTTCATCGCAAAGTACACGCCAGGATGGAGCGAAGCGGCCGCAATCAAGGCCATGATCGCCACGAACGCTTCCATCAGCATGCCGCCGTAACCGACCATGCGCGCTTCGCCTTCGTTCGACAGCAGCTTCGGCGTGGTACCCGACGCAATGATCGAATGCCAGCCCGACACCGAGCCGCACGCGATGGTGATGAACAGGAACGGGAACCACTGGCCCTGGAACACCGGCCCGGTGCCGTCGATAAAGCGCGAAACCGCCGGCATTTGCAGGTAGGGCGCCGCAAACACGATCGCGATCGCCAGCAGCAGGATCGTGCCGATCTTCAGGAAGGTGGACAGGTAATCACGCGGCGCCAGCAGCAGCCATACCGGCAAGACCGACGCGACGAAACCGTAGATGATCAGCAGCCACGCCAGCGTCGCCGCGTCGAAATCGAACAGCTTCGCCAGATCCGGCGTGGTTGCGATGTGCGAGCCGTAAGCAATGGATGCCAGCAACAGCACGAGGCCGATCAGCGATACCTCCAGGATGCGTCCCGGCCGCAGCCAGCGCAGGTACACGCCCATCAACAGCGCGATGGGAATGGTGCAGGCCACCGAGAAGGTGCCCCATGGGCTGTGCGTCAGCGCCTTCACCACTACCAGCGCCAGCACCGCCAGCACGATCATCATCAAGGCCAGCAGGCCGAACATGGCGGTGACGCCGGCCCATGGCCCCAGCTCCTCGCGCAGCATGTGGCCGAGCGAGCGCGCATCACGGCGTACCGATAGGCCCAGGATCATGAAATCCTGCACCGCACCACCCAGCACCACGCCGAACAGGATCCACAAGGTGCCCGGCAAGTAGCCCATCTGTGCCGCCAACACCGGGCCTACCAGCGGACCTGCGCCGGCAATCGCCGCGAAGTGGTGGCCGAACACCACCCACTTGTCGGTCGGTACGTAGTCCAGTCCGTCGTTGTGCAAGACCGAAGGCGGCGCGCGGCCGGGGTCCATCTGCAGCACGCTGTGTTCGATGAACTTGCCGTAGAAGCGATAGCCGATCAGGAAGATCGCGACTGCGGCGGCCACCAGCCAGATGGCGTTGATCGGTTCGCCTCGGCGCAAGGCGATCACGCCTAGGCAGGCAGCGCCGACGACGGCGATAAGAGCCCAGACGATCTTGCCGACGATACCGATGGGCCTCGTTGCGGTGGCTACCATGAAAGCTCTCCAGTACAGGACTTCATGTCACCCACGCGAGGGGTTCGGCAGCGCAACATGGCTGCGGTAAACAGTACCGTCCGATCCGCGCGGGCGCTGTCTGCCGCCTAGGTTCGTCCTGTCAGCGCCGTGGGTCAATAGCTGATACGCCGAAGATCGTGCTGCCGACGAGTAGGCACGGCGATGGGCAGAAAGCGAGCGCCGGGCGGTTCGTGCCTGGCCTGACCGGGCGGTCAGGTCGTCGTGCAACACAGGCCAAAGCCAGCGGCGTGCGCGCTGCACGCGACCGGCGTCCGGATGTCGGTGCGCCTGTAGCCGCAGACTTGGCAGTGGGCCGTGTGGAAGGCTTGCGTTCCCCGCTTTACCATCCACCTAGGCGTTCTGAGCTTCGTTGCGCGAGGTTGGCATGATCCACGAGATTCTTAAGATGGGCGATCCGCGTTTGCTGCGCGTGGCGCCGCCCGTACCTGACAACATGATCGGCAGTGCCGAGCTCGATGCGCTGATCGCCGACATGTTCGAAACCATGCATGCCGCCGGTGGTGTCGGCCTTGCCGCACCGCAGATCGGGGTGGACCTGCAACTGGTGATTTTCGGATTCGAAAGTTCCGAGCGTTATCCGGATGCACCGCCGGTACCGCAAACCATCCTGCTCAATCCCGTCATTACGCCGTTGTCGCAGGACATGGAGGAAGGCTGGGAAGGCTGTCTTTCCGTGCCTGGCCTGCGTGGCGCGGTGAATCGCTATTCGCTGATCCGCTACGAAGGCATCGATCCGAAAGGCGAACGCATCGATCGCACGGCGGAAGGTTTTCATGCACGCGTGGTGCAGCACGAATGCGATCACCTGATCGGGCGCTTGTATCCGTCGCGTATCACCGACTTCACCAAGTTCGGGTTTACCGAGGTGCTGTTTCCGGGGATGGACCCGAGCGCCGACGAGTAAGAACCTCTAGACAGACTCTAGGGATGCCTGATTAATTCAGCGTAGGTCGCAGCGGCCTGCGGTGGATTAAATCAGAGCATCCCTAAGCGATCGTCAGGATTCTTCGCTAACGCTTAGTACGGTGGCGCCGCTTTCGCACAAGCCATAAACGGCAGCCGTCACGCCGAACATGGTTGCGATGGCGCAGACGCCATTCCATCCCCCGTATGCCCAAGCCACGCCGGCGATAGCAGCGCCTGCCGCCCCGCCGATAAAGAAGATGCCGGTGAACAAGGCATTGATTCGTCCCCGCGCCTCCGGTCGCAGCAGATTCACTGCACGCCGCCCCAGCGCCTGATCGGCAATCGTGCCAGCATCGAGCAGGATCGCCGCCAACACCAACAGGCTCAGCGATAGCCCTGATGAGAGATGCGTAGCCAATACGCCGCCCGTCCAGGCCAATGCGATGGCGAGCATGACCGCCAAGCGCGCCATCTGCGTGCCGATGCGGTCAAGGCCACGATCGCCCAGCCTTCCAGCGAAGGGGGCTGCCAATGCGCCACTCACGCCCACCAGCGTATACAAGGCGATGCCATTGGCGCCCAATGCAAAGGGCGCATTCGACAAGCGCAATGCAACCGTGCTCCAGAACGCATTGAACGCGGCAAAGCAAAGCGCGGCTGCAAAAGCGCGCCGGCGCAGTAGGGGCTCTTCGCGCAACAAGCCTGCCATGGAAGACAGCAACGCGACATAGCGGCCACGATGGGTTGGTCGTCGGCGTGGCAGCGTCCTGGCTAAAGAAATGGTGAGCGTGCACACCGCGGCGGCCAGCACCAGATAACTGGCGCGCCATCCCCAATATCCGCCGACGACGCTCGCAAGCGGGCGTGAGAGCAAGACGCCAAGGATCAGGCCGCTCATGATGTCGCCGATCACGCGTCCGCGCCGTGCCGCCGGCACCATCGCTGCGGCCATGGGTATCAACATCTGAATCGCCGATGCGGTGAAGCCGGTCAGGCCGCTGGCAAGCAGAAATGCGGCCGCCGGTATGGGGCAGGCTGCCAGCAGCAACGCCAGCGTGTTGGCGAACAGCGTGGCGAGAACGAGCGAACGGTTCTCCCACACGTCGCATAACGGTACCAGCAGGAACAAGCCGCACGCATAGCCAAGCAGCGTCATGCTGGCGATGAGTCCTGCCACCGCCGGCGACAGGTGCAGGGTATGCGTCATCATCCCGATCAAGGGCTGCGCCTGATAAAGGCTCAGCACGATCACGGCGGTCGCCACGGCAAACAAACGAACAGGAGCCCGCGGTGCCGTGGCGCCGCTCATCGCACGGCCTCACGATACGCGGCCAACAAGGCCGGGTCTTCGAACGAGCCGTGGTGATGCACTTGTTTCCAGCCGCCGTCGATGCGCCGGAACAGGCGCGTGGTGCGGATCGCCAGCGGCAGTCGCGTGTCGCCGCGCACCAGCGTGCCGCGCTCGCGGCCTACGGCATAGAACATGTCGCCGGCTTCGTGCAGCGTGTAATCATGAAATTCCACCTGTACAAGCGCGCTGCCGCCGAAGATGCGCGCATACACCGCGCGGATCGCCGGCCAGCCGCGCGCGATGCCGCCGAGCGGATTGCTCATCGCAGCCGCTTCGTCGTTCCACCAGTGCTGTTCCATCGCAGGGAGATCACGCTGATTGAACGCGCGGTAGAAGGCGTTCAAGGCCGCGAGCGGTCGATTCGGTTCGATGCCGGCGAGTTGACCATCGATGACTGCTGGATGCGAGTTGGACATGGCATGGCGCTCCGGAAGGTGGATGGCGGCCATTTTCTACAATGGCGACAGAAGGGAGAATCACCGATAACATGGAAGGATCATTCCGGAAAACGGGAGAATCAGCATGGCCAGCCTGGACGATTACCGCGTTTTCATTGCCGTGGTGGAGCAGGGCAATCTCAGCGCTGCTGCGCGGCATCTGCAGCGCTCGCTGCAGGCGGTGAGCCGCGCGCTGGCGTCATTGGAAAACGAACTGGGCGTGGAGTTGATCCAGCGCACGACCCGCCGCGCGCAACCCAGCGAGGCGGGGCTGGCGTTTCATGCGCGCATCAAGGCAGCGCTGGCCGACATCGACCTGGCTCGTTCGGAACTGGCGGCGCATGGCGCGCACATCGATGGCGCGCTGCGCGTCGGCGGTTCCACCCAATTCAGCGCGCCCTATCTGGTGCCGGTGATCGCCGCTTTCATGGAGCGTTATCCGGAGGTGCAGGTTGAACTGGTAGTGGCCGATCAGCGTGCCGATCTGCAACGCGAAAAACTGGACGCAGCCATTCGGCTCGGCGAACTGCCCGCCAGCCGGTTACATGCGCGCCAGCTGGGTATGCTGCGGATGGTGACGATCGGGGCGCCCGGTTATTTCGCGCGTCACGGCCGTCCGCGCGCGCCGGCCGATCTGCGCAAGCATGCATGCATCGTGCGCCGCACGGCGGAGGTGCCGCAACGTTGGGACTATCGCCGCGGAGGCCGCCAACAAGCGGTCGACGTGCGCGGGCGTTTCAGCGCCGACAATGCGGCGGCTTGCAATGCGGCGGTCGTGGCCGGGCTGGGTATCGGCGTGGCTGCGCTATGGCAAGTGCGCCACCTGCTGGACCAGGGGCGGCTGGAAACCGTGCTGGAAGATTGGCAACTGCCGGGGCTGCCCTTGCACATCGTATGGTCGCCGTCGAAGCAGTTGCCCGCGCGCACGCGCGCGTTCATCGATTTCGTGGCGGCGCGCTGGACGGCCGAGCCGCCGGGATAAGCCGCTCGGCCGTCCTGGCAAGCATCTTCAGGTCGGCTGAGGGTGCAGCAGGAACCAACCCAGGAACACCGCGCCGGCAACTACGCAGTACGTGCCGAACGTCGACAGGCGCCCGCGGCCTTCGAAGTAACGCATCAGGAAGCGCAGGCTGAGCCATGCTGCAATCGCCGTCAGCACGCCGCCGAGCAGGGCGTTGCCCAATTGCTCCGGTGCCTTGAACAGTTTGGGAATTTCCAGCACGCCGGCGGCGAGGATGATCGGCGTGCCGAGCAGGAAGGAAAATTCGGCCGCTTTTTCCTTGTCCAGTCCGGTGGCGTAGCCGGCGATCATGGTGAGGCCGCTGCGGGAAAAACCCGGGATCAACGCGCCGATCTGCGCCAGGCCGACCAGGAACGCCTGGCGAAAATTGAGTTTCTCCGGCGCCTTGTGCTGGCGCGTGCGCTCCAGGCGATCGCCCAGCCACAGCAGTACGCCGTTGGCGATCAACGCCACGGCGACGATGCGCAGATCCTTGAACAGCAGCTCCAGCCGCTTCTCCAGCACCAGGCCCACGATGCCGGCCGGAATGGTGCCGATGATCAGCGCCCACATCATGTGGCCTTCGTCGTTGCGGCGCCCGCCCAGCGAAGCGGCGAAGCCACGGATCAAGGCCACCCAGCGATGACGGAAATACCCCAGCAGCGCCAGCGCCGTGCCCAGGTGCAAGGCCACCAGAAAGGGAATCAGTTGCGGCGCATGCTTGTCGATGTGCATGCCGAACAGCGCCGGAACCAACAAGGTGTGGCCAAGACTGCTGACCGGGAAAAGTTCGGTTACGCCCTGCAGCACGCTCAGGAAAATCAGGAACCACAAGCTCACGCGTCGATCCTTATGGGGTCATGGAAAGCCGGCTTGGCGAGCCGGCTCGTCATTATCGGAAATAAAGATGAGGAGAGTGCGAATGAACCGAAACGCGCAGGCTCCGGCATTCGCCTCAGTGTGATTTCACCCGGAACTGCTGCGTCAACAGCCTCAGTTTCGCCTTCATCGCTTCAGGCTTGTGCGTTCCCTGCGTGCCATAGAAGGCGGTGTACAACTCGGTCGTCGCATCGCCGTCGGGCGCATTGATCACCGTGGCGATATCCATCTCGTCGCCGTCGTTGTACGGCACTGCGTCGAACGGATGCTGCTTATGCTGCAGCTTGCCCCAGGCTTCCTTGAAGTTGTCGTCGAGGTCGGGACTGGGCGCGATATGGCGCTTGATGCTGATGCGGTCGGGGTCGGTGATGTTCTTGCGGATCTGGATTACCCCGGTCTGCAGCGTAAATTTGCCGTGGTCCTGGTAATAGCCCGCGCCCACCGCAAGCAAGGTGTCCGGCGCGACCGACTGCAGTGTGGAGGGATAACTGAAGGCGATGTTGCTGCCGTCGTAGCTGAATTGCTTGCCGTATTCGAAGTCGATGTGCGCATCCTTCAGCACGTCGGGCAGCAGCGACGGGTCGGCCAGGAATTCCTTCCACTGCGCCAGCGTGGCGCCGTAGTCGACGTTGAAGAAATCGGTGAGCGCCGTCATGTCGGCCACGCTGTCGTGCGTGCCCATGGAAGGCGTCATGCGCATCATGATGGCGTAACCATCCGGCACCGGTAGCGCGAAGACGGCCATCTGTCCGTTGATGTACGGCAGCGACCATACGAACACTTTCCAATGGCGCTGCCAGCTATCGGTATAGGTCGTGCTGCTGGCGGGATTGCCCAGCGAGATGATCTTGATCTTTTCTGGCCCGATGGCGCGCGTCCAGAAGCCGGTCTTCAGGATCAGATCCATCATCTGTTTGGGATCGTTGTAGAACGTGGCCGCCTTCATGTCGTCGGGGCGGCGCAGATGGACCAGGAAGTTGTGGCCGACCAGGCCGCTGGCGACGTAGCCATTGCCGCTGAGCGGCACGCGATTGTATTCGCGGCCGCTATACGCCCATTGGCCGCTGCGGTTGCGCACGATCAATTCAGGAAACAGGCTGAGTGCGGGCGTCTCGTGCAGGATGTGGTTGGAGCCGGTGCCGTGCGGGAACAGATCGTTGCCCTCTGCTTGCAACAGCTGTTTCAACTGCTTGTCGCCCTGGGCGTAAAGCAGCTTCAGGTACGTGGCGCTGAAATCCGCGTAGCTGGCCGGCAAGGGGAATTGCGCCTTGAAGGTGCTGGTCTGGGTGTCTTCCACCACATCCAGCTGATAAGTGATGCGCTTGTCCATCACTGCCGCGTTATCCGGCGCTTTCAGTACTTCGCCGATCGGTAGCGCATAGTTGAGGTTCTCATTGGGCGACTTCATCAGCACGACGCCGATGACCTTGCCGTTCTGGTCGAGCAGCGGGCCGCCACTGTTGCCGGGCGACGCCGCGGCGGAAAAACGCATCCATTTCCAGCGGCCATTTTCGTCCTCCGGCGTGTCGGAGGTATACAGGCCATCACGAATCACCACGCCGGTGCCCAGTGCGTTGCCGACCGCGTACACCACGCTGTTCAAGGCCGGCTTGGTGTTGGTGGCCAGCGCCGCATTGCCCTTCGGTGGCTCCTTCAGCGAGAACATCACGAAGTCCTGCTGCAGGGAGAATTTTTCGATCTTGTCGATGGCGTACACGTGACCGCTGGCGTCGCGCAGCGCGGGCGCGCCGGTGAGGTCGCCGACGGCGGCAAGCAGCACGTGGCCGGCGGTGACGTAATGGTTGTGCCCGATCGAAAACGCGGTGCCGACGGAAAAATATTTGTCGGTACGCTCTTCGTACGGCAGCAGATCGAGCGGCAGCGGTTTTTCGTAGGTAAGCGGATCGTCCACCGCTCGCGGAATC
>Ga0335072_10005009_pt1 | contig 19549 bp, 14 predicted proteins | sample Lox_Sample_21_FD_206725 | JGI IMG/M metagenome (GOLD analysis project Ga0335072, IMG submission 206725) | Soil microbial communities from Loxahatchee National Wildlife Refuge, Florida, United States - Lox_Sample_2.1 | ecosystem: Environmental > Terrestrial > Soil > Wetlands | place: USA...
AGCAAACCGGGCAGGTCCTCGCCCGGCTCGGGCTGCGAACGGTGGCCGACATCGCGCAGACCCCGGTCGCGAGCCTGGAACGCGAGCTCGGTTCCGCCGCCGCGGCGCACCTGTCGGCCTTGGCCTCGGGGCGGGACGACCGCGGGGTGACGCCGCACGTCCGGGAGAAGAGCATCGGCGCCGAGGAGACCTTCGCCGCCGACATCGCCGACCCGGAGCTGATCCGGCGTGAGCTCCTGCGGCTGTCCGGCCGAACCGCCCGCGGCCTGCGCGGCGCGGGATGCTCGGCCCGGACGATCGTGGTGAAGCTGCGGCTGGCCAACTTCAAGACGATCACCCGGTCACGGACGCTGCCCGACCCGACCGACGTGGCCCGGCAGATCTATGCCGTGGCCTGCGAACTGCACGCGGCGGCCGGGCTGGACGCGGGCGCGCGGCTCCGGCTCGTCGGGGTGCGGGCCAACGGCCTGGTGCCGGTGTCCACCGCCGCGACGCAGCTAGCGTTCGATGAGCGCCCGGTCTCGTGGCGCGCCGCGGAGCGCGCCGTGGACCGGATCGCGGGCCGCTTCGGGGCCGATGCCGTGCGGCCCGCCGCGCTGGTGGACGGCCGGACCGATTCGTGATCGGGCGGCGCGGCGATTCGTGGTCGGGTGGCCCGGAGATTCGTGGTCGGGCGGCCTCTCGGGTTTGCCCGCAGTCGTCCCGTTATGACTCCTGATTTCTGCCGGTATGCCGGTGAGTTCCGGTGGCGGTCGTTCGGTCGGCGGTGGCTAGGTTCGGCCCAGAGACCGGCGTACCCTTCCGCAGGACGCGCCGACGCTCGTATTCTGGAGATAAGCCAGGCCGTGAGGAGCAGCTCACCGAGCAACGTCCCCGCGCGCAAAGTTTTTGGGAGGCACCGTGCCGCTCTCAGAGCACGAGCAGCGCCAGCTCGAGCAGATTGAGCAGGCGCTCTACGCCGATTATCCGCGGTTCGCCAACGCCGTCCGCTCGAGCGATCCGCGTGTGCACTACAAGCGCAGGGTCATCGAGGCCTCGCTGGGGTTCCTGCTAGGCGTCGGGATGCTGGTGGCCGGCGTGGTGACCAAGTTCATCTGGCTTGGCGTGGCTGGCTTCGTGGTCATGCTCGTGTGCAGCATGTGGGCACTGAGCAGTTACCGGCACATGACGGGCGTCGCCACCAGCAGGAGCGCGGCCCGGCCGAAGGAGCGGCGGTCCAGCCGGCCGAGCCGGCCGAGCCGGCCGAGCCGGCCGAGCCGGCCGAGCCGATCTGCGGGCACCGGGATGATGGAGCGGCTCGAGGAGCGGTGGCGCCGGCGGCAGGAACGGGACCGCTGAGGCTGGACGATTCCCCGGGCTGATTCCGGTTTGTTCTCTGGTGCTTGCCCCGCTCTGGTTGCGGTTGCCTGCCCCTGCGGCTATTCCTGGTGCCTGAACCCACGGCTCAGCATGCCGTTGCCAAATCCCCGGCCGCGGAACCTTGTCCCGGCCGCCTCCATCCACCCGAATATGTCGAGCGCGTGCTGCAGCCCGGCCCTGAGCGGGTCGAGCACGGAGGCGGGCAGCAGCCGGGCGCGCCAGCGCTCGGTCCAGGTCGCCTGCCGCGACAGTGCCCTGCGGACCGCGTCGGAGTCCGCGCGCAGCGTCGGTGCGGCGAGCGGCATCGTGGCGTAACGCGCGTGTTCCTCGGCCCGGGCGACTCGGGTCAGCGCCTCGCCGGCCTGCGGGTCAAGCCCGGCCAGCGCGGCCACACGGGCGGCGGTGGCGCGGGGTGACTCGCTCGGCCTGGCGCTCAGCCCGTAGTCGGCGAGATCGTCGCGGACCTCGCGCCATACCGCATGGGCGAGCCTGGCGTCGCCGGACGTCCGCAGCCGCCGGCGGCGCACCACCGTCCTGGCCGAGGCCGGGGTGGCCAGGACGAAGACGACCAGGACCGCCACGATCAGCGGGAGCCACGGGCTGACGCCGTGCCCCGGGACGGCCCGCGACCCGCCGGCGGGCTCGCCGCCGGTGAGGTTGTGAATGTGGGCCAGGTTCGGGTTGGTGCCGTTCACGCCGGGCCTGGACCCGGGGACCCTGGTGTTGGTCGGCGTGGTCGGCTCGACACCGACGCCAGGCGGGGTGCCGTATTGCGGCACGGTCGCCGTGCCCTCGGCGCCGCCGGGGGTCGGCTCGAAGCGGATCCAGCCGAGGCCGGTGAAGTAGAGCTCGGGCCATGCGTGCGCGTCGGCGCTGGTGACCTTCCAGACGCCGTGACCCTCGGGCGTTCCGGCCGTGTAGCCGACCGCGATCCGGGACGGTATGCCAACCAGGCGGGCCAGCCCGGCCATGGCGAAGGCGAACTGCTGGCAGAAGCCGGTCTTGGTCACGAACAGGAACTCGTCCAGGCCGGCGATGCCGTTCGGCAGGTCTACGTCCAAGCTGTAGACGAACGCGCCGGACAGGAAGTAATGCTGCAGCGCGAGCGCTTTCGCATAGGGGGTGTGGGCGTGCGCCGTGATCTGCGCGGCCAGCTTGCCCAGTTGATCGTGCGCGCCCTTCGGGAAACCCAGGTAGTCCGGGGCGATGCTCCGCGGATACCGCCCGCCCGCATTCTCATCGGCGCTGTCCGGGATGGCCTGCTTGCTGGTCACCGAGTACATCAAGCCGGAGAGCTGAGGCTGGGCCGCGTACACCATCAACGTGGAGTCGTCCTCCTGCCAGCTCCCGGGCGCCTGCACCTGGGTGGGCGCGTAGGGCAGCGGGAGGAAGCCGAGCTTGGAGTCGTACCCGATGGTGCCCTGCGCGAGCGTGATGTGGGTAATGGTCTGGGTCAGCGGTGTCGCGGGCGCCACCCCAGGCACGGATGCCAGGTGACTGCTGGTCAGCGAGGTGCTCGGGCCGCCAGGCGGCACCAGCGTCCAGGCGTCGCTGCCGGCGTCGAAGTTGAGCACGTACACCTGCAGGTACTGCTGGCGCGGATCGCGGGCCGAGGTCTGATACGTCAGCACTCTCTGCGGGGTCGTCTCCATGAGCTGGGCGTGCATCTGGTCCAGCGGGTTGGGCGGCGCTATCAGCGGCCCGCCGGGCCCGGCGGTCGTGGGCGCGGTGTGAAACAGGTCGTGCACGCTGATCCCGGGTACCAGTAGCGGGAAGACCAGCGCAATGCAGGCCGCCGCCAGCCCGATCCGGCGGCCGGACGCCGCGAGTGCCCGGGTGTCCGGCGCCTCGCCCGCATCGAGCGACGCGACCGCTACGGGCCGGCGGGCCGTGTCTCCCGCGTCGGCCACCTCGGCCGGCTCACCGGACACGCCGTGCCACACGGTCACCAGCCGGCCCCAGATACGGAGCTTCTCCCGACCATCGGCCGCCAGCAGGGCCAGGTAGCCGATCAGGGTCAGGCAGAACACGACGGTGGCGCCGACGCTGCCTTGACGGGCGCTGGTGGTGATCCGGACGCAGTACAGCGCGAGCAGCGGCAGGCCGGCAATGGCGGGGCTGCGCAGCCTGACCGCGAGCAGGTCTGTCGCGGCGGCCATCAGGCCGATGCCTCCCGCCGCCAGCAGGATGACTCCAGGGCCGCTGGGCACCGGCGGCTCGTAGATCCGCTCCGACATGCCCTGGCTCACCAACGAGGTCAGGTAGGACAGCGACGCCCTGGTCGGCACGAAGACCGCGGTCGACAGATGCGCCGCGAACGTGACGTTCAGGTAGATCAGCAGCGCCGAGAGGTAGCTGATGACGATGGCGAGCGCCTGCAGCAGCCGCCACCGGGGGCGGCCCGCCGCGGTGATCCCGATGACCAGGACGCCGACGATCTTCAGGCCCCACTCCGGGGCGAGCAGCAGCGGGCACACGGCGACCAGCGCGAGTACCGAACCGGCCACAGCGGCGTGCAGGACGGGCAGCCTGGTCAGGGCGCCCGCGATCGCGGCGGCGATGACCGCGCCGACCCCGGCCCAGAACCATCCCGCCGTCTGGATGAGCGGATACACCGACACGGACGCAAGGATCACGGCCATGGCCGCGGTCAGCGTGAGCCGCAGATTCATCCCGCGGCTCCGGGCAACGTTGCGGCGGGCACCACCGGGGGCACCATCGGCGGCATCGCCGACGGCATCGCCGGGAACATGGCAAGCTGCTGCCACGCGGCCGCGAGCTGCGTTCTCGCGTCGACGCAGGCCACCCGCCAGCCCGCCGCCCGAAGGATCGCGGCCGCCTGGTCGGTCTCGGCGGTCGCCGATCCGTCGTCTGCCGGGGCGGCGCGCTGATCACCGGCCGTGCCGCTCCACGTGGACACCGCCAGCAGCAGCGCGATCGCCGGGCCGGCGTTGCGGCGGCTCGCGGCGAGTTGCCTGGCCGCGCCGGGGGACAGCCGGCCGGTTACCGCGACGATGAGCCCGCTCGTTCCGCGGATCGCGGCGAGGCCGGGCGTGATCTCCCGGCCTCGCGACGGCTTGATCACCGCCAGCGAGTTCAGCAGCACGTCCTCGAAGATCCCGGACGCGCTGATAGCACCGGTGTCGGTGATCAGCTGGCCGTCCAGGCCTTCACGTGCCATGTGCACGCCGATCGACGCGGCGGCGCTGACCGCGAACTCGAACGATGACGCCGACCCACTGCCCGCGTGCGCGCCCCGCCTGGTGTCGAGCAGCAGCAGCACGCGGTTGCGCCATTGCTGCTCCTCGCGCCGCACCATCAGCTCGCCGTACCGTGCAGTCGAGCGCCAGTGCACCCGGCGCAGCTCATCGCCATCGCGGTACGGGCGCGGCACCACGTCGTCCTCACCCGCGGCGGCAGCGGAGCGGGCCCGCCCGTCGCCGTCGCCCAGCCAGCTGCCCGCCACGACCGCCCGCGGCAGCGGGACCACCTTGGGGGTGACCACGAACGTGGTGCTCGATGAGAACGACCGGCCCAGCTCGACCAGCCCGAACGCATCGGCGATGCGGATCTCGAGCGGGCCGACGACGAACTTCCCGCGCAGGTCGGAGCGCAACGGGTAGCTGAGCTCGCGCGATCCGCCGCGCTCGATGCCGTTCAGGACGTACCGGGGGCGGGTGCCGAGCGCGTAGGGAACCGCGTCCTCGGCCAGCAGCAGCCCCGTCGGCAGCCGCGAGACGTTTTCCAGGTGCACCCGGACCATGGCGCTCTGGCCGGCCGCGACCCGGGGCGGGGAGATGCTGCGGACGCAGCTCAGCCGGTAGCGGGCCCGGCCGGCCGCAAGGGCGGAAAAGAGCGGCAGCACGAGCAGCAGGATGCCGACGCTGACGAGGTCGCGCTCGTTCAGGAAGAGGCCGGCGAGCGCCGCGGCGGCGCCTGCGGCGAGGAACGAGGTACCGCGCGTCGTGAACGCAGCGAGCCATGACCGCATGTCGGCCTCCTTCCGCTGCGTCGTTCCAAATCTACGGCCAGCGAACCGTCATCGGGCGGACGGAAGCGGCAGTCTTTCTACGAGCCTGGCCAGCACATGCTCGGGAGGCTCATGGCCCACGAGCGCCTCAGGAGTTGGCAGCAGCCGGTGCGCGAGCACCGGCCCGGCCAAGGTCTGCACGTCATCAGGGATCACGAAGTCACGGCCGTCGAGGGCGGCGTAGGCACGGCTGGCGCGCAGCAGGTGCAGCGTCGCCCGCGGCGAGGCGCCGAGCCGTAGCTCCGGGGCGGACCGGGTGGCGCTGACCAGGCTGATGACGTACTGCCTGATGGCCTGCGCGACATGCACGCCGCGCACGGCCACGATGAGCGCTCGGATGTCGCTGCCGTGCGCGACCGGCTCGAGCTCGTCGAGCGGCGAGAACGAGCCGTGCGAGTCCAGCATCGCGAGCTCGGAGACCTGATCCGGGTAGCCGATGGAGATGCGGGCGGTGAAGCGGTCCCGCTGCGCTTCCGGCAGCGGGTACGTGCCCTCCATCTCGATCGGGTTCTGCGTGGCGATCACCATGAACGGCAGTTCCAGCGGGTAAGTGGCGCCGTCGACGGTGACCTGGCGCTCCTCCATGCACTCCAGAAGCGCCGACTGGGTCTTCGGTGAGGCCCGGTTGATCTCGTCGCCGAGCACGATGTTGGCGAAGATCGGACCCGGCTTGAACTCGAACTCGCGTATTTCCTGGTTGAAGGCGCTAACGCCGGTCAGGTCGCCAGGCAGCAGGTCCGGCGTGAACTGAACCCGCCGCACCGAGCAGTCGATGGACCGGGCGAGCGCCTTGGCCAGCAGCGTCTTGCCCACCCCGGGTACGTCCTCGATGAGCACGTGCCCCTCGGCGAGCAGCACGGTCATGGCCAGCTTGATGGCATCCGGCTTGCCGGAGATCACGGTCTCGACGGCGGCGCTGACGCTGTGGGCGACCTGCACAAGCTCGTCCAGCTTCCGGTCCGACTGGTTGCCCGTCTCAATGACCACATGTCCTCCTCGCGTCGCCCTCGGCGCGATTCCCGAGGCCCTTGCGGCGGGCGGACCCCGTAGTGCCGGCATGGTCGTGCGTTCAGACAGTACGTCCTGTGACGGCGGATCCGCGACTCGCGTCCCCACTCCGTAACACTCGGCCGTCGCCCGGCTGTCACCCGGCTTCCGTTGCGCCGTCGTTCCGGCGTTGCCCTGCGGCCGCACAGCAATCGCGATCCAGACCGGCCCACCGCCGCTCCACCGCCGCTCCACCCCCGCTCCACCCCTGTGACCTCGGTCTGGTGGGGGAAGTTGCCCCGTCTCGAGGCGCAGAGTCGTTGACGGTGGGGGATTGTGGAGTACAGTGGAGGACCGTGGGGCGGAGACGCCTCATGGACTGGCACGGGCGGGGGCCGGGAGGAGGTGAGGCCGGTGTTTCTCGGCACTCACACGCCCCGCCTGGACGAGAAGGGACGGCTGTTCCTGCCCGCCAAGTACCGCGACGAGCTCGCTTCGGGCCTGATCTTGACCAAGGGCCAGGAGCGCTGCGTCTACGTGTTCCCGATGCCGGAGTTCGAGCGGATCACCGAGGCGATGCGAACCGCGCCGGTAACGGCCAAGGGGCTGCGGGACTACAGCCGGGTCTTCTTTGCCAGTGCTTCGGACGAGGTACCGGACAAACAGGGCCGGATCACGATCCCGTCGGCGCTGCGTGAGTACGCCGCGCTGAATCGCGACTGCGTGGTGATCGGCGCCAACACCCGCCTCGAGATATGGGATTCGCAGGCCTGGGCCAGCTACCTGGACCAGCAGGAGGACGCGTTCTCCGAGGCGTCAGAGGAGGTGCTGCCCGGAGTTCTATGAGCGGGCGCCCGTGTCACGGGGTGCCCGGCGAGGTCTCCACCCGCGCTGGGTGGCCAGGCCGGCTGACGTCACTTCCCCGGCGCCAGGCGGCACCGGCCATCGGCGCCGTGCCCATCAGCGCGATCGCGCGGATGGGGACCTGGCCGGGCAAGGCACGACGTTGGGCGCCTGGAAACGTCCTGCCGTCTTGGGGCGGCTGCGCACGCGGAGAAGGGGGGCCCGATGGCCACGACAGGATCAGGACACCTGCCGGTCATGACCGACCGGGTGCTCGCCCTGCTCGCGCCCGCGCTGGATGCAGAGGGGGCGGTCCTGCTCGATGCCACGCTCGGCCGGGCGGGCCATGCCAGCGCGCTGCTGAGCCGGCATCCGGGGCTGACGTTGATCGGGGTGGACGCCGACGAGGCCGCGATCGAGGAGTCCCGCGCGCTGCTCGCGCCCTACCGGGGGCGGGTCACGCTGGTGCACGCACGGTATGACGCGATCACCGAGATCCTGGACGGGCTGGGCCAGCCGAGCGTCCGCGGCGTCCTGTTCGACCTGGGTGTTTCCTCGCCGCAGCTCGACGACCCGGACCGCGGGTTCGCGTACTCCTACGACGCTCCGCTGGATATGCGGATGGATCAGACCGCAACGCTGACCGCCGCCGACGTGGTCAACACCTATCCAGCGGCTGCGCTGGCGCGGGTGCTGCGCGAATACGGCGAAGAGCGGTTCGCCCGAAGGATCGCGGACGCGGTGGTCCGGGAGCGGCAGAAGACCCCGTTCACATCGACCATGCGGCTGTCGGAAATCGTCCGCGCCTCTATTCCGGCCCCGGCGCGCCGGACCGGGGGCAACCCGGCGAAGCGAACGTTCCAGGCCCTGCGGATCGAGGTCAACGGCGAGCTGGAGGCGCTGCGCCTGGCGCTGCCCGCGGCGCTGGACGCGCTGGCGGTGGGCGGGCGAATCGTGGTGCTCGCCTATCACTCGCTCGAGGACCGGATGGTCAAGCAGGCTCTGGCGGCCGGCGCCGCCGACACCACCCCGCCGGGGCTTCCGGTCCAGCTCGCCGAATCGCGGCCGCGCTTCCGGTTGCTGACCCGCGGGGCGGAGCGCCCGTCGGAGGCGGAGGTGGCGGCCAATGCGCGGGCGGCGTCGGCGCGGTTGCGAGCCGCGGAGCGCGTACTGGCGGCGGCATGAGATCGCCGAAGGAAATGGCAAGGGCAGGCGGGCGGGTGCCCCCAAGGCGAGAAGGAAGCACGCGGTGACGAACACGACGGTTCGATCGGGCCAGCGGAGTAGCGGTCAGGCCCGGCCCGGCCGGCGCCGGACCGGCCCGGTGACGGACGGGCCGGTGACGGACGGGCCGGTGACGGCGGAGCCGCAGCCGCGGGGGCGCCGGCCGCTGCGCGCGGTGGGAGCCGGGTCGCCCGGCCGTGCGGCACCGAGCCAGGCGTCCCGCGCCGCGCAGGGCCAGGTGTCCCGCGCCGCGCAGGGCCAGGTGTCCCGCGCCGCGCAGGGCCAGGTGTCCCGCGCCGCGCAGGCCCAGGCGTCCCGCGCCGCCGCCCGGCCCACCGCGACGGCCGGGACAGCTCGTGCGACGGCCGGGACCGCCCGCGGGACGGCCCCGGCCGGGACGTCCCGCACCGTGAGCCCGGTCCGTACCGGCCAGCGACAGCAGCCGGCCGGCCGGCCCGCCCGCGGCCGCGACACCGCCGGGGCGGGCCGGCGGCCGGCCTCGCGCACCCCGTTCATCCTGCTCGTGCTCGGCCTGCTCGGCGGCGGGCTGCTGTGCCTGGGGGTGATCAACACCACGCTGTCGGCGGCGTCGTACAAGATCAACGCCCTGCAGCAGGGCAACGCCCAGGCGGCCCAGCGGGCACAGCAGCTTCAGCAGCAGGTGGCGACCGAAGAATCCCCGAGCGCGATCGAGCAGCGGGCGTTGCGGCTCGGCATGAAGATGCAGCCGGTACTGGACTTCATCGACCTTCGCAACGACCGCAGCTACACCACTCCGGCCGAGGGGGCCGGGGCATACGCGGTACCCGGGTACACCCCGTGACCCCGGGCGACGGCGAGGGCAGCCGTCCCGACCGGTCGAGGCGCGGCGCGGCCCGAAGGCCCGCGCCCTCCGCAGGACCGCGCGGCCGGCCGGGCCCGGGAAAAGGGCCGGAGTCGGAGCGACGACCGGGTGATCCCGGCGCGCGACGGGGCGGGCGCGGCGACGCGGGCGCCAAGCGCGCCGGCGGGCGTGGCCGGCCGGCCCGGTCGCGCCCGCCGGTTCGCGGCGAACCCGGCGACCGGCGCGGCCGGCAAGAGCAGAACAGCCGTAGTACCGCCGCGGCCGACCGCCGGGCGGAGCGTGCCCGGCGCCGGGCACGCCTGGCCCGCCCGAAGAGCCTGCGCCGGGCCGGGCCCGCGCGCCGGCTGACCATCTCGATGCTCAGCATCGTGCTCGTGCTGGGCCTGTTCGGCGGGCGGCTGGTGCAGCTTCAGGGGCTGCACTGGACGTATTACCGGACCAAGGCCCAGCAGCAGATGCTGCCCCCGCAGCCGACATCGATACCGGTGCTGCGCGGTTCGATCACGAGCAGCGACAACACGGTGCTGGCGATGACCGTGCAGACCTACACCGTCTACGCCGACCCTGCGCTGATCCCGCAGGCCGCCAAGCGCGCACAGGTGGCCGCCGCGCTCGCCGGGCCGCTGGGCATGAACCAGGCGGCCATCCTGACCCGGATCGACCACCCGAGCTCGCCGCAGTACGTGGTGCTCAAGCAGGACGTGCCGAACGCGGCCGGCAGCCGGATCGCGACCATGATCGCGTCGGTGCAACTGCTGGGCATCGCCGAGACCCCGACGTACAGCCGGGTGTATCCCAACGGCGACCTGGCCGCCAACCTGATCGGGTTCACCAACGACGTGAACGGGGACCTGACCGGCGAGGCAGGGCTCGAGCAGGAATACAACTCGCTGCTGACCGGCCGGGATGGCAGCGAGGAGGTCGAGATGGGCCCGACCCAGCAGCCCATCCCGCAGACCCAGCAGATCGTCAGGCAGCCGGTGCCCGCCGGCAGCCTCCGGCTCACCATCCAGTCCGACATCCAGTGGTATGCCGAGCAGCAGTGCGCCGCCGAGGTCAAGGCGACGAAGGCCAGGAACTGCTCGGTGGTGGTGATGCAGCCGGGCACCGGCCGCATCCTGGCCATGGCCCAGTACCCGACGTTCAACCCGGCCGACCCGGCCAGCGAGGCCGCGACCGCCGACATCCCGGTGCAGAACGTGTTCCAGCCGGGCAGCACGGCCAAGGTCGTCACGGTGGCCGCCGCGCTCGAACGCGGCGGCCAGACGCCGATGACCGCCTACACGGTGCCGGATCAGATCGTGGTGGACGGGTTCTCGTTCCACGACGGCGAGACACATCCGACCGAGCGGTACACGGTCGCCGGCATCCTGGCCAACTCGCTGAACGACGGCATGGTGCAGATGGTCCAGCACGTCAGCCCGCAGGTGCAGTACCAGTACTTCCGGGCGTTCGGGCTTGGCAAGCCGACCGGACTGGGTCTGCCGGGGGAGAGCCAGGGCCTGCTGAGCCCGCCGTCGCAGTGGTACGGCGACACCCGCTACACCCTGTCCTTCGGCCAGGGCGTCGCGGCCAACGCGGTGCAGATGGCCAGCGTGTATGCCACGATCGCCAACGGTGGCGTGCGGGTCCAGCCGACCCTGGTCGCGGGCACCGTCAGCGGGTCCGGGGCATTCACCCCCGCGCCAGCGCCGAGGCGGACCCGGGTGCTGCGGCCGAAGACCGCCAGTGAGCTAATGGCGATACTGCAGCAGGTGCCGGCGGTGGACGCGGAAGGCGGTGAGCCGTGGGGCGTGATCTCTGGGTACTCTGTCGCCTCGAAGACCGGAACCGCCCAGGTCGCGGCCCCGGGCAAGCGCTGCCTGTGCCAGTACGGATCGAGCTACATCGGCATTACCCCGGCCAGCGACCCGCAGCTCGTGGTCGCTGTGAACGTCCAGGACCCAACGAAAGGCGGCTTTTTCGGCGACCAGATCGCCGGCCCGGTCTTCTACCACGTGGCAAAGTTCGCGCTGCAGACCATGCGGATCCCGCCGGACAACACTCCCCGGCCGCGGATGCGGCTGACGGTGCCGGGATGAGTCACCGCGCGGCGCGCCCCCGGCCAGGGGAACAGAGGTAATCTCTGCCCGTGCCAGCCGATCTGCGTCCACGCCGTGTCCCCGTTCGTCCGCTCGCGGGGCTCGCCGAGCTGCTCGGAGTCCGGACGTCCGGGCGGGACGCGCCAGGGCCGCTGACCGCGGCAAGCGGATCTCGCGGGGTGACCGGGATCACGCACGACTCCCGCCGGGTGCGTCCCGGCGACCTGTACGCGGCACTGCCGGGCGCGACCCATCACGGCGCGCGGTTCTGCGCCCAGGCCGCCTCGGCGGGCGCCGCGGCCATCCTCACCGACCCGGCAGGCAAGGAGCTCGCGATCCGGGCGGGGCTGCCGGTGTTCGTGGTCGGCGACCCGCGGGCGAGGCTGGGCGACATCGCCTCGTGGATCTACGGGAACCCGTCCAGGAAGCTGACCCTGATCGGTGCCACCGGGACCAGCGGCAAGACCACCACCACCTTCCTGCTGGAATCCGGGTTGCGGGCCGCGGGGCACCTGACCGGCCTGATCGGCGGCGTCCAGACCAGGATCGGGGACGCCACGACCGACAGCGGGCTCACCACCCCGGAGGCCACCGACGTGCAGGCGCTGCTCGCCGCCATGGCCGAGCAGGGGGTGACCGCGGCGGCCATGGAGGTTTCCAGCCATGCCCTGACCCTCGGCCGGGTTGCGGGCAGCTCCTACGAGGTGGCTCTGTTCACCAACCTGTCCCAGGACCATCTCGACTTCCACGAGACCATGGACGCCTACTTCGCGGCCAAGGCCACGCTGTTCACCCCGCGGTACGCCCGGGCCGGAGTGGTCAACATCGACGATGACCACGGGCGCATCCTGGCTGCCTCGCCGCAGATCCCGATCACCACCTACTCGGCCGCCGGGAATCGCGCAGCCGACTGGCGCGCCACGGACGTGCGCTGTGGCGCCGATGGCAGCTCGTTCCGCGTCGTCGGCCCTGGCGGCGTCGAGGCCGATGCCTCGGTCGCGCTGCCGGGGCCTTTCAACGTCGCCAACGCGCTGGCGGCGATCGTGGCCCTGGTCGAGGCGGGGATCGGGATCGCGACCGCCGTGGCCGGCGTCGCCGCCTGCCCGGGTGTGCCCGGGCGGCTCGAGCGTGTCGAGGCCGGGCAGGACTTCACCGTGCTCGTCGATTACTCGCACAAGCCCGGCGCCGTGAGCGCCGTGCTCGAAGCGCTGCGGCCGATCACTCCCGGGAACCTCACGATCGTCCTCGGCTGCGGCGGCGACCGCGACAGGGTCAAGCGCCCGCTGATGGGCGCCGCAGCGGCGGGCCTGGCCGACGCCGCGTTCTTCACCAGCGACAACCCGCGATCGGAGGACCCGCTCGCCATCCTCGCCGAGATGCTCGCGGGCGCGCTGACGGTCCCCGAGGCCGGTCGCGCGCGCGTTATCGTCGAGCCGGACCGGGCCGCCGCGATCGGCCTCGCCATCAGCCGGGCGGGCAAGGGCGACGTGGTGCTGATCGCGGGAAAGGGCCACGAGCGCGGCCAGTACGTGGGCGGGTCCGTGATCCCGTTCGATGATCGTGAGATGGCCGCCGAGGCGCTCACGCGCCGCCTGAAAGCCGCCGCCGCGCCCGACGGCCCGTCCGGTGAGCCGGGTGTGCCGGGCGGGCGCGCCGAAGCGACCGACCTGGGAGACCTATGATCCCGCTGTCCGTGGCCCGGATCGCCGAGATCGTCGGCGGCAAGGCCGACCTCGTCGCCGACCCGGGCGCGATCGTCACCGGGCCGGTGGTGATCGACTCCCGCCAGGCCGAGCCGGGCAGCCTGTTCGCCGCGCTGCCCGGGACCCGCTCCGACGGGCACGAGTTCGCGGCCGCGGCGGCAGCCGCCGGGGCCACGGTCGCGCTTGCCACCCGGCCGGTCGGCGCGCCCGCGCTGCTCGTCGCGGACGTGCCCGCCGCGCTTGCCGCGCTGGCCCGGGCGGTCGTGGACCGGCTGCCCGCGCTCACCATCGCCGCGATCACCGGGTCGTCCGGCAAGACCACGACCAAGGACCTGGCCGCTCAGCTCATCGAGACGCTCGGCCCGACCGTGTCCCCCCGAAACTCCTACAACAACGAGATCGGCCACCCGCTCACCGTGCTCAGGGCGACCACGCAGACGAGATACCTCGTGGCCGAGATGTCCGCCCGCGGCCCCGGCCACATCGCCGAGCTGTGCCGGGTCTCGCCGCCGCGGCTCGGCGTCGTGCTGTGCGTGGGGCACGCGCACGCCGGGGTGTTCGGCAGCATCGACGATGTGGCGCGCGCCAAGGCGGAGCTGCCAGCGGCGCTGCCCGCCAGCGGCGTGGCCTTCCTCAATGCCGACGACCCCCGGGTGCTGGCCATGGCCGGGCAGACGGCGGCCCGGGTGGTGACCTTCGGCCGGGCCGCTGAGGCGAGCGTCCGCGCAACCGACGTGTCCGTGGACGAGGCCGGGCGGCCCGGTTTCACCCTGCGGACCGAGGCGGGCCAGGCCCGGGTCCGGCTGCGGCTGCACGGCGAGCACAACGTCAGCAACGCCCTGGCCGCCGCCGCGCTGGCCGGCGAGCTCGGCGTGGATCTGTCCGCCGTGGCGGACGGGCTCTGCGCGGCCACCGCCCGCAGCCGGTGGCGGATGGAGGTGACCACGCGGGCGGACGGGGTCACGGTCATCAACGACGCCTACAACGCCAACCCCGAGGCACTCACAGCGGCGCTGTCGACGGTGGCGACCATGGCCGGCGGCGGGCGCGCGCTGGCGGTGCTCGGCCACATGACCGAGCTGGGCGCCGAGGAAGAGGAGGCGCACGAGCGTGCGGGCCGCGAGGCCGCGCGGGCCGGCCTGGCCGCGCTGATCGTGGTCGGTGATCAGGCCGCCCCGATGCTCGCCGGAGCGAAGGGCGACCCGTCCTGGCGCGGAGAGCTGCTCCAGGTGCCCGACGTGGCCGGGGCGGTGGCTGCCGTCGACCGGCTGGCCAGGCCCGGTGACATCGTCCTCGTCAAGGCGTCCCGCGCCGCCAACCTGCAGCGCGTGGCGCTGGCACTGACCGGAGAGCAGCCGCTGTGAAGACGATCCTCATATCGGCGGGCGTCGCGATGTTGCTGGCGCTGTTCGGCACGCCGCTCGCCATGAGGATCTTCAGCAGGCGCGGGTATGGCCAGGAGATCCGCCAGGACGGCCCGTCCTCGCACCTGACCAAGCGAGGCACGCCGACGATGGGCGGCACCGTGATCGTGGTCGCCACGCTGATCGGCTACGTCATCGGGCACTGGGTGACCAAGGACCCGATGACGATGTCGGGGCTGCTCGTGCTGGCGCTGATGACCGGCCTGGGCGCGGTCGGTTTCATCGACGACTTCATCAAGATCTACAAGCAGCGCAGCCTGGGCCTGCGCAGCGGGGCCAAGCTGGCCGGCCAGGCCGTGGTCGGCGCGATCTTCGCGATCGAGGTGCTACGCCACCCCGACAAGATCGATCTCACCCCGGCGGACGCCCACATCTCGTTCCTGCACGATGTCGGCCCGGCCATCGGGGTGCTCCCGTTCGTGCTGTGGATCGTCCTTATGATCGCCGGGTGGTCGAACGCGGTGAACCTGACCGACGGCCTGGACGGGCTGGCCACCGGGGCCGCGATCCTGGTGCTCGCCGCGTACGTGCTGATCGGGATCTGGGAGGAGAAGAATAGCTGCGCGAACTTCCTGGCCCCGCAGTGCTATCCGGTGCGCGACCCGCTCGACCTGGCGGTGATCGCCGGGACGGTGCTAGGCGCGTGTTTCGGCTTCCTGTGGTGGAACGCGCCCCCGGCCAGGATCTTCATGGGCGACACCGGGTCGCTCGCGCTCGGCGGCGTGCTCGCCGGGCTGGCCGTGTGCACCAAGACCCAGCTACTGCTGGTGATCCTGGGCGGCCTGTTCGTCGTCATCATCATGTCGGTGATCATTCAGGTCGGGTCCTACAAGATGACCGGGCGCCGGGTCTTCCGGATGGCGCCGCTGCAGCATCACTTCGAGCTGCTCGGCTGGGCCGAGACCACGATCGTGGTCCGGTTCTGGCTGATCGCCGGCCTGTTCATCGCGGCCGGCCTGGGCATCTTCTACGTGGCCTGGCTGCCGGGATAGCCGGAGGCGCGCGGTGGGCACTGAGGGGGGATCGCAGGCCCCGCTGTCGGGCCTGGCCGGCCGGCTGGACGGGCTCCGGGTGTTCGTCAACGGGCTCGGGATCACCGGCCCGCCGGTGGCCCGGCTGCTTGCCGCGCGCGGCGCCGTGGTCTGCGCCGCCGACGGCCGTGACGACGAGGCCAACCGCAGCGCCGCCAAGGAGCTGGCCGGCCTCGGGATCCCGGTCACGTTCACCGAGGCCCCGGCGCTCCCGCCCGGTACCGACCTGGTGATCACCGCTCCGGGGTTCCGCCCCGGCAGCCCGCTGGTCGCCGCAGCGGCCGCGGCGGGCGTCCCGGTGATCGGCGACGTGGAGCTGGCCTGGCAGCTGCGCCCGGGCCTCCCCGAAGGCGGCCGGCAGCAATGGCTGGGCGTGACCGGCACCAACGGCAAGACCACGACCGTGCTGATGCTCGCGACCATGCTCGCCGCCGCCGGCCAGCGCAGCATCGCCGCCGGAAACGTCGGCCTGCCGGTGATCGAGGCCGTGACCGAACCGGACCCGTACCCCGTCCTCGCGGTCGAGCTGTCCAGCTTCCAGCTCTACTGGAGCCAGTCGCTGCGTCCGCTGGCCGCCGTGGTGCTGAACGTCGCCGGGCACCATCTCGACTGGCACGGCGACATCGACTCCTACGCGCTGGCGAAGCGGCGGATCTACGCGCCGGGCACGGTGGCCGTGTGCAACGCCGACGACGCGCGCTCATGCGAGCTGGCCGCCGCGGCGCCGGGCACCGCCCGGGTGGTGGCCTTCCGGCTCGGCGCGCCCGGCCCCGGCGAGCTCGGCGTGGCCGACGGCGTCCTGCTGGATCGGGCCTTCGGCGACCCGGGCGGGGAGGTACTGGCCAGCGTGGCCGACGTCCGTCCGGCCGGCCCGCACAACGTGGCCGACGCGCTGGCCGCTGCCGCGCTGGCCCGGGCGTACGGCGTGGCTCCCGCGGCCGTCGCGGCCGGGCTGACCGGGTTCCGGCCCGAGCCGCACCGGATGAGCCTGGTGGCCCGCTTGGACGACGTGGACTACGTCGACGACTCGAAGGCCAGCAACCCGCACGCGGCCGCGGCCGCCCTGGCCTCCTATCCGTCGGTGGTGTGGATCGCCGGCGGCCTGTTCCGCGGCGCGGATGCCGACATCGGCGAGCTGGTCGTCAACGTCGCGCCGCGGCTTCGCGGGGCGGTGCTGCTCGGCACCGACCGGGAGGTCTTCCTGCGGTCATTGGCGCGACACGCGCCAGATGTCCCGGTCGTGGAGGTCGCCGGCACCGACACTGGAGTCATGGATCTTGTGGTGGCGGAGGCCGCGCGGCTCGCCCGGCCCGGCGACACCGTGCTGCTGGCTCCCGCCACGCAGTCGTTCGACATGTTCCGGAACTACCCGGCGCGCGGCGACGCGTTCGCCGCCGCGGTCGCCCGCCTCGCGAACCGGAAGACACGGTGACGGCGCCGGCCGCGACGCAGGCGCAGGTCACCGCGCCCGCCCGCCCGCAGGCCGGCGCCCGGGCGACCCCGCGCCTGCGGTTGCTCGACCGCCCGCTCGCCTCGTACTACCTGGTCCTCGGCATCACCATCCTGCTGCTCGCGCTCGGGCTGATCATGGTGTTGTCCACGTCATCGGCCGAGGCGATGCTGCAGGGCGGGCCGACGTACGCGGGCTTCCAGAAGCAACTGCTCGGCGTGGTGATCGGGCTGCCGCTGATGTGGATCGCGGCGCGATCGTCCCCGACGCTGTTCCGCGCCGCGGCCTACCCGATGGTCGCCGTGTCCGTGCTCGGCCTGCTGCTGGTGCTGGTGATGGGCCAGACGGTGGACGGCGGCGAGCGGTGGATCATGATCATGGGCTTCCAGGTCCAGCCGTCGGAGTTCGCCAAGCTGGCCTTCGTGCTGTGGGGCGCCGACCTGCTGGCCCGCAAGGAGAAGGCGGGCCAGCTCGGCGAGTGGAAGCACCTGCTGATCCCGCTGCTGCCCGGGGCCGCGATCTTCAGCATGCTGATCATGCTGGGCGACGACACCGGCACCACGTTCATCCTGCTGGTGATCTTCCTCGCCCTGCTCTGGGTGATCGGCTCGCCGGTGCGCCTGTTCGTCGGCATGCTCGGGCTGATGGGCTTCTCGATGGTGATCCTGATCATCGTGGCCAAATACCGCATGGCCAGGATCACCGGGTTCTTCGACGCCCAGTCGCAGGCCTCGACGGCGGGCTACCAGACGATCCAGGGCACCACGGCGGTCGGCTCCGGCGGCTGGTTCGGGGTCGGTCTCGGCGCCGGCAAGATGAAGTTCGGCTGGGTGCCGAACGCCCCAACGGACTTCATCTTCGCGATCATCGGCGAGGAACTCGGCCTGGTCGGCACGCTCTGCGTGAGCCTGCTCTACGGCGGGCTCGCCTTTGCCGGGCTGCGGATCGCGCGGCGGGTGCCGGACACGTTCATGCGGCTCGCCGCGGCCGCCGCGACGGCCTGGATCACCGTGCAGGCCCTGGTCAACATCGGCGCGGTGATCGGGATGCTGCCGATCACCGGCGTGCCGCTGCCGCTGGTCTCGGCCGGCCTGTCCTCGCTGCTGGTGACCATGGTCGCGCTGGGCATGCTGATGTCGTTCGCCAAACGGGAGCCCGGCGCGGCCCAGGCTCTGGCGGAGGCCGGCCCCGGCCCCGCGCGCCGGGTTCTAAGCTGGCTTGGCCTGGCCACCGGCGAATCCCGCGGCCGCCGCTGAACGCGGCCCCGCGCGGCCGCCGAGCGCGGCGCCCGCCGCGAGGGAGAAGACCGGACATGGGGAGGAGGCGAGGCGGCTCGTGAGTGTCGTCCTCGCAGGCGGCGGAACGGCCGGCCATATCGAGCCGATGCTCGCCCTCGCCGACGCGCTGCGCCGCGCCGACCCGCGCATCCCGATCACCTGCCTGGGCACCGAGCGCGGCCTGGAAACCAGGCTGGTGCCGATGCGCGGCTACGACCTCGAGCTCATCCCGCCGGTGCCGCTGCCCCGGTCGCTGGACCCGCGGCTGCTCTCGGTGCCGGGCCGTCTCGGCTCGGCAATCGGCGAGGCCATCGAGGTGCTGGACGAGGTCGCCGCCGACGTGGTCGTCGGCTTCGGCGGGTACGTTGCCACGCCGGCCTACCTCGCGGCCAGGCGGCGCGGGGTCCCGGTCATCGTGCACGAGGCCAACGTGCGGCCGGGCCTGGCCAACCGGATCGGCGCCCGGCTGACCAGGCGCGTGTTCACCGGGCAGCCGGGCACCAGGCTCGCGCACGCGACCTACATCGGGATACCGATCCGGCGCGAGATCGCCGCGCTGGACCGGCTCGCGCTCGCCGACAAGGCGCGCGCCCACTTCGGCCTGCGGCCCGACCTGCCCGTGCTGCTGGTCACCGGCGGCTCGCAGGGGGCCAGGTCGCTGAACCAGGCGGCGGTGGCCGCGTCGAACTGGATCCGCTCGGCCGGGGTGCAGGTGCTGCACATCATCGGCCCGCGCACCGACATGCAGGTACCTCCGCCCGGGGGACAGACCCCTTACGTGACGCTGCCGTACCTGGACCGGATGGACATCGCCTACGCCGCCGCCGACTTCGCGCTGTGCCGGGCGGGCGCCATGACCTGCGCGGAGCTGACCGCGGTCGGCCTGCCTGCCGCGTACGTGCCGCTGCCGCACGGCAACGGCGAGCAGCGGCTCAACGCCGCGCCGGTCGCGGAGGTCGGCGGCGGCCTGATCGTCGACGATGCCGCGCTGACCCCCGAGTGGATCGCGGACACGCTGCTGCCCGTGCTGCTGGACCCGGAACTGGTCGCGGCCATGTCGCGCGCGGCGGCGGGGGCCGGCCGCCGCGACGCCGACCGGAGGCTGGCGGCCGAGGTGTTCGACGTCCTGCGGGACGCGCGAGATAGCGACGGCGCGCGCCGCGGGGGCCGCGGAGGCGGCGGAGGCGGCGGAAGGAGCCGGACATGGGCCTGGTGACGCCGGTACCGGCGGTTCCGGTCGAGGAGCTGGGGCGGGTGCACTTCGTGGGCATCGGCGGCGCGGGGATGTCCGGGATC
>Ga0335072_10005010_pt1 | contig 19547 bp, 17 predicted proteins | sample Lox_Sample_21_FD_206725 | JGI IMG/M metagenome (GOLD analysis project Ga0335072, IMG submission 206725) | Soil microbial communities from Loxahatchee National Wildlife Refuge, Florida, United States - Lox_Sample_2.1 | ecosystem: Environmental > Terrestrial > Soil > Wetlands | place: USA...
TGGTGCGACTGGAGGGCAGGGCGTACTGAGTGCCGCTGCTGGATGAGGAGCTCGACGACGACGAGGAGGAGGAACTCGAGGATGACGACGACGACGAGGAGCTCGAGGACGAGGATGAGCTCGATGAGTGCGAGCTGGAGGATGAGCTCGATGAGTGCGAGCTGGAGGAGGAGCTCGAGGAAGCCGACGAGCTCGAGGATGAGGACGAGCTCGATGACGCGGAGGAGCTCGATGACCCACTGGAGCTGCTGGAAACTCCGGAAGTCGTATCACCTCCGCCGGGGGGAGCCGACAAGCCCAGCGCGGTGCCGAGCGCACTGCCGCTGCCGCCGCAGCCCGCGAGAACAACGGCGAACGATGTGCACATCAGCGCACCGGCAGTCCACCGGGTCCAGCCTCCGAGGAGGCCCGTAACTCGTATTCTCTGTTCCACACGCCGCTCCGAATTGCTTCACCGGATCGTGAGACCACGGTCAAGCTATCGGCCAACGTGTCGCCATGCAAAGCGTCGCAGAGTCCCGACAGGCACGGATCTTCGGTCATGCCGGCGCACGAAAACGCTTGAAAAGCCGGGTTTTGCGCGCCCTTCCCGCTGCGTACCGGTAAACGAGTGTTGCCAGGTCCCGACACTCGTCCAGGACGATTTATTCGGAACCCGTGAACGCAATCACGCGCTTGTGGGAAGCCACGATTGCGCCTTCCCGCGAGTTAGGGTTGCACGAATGGGGTGCCGGCGTCGTAGCGGGCCTTTGCCGGTAGCGTGTAGACCTTCGTCGCTCCGACCGGGTCGACCCAGGGCCAGGTGTAGCCTTTCCCAGTGTTGAAGAATGCGGGCTTTTCCTTGAGGTACAGCGATGCCGGCAGGTTGTGGTCAGGGATATTTGGATCCCATACCACGGAGTTCGTCACGTAGTCGTAGTTGCCGTGACGCTCAGTCGTCGCGGCGACGTTGGTGTCGATCGGATAGGGCGGCCAGTCGTCCCACCCGAGCAGCCAGATTGCAGGCGATCCCAGCGTGCGGTGCGTGAGCTGGTAAGCCCAGCCGCTCGTGTGGCCGGGCTGACCCAGCACATTGCCGACGAATGTGTCCCAGTATGAGTAGGCCTCGGCGCCGGCGGCGCGCCGCGGAGCGTTGTACTGCTGGCTGGCATCGTCGATGAGCGCACCTCCGAGCTGGTTCTTGAAGGGCGCCCGAGTGCCGGTCAGGTAGTTGCGGAAGATCGTGTGGTAGATGGCATTGCCGTGGGTCTTGTCGGAGTCGAAGTTGAAACCATAGTTGCCCTCGAACAGCATGTGGTGCGACCCGACCATGTGCGAGCCGTTGAGTCCGACTTCGATCCATCGGCCGTTCGTGTTGATGTAGCCATCGTCGACATAGTTGTAGCCGACGACCGAGCCGGCGCCCGCCGAGCGGGCGACCATCACCTTGTTCGCCTTGAGGATGATCGAGTTCTCCACCAGCACCTCGGACGAGCCGCTCGCGAGGCTGATGGCATATCCGCCGCCGCCGGGCTGCGCCCAGGCACCGTCGTGCACGTACGAGTCGCGGATCTCGATACGGAAGGAGTTGTTCACCGCGAAACCCTCGTCGTGCCACACGGTGTTGTCGATGGATTTCGCCCAGCAGTCATCGCACCACTCAAAGCGAACGTTGCCGTTGTCGCCGCCGATCACGGTGAGGTTCTCGATGCCTGCATTCGCCGTGCGCGTCATGTTGTAGCCGGTCACCTGCGCCGTGTGCGAGACCCGATAGGTGATGTGGATGGGCGTCGAGAAAGTCAGGGTGTGGCCCGCGATGCTGGCGATCTGCTTGATCTCCGAGGTGGGACGGTCCAGGCGACTGAACCAACCGAATGCGTCCTGATTCGCCGCATCCGGTGGAGTCTTGAGTGGGTCGTCGGTGGGTTGCCGCGGATCGTGCAGTTGCCACACCACGCGGAAGTCGGGTGCCGCCCAGATGCGGCCGCGTCCGCACGGGTCGGTCTGCCAGCTCGCGCCCGAGCGCTCATCGAGCAGCACGGTCTGGCCTGCTCTGAAACCACTGGTGCTCGCCACGGTGATCGAGTGCTGACCTTGCACACCATCGGCGGTAAGGTCGGTGGAGCCTGCGAAGCCATGATCGCTGATTGCCCAGCGGCTGGGTCCGAGGATCACGATCGGCGCGGGCTTGGGCCCGGTCGCCTCGACTCCGGGCTTCGCCCCATCGGTCTTCTGCAGGATGGTCCGGCCCGGTCCCGCTCCCCGCAGCGTGATGCCATGGTCGATCAGCAGGAAGTTGCCGTTGTTGATCGTGAAGGTCCCAGCCGATACCAGCACCACCCGCCCTGCAGGACACGCGTTGATGGCTGCCTGGATGCCCGCCGCGGCATCCATCGCGCCGTTACCGTAGGACGCCGCGGAGATATTGGCGCAGACCTTGGAGCGCATCGGCACCCCGCCCGGCACTCCGGGGTTCCAGGTGGTGATGCGATCCGAGGGGAACATCGTGGTCGCCGAAAGGCCTGCGATGGAGGGGACCCGCACGCACGTGCCGGAGCCTCCGAGCTCGGTGCCCTCGCAGCCCACCAGCGCACTGGCGAGCAAGGTGAAGATCAGCGCACCCGAGCTGCGATGGATCCGCCGCCACTGGACGCCCACGGCCGGTTTGCGATGCCTCACGGGTACTCCCCCTTGGCGATGTGTGCGCCCGCAATGAACCCTGTCACAAGGTGGATACGCAGGCCGGCACGAGATGCATTTTCCTCGTGATTATCATATGGCTAGGGCATCCGTGGTATATTTTCAGTCCCCTCTCTCAAGGCTGCTCGACGGCCGGCACGGTGGCTCGGTCTGCGGCGCGGAATGGCCACCCGTTCCGATGTGAGACAAGCAGTCTCTGCTAGGCTTCAAGAACATGATGGAGCAGCTCGAAAACGTCCAAGAACAGTTGCGTGGGCTGTGGCGGTTCCGCTGGGCCGGGATGGCAGGAGCCTGGGTGACACTGGTGGTATCGCTGGTTGTCATAACGGTGCTCCCCGACCGCTACCAGGCATCCGCCACCGTCTTCGTCGATACGCAGACGGCACTCAGCGCGGCCACCCGCACTCTCACGATCGATCAGAACACCGATGAGCAGATCCAGCTCGTGCGCGAAGCCCTGCTGGGCGGTCCGCAGCTCGGCAAGATCGCCGACGACACCGGGCTCACGACCCATGTGCAGACCCCGGAGGCGCGGCAGAGGGTGCTCGACAAGTTGCGCAGCCAGATCCAGATCACCGTCGGTGCCGCGGGCGCGCAAGGCGGAGCGGGCACTTATGTCATCTCATACACGAACAAGGATCGCGAAACCAGCCTGAAGGTGGTCAACCAGTTCGTGAACACCTTCGTCCAGGAGGCCATCGGTGGCAACCGCGAGGGCTCGGTGCATGCGCAGCAGTTTCTTGCTCAGCAGATCGCGGGGCTGGAGAAGCGCCTGCGCGATTCTGAGGAGGCACTGGCCGCATTCAAGAAGGCCCACATCGGACTGCTGCCCGGCAATCAGGCGGATTACTTCAACCGTCTGGACACCGAGCTGACCACGCTCGACGATGAGCGAACCAAGCTGTCCGTGGCCACCATGCGGCAGGACGAGCTCGGACGGCAGTTGCGCGGTGAGCAGCCGCTGGTACCGGCCGGGAATGCACCGCGGGCGGCAGCGGACGCCCCCGCCGCGGGTCCTGCGAGTGACACCGCCACGCGCCTGCAGGATGCTCAGCGTCGGCTGGATGAGCTGCTGCTGAACTATACCGACCAGCATCCGGCGGTGATCGAGCTGCGACGGACGATCGCAGAGCTGCAGAAGCGTCTGGCCGCCGAGATCGAGGCGGCGAGGAATGGCGACACGACTGCCGCGGCGCAAACGGGACTGGCGGCAAGCCCGGTGTACCAGAACCTGAAGCTGCAATACGACCAGGTCGGAGTGGATATCGCTGGACTTCGAGCCGAGATCGCCAACCACCAGGAGCGCGTGACCTCGCTGCGCGGCATGATGAACACGGCTCCCGAGGTCGAAGCGCAGTTCTCCCGGCTCAACCGCGATTACACCGTGGTCAAGGCGCAATATGAAGCGCTCGTCGAGCAACTGGGGCGCGCGCGGCTTGGTGAGCAGGCCGCGCAGACCGGCGTGATTCGCTTCGAGGTGGTCGATCCGCCTCGCACCGGCTTCGACCCCGTCTTCCCCAAGCGCAAGCTGTTCGCCGCCGGCGCACTGGTCGCGTCGATGGTGGCCGGCGCTGGCATCGCCTTCCTGCTGAACATGCTTCGGCCCGTGTATGGCAGTGCGCGTCGCCTGCGCGAGATGACCGGATTGCCCGTCCTGGGTACGGTCAGCATGACCTATCCCGAGCGCCACCAGGCGCAGCTGTGGCGCTCCTCGCTGCGGCTGGGCGCATCCACCCTGGCGATGGTGGTGCTGTGCGGTGCTTACATCGAGACCCAGCGACACCTCGCGAGCGTCGTCAGAACATGGATGACCTGAACGCATGAGCAGCCTCGTCGAGATCGTCCTGAAACGGATGCAGGCCGAGGGGTCCGGCGCGCCGGCTCGGCGCGTATTCGGCAAGGTCATCCAGACCGCCGCGTCCCCAGCCACGCCCGGACGTGTGATCTCCATCGACCAGGAAGCGCTGCGCGCGGCCGGTTTGCTGCCACCCAAGCATCAGGAGCGGGAGATCGCAAGCCAGTACCGGCAGATCAAACGCCCGCTGATCGCTGCGGCCATGGGCAAGGTGCAAAAGAGACGGCCGGTCATCGCTGCCACCACGGGCAAGGCGCACAGGCCTCCCTCCAACGCGCGCCTGATCCTGGTCGGTAGCGCGTTGCCGGCCGAGGGCAAGACCTTCACGGCCGTCAATCTCGCCTTCAGCATGACCCTGGAGAAGGATCTCGAGGTCGTGCTGGTCGACGGCGACGTGGCCAAGCCGCAGATCAGCAAGATGTTCGGGGTCGACGCGGAGCCCGGGCTCCTCGATGCGGCGACCGATGCCAGCGTCGACCTGGAGCGGCTGATCCTTCCCACGGATGTGCCCAATCTATTCCTGCTGCCAAGCGGTGCACGAAGCGATGAGGCCACGGAGCTTCTGGCGAGCGAGCAGATGGTCCTCGCCGTGGATGCGCTCCTGCGCAAGTCGGCCAAGCGAATCTTCATCTTCGATTCCTCGCCATTGCTGCTCACGACCGAGGCGCTCACCCTCGCGGAGCTTGCCGGTCAGATCGTGCTGGTGGTCCGCGCAGACCACACCGAGCACCACGTTCTGACGGATGCGTTGAGTCGGCTGCCCGAGGATGCCTCTGTGTCGCTGGTGCTCAACCAGAGCACGATGAAGAGCAGGGGCTACTACTACTACGGGTATGGCCCGCCCGCGCAAGAAGCGGGCGACGAGTAGCCCAGGCTTCGGCCGATCGACTCCATCACTTGCGGCCGAGTCGTCCCTGCACGACCGAGCGGGCGACCTTGAGCGGCTCGGTGCGCCGAAACACGCCAACGACGATGATGAGATAGATGCCGGCGCATAAGCCCGTGCACGCAACGATGCGCACGAGGCTGGGCCAAGGGGCGAGAACCGTCACCTCCAGCCACGTGCCTACCGCCGCGGCGCTGATGGCGCCGATCAGCTGAGGTCCGACGGCTCGCAGCACGAGTGTCGGACCGACATCGATCGGGCGACCCGCATAGAGCACGGCGGGAATCGCAACGAGGCCGCTCGCAACGGTGCACGCAACGGCGACACCCGTGGTGCCGAAGGGCAGCCCGGCCAGGGTCCCCACGATCTGCGTGATGAGATAGGCGATTCCCCAGTTTCGCCACCGGTCCGCTCGGCCGATGGAAAGATGCAGCCAGCCCGCCGAGGCTTCCACCACCTCGAGAATGCCGCGCAGGGCAATGATCCTCAGTAGCAAGGCGGCCGGCCGCCACTTCTCCCCCAGCAACAGAACGGTCACGTCCTCTGCGGTGACCGACAGGATCGCGGCCGCCGGCATCAGGACGAATGCCAGGGTGGATAGGGCCGCTGCGTATCGCTCGCGCAGCGCGGCCGGACTGGCTTGCAGCTTGCTGAGGGCTGCGCTGCCGACCGTGTGCACCTGCTCGAGCGCCATCCAGATCGAGTACTGATACAGCGTCGCCGCGTTCTGGTAGTAGCCGACCTGCGCCGCTGAATAGAACAGGCCGAGTCCGATGCGGTCTACGGACTTGGCTATCGTGTACGTGACGGAAAATCCCACCACGTGCAGCCCAAAACGGGCCATCGATTTGACTTCGTCGTCGAGCACGGGAGGCCCGGGCCTCCAGCGACAGCCGTTGAAAGCGCCGATCGCAACGCAGAGCGCACGCGCAATGGGGCGTGCCACGAGTGCCCAGTATGCGTATCCGCACAGTGCAAGAACGATGGCGACCAAGATCCCCGCCAGCGTGCCGAACAGCTGAATGCCGGCGATCCGGCCGAACTGCATCGTCCGTCGCAGCAGCGCCAGGTGCTGGTTGGAGACGCCCCAAAGCACGAAAGTGATCGCCGTGCAGAGCGCAATGGACTTCAGTCGAGGCTCGCGGTAGATCGAGGCAATCAGCGGGCTCGCGGCGGCCACCACCACGGCAACCGCCAGCCCGATCCCGCTTGCGAGCCAGAAGAGACTGCTGACCTGGCTCGGAGTGATCCTGCTTCTTTGCGTCGTGGCATCCCCGAGCCCGAAGTCGATCAACAGCGGCGCAAAGCTCGTAAGAACGGTGATGATCGCCACCAGGCCAAAATCCGCAGGCGTCAGCAGCCTGGCCAGGACGATCTGTGCAACGATCTGCAAAGCGCCGTTGCCGTACTGCATCGCGACGGAAACGATGCCCCCACGCACGGCCTGGCGGCCGAGATCCCCCGATTCGCGGTGATCCTCGAAATAGGCTGCGGCGCTTTCAGCCATGCTCGGTCAATTGGCTGCCGTAGGTGCGGCGCAGGCACTCGGCATAGCTGTACGGCGGATGCCAGCCCAAGAGCTCCTGCGCGCGATGATTGGTGAAGCGCAGCGGCTTCATCCGCGCCTCGAAGCGGCACGGGATCAGAAGGCCCGGGAGCTTCTCGTTGCGCTTGAGGATCGTCGCGAACGCCAGTCGCACGATGTTGAACGCGACGAAGTACGGCACCGGCACGCGGGTTCCGCGCTCGCCTGTGCCTTTCAGGTGGTCTCCCAGGTAGCCCCAGATGCGCTCGCCCGGCCCATCCACCACGTTGATGGTTTGCCCGACCGCGCGCGGATCGGAGGCGGCGCGCGCGAAGAGGTCGGCGCAGTTGTCCACATGCGTCAGCGGCAGATGCGAGAACGGACCGACGACGATGTGCAGGCGGCCGACGCGCTGTCCCAGGCCCCCGAGATAGCCGTGGTCACGGCCCCAGATGTAGCCGGGACGCAGCACGGTGAGATCCCAGCCATGCTGCGCGGCAAAGCGCCGCGTGATGCGCTCCTGCCAGGCCTTTGCGATCGCGTACCCGTCGCGGCGGTAGAGCGCAGCGCCGGTTGCAAGCGGCGAGCGCTCATCGAGCGTCCCACGGATGACGCTCCAATCGTAGACGGAGAAGCTGCTCGCGAGCACGATTCGTCGGCAAGCGGTTTCCGCCATTGCGGTGAGCAGGCGCTCCGTGCCGGTCACCGTCGATGCAAATTGTGCTTCATCGCCACCGGTCACGGCGGCTGCAAGGTGCACGAGCACATCCACACCCGCGAAGGCCGATGCGAGCTCGCGCGCCGAGCGCAGATCGCCACGGACGATCTCGACGGAGTCGGGCCAGCCGATCTTTTGCACATCGGTGGTCGGACGCACGAACGCGCGTACGCTGTGTCCCTGCGCGAGCAGCGCCGCCACCACGCTCTGGCCGAGAAAGCCGTTGGCGCCGGTCACGAGAGCCTTCACGGGGCGGCCTCCACGGGCTTGATCGCCTCGGTCATCCGATTGACCGCGAGGACTTGCTCGACCGGAACCGGCAGTGGTGTGGAGCGCGCGAGCGCATCGTAGGTCGCCCCGAGGAGGTGCCACATCCCATCGTACGCACCGGGGCCTGGCTTGAACTTGCGCATGAGTGTGCCGATCGCGGCGCGGCGCACCGCACGACCCTCCTCGAGCCCATTCAGCAACGGTTGGAGCGGCTTGGGGCCATCGCGCAGGCGCTCGAGAGTCAAGCGGGTTTCCCACAGGTTGGTGCTCGCCTGGGCGCATTCGCCGAAGACGCGCAACCACAGCGCGTCGGGCTGCGCGGTCGAGCTGAACCCGAGTGTGGCGGTGCCGCGCTCACCCTCGACCACGGCATGCAGCTCGTCATAGGGCAGGATCGAGGCCCGGCGCTTCGTCCAGATCGCGTGCGCCCTGCGGTGGGCGCCGATGAAGCGGTGCGCGAGGGACGTCAGGTGAGGCAGAAAGTCCGCGAGTGCTCCGCCTGCAAGCCTGAGGGCCGCGTGACCCGCATTGGGGTCGGCAAATCCTCCGGGCCCGAACAGATTCAGCACCATCATGACCTCGACGTGCACGACCGCTCCGAGCCTGCCGGTGTCGACCCAGCGCGCGATCTCGCGCGTCGCGTGATTGAACACGTAGTTGTAGTCCTCCGTGATCGAGAGCTGACGCTCGCCGGCGTAGCGCACGAGCTGCTCGAGCTCGGCGAGCGTGGCGGTCGCGGGCTTCTCGACCAGCACGTGCGCGCCTGCTTGTAGCGCGTCCATCGCCAGCCGGAAGTGCGAGGTCGGCGGTGTCGTGACGTGCACGACATCGGGCTTCACCTCGCGCAGCATGGCGAGATGATCGGTGAACCAGGCCGGTATGCCGTAACGCTCGGCGACGCTCTCCGCCACCGCCGGTGAAAGGTCGCACACTGCGGCGATCTGTACTCCCGGGAGGGTCTTCAGGCAATTGAGGTGTAGGCGCGCGATCTGACCCGCGCCGATCAGGGCTGCTCTCAACTGGTGAGTCCTCGCTGAGGTTGTGGGGCGGCCCGACGCCGCGCCAGCACGTGCTTGAAGAAGGCCTCGAGAGCGCCCGCAGCGCCACGCCAGGAGTAGCGCTCGCTCACCAGCGCGCGCCCGGCGCGACCCAGCTCATCCGCAAGCCCGCGCTCGCTGAGGATGCGCAGCACCGAGTGCGCGAAGTCCGCCGGGTTGTCGGCGATCAGCAGATCCCGGCCGGGCACGCATTCGAGTCCTTCCGCGCCCAGCGCGGTGGACACCACGGGCCGGGCCATCGCCCAGGCCTCGAGAATCTTCAAGCGCGTCCCGCTGCCGAGCCTCAGCGGCACGACGATCACAGAGGCCGACGACAGATGCGGCCGCAGGTCATCGACCGGCCCCAGGATGCTCACGCGGGGCCCAGCGTGGGCGAGGATCGCGGGCGTCGGGCGGGCGCCGATCACGACGAAGCGCGCATCCGGGCGTGCCGCTGCAATCAGGGGCCAGATCTCGCGCAGGAAGTACAGTACCCCGTCCACGTTGGGGACGGTCGCGAGCAGACCGAAGAAGAGGACCGTGCAGCCATCGGGGGCCGGGTCGCTCGCGCGCGGTTGCAGATACTCGACATCGGCAGCGTTCGGTATGACCACGGTGGTCGCAGAGGGTGCATCGGCCGCCAGTCGCTTCTGGTCTGCGCTGCTGCAAACGCAGACACCATCGGCGGCGGTGTATACGGCGAGCTCCTCGCGAGCCAGTTTCCGCCAGTTGAGGCGCGCGTGCAGACGGTGGCCCAGGGGTGCGGAGCTCGCGGCGACCTGGCGCGCCAGATCGTAGTTCACGTCATGGGTATCGATGACGACCGCAGGCGCCGCGCTCCCGGGTTGTGAGCCGCGCAGAACATAGTGTGCGAGATAGGGGAAGTTCACGAAAACCACATCGAAGTGGCGGCTGCGCAGGACCCCATCGAGGGCTTCCTGGAAGGCGGGGACCGCGAAGTGGTGGCGCTGATAGCTGCGCCGGGAGAGCCACGAGCGCACCTGCAGGGCGCGTCGACGCCAGCCGGTTGCAACGTTCGGGTTGCGGACGAAGGTCACCTCCCGGCAGTAGCTGCGCATGGCGGGCGCACTTGTGCCAGGGGTCTCATCGTCCTCGTGCAGAATGAGGGCCGAAACGTCATGGCCTGCGGCGAGGTTGCTGAGCAGGCCATGAGTGCGGGCCTGCGCGCCGCAGCGTGGCGGGCTCGGAGCCATCGGCGACACCAGCAGCACTTGCAGGCGCGCAGGAAGCGTCGCTTCGGGGGCGCTCATGCGGCCAGTGCCATGTCGTGAGTCTGAACCCAGGACAGAAGCGCGTAGATGGACCACACGCGAGACCAGTACAGGCCGGGGCTGCCCGCGGTGTAGGACCTCCACAATGTTTGCACGGTCTCCGGCCGCAGTCCGGCGCGGCTCGCCAGTGGCGCATCGGACAGCAGTCGCTGCATCTCCGGTTGCAGACGCCGCCTGGCCCACTCGCCAATCGGAAGCACAAAGCCGGACTTGGGCCGATCAAACAGTGCGGGATCCAGCCGGGCAAGGGCGAGGTCGCGCAACAGGCGCTTCTTGCGAGGGGGTGAGAATCGCCGCGCTGGATCGACGCCCGCGACTTTCTCACAGAGGGCCCAATCCAGCAGCGGCACGCGCACCTCGAGGGAGACGGCCATGCTCGCAGCGTCGGTGTCGCGCAGCAGCCGCTCGCCGATGAAGCTCGCGAGCTCCAGGAGCGAGATGGCATGCAACGTCTGGCTGCCCTCGACTCGAGCTCGCCATGCGCGCGCAATCTCGAGCGGCAGACCAAAGTCCTGCCTGCTCTGTGCCGATTGAACCCTGGCTGATGCGAGGCGCGACTGGGTCTCCCGCGTGAACAGTGCGTAGGAGGTCTGATACAGATCGAGCAAGTCATGGGCAGCGCACGCCACATCGGCGATCTTTCCCCACCGGGTTTGGGGCGGCGTGCGTCCGAGAAGGCCCCAGGATAGTGCGCCGGTCAGGCGAGCGGACCCGCGTATGGCGCCATTCAGTCCGTGGGGGACCCAGGCTCCGGCGCGCAGCATCTTCGGCAGCTCGGTGAAGCTTCGGTAACCGCCGAAGAGCTCATCGCCGCCTGTTCCGGCCAGGGCCACCGTCATTCCGGCCTGTCGAGCGGCGCGGCTGACGAAGTAGGTGTTGAGCGCATCGAACGTCGGCTGATCGATGGAGGACAGCGCATCGGGCAACTGCTGCAGGAAATCCTCCTCGCGCAGCACGACATTCTTGTGGCGGCTGCCGATCGCCGCCGCCACGCGGGCAGCGAATTGCGACTCATCGAGTCCGGCCTCGTCGAAGCCGATCGTGAAGGTGTGCACGGCGCCCGGTTGGGCTTGGCTTGCAAGGGCTGCGACCGCGCTCGAATCGATCCCGCCCGAGAGGAAGATTCCCAGCGGCGCATCCGAGACCAGTTGCATGCGCACGGTGCTCGCGAGCTCTTCGCGCAGCTCTTCCTCTGTCGTGCGATGCAGCCCGGATGCGGGCGGGCTCCAGTAGCACTGAAGGGTTTGGGTGTTCGCGTCCTGAGCGCTCTTGCCGGGGCCGAGGGTCAAGATGCTCGCTGCCGGCAGGAGCTTGACTCCCTCGGCCATGGTGTCGGGGCCGATCACAAATCCCTGGGCCAGGTACGAGGCGATGCTCGCCGGATTGAGACGGCGCTCGACGACACCGCTTGCGAGCAGCGCTCGCACCTCCGATGCGAAGAGCAGCGTCTCCTTTCCGAGCGCACTGTCGCGCACCATCGTCCAGTACAGCGGCTTGATTCCGAGGTGATCGCGCACCAGGTGCACGCACCGCGAGCGTGGGTCCCAGATGCCCATCGCGAAGATGCCGCGCAAGCGCGGCATCACGCCGAGCCCCCACCGCCGGTACGCCTTCAGTATGACTTCCGTGTCGGACGAGGAATGAAACTGCTCACCCAACGACTCGAGCTCGCCCCTGAGGTCCTTGAAGTTGTAGATCTCGCCATTGAACGTGATCACACAGCCCGAGGCCGCATCGACCATCGGTTGTGCGCCGGCCGCGCTCAGGTCGAGTATGGCGAGGCGGCGGTGGCCAAACACCACCTCGCCCGACTGGGTGGCCCAAAGTCCATCACCATCCGGTCCGCGGTGCCGCAAGGCGAGGTTGATCCGATTGACGCAGGCCGTCACAGCGGTGCGATCTCGCACCACATCGGGAGGGTGAGGTGCAAGGTTGCCCACGGCACCGGCGATTCCACACATGGCTGTCTTTCCGATCCCTAGCGCGACAGCCGCCGCCTGGGCACCCGCTTGGGTTTGGCCGGCAGATCGCCTCCACCTGAGGATCCCGGCCGTTGCCACGAGGGCGTGTACCGCCTCCACGCGGGCACACTCGGGTGATTCCTGCCGCGCGCCACGGGGCTGGAGTGGTCTGCGGCTCGTGCCGTCGCTGTTTGTGCCGCGGGGTGCGCTTCACGCCACGCTGCAATCTTGCCAGCCGCCCCGAGAGCCACGCCGAGGATCAAGACGCCCGCGAAGGACTGCAAGCCGATATCGCCATAACAGTGCACGCTGTAGGCGACGAGCCCGCCGAGCGCCACCATTGCGGTCGCTCGCGGCACCGGTTCGGTGGAGCCGCGGTACCCTCGCGCGGCAAGATAGGCTCCCACCGGTATCACTCCCCAGATACCGATCATCCCCACGAGGCCGCTGAAGGCAGCGAGTCCCAGAATGGCGTTGTGCGGTGTATACAAGGACAGGACCCAGCCGGAATCGTAATTCGACCAGTAGCTCTCGGCCTTGTCGTACGGGACGCCCCAGCCGTTACCCAGGATGGGATTGCCCAGATCGACCAGCGTATGCAGAAGATTGCGGGCCTCCTCCTGCCTCGTGAGGGAGGAGGGGTCGTAGTTGCTCCCCGTGGTAAGCAGCGCGTGCACGGGCGCAAACACCGAGGCGCTGCTGCCCAGGCCTGCGACGAAATACACGAGCACGACGGGGGCAGCCCTCAGGAGCCATTTGTTGATCCGGCTGCGCGCCGGTCCCGCGCCGATCAGCACGTAGATCACCGGGAGCGACAATGCCAGCTCGACCCAGGCAATGCGGCGGTTGTTCAGGATGACCGCATAGAACACATACGGCGTGATGAGTCCCGCGCTGATCCACGCGGCCCTGCCGCCCTTGACCGCAGCCCAGACCAGGACGACCAGAAGCCCGGCGACGAACAGCATGGAGTCGTCATGGTTCGTGACGTATTCGGAGATGGCGTGAGGCTTGCCGTAGAGATATGCCCAGTAAAAGTAGATGCAGAGCGTTGCGCGGATGAGGGCCGCAAGCACGATGATCTTGCCGAGCGTGACGAGGTCGCGCTCGGTACGCAGGGCGGACATGAGGAGGTACGCGATGAGCAGCCCTGCCAGGAAGCGCCACACCTGGTAGTAGGCGAAGTAAGCCGATCCGCCGCGCAAGAGCCCCCACAGAAGTGTGACCGCAATGCAGCCGATGCTCACAAAGATCGCACGGTCCATCTCGCGCGCGTGCTGCCGCGCGGATCCCAGACAGAAGGGAACCAGGGCAAACAGCAGAAGCTGCCAGGGGAAGAGCGAGATGCCCGGAATGGGAGCGAAGAGCGGACCGAATACACCGAAGGGGCTGCGCCAAAGGCCACTGTAGAGGACGGTATCGATCTCGATCGGCCATTCGCCGACCCAACCGACGAACAGGAGCGCAAACAGCATCACCGTGACCATGCTGCGCTTGCCGGCCTTGTCAGCTTGCCCAAGGAGCGCCGGCTTGTGTGGCCTCAGCTCCACCGAAACCTCAGATAGTAGAGCACGCCGAACCACAGGGCGCTGTAGACGATCCAGCTGATTCGCAGCGCCAAGCGGTTGCGCGCGGGGTCGCGCTCCTTGGCCGCCACGACGCCGAGCAGAATGGGAACGAGCGCGATCGAGACCAGGAAATACTTGAACACGCGCGCCTCAGTGCGAGGCCGCGGCGGTTGCGGCCCGGATTCGCCAGACCGCTTCTTGCGCCTCGTTGAACCGCTGAGTCGCGCGGCGCTTTCCGCGCCAGAGGCAGGCGTACTGATAGCGCCTGAGGAACTTGCGGAACTCGAGGTCGTCGTAGCGGCCCGCACCGCGCAGCGCGCTCGATGCGTAACCCCAGATCATGGCGATGCTGCCCACGAGGACCGGATACTTCGGCAGGCGAAAGATCGCGCTGGCCAGGAAGTACGCGGGCGCCGTCCCCATGAAGTACTGTCCATAGCCCCACCGGACCCGTCCGGTCCAGATGCCTTTCTGGCTCGATCCCATCGGGCGCAAGTGGATGAACCTCAATGCTTCCTCGTCCAGGCTCTCGGCGACCCACCCGAGCATGCGGCAGCGGTGACAGTCGATCCCGTCCCACATCACCTGGCGCACGAAGCCACCGATCTCGCGGAAGCACTGAACGCGGTAGAACTTCGTCATGCCCACCGACATCTCGTCGCCGCAGGATTCAGGAACCCTCTGCCCGTTGGCTTCGATGGAGTAGGGCTTGCCCGAGGTGGTGCCCAGCCTGGGATTGGACTCCATGCGCTCCATGAGCCGCTCGAAGTACCGTGGCGGGAGATCCAGATCGAGATCGAGCTTGCAGAGGTAATCGAAGTCCCCCAGGGCGACCGTTTCGAGGCCCGCGTAGAAGGCCTCGATCACACCGGGACCGACACTTCGCCGACCCCGGTCGGGGCGGCGCACCACCTTCAGGTACGGCATGCGAGCACGGTAGCTCTCCAGTATTGCGGGTGTGTCGTCCGTGGAGCCGTCGTCGACCACGATCCACAGCGCCGGAGGAACGCTCTGCGCCATGACGCTGTCGAGCGTGCGCCGCATGTATTCGGCCTCGTCGCGACAGGGCGAGATCAGTACGTACTTGCGGTTGGACACGCGAAACTCACTCTCTAACACGAGCACGGGGGAGCTGGTCGTCGCGCACGCGGTGCCCGTCCGGCAGCTTGCGTGTCGTTGCGCGCCGGCACTGCGCGCGCTGATGGCCCGGGCCGGTAATGCGCTGATCGTCGCGTGTGATCTGATTGACGACCGCCCCGTCGTCGCACATCGCGTCAAGCCGCTCCTGCTAGCTCGTTATCGTTAGTTCTAAACGAGTAGCGTTACTTCATCACGACACCGCCTCGTCCGTGCGGCTAACCCGTGACAGTGTGAACTGCGTCCCAGTTGCAACCCCCAGGGCAAGTATAACGCTCGCCGGGCGGTGCCGTGTGCTTATGTGAAATGGATGACCGAGTGGATTCGCTCAGGCGGTACGGGCGCTTGATCCAGGTGAAACTCGATAGCACGGTCCAAGATTCCTGCAACGCGCAACGCGACCGACCAGAGTCACGGCTCCCTGCGAGGCGTGGGCAGTGCAGCGGCGTGAAAATTCTCTGCTGAGTGTCGGCTTCGCCTCGTAGGTCGCAGCGATCGCGTGGTTGTCGGCATAGCCGTGCTCGCACACGGCCCAGAACGAGAGCAGCAGCAGGAACAGTCAGCTCCCGGGCAGATAAACATCTCGATTCGAACCGAGCCGCGGTGCCCGGCAGCAGTCGCACCGCTGTCGCTGAACGCCGACGTAAGTGACGGATTCGATTGAATTCCTACTGTCACGTTTGAGATGCTGCGTCCTGACGATCACGGGAGGCTCGCTTTTGATGGGACCGCGTAGCTTGGTGTTGTTGTCCGGCGTTGCCATGATGCTGGTCGCGTGCGGCAGTTCGGGCACGGGCAACTCGTCGCAATCCTCGAGCAGCTCGTCCCAGTCGCAGTCATCGAGCTCCTCGGGCTCCTTGAGCTCCTCGAGCTCATCGAGCTCCATGAGCACTTCCAGCTCCTCCAGCTCATCTCAATCCTCCAGCTCGAGCGGCTCCACTTCGAGCTCGAGCAGCTCTTCGTCTAGCTCGAGCTCGTCGCATTCTTCGAGCTCGAGCAGCTCGTCATCGCATTCCTCGAGCTCCAGCAGCTCCTCCTCGAGCTCCTCGCACTCATCGAGCTCGAGCAGCTCATCGAGCTCCAGCAGCTCATCGAGCTCCAGCAGCAGTTCCTCTTCGAGCTCGAGCAGCTCATCGAGCTCCAGCAGCTCGTCATCAAGCTCCAGCAGCTCCTCGTCGAGCTCGGGCGGGGGCAGCGGGACGCCGGTCCTGTTTCAGCACATCGCATCATCGACGGACCCAACCGGCAATGGCATCGCCGGGCATGCTTTTGTGTTCCACACGGAGTCCCTCCCCGCAAACACCGTGGCGGTGATGGGCGTGTCCGCCCCGGCGAGCACGAGCGTGACGATCAGCGACACGCTGGTGGGTGCCTGGTCTACCTTCGTGTGCAACGCCAACGCTTCTGGCGGCAGTGCCGCGGCCTGGGTGTTCGTTCAGCCGCTCGGGGCGAGCCCTGGAACCGACACCATCACGATCAACGTGGGCTCATCCAATACCCAGCCGGTGCAGTTCGACATCACGTTCTGGCAGAACATCAGCACCTCATCGCCCGCCAACGGCTCACTATGTGCGGGCAACCTTACAGCGGGGTCGGGTGGTCTCGTGACTCCGGGGTCGTTCACACCCACCGCGAACAATGACAGCAACGGCGGCAATCTCATCTGGAACTACACGCCCATCTGCAGCACCAATGCCATGGGCAACCCCTCGAAGTGGGTTGCGGCAACGGGCTTCACGCTGCTCAACGGCGATATCATCTGGTCCAACGACCAGGGCTTTCCGGAGGCCTCGCAGTACTACCTTCAGTCGGCGCAAGCCTCGACATCGCCTTCGATCACGGCGACGGGGGACACGGCGGACTGCTTCAATTCAGTGTCCGTTGCGCTGAAGGTCGCAGACAATGGTGCGAGCGCACCCACCAAGATCCACGTTGCGAAGATCATTCACGAGTCCTACATCACCTTCAGCTCCCCGGGGACGCAGCATGTGCAATTTCCAACGGTCGGAAACCTGCGGGTGCTCGCAACGACCTGGCCCAGCGGGGCTCCGGGCTCGGGCGCCGGATCACTCACCGGCGTCAGCAGCTCCGATGGTTGTTCCTGGGCGGAGCTCAACCCAGGCAACGGCGGAGCAGTCATGTTCTATGCGCAAAACTGCTCGCCCTGCGCAACTTGTACGCTGTCTCTGACGTACAGCGGAGGACAGACGCTCCCGCAGGCGAGCTTCCGCCTCTACGATGTCCAAAATGCCCTGGCATCTTCCTTCCAGAACTTCGTCGGCAACTCGGGATCGTGCACGGACCCCACCACGACCGATGCGCCCTCTATCACTCCCATGGGCGCTTCGAGCGGTCTTGTGATCGCGGACAATGGGATCGGCACCGGGCCGATCACGGGGGTGAGCTCGCCATCCGGAGCCGTATTCGATCTGTGGACCTTTGCCGGCCAATCGGATTCAGATCTCGCGGACAACGCCGACGGGCAGGCGCACTACTATTTCTCCAGCGCCGCGCAGCAGAATTACGACTGGAGCGAGGGTGAGGGCAATCAGGATTGCTACTGGATTGCTGCGGTGTTTGATTGAGAACTGAGGAGCATCTCGGGAGCACTGCAACCGCGAGCTCGAGCTTCAACTCGCTCGATTGAATTTACACGCGGACGCGCACTCGGTGCGGGCGTAGATCTTGCTGACCACGGACGCCTCGTTCTGTTGGACGAGGTTTGCTCAGGGAGGAGGCTCAGATGATGCGAGCGCTTGGTTTTCTGCTGCTTTGCGGTATCTCCGTTGTCCTCGCGGCTTGCAACCAAACCGCGATGCCTTCTTCTTCGGCCGATGCCAAAGAGATGTCGGTGTCGGCGAATGCAGACAAGCAATGCCGATCCGCGCGAAAGTGCTCCAAGAAGAGCAGCTCCTCATCCAGCTCCAGTAGCTCGTCGCACTCCTCGAGCTCGAGCAGCTCGTCCTCGAGCTCCAGCAGCTCCTCGTCCTCGCACTCGAGCTCCAGCAGCTCATCGTCGAGCTCGAGCAGCTCCTCCTCGAGCTCGAGCAGCTCGTCTTCGAGCTCCGGTGGCGCAGGCAACGGAACACCGATTCTGTTCCAGCACATTGCCTCATCGACCAATCCGATCGGGAACGGTATCCCTGGGCACGCCTTCGTTTTCCACACCGAGTCTCTGCCCGCGAACACGGTGGCGGTCATGGGCGTATCCGCACCAGCGGGCACGACCGTGACGATCAGCGATGCGTTGGTTGGATCCTGGTCAGGCGCGGTTTGTAACGCGAGCGGCGGTTCGGGCAATGCCACGGCCTGGGTATTCGTTCAGCCGCTCGGCGCAACGGGCGGCCCGGACACCATCACGATCGGTGTCGGATCCTCCAACATCCAGCCGGTTCAGTTCGATGTCACGTTCTGGCAGAACATCGCTACGTCATCGCCTGCCAACGGCTCGCTCTGCACGGGCGCCATCAATCCGGGATCCGGCGGTAGCATCAACCCCGGCTCGTTCACGCCGACCGCCAACAACGACAGCAGCGGCGGCAATCTCATCTGGAATTACACGCCGATCTGCACGGGCTACGCCGCGTCGAACCCCACGAAGTGGGTGGCGGGATCCGGCTTTACCCTGCTCAACGGTGACATCATCTGGACCAATGATCAGGGGTTCCCCGAGGCCTCGCAGTATTCCGTCCAGGCGACCCAGGAGTCGGTCACGCCCTCGATCACGGCGACCGGCGACACGGCCGATTGCTTCAACTCAGCCTCCGTCGCTCTGAAGATCGCCGACAACGGAGCGAGCGCTCCGTCCAGCATCCACGTCGTTGCCATCGGGCACGAGTCGTTCATCACGTACACATCCCCGGGATCGATGAAGATTCAGGTGCCGTGGATCGGAAATCTCCGGGCCCTCGCGTTCACCTGGATCGACATGTCGCCGAACGGAGGCTCGGGCTCGGTGAGCGCCATCTCCAGCAGCGATGGCTGCAACTTCACGGTCACCGGTGGAGTGGGCAACGGCGGCGCGAACATCTGGTATGCGCAGAATTGCCTGCCGTGCCCCACCTGCACGGTCACTCTGACCTGGACCGGCGGTGAGGTGGAGCCCCAGGCGAGCTTCCGCTACTACGACGTGGAGAACGCCAAGGCTGCCTCTTTCCAGAATGCAGCCACGAGCGAGAGCATCTCCTGCGGGACCACGGTGGATGATGCACCGAGCTTCACGCCGAGCGGCACGAGCAGCGGGCTGGTGCTCCAGGTCATGGGCAATGGGAATGGTCCGGTCACCGGCTTTGCATCCGGAGCGCCCTCGGGCGCGGTCTTCGACCTTTGGACCTTTGCTGGCCAGACCGACAGTGACCTTGCCGACAACGCAGATGCGAGCGATCACCTCTACTACTCGAGCACTGCAACCCAGAGCTGGAACTTCGTGAAGCAGAACGGCAACGATCAGTGCGACTACGCCGCCGCCGCTTTCAACTGATGGGGTATGCGACTAGGGAAGCTCTGCACAGGCGGTCACCAGTGCAGTCGCGATACGGTTTAGAAGGTTATTAAGCATGTTTTTGGGCCTGTCGTGTGCTTTAAGCGGGCTCAGGTGGAGCGTTTCGCGCAGTGCTCGT
>Ga0335072_10005011_pt1 | contig 19547 bp, 19 predicted proteins | sample Lox_Sample_21_FD_206725 | JGI IMG/M metagenome (GOLD analysis project Ga0335072, IMG submission 206725) | Soil microbial communities from Loxahatchee National Wildlife Refuge, Florida, United States - Lox_Sample_2.1 | ecosystem: Environmental > Terrestrial > Soil > Wetlands | place: USA...
CCAGCCGTGGCTGTTCTCGCGCAGCTTGACCTCGACGATCCCGAGCACCCCGTCGCCGATCGCCTCGGCCTCCTTCTGCATCCGCTCCATCGCCAGCTCGCGGGCGTCGTACAGCGCCTGCGTGTACTGCTCGAGCTCGACGTTGCGGCCGGTCTGCTTGATCGACTGCATCATCCCGCGGTGAGCGACGTGGTAGACGCAGCTGCCCATCACCAGCCCGACGGGCCGCTTCCCCGTTTGCATCAGCGTCCAGAAGGCCTGACCGGAAAGGTCGCTCGTGAACGGACGGCCGTTCGGCGCGCGATGGAGCTTGCCCTCCTGGTGACGGATCGCGGTTCCGATCGCGATGAACTCGGCCATGTCCGCGCCCCATTCGTAGCGGCCGATATCGAGCCGGACGCCGACGACGCCATCCGCACCAAGCTGGTCGGCCTCCTCCTCCATCCGCGTCATCGCGAGCTCGCGCGCCTCATACATAGCCTGGCTGAGCACGTCGAGCTCCTGGTTCTGGCGCAGCCCCCCGAACTGGTAGCCGACGTGGTAGATGCTCGAGCCGACGACCAGCCCGACCGGTTCGAAACCGGCCTTCTCGACGCACAGATACTCGTTCACCGACAGATCCGAGGTGAACAGCCCGCCCGCGTTCATCCGCAGGCGCTCGCTTGCGTGCGCGGCAAGGCCCTCGGTGCTGTTCGGATCGTAATTCGCCATGAGCGGGGCTCCTTTTCGGCTAGGCACCGAGATTGATCGACATCACAGGTCCCGGCAGCGGAGCGGGATGAGGTTCGCGCGCGCCACGCCGGATCGCGGTACCGAGGACATGCATCGTCACGTGGAAGAAGTGGTTCTTGTAACCGCCCTGGTCGTACTCGTAGTGGTCGATGTTGTGCTGCAACGTCGAGACCACGATGCCGTTAGCCCCGGCGTCGCTCGCCTGCCGGCGCACCACGGCCATCGCCCGGTCGCGCGCCTCGTACACGCCCTGCGCGACCTCCGTGATCTCGGCGTTCATCTGGCCACCGCGGCCGAACGCGCCGCCCGAGTTCATCACCCAAGCCGAGTTCATTCCGAGCTGTACCGACAGCACCGTCGTGTGGCCGACCACGCCGCAGACCTCGGTCCCGAGCCGGCGCAGCTTGTCGACGTCTTGCCCCGAGAGCGTGCACATCCCCAGCCGGCCGCTCGGATGCGGCGGCAGCGTCGTGTCGCGCACAGCCGTGCCGAACACGACAAGTTCGATGTTGCCGGCGTCGCCGAGCGGACCCGCTGTGATTTCGATCCCGATCACACCGTCTGCATCCGCCAACTCCGCCTCCTGGCGCAAGCGGTCGAACGCTCGGCTGCGAGACATGTTCCACGGCTCGGACAGGCCCGGAATGTCACCCGTGACGTAGTAGGCGCTCTGCATTCCGACCCAGCCGTGCTGGACGACCGAGGATCCCATCACCTGCGCCACCGGCTGCAGCCCCGACGCCTCGGCAAGCGCGTACTCCTTGGCGGTCAGGTCGCTGGTGAAGAACGGCGTCCTCGCGGCCCCGACCCGCTTCAGGCGCTCCTCCGCGCCAAGCGGGATCCCGCCCTGCCGGATTCGCTCCAGATCAACCTCAGCCGCCCGCCGCTCTTCGTCCGTGGGCGGCTTCGGCCTGTTCCTGCCGAACGGAGACACAACTGGGATCCTCTCACAGCCGGGCGCGCGCGTAACTACCGTGTCGCCTTGACCGGACCGGTGCCGTGAAGGCCGTCAGGCGGAGAACGCGGGGTCGTCGTCCGTTCCCGGGCCGGTGCCGAACCCCGGATACGCGGTCGCGAACGCCTCGAGAATCATGCCGAGGGGGAGATCGGTGTAGACCCCGCGGTCCTGGATGTACTCCATGTAGGCGCTCCCGTCGGCGGCGAAGGGGTGAAGCAGCGCGTCGGCCGATCCATCGAACGTGAGTGGCTCGACCCCGAACCGCTGACAGAGCTCGGCGTTGAAGGCCGGGGTCGCCTTCCTCCAGGCGCCCTGGACGTACAGCTGGCTGTAACCGTGGAATACGAACACGTCGGTGCGCATCCGCTCGGCGAGCTTGGGGGACTGGAGGTGGTTCTTGACGTCGGAGAAGCCCAGGCACGCGGGGATGCCGAGCGACCGAGCCGCGGCGGTGAGCACTACCGCCTTCGGGATGCAGTACGCCGCGCCGCGGCTGATGACGTTGCTGGCGACGTAGTCCTGCGGGTCGTAGGACAGCTGGTAGGGGTCGTAGCGAATCTCATCGCGGACCGCGGCGAACAGCCGCGAGATCCGCTCCCGGTCCGTCATAGCACCGTCTACCGCCCCCTCTGCGAACGCGCGGACGGCCGGATGCTCGGCGTCGATGAACGCGGTCGCGGTCACGTGCCGCGGGCCCGGCGGCTCGGTCTCGCGGTGGTCCGTCTGGGCCATGACCCAAAAGGTAACGGTCCCTTCCCGCTCGGTCTTCTATCTTGGTAGGGGTGAAACCGTCCGATCCACAGGACCTTGCCGCGATCGATCGCGCCGGTCGCCGCTGCGCCGTATGCCGCAGCGGGCGTCACTGGCGCGAGTTCACGGTGCTCCGGCCGGATGGCGGCGATCCGGTGGTCATGTGCGCCGCCTGCCGGGCCCGGTACGGAGAGGCACCGCCCGCACCGCCGGCGCCCCCGGCCCGCGAGCCGGCACCCGCGCCCCCGGACCGGGCGGCGGACCCAGCCCCGGCCGCCGCGCCGCCGCGGCGCGCTCCGGATCGCGAGGATCGCGTGAGAAGGGTGCTCCGCGAGCTGCCGGGCGGCGAATACAGCACCGGAAAGATCGCCAAGGCCGCCGGGCTACCTCAGGCCAAGGCGCTTCGCCGGCTGCGCGAGATGGCCGCATCGGGCGAGATTCGGGAGGTCGGCAAGCGCTGGTCGACTGAGCCGCCCGCCACCGATCTCGACGAGGCGTTCGATCGTCTCCAGGCCCGAACGAGCAACATTCGCATCGTCCGGGACCGCTCGCCGGTCGGCTGACCGACGCCGAGCGCCACCTCACCGACGCCCAGCGCCACCTCACCGACGCCCAGCGCCACCTCACCGACGCCGAGCGCCACCGAACCTGTCTCTAGCCGACGACGCTGATCCGGGCGCCCTCGGCGCGTCCTGTCTCGGGTCGTGCACGACCGCTCGGCGCGAGCGGGCTTGACAGCACCACGATGCGAGTGATATCACTCTGATTACATATCGATTCTGCTGTGCTACTACACACCAAGGAGAAGCGGACATGATCCGCCAACACCACCGAATCACAAGCATCCTCGCGCTCAGCGCGACCGCCGTCGCGTTGCTCGTCGCGGGCTGTGGCGGTTCCTCCTCGTCGGGCAGGGCCGGAGGCACGACCATCCAGCGCGCCGCGTACGTCTCCCCGAGCGGTGCCGGCTACCAGATCGCGATGAAGGTAACCGGGACCGCGGCGGGCCACACGGTCAACCTGACCGGCACCGGCGCGTTCAACCAGGCGGCCCACGCCGGCCGGCTGACGATGAATCTGCGCCTGCCCACCCTGGGCAGCAACAACGTCCAGATTGACTCCGTGATTCTCGGCACCGACGTCTACCTGAAGTTGCCGGCGTCGATCGCCGGAAACGTTCCCGGCGGCAAGCCGTGGCTGGAGCTCAACCTGTCCGAAGTCAGCAGGAGCGTCGGGATCCAGGGGCTGTCGTCGCTGGCCGACGGCCCGGGCGAGAGCCCTGCTCACCTCGTGGCGCTCCTGCGCTCCGCCTCGACGGCCGGCGTCCAGAACCTCGGCCGCCAGACGATTGATGGGTTCAGCACGACCGGCTCGCGTGCCACGATCGACCTGTCGAAGGCCGTCGACACGCTGCCCGCCTCCGAGCGGGCAACCGCCTCGTCGGCGCTCGCGTCGATCGAGAAGCTGACCGGGCTCCACTACCTGCCGGTCACGGCGTGGGTCGACTCCTCGGGCCACGTCCGGCGGATCGTTCTGTCCGAGACGGGCAGCGTCGAGGGGCAGCCGTTCTCCGAGACTGTCCAGCTCGACTTCGCCAAGTACGGGCCCGAGCCGGTGCCGGCCGCCCCGCGGGCGGACCAGGTGACGGACGTCACGTCCCTGCTCGGCGCGCATTGACGCCCCGCCGCCCGAACCGCCGGCGCGGCCGGTGGCGGCCAACAGAAAAACGCGTCGTTAGAGCGAGCTCGGTGACCCGGGCTCGCTCTTACCGCGGGCTCGGTTAGAGCACGCGCACGTTGGCGGCCGCCGGCCCCTTGGGTCCCTGCTCGGTGTCAAACGACACCTTCGCACCCTCGGCGAGCGACTTGAAGCCGCTGCCGGCGATAGCCGAGTGATGGACAAACAGATCCTTGCCGGCGTCGTCGGGCGTGATGAATCCGTAGCCCTTCTCGTCGCTGAACCACTTCACAGTTCCGGTTGACATGCATTCCCTCCCGGGAGATCGTGTGCTGCGAAACGCGGGAGGTGCAAGAGCAACAACTACGAACGCTGGCACTCCTGAGCCAAGCGAACACGCTCGGCACGTTGGGCCAGAGTCTAGCTGCGGAGTCCCCGTCACGCGGCCCGGAGACGGTGTGTCACCGAGACCGGTCAGCCGTCGGCCTCGCCCGCCTCCGCGAGCCGGAACCTCCCAAGAGCTGCCGGCGCGACCGGCGGGTGCTCGACGGTCTTGGCTCGTCGGTTCGCCAGCCACGCGGTCAGACCGCCCAGCCCGGGCACCCAGATCGAGATCGCGTGGTACACGAGCACGGCGCCGACCGCGGCGGTCGCCGGGAGCCCGTACAGGATCAGCGCTCCCGCCAGACCCGTGTCGAGAACGCCAATACCGGCCGGTATGGGAACCGCCGTGGCCAGGTAGCCGATGCAGTACGCGATCAACACCGCAAGGAACCCCAGCCGGTGTCCGGTCGCCGCGCACGCGGCCCACAGCGCGCCCATGTCCAGGCACAGAAAGCCGACCGCGCCCAGCAGCCGCCAGTTCGGATTCCTGACCGCCGCCCAAGCGCCCTCGAGCCCCGCCGCGACCCCGCGCACACACAGTGGCGTGCGCGCACCGAAGCGACGACTCGCGAACACCACCGTCGCGGCGCCGCCCAGAACGAACGCGGACACGAGGACCGGTATCCCGGCATGACTCAGGTCGAGCGGGCCGTCCGGCACGCCCGCGAGCAGCAGCGCACCGGCAGCGCCGTTCACGGCGAAGCCGAACGCCGTAAGCAGACACAGCAGCGCGGCGCATCGCAGCAGCAGCTCTCGTGCGCCGACACCGTGACGACGCAGCAGCAGACCCGTCGCCGCAGCCGAAGAGACGTTTCCCCCAGGCAGCACCGCACCGGCACCCATCGCGATCCACGCGACCCGCCGGCTGTTCGGGCGTGACAGTTCGGGGAAGAAGTACCGGAACACGATCACGTAGCTCAGACAGGATCCGACCTCGAGCGCGACCGCCACCAGCGTCCACGAGAGGTTCATGCGGCCGATCTCCTTGAGGACCTCTCCCGGAGGGGCCAACCATACGATCAGGCCGATCGAGATCGCGCCGATGATCGCCACGCCGAATCCGCGCCAACGGCTCGACAGGTTCCTTCGGTTCGGCGCCTGGTCGGCGCAGTCAGCCTCCATCTGAGAAGAGATCTTCCCAGCTTTGGCCGAGAGAGCTTATGAGTTCGGTAAGTCTTGTCCGGTCGTCGGTAACCCGTTTGCTACACCGGAAGTATCTATACGTAGGGCACGGCAACGACCACCCGGCGTGGCCCGAGCATCCGGGCCACAGCGACCGAGTCAGGCGGTAATCATGAGAGCCACCAGCGGTAACGAGGCGCTCCTCGGCGTCGACGCGCAGCGCTCCACCAACTTCAACGGGCTCATTCGCCGCTGGCGCGAGGCTCTCGCCGGCATCTGGGCCTCGATGCTTTCCGATGAGCTTCGCCGGAGGATCCATGTCACCCGGCGCGATCAACGTGATCCTGAGCGCGCGCCCGCGGGCCAGCTGGCACCGGTTCGAGATGATGATGCAGAGCCGATCACGCCCGGGTCTCCCCCCAGCGCCGGCGAGACTCGGGAACCCGAACTCGTGCCGCTTCCCGACGAACGTTCGCAGGCGCTCGCCGTTCTGTGCGACCGGCTTCTGCGAGAACTGGACGGCGCAGAGGTGCAGGCCGCCGAGATCCGCTTCGTCGTCCATAAGCCCGAGCAGCCCGACAATCCGCGTCTCGATCCGGCATGGCCGGCCGAGGCTGGCGCCGGCGAACTGGTGTGGGAACTGCGTCGGCTGATCGCGTCGTCCGGCGGGACCATTGCCGATGTCGCTCGGGCGCTCGAGACTCGCGGCGCCGACCTGGACGAGCATGCTCGCGAGCTGCTGAACGACGAGCTCGCGGCGCTCGAGGTCGATCTCGCGACGCTCAACGTGCACTTGGCCGACCCCGTCAACTGGGATGACGAGTTCGAATGTCTGCTGGCCGGGGAGGTCGCTCCGTTCGAGGACCCCGTCGGCGATGAGGACGAGCAGAGCGACGATTGAGGCGGCTTCGTCGCCCGGGGCTTTAGGCTCGCGGACGATGCGGGTCGACCGGTGGCTGTGGACGTCACGACTGTTCAAGACGCGCGCGCTGGCAGCGGGCGCCGTGGCTGGAGGCCGTGTGCATGTCAACGGCGTCGCCGCCAAACCCAGCCGCGAGGTCGGGCCGGGCGACCGGCTCGAGATCTCGATCGGATCCACGCGGCGGACGGTGATCGTGCGCGGCATGGCCAAGCGCCGGGTCTCGGCAGCAGCGGCGGCGGGCCTCTACGAGGAGACCGAACAGAGCATTGCGGAGCGCGAGCGCCAGGCGGAGCTGCGCCGGCTCGGGGCGCCCGTGAACCTGGGCGGGCGTCCGACGAAGCGCGATCGTCGTCGCTATGACGCCGGCCGGCGGCAACGCTCCACGTGAGTAGGCGCTAAGTCACCCGTCTTGCGTGCGCGCGAATCGCACGAGGCTGCGGAGCAGCCAGAGGTCGAGGGCTAGAAACGGAAGGAACACGAGTCCCCACCAGTAGCCCTTGGCACACAGGAACACGGTGACGAACAGGATCCACGGCGCGAGCAGGGCGCGCACGACGATCATCTGCTTGTAGTGCGTACGCGCCCACTGGCTGCGCCCGTCGACACGGTGGTCGTCAGCGCTCATCTCAGTGACCGTCACGGTCGAGCGCCGCGACGAGCCCGGATGGGTCCTCGGCACTTACGATCAGTCGACGCATCGGGACCTCGAACGGACCCAGGTGCACACGCGTTGGCTGATCGAGTGTGATCTCGACCAGCCCGGTACCGGCGCCGTTGACAAGCGCGGTGCCGCGCCAGTAGTTGACCCCGCGGAGAACGGTGAGTCCCAAAGGACCGTGAAGTTCGCTCAGGCCTCCGTTCAGCGGCCGGACGGATGCGACAGCCTCGCGAGGGATCGTGGCTTGGAAGGCCCACCCCAGGCGAACGTAGACCGTTGAAGGACTGACTTTCACGCCTGAGACTTTCGGGCCGGCGCCGAGCACCGTCATCGGGATGCGGCTGGGTCGATCGAACGTGATCGGGAATCTCGTCGTGCTGTCCATGATCGTTCCTTAAGCGAGAGCCTTGTGCATCAAATCGATACCTAAATGATATCACAGTGTTGGAGGTGGGCATCCGGGAGGCTCGGCGGAGGCGGTTATAGTGCCCGCCGTGCGCGTGTGGCGACTCATTCCCGTCGTGGCTGTGGCGCTGTTCGCCGCCGCGGCGAGCGCCGCGGGCTCGCCGCGGACAACGGTCCACGTGAGCGTGATGGACATGCCGTCAACCGGGTCGCTCGGGACACCGATCAGGATCAGGGCGAAGATCACCGACCGCGGTCCTTCGGTCATACGCGGTATCACCGTCTCGGTCGGTGTCGAGAAGCTGACGGGTGCGGGTGCGCGTCCGGGGTTGATCTTGACCGGGCCGATCGAGGCGCGGATCCACGAGCTCGCGGTCGGGAGAAGCAAGACCGTGACACTCAAGGTGACGGTTCCCGCGACGTCGCATGGGGGCTACTTCGGCGCCGGCAGCTACAACATCAGCCCCTCGATCAATGTGACCTCGCCGATCAACGTGCGTCTTACCGGCGTCGGCAGCAACGTCACGAAACCCAACATCACCCTCTCGTAGGTGGCTCGCGTTACCGCCGTGCGATGAGCTCGGCGTGCACGACCAGGAAGAACCCGTCGTCCTGCTCGAGCCACTCCCGCCACGCGGCAGCGATCGCGCTCAGTTCATCTCGGCTGCTCAGCCCGTAAACGACAGCCTGCTCGGCGAGGGCAGAGGAGAGCACCCGCTCGGCCCACAACTCGCCCCACCAACGCCGTGAGTCCGGGTCGGCAAACGTCCACGTCGAACTGCTCGGCTCGATCTCGGTAAAACCGGCCTGCTGGGCCCAGCCGAGCAGGCTCCGGCCGGCGTCGGCGTCGCCTCCGTTGCGGCGGCACACGTCGTGGTAGAGCTCCAGCCAGCGATCGAGCAGGGGGTCCGACGGTGCCCAGACGAACCCGCCGTAGTCGCCGTCGCGCACGGCGAGCACACCGCCGGACCGCAACACCCGGCGCATCTCGACGAGCGCCGCGACGGGATCGGTCAGATGCTGAAGCAGCTGATGAGCATGAACGATGTCGAATGACTCGTCGTCGAACGCGAGCGCATATGCGTCCGCGGTCCTGAACTCAACGCCCGGCATCGGGCGCGAGTCGAGCAGGCGCTGAGCCTCTGCGACGACGCCGGCTTCGCGGTCGACGCCCACGGTGCCACCCGGGGCGACACGAGCGGCGAGGTCGAGCGTGATCGTGCCCGGTCCGCACCCGACATCGAGGAGCCGCAGCCCCGGGCGCAAGAACGGCAGCAGATAAGCGGCCGAGTTCTCGGCCGTTCGCCATCGATGGCTGCGGAGCACGGACTCGTGGTGGCCGTGGGTATACGTGTCCCGCACTGTTCGGCGTACGTTATCACGTACAAATGTATTGCACTCGGACTGGCCTGGACCGCGGCTAAGGGCCGCCCCGCGTGCGTTGACACCGCTCGCTCCGGCGGAATAGATTCGCCGCGGGAAGGGGCGCATACCTACCGCCGCCGGGGAGAGCGGTGGGCAACGAACAGGAGAACACATGACCGGGGTCCGCTTTCTGTCCGCACGCGTCGGCCGTCTGACGCTTGGCGCCGCCATCTGCATCGCCGCCATCCTCGCCCAATCTCCCGCGGCGGGCGCATCCGCCGGGAGGTGGGACGGCTTCGGCGACCACGGCACCGGCCGGGCGCTGTACGTCTCGCCGTCCGCCGGCGCCAGAGCGGCGGATCGTTCGTGCCGCACCGCCGCGTACTCAACGATTCAGTCGGCCGTCGACGCGGCTAGGCCCGGCGCGACGGTGACCGTCTGCCCGGGGACCTACACGGAGGACGTGATCGTCTCCACGCCGCTGACGCTCCGCGGCGCCGACGCCACTATCCGGGGCACGTCGTCGGCGAACGGCAACTGCGACCAACTCGGTGCGAGTGGACCGGGCAGCGCGCCGTGCCTCGCCGGCGTGACGATCAAGTCGAGCTGGGTGCAGATCAGCGGGTTCACCGTGACGGGCGCGATCGGCGAAGGGATCCTGGCCACCGGCTCGCTCGCGGGCGGTTCGATCAGCCACGTCACGATCCGGGACAACCGCGTCGTCGGCAACGACACCGGCGGGATCCCGCCGGCAACGGGCGGCGGCTACCCGCAATGTGAATCCGTCGGCGGCGTCCCCGGCGACTGCGGCGAGGGGATCCACCTGATGGGGGTGGCCGACTCGTCTATCAGCAACAACTACGACAGCGGCAACACCGGCGGCATCCTGATCACCGACGAGTTCGGGCCGACCCACAACAACCTCGTGGCGGACAACGTCGTCACGGGGAACCAGTACGACTGTGGCATCACGGTTCCCGGGCACAACCCGTTCGCGGTCGATTCGCAAGGTAACCCGCAGCCGCAGGTGGCGGGCGTGTTCGACAACGTGATCCGCGGCAACGTGGTCACGAACAACGGACTGAAGGGCGAGGGTGCCGGAGTCCTGTTCGCCAACGCCACCGCCGGCACCGGCTCGTACGACAACCTCGTCGAGGACAACTACATCGCCGGTAACGATCTCTCGGGCGTGACGATGCACGCGCACACGGTCGCGCCGGGCGGGGTCGAGGATCTCAACGGCAACAAGATCATCGACAACGTGATCGGCCAGAACAACCTCGGTGGCGACGGTCTCGACGGGAGCCAGAAAGATTCGTCCACGACCGGCATCCTCGTGTTCTCGGGCTCGGTGCCCGTCAAGGTGACGATCGCCCGCAACGTGGTGTTCGACAACACCTACGGAATCTGGGAGGGAGTCGGCGGCAACGTGTCGGCGACCGTGGCCGGAAACCGGTTCCTCGGAGTCGGCACGCCCGTCTTCACCCAGCAGTGACCAGTTAGGCGTCGCCAGCGGCCCCGGGGCGGAACGATCGCCGTGCCCGGGGCCCGCCGGCGCGCTCCCGCTGCACCGACGGTCGCGTGACCACACTCACGCGACCGCAAACGGGACCGTCAGCGTGAGCGTCTTGGTCGTCGGCCTGTGCCCGCGGCGCACGGCGTGCAGGACGATCACGACCCTGAGCTCGTGCGCGCCCGCAGTCAGACCGCTCGTCGAGAGGCTGTGACTCCCTGGCCGCGAGGTCACGAGGTTGGCCCTGTAGATCGTGATCGTCCTGTGCTTTCCGTGGACGACGATGCGTTCGCGGTGCTTTTCCCCGCGGCCGATGTAGTAGCTGATGGTGACGACACGGTAGGTCTCGCCGTCGCCGGTCTCGGCGAGCGTGACGCGTAGCTCGTGACCCTTCGGCACCGTCGCACCGGGACTGGTGAGCTCGAAGTCACGCCCGGCGAACTCTTTGCGAACCACGTTCACCTCCGACCCGCCGGAACCGGCGGTACCACCGCCGCCACCGGACCCGACGGTGTAGGTGACGGTGGCGCTGACCGGATGGCTGCCGGCGACGTTGACCGTGCCCTGGACAGTGAACGTATGGGTGCCCGGGGTGGAGTTGATCGGACTGCCCGAGGGGACGGTCCCCGTGCAGTTCGAGCTCCCGAGGGCGAAGGTCGCGTCATACCCGCATCCCCAGCTGGCGTTGACGACCTGCCCTGGTGTGTAGACGGCTCCGTTCGCGGGCGTGTCGATCTCGATTGCCGGCACGAACGCTATGAACACGTCACCCACCCCCTCCGCGGATGTGAACTCCGGGTACTCGATCGCGTTGGAAACAAAGCTCGACCCGGCCGCGCCGCCCCCGCCGCCGCCCGCCGCACCGCAACTCGGGCTGCACGTCGAGGTGCCGGTGGCGCCGCCACCGCCGCCGAAATAACCGCCGCCGCCACCACCGCCGGCGCCCGCGTCGAACACCCAGCCGCTCGAGCAGCATGGGCTGAGCGCACTCGCGTTGCCACCTCCGCCGCCGTCAGGCCCGACCGCGGCGTTGCCGGCGACGCCGCCGGCATAGGTGCGAGCGGGATTGCCCACGGTGCATCCGGCATTGACGCCGGCCGAGCCCGGCGCGGCGGTTCCCATGCCCGCGTCAGTCAAGCCGTTGATCGTCATCACCGAAGCGTCGTCGCCGCCGGCGTAGCCCGGAATCACGATGCCGGCGCCCGTGTCGATCGCCGCAGGTCCCGATGAATTCGGCGAAGGAAGTTGGTTGTTCTGCGCAATCGCGCCGGCCTCCGCGTCTCTGCACGGGCTCGGTCCGGGGCTGTACCCACTGCCTCCATAGCCGCCACCTCCGCCCGCGACGATCAGCCGCGACCCGGGGGAGGTCCCTCCTCCCGGGCAGCTCGGCGCGAGTTCCGAGCAGGTGCGCACGTCGCTTGCGCCACCACCGGACCCGGCCACCGAGCCGGAGCATGGGAGTCCGCCGCACATCGGCACCGTGGGTGGCGGAGCGCCGGCCGCGCCGCCGCCTCCGAACGTTGGCCCGCCGGCGGCGGCCCCGTTCTGTCCCACCTCCGCGTACAGAGCCTGCCCCGGCGTCGTCGCCAGATAGCCCTGGAGGGTCGCGCCTTGCTGCGCGATCGGCGAGCCGCCCGGCTGCGGATTGGTGCTGCCGCCCCACGCACCCTGCACCTCGACGCCCTCCAGTTGCACCCCGCTCGGGACCGTGTACACCTGCTCGGCGCCCGTTGGGACGAACTGCGTCGGTGGAGCAATCCCCAACGACGTGGCGGGCAACCCCAGCGCCGCCACCAGCACCGCCACCGGTGAAAACAGCCGAAACCTCATGCGTGCCCCCTTTTCAGGCGTCTTGTTGGCAGCGACCCGACGATCGCGCGCGCATCCTGGTCGCGCTGCGTCACACCAGCGTCACACAGCGGGGACGAGCACAACCTTCCCCGGCAGGGCTCCGGCGTCCGAGCGAGCGTGGACGGCGGGCACCTCGCTCAGGGGGAGGCGCTCGGACACGTCCACGTGCAGTTCCCCGGCGTCGATCATCCTCACCAGATCGGTGAGCTGGCCGGCGTCGCTGCGGGCGAAGACCGCCACGATCGGGACGCCGCTCGTCTCGGCCGGGACCGCCGTGGGAACCGTGCTGAGCACGGTCCCGCCGGGGCGGACCAGACTCGCCAGCGTCCCGAGCTCCGCCGGCGCGATCGGCGCGAGGTTCAGGACGACGTCGAGCGGCGAGGTGAGCGCATCGGCGACGCTGGTCGTCGTGCGGTCGATGATCTCGTCGGCGCCCGCGCCGCGCACGCGCTCGGTGCTCCGGGGGCTCGCCGTGGCGATCACGTGCGCGCCGGCGCGCTTCGCGAGTTGGATGGCGTAGCCGCCGACGGCTCCGCCGGCGCCGTGGACCAGGAGTCGCTGTCCGGGCCGAAGGTCGGCGTGCTCGAACAGCGATTGCCAAGCCGTCAGTCCGACCGACGGCAGGGCCGCCGCATCGACCAGCGGGACGCCGGCGGGCGCGTCGGCGAGGACCTCCGCGGGCGCGACGACGTACTCGGCAGCGGCACCGTCGGGAACCATCGGCAGGAAGCCGATGACCCGATCGCCAACGCGACGCCCCGTGACGTTCGCGCCGAGCGCGTCGACCGTGCCCGCGACGTCGATCCCCGGCACGTGGGGGAGAGCGACTGGGAACGGCTCCTGAAGATACCCGCCGCGGATGCCCGCGTCGACGGGATTGAACGCCGTGGCCGCGACGCGGATCAGCACCTCGCCGGGGCCGGGGACAGGTACCTCGACGTCGTCGGCGCGCAGGACGTCGGGGTCGCCGTACTCGTGAAACCGCATTGCCTTCATCGGGAGTCTCGCTTTCCTGAGGTGCTCAAGGTCTTTTGGAGGTCTTGATGTTGCTTCGAATTTGAAGCACACTCGACACTCTAGCACTAATTCAAATTCGAAGCAAGTAGAATTTTCAGGGTGCCGGAACCCGAACCCGCGCGCTCCCTCGATTCCCAGCAACTCGGGGCCTACCTCGCGCTCATGGAGGTGAGCAGCATCCTCCGCCACGAGGTTGAACAGCACCTGCGCGCCGAGGGCGACCTCAGCTACGTGCAATGGCAGATCCTCGCCCTCCTCGAAGACTCTCCCTCGGGCGGCCGTCGCATGACGGACCTCGCGGACAGCGTCGTCTACAGCCGCAGCGGCCTGACCTACCAGGCCGGACTGCTGGAGAAGCGGGGCCTGATCAGCAGGTCACCTTCTCCCCAGGATGAGCGCGGCATCGACGTCACCATCACCGACGCCGGACGCGCGCTGTTCGCGCGCGTCCTCCCCGGCCATGTCGATGTCGTCAGCCGCCTGTTGTTCGAGCCTCTCGCGCGCATGGACGTCCAGGCGCTCACCGGACTGCTAACCCCGGTGCGCGAGCACATGCGGGCGACGCCGCCCCGGTCGGCGTCGCCCCGGCGCCGCAAGGACGCGCCGGCCGGCGGCACGGACGGCTGACCAGCGTCGGCGTCAGTCGGCGTTCGGCACAGCGATCCAGACGTGCACGTTCGGCCGGCCGTTGACGAGCGTCGGCGGGTGCGTCAACCAGTAGTGGAGCGTGACCCCGCGCTGGGCCGGCGTGTGTTGGGTGATGAGTGGCTCGCCGCCCTTCATCCCGGTGACGATCCCCACGTGGGAGATGCCGGCGAAGCTCGAGCTCGTCCAATCGGCGAAGATCACGTCGCCGGGCCGGGCATCGCGCCAATAACGCAGCCACGTGCTGTGCAGCAGGTTCAGGTGCACGGCGAGGTCCTCGGCCACGCTCCAGGAGTGACTCCACCACCGGCCAAACTTGAAGGTCGAGAAGTACCAATAGTGATCGTTGCTGGTGCTGCGGTCGCTGAGGACTGTCTCGGGGTCACCGCCGCCGATCGCGAGCGCCCGCGAGACGAAGTCGGTGCAGTCGTCGGCGAACCCGTCGTCGGGCCCGAACAGGCCCGGCGAGTTGAACACGTCGTTCAGCGCCCATGAGGTCGCACCCCCGAGGTCGACCTTGGTGCCCGGGATCGTCTCGCGACCGGAGCCGTTCGTCGCCTGCGCCGGCGTCGCGGGGCCGGCGTTGGAGTTGGGCGCCGCGGGGCCGCTGGTCGAGACACCGCTCGTGCCTCCGCCACTCTGACCTCCTCCCGACGACCCCGTTCCCCCGCTTGCGTTCGGGACGCTCACCGGTGTGCCGCAATGCCATCCGCCGTACGTACTGCACGCTGTCACCTTGACGTCCGTCGGAGGGACTTGAAGTGGAGCGGTGGTGTAATTCACACCGACGGTCGCCGACGCGCTGGCGACCTGAACCTGCACGTTGTGGTAATCGGGGCTATCCCAGGCAAGCCACACCGACGTCGAGCCCGGGCAGTTGTTGTCCCACACCTCGCCGTACAGCTGCATGGTGGGTGTGGATCCGTCGGACACGACCACGTGTCCGTTGAAGCCGCCGCAATTGTCTCGCGGGCTCACTGTCTGATCCGTCGACGCTGCGGCGCTCGCCGCCGTCAGCAGCGCCGCTGTGACCGTTGCGAGCCCCGCCATCAGGTGCTGGTTTCGCATCCGTCATCCCTCCCGGCCTCCCGGAGGCGGCCGCTTCGCCCGCACTGGTAACGGCGGGATCACCAGTTAACGACGCAGGTCAGCGCCGGCCTATTCCAAACTGCGCCGGCGCGCTATCGGGCAGGTCGACCGCGAGGTGCGGTAGCCGGCGATCGAGCCGGCTCGGGAGCCACCAGTTGGCCCGGCCGCAGAGGTGCATCAGTGCCGGCACGAGGGCGGTGCGGACGACGAACGCATCGATCAGGATCGCCGCAGCGAGGCCGACCCCGAATTGTTGGATGACGATGCTCGCGTTCAGCAAGAACGACAGAAACACGAGGATCATGATCGTGGCCGCGGCGGTGATGACTCGGCCGGTCAGGGTCTGCCCGGCGGTGACCGCGACGCTGTTCTCGCCGGTGCGGATCCACTGTTCGTGTATGGCGCTGACGAGGAACACCTCGTAGTCCATCGACAGGCCGAACAGCACGGAGAACATGATCACGGGGAGGAACACCGCGACAGGTGCGCTGCCGCCGGTTCCGAGGATCGACGAGCCCCACCCCCAACCGAACACGGCGTTCATCACTCCGAGGGCGGCGCCGACGGACAGCAGGTTCATCACCGACGCCATCGCCGGGATCACCAGGCTCCGGAACACGAGCATCAGCAACAGGAACGCCAGCAGCACGACCACGGCCATGAACTCGGGCAGCTTGCGCGAGAGGCCCTTGGCGAAGTCGACCTGCGTCGCGGTCGCCCCCCCGATGAGCACGCGCAGACCGCTGCCGGCGGTCGCGGCCGGCACCACCTGGCTGCGCAGGCCGCCGAGCAGCCTGGCCGTCTGGGCGGTCTGCGGGGCCGTGCTCGGGTAGAGCAGCGCGACCGTGGCGGTGCCGGCGGGACTCACGAGGGGAGGGGTGGCGGCCACGATCCCGGGCTCGCGAGCCGCCGCCCGGACGACGCGAGCGAACGCCGCCTCATCTGCCCGTCCGCGGGTCGCCGCGACCAGCTGGAACGGTCCGTTGAAACCCGGGCCGAAACCCTTCGCCAGCAGGTCGTACGCGTGCCGGGTCGTGGACGAAGCCGGGTCGGTGCCGGCGTCGTCGAGGCCGAGCCGGAGGCTGAACACCGGGAGCGCGACGATCACGACCACGAGCAGACCGGCTGCTGCGAACAGCCCAGGCCGGCGCTCGATCGAGCGCGACCACCGATACCAGGCGCCGGACGTGGCGGTCTCGGTCTCCGGCCCGTATTCACGGAGCCGCCGGCGCTCTCTGCGACTGAGCACCCTCGGGCCGATGAAGCCGAGCAGCGCTGGGAGCAGGGTCAGCGACGCCAGCATCGTCAAGGCGACTGTGACGGTCGCCGCGACCGCGACGCCGTACAGGAACGACAAGCCAAGTGCGAACTGCCCGAGCAACGCGATCGCCACCGTGAGGCCGGCGAAGAACACCGCCCGCCCGGCGGTATTGACCGCGTTCACCGCGGCGACCTCGATGCTCTGGCCGGCTTGCACCGCGCTCCGATGACGGGTGACGATGAACAGGGCATAGTCGATCCCGACGCCCAGGCCGATCAACACAGCGAGGATCGGGGCAAAGCTGACGATCGCGATCAGGTGACTCAGCAGGCCGCTGAGCGCGTAGCCGATCCCGATCGCGACCAGCGCGGTCACGATCGGCGTGATCGCGGCGAACAGCGCGCCGAACGCCAGCCCGAGCACGATCAGGGCGAGGATCACTCCGAGCGCCGTGCTGTTGGACGACTTCTGGGGTTGGACGTTCTCGATCGCCTGGCCGGCGAGCGCGACCTTGAGATCACGACTCTGCGCGGCCTGAGCGGTGTGGATCACCGCGTCGACCGCGCCGGCCGGCAGGTCCTGGGACTGGGCGTCGAAGTTGACGGTGGCGAACGCGATCTGCCCGTCCCGGCTGATCTGGCCGGCGCCGCCCTCGCCGTAGGGACTGGTCACGCTCGCGACGTGTGGGAGCCGCTGCACCTTGGCGAGCATCGCCTCGACCGCGGAGCGGACCGGGGGAGAGGTCACGGACCCGGTCGCCGCCTCGACCACGATCTGGTCGGTGTCACCGGAAGCGCTTGGGAAGTCGTGCTGAAGGATCGCGAGGGCCTCGGTCGAGGGGCTGTCGGGCAAGCTGAACTTCGTGGCGTAGCTGATCCCGGCGGCCTGGCACGCGGCGGTGAGTGCCACCAGCGCGAGCAGCCATCCGGCGAGTACGAGGCGGCGGCGCCGGAAGCACCAGCGAGCGAGACCGGCCATCAGGAATCCGTCCCAGCGTCCGGCACGAATGCCGCCAGCAGCAGCTTGCGCACTACGTCCCGGGCCCGTTCGTCGTCGATCGACGAGGCGTCCGGATCGCGCTTGCGGTGCTGGGCAAACCATGCCACGGACTCGGCCAGGAAGTGGGCGGCGATCTTCGAGTCGGCGAGCGGGCGCAGCCCTCCCGATGCAGAGCGGCTATCGAGGAAGGCGGCCAGCCGAGCGATGTGCGACCCCTTGCGATCGTTGACCGAAGCCTGAGCCAGCTCGGGATAGTCGCCGGCCAGGCTCTCGAGCAGCAACAGCAGCAGCCGGTTCTGCTCGACGAAGTCGTAGAGCTCGTCGATGATCCCCGCGAGCTCGGCTGCCGCGTCGCCGCCGGGGTCGCCCGGATCGCCCGGGTCGCGTTCCAGCGCTCCGTGCAGTCTCGGGAAGGCGGCGTGGACAACCAACCAGCTCCGTATCAGCTCGAGGACCTGCCCCTTCGGCGGAGTCGCGAGCGGAACCACTGCCTCCAGGTCGGCCTCCTGGTCCATCGCGTAGCGCGCCGCCAGCTCGAGCAGCGCCTCCTTGCTCTCCACGTATCGATACAGGAGCGCGTGGCTGAGCTGAAGGCGCTCGGCCACATCGGTCATCAGCGCCCGCCGGTATCCCTTCGCGATGAACACCTCGCACGCAGCCCGAGCGACGTCCTGCACGCGTCCTGGTGGTGTCCGGCGGGGCACGGTCGGAATATAACTGACTCAGTAAGTTATTTCAAATCCAGCTCATGTTTTATCCGCACAGAGTCGAGCCGGCTCTGTAGGATTTTGGGACACGTTGCCACGGACGTCTCAATATCGGGCACGGCAGCCAAGGTCAGGCGGTTCGGCTGTAGAGGAGAGGCGAGGTCGATGACGAGGATCAGATGGCGCGCACGTACCTGGCTGGCCGTGGCCGGGGTCATCCTGGGGTGTGTGGTCGCGGCCACACCCGCGATGGGCGCGAGCCCCGCCGCCTGGCATCGCGGCGGTCGCGGTCCGGTCGCCGGCACCAGTGATGGGGCCGTGCGCGGGTTGGCGAACGGCGCGGTCGACGAGTTCCTCGGCATCCCGTACGCTGCCCCGCCGGTCGGGGCGCTACGCTGGCGGGCGCCTCAACCCGCCGCCCGCTGGTCCGGCGTGCGCGACGCGACGCAGTTCGGGCCGCACTGCCCGCAGGTGGCCTCACCGTTCGGCGAGGCCAGCACGTCGGAGAACTGCCTGTTCCTGAACGTGTTCACTCCAAGTCGACAGCGGGGACGCGGGCACAACCCCGTCATGGTTTGGATCCACGGTGGAGCGCTCCTTACCGGCGGGAGCGAGGACTACCTCCCCACGACCCTCGTGCAAGACGGGGTCACCGTGGTCACCATCAACTACCGGCTCGGCGCGCTCGGCTTCCTGGCGCATCCGGCACTGGCCGACGCCCAGGGCCAGTCGGGTGACTACGGGCTCATGGACCAGCAGGCGGCGCTGCGCTGGGTGCAGCGCAACATCGCCCGCTTCGGCGGGGATCCGCGGAATGTCACGATCTTCGGCGAGTCCGCCGGTGGCCTGTCGACGCTGTCGCAGGTCGCCTCCCCGCAGGCCAGAGGACTGTTCGAAAAGGCGATCGTCGAGAGTGGGTCCTACGACCTCACGCAGGCGTCGCTGTCGAGCGCCGAGTCGGCCGGCGAGGCGTTCGCGGCCAAGGCAGGGTGCGCCAGCCAGACCGCGACATGCCTGCGGAGCCTCCCGGTCTCGACCATCCTTGCCGACGAGGACGCGGCCGGTTACACGCCGAACATCAACAGCGAGGTGTTGCCGGAGTCGCTGGGGACGGCCTTCGCCACCGGCAAGTTCAACCGCGTTCCGATCGTCAACGGCACGAACCACGATGAGTGGCGGCTGTTCGTGGCGCTCAGCGCGCTCGAGGGCAGCCCGGTCACCGCGGCGAACTACGAGAGCATGATCGCTTCCACGCTCGGGGTGCCGGCCGCGGCCGCCGCGGTGATCGCCGCCGAGTACCCGTTGAGCGCGTTCTCGAGCCCTTCCGTTGCCCTCGGCGCGGTCGGCACCGACGCCATCTTCGCGTGCCCGGCGCTGAGCATCGACCAGTCCGTCTCGCGCTATGTGCCGACGTTCGCCTACGAGTTCAACGACGAGAACGCCCCGGAGGAGTTCCTGCCGCCGCTCGGGTTCCCCTACGGCGCGGCCCATG